>Ga0209614_1000096_pt1 | contig 77335 bp, 65 predicted proteins | sample BlaSprsedimmetaG_FD_185484 | JGI IMG/M metagenome (GOLD analysis project Ga0209614, IMG submission 185484) | Hot spring sediment bacterial and archeal communities from California, USA to study Microbial Dark Matter (Phase II) - Blank Spring... ... | reverse complement strand
GGTAACGTCCTAAATTTCGTGGCTTACCTTAAACATCAATAATTCCTTCCAGCTCCAAATGTGATCTGTGATGCCCTCAGCCATGCACGGTGTTCTTTCTCTGTTCTTCTCACCCGTTCCTGCTTTTATCTCTAACGCAGAATTAACCCTGATTAGGTTGTTGTAGCACTGATACACGTCTAAGTGGTTGTCCAACATCTCTTTGCACTTTGAAAAGCACAAACTCTTCCTGACCAGCCTCGAAATGCCATGTCTCATTGTTAGATTATATCTTTCCACATAGACCGTATCTATGCTCGCCTCATCTATGTCACCAATTATGACCATTCTGGTCTTACCGACTACCCTGCCCTTTTCCCTTTCCTTGATGAGTTGTCCGTAGTTAATCGCGTCTGCCTCGAAATGAGCCAGTATAGCAGTGAGATACTGATCGTTGCCGTCACTGATGAATGTGGCTTTCTCCGCCTCTGTTGGATTCTTGCCTCGTTTTCTCACCATTTTTAGTAACGTATCTGCTGTGGCTTGTACTCGTTTACCGGTACTGTGTGCCAGATGAAGCTTTGTATCTGCTTTCTTCGCTATGTAGATCCAGCAATCGCCTTGTCTATCTCCGTCACCATCTCCATCGTCAACGTTCTTTTGTTTTTTTTAACGAAGGACCACATCTCATCTACCTGAATTACAGTAAGCCCAACATCTCTTATCAAAAAGTCCGTCACTTCCTGTGCGTGTCTTGCTAAGTCTTCGACGACATCTGATACCGTGTCACGATGGATATCCATTATGCGTTCAATAGCTCTTATTCCGTTTTTCTCTACCAGCAATTTGCAGATCATGATGATCTGTTCTTCTTTGAGGTGTCTGTTGTAGAATACCGTGCCTTTCGTCTCGGGGAATCTCACACCGCAGGTCTTGCATTTGAACATCTGGTTGCCCCTGGCATTAAAGCCTTTCTTGATGATGGTGCCCGTGTTTCTCTTTCGGTAGTCCGGGCAATCAGGATTCAAACACATCTGGTCTTTGAATTTGCTCCTGCCCTGGAGTAAATTATTAGATCAGGCGTATATAAAAGTCACGGTTTGGCGGACATTACGGTTTTACGGCATATTGATATCTGTAGGCCCCTGTGGGCGACTAATAACGTGAAAGAAGTTTATCAGCGTTTTCGTGTCCTGCTCACTGCAGCTTAAGTGCGGGTATCCAATCGTCGTGCAGCTTGCCGGTGGTTGCTGTCCACGAACTCCGAACAGGTTACTACGCCACCAGTTGTGTTGAAGACCTTATCGTGTATGATCAGTGGGTACGAGCCGGTGTGGATAGTGTAGTTGCAGGTCTCGTTGGCGTAAAGGGCGGGATGCACCTGTCAGAGTACAGGAAGGAATACCCAGCTGGTCCCGGTCGCGGACGCTCTGCCCGTCCCTATATGAAGCAGGAAGATAATTGATTACGTAACAAAGAGATAGATGATAACCGTCGAGTTCGTCATATATGGCGGTGTGCATCAGGATACGCAGATCAATGCCGCACGGGAATTCGTTAACGCTCATATGGCGACCGAGGTGACGTCTACCGTGACGTATCTCGGCGAGACGCCCGCACTCACGGACTACGGTACGTGCTCGTTTCTGCGTCCGGAAAACCTACCAGAATCGGATATTGCGTTACTCAATCCGAGGTTGCCGTGCGCGTACATCTTCATGTGGCAGACGCCCGGAGTGGATGTCTGCTGGGGCGGCGGTAATTACGGGTTAGCGATCAATGGCCGGCCGTTCGACTCGATACCGTATAACGTTTGGTGGTGGAACACGGCATCCGAGTGGGGGCACAAGCTGACCTCGGCGGCGGCGATCATCATACACGAATTACACCACACCTTCGAGAGCATCCTCCACGACATTCTCGGCTATCCGCTAGCCATGAGCCGCTCAGAACACATCTACGGGACCACCGTACCGCACATGGATCACCTGTCAGACTTCGATTTCACGGACCACTACGAATGGTCAGCATGGGCATACCATGAAATCAGCCCTGAGATGTGCACAGCCATCGAATCATTCTGCGGCGCCATCCCGCCACACCACTAGTTGAGTTGAGAAAGGTAAGCAGCGAGCTAGAGGCCGTTACGGTTTCGTGCACGCTCCGCTCATGGTCGTCATGAATAATACGCCAGAACCTATCCAACCAGTAGTGGTTACGAAACGTGAAAAAGCGGTAACGGCCGGAAGGGTGGTTTTTCAGGTTCACCCGTCGCTCCCCGCTCCACCTATCTTCCGGGAGTCAGCTCAGAGCACGAGCTGTTTCGCGAACGTTGTCAGGTTCCTACAGCCGCTCTCATGCACGAGCACCAGATCCTCGAGTCGAACGCCCCCGACGTCAGGCTCGTACAAGCCCGGCTCGATGGCGATCACATTCCCTTGCTGCAGAACGTACTCGTTATCACTAACGCTGGGGTTTTCGTGCACATTGAGCCCGACACCATGCCCGGTAGAATGAATAAACCCACGTTTAGCTCCTGTTCGGATCGTGCCATACCCCCGGGCCTCGAAGAGCTCGCAAACGGTGAAATGAACGTCTCGACAGGAAACGCCCGCCGTGACGCGTGCCAGTGCAGCGTTCTGTGCCGCCAGCACCGCGTCGTACATCGCTCTGATCTCCGGGTCAGGCTCGCCGTAGACGACCGTTCTCGTCATATCGGCGAAATAGCGTTCAGTCTTCAAGCGCGGGAAAATATCAATGATGATCGGTTCATCAGGTAGGAGCGGCCCGCGACCGGAATAGTGAGGATCCGAAGCCTGTTTTCCGCACGATACGATCGGCAGGTCGCCGTTGGAACTGCAGCCTGCGTCGATCAGCGCGTGCTCGATGATCGCCCTGACCCGTTCCGCAGTAAGCACCGCGCCGTTATACCACAAGACGCGGTCCTTCCCGACCCTGGCCTGTTTGATGATCGCAAGCGCCTGAGCCAGCGCAAATTCGCACGCTTGTTGCGCTTTTATGATGTACTGCACTTCCTGATCTGTTTTGATCTCGCGCTGCTTCGTTATCGGAATCTCTTCCTGAGGAACCACGTCTATCCCGTTCGTCCGCAGCGTCTCGGCGGTACCGAGATAGAACGTTCTGGGTACCGCCGCGGCCGTCACACCCTCGTCTCTGAGGAGCTTTATGAGGACCTCATCCCATTTGAGATTCGTGCCGTAGTCGAGCGAAGACCGGACGTCGTGCACGCGGGACTCTTTTCGCGCACGCTCATACTCCATTTGAGAGACAACGAGCAGCTCTTTTTGGTCCTGGCCCTGCGGCACGGCGAGATAGATGAAAGGGTCGCCCGCTAGAAAGCGCGTGGCATAGTACATATCCGCATTCCGCAGGCTCTCACTGAGCATGAGTAGCGGCTTCTGCACTTCGTCCCGATGCGCCGATTCACGGGCCATTGCTCTCGGTTGTGGTTTATCCGTGCAGGATATAAATAATCACCCGGGAGAAGCCCGCAGGCACGTGATTTCGTCGAGCGTCCGCGTTGCACCGTGAAATTGGATCGCGGAGCTAAGCTTTTTGTAAAACAAACCGAGAGGTATGTGTATATAACCATGACGCGCCTCGGATTGCTCGTGCACGGACCAGAAGCAGTAGATGAAGGCGAGGTGGAGCGAGCATTTGTGACCTTGCAAGGTCATGGCTTTGAGCTTGAAGCGGCACTGGGCGGGATCTCCGGTAAAACGGCGGTCATTGACGCGGGATTACAGCATATGATCGATATCACCAAGGATATGCGCCCCTCGGAGGTGCTGGGCGATTTCCTGAGTCACGGCATCGACTTCGTCATACTGGTCAATCATGCGAAGACCGATGAGAGCGGCCTCAGGCTCGGCGAAGGCATCCTGGGTAATTTCGTGCGCACCGGGGGGCGGCCCGAAGAGCTCTCCTTCGTGCAACTGGAATACTGTAACCGGCGTTGCATACGGTGGCTGCTCAAGCCAGGGGATGATGCCCTGTACGGTGAGCTGCGTGAGCTCTTCAGTGAGTTCACCGAGCTCGTGCCCCCGAAGCGGGAATCGCGCTGCAGGAGGTCGGCCGGCCTCGTCTACCGTGAGATACGGGGTGTGGAGCCCGGTGAGAAGATCGTGCTCAACGGTGTTATCATCGGGACGGTCTCGCGCGACTGTCGCGATAGCTGCGTAACGCTGATTGCGAAAGAGGGCCGAGTGGTGGGGCTCGAAGGGGGCGTGCTGATCGAGCACAATCTTGCGAAGTTACCGCCGGTGGATCTGGAAGATGAGCTGATAAAATCTGCGTTCGTGATCAGGCGTACAGCGCCGAAGCAGGTGGAATGCGCGGGTACGTTCGGCACGGGAAAGCGAAAGAAGAAAGCGTGCTTCCTCTGCACGGTTGAGAAGCTGTTTCCGAAGCTCGAGGATGCGGATGCGACTGTTGAGATCGTGGTTACAGTCGGTGACGATACGACGAGCATCGCCGGTGATATTTTGAAGCGTTTTGGTGTTCGCTTGATTGGACTCACGGATGGCGATGCGGACGGTCTGATCACGGGCATCGAGCGCGGCGATCTGGAGGAGTACACCAAATTTCTTCCGGAGGGCTCGATGATCATCCGCTTGCAGTCGGAGACTGACGACGTGATCGGCGAGCAGGTGAAGTCGGCGATTTTTAACGGTCGCGACGAGCTCGAGCTGCAGGGCGACGTTGACCAGCAGTTCGAGGTAATGAAACGGCGGATACTGGAACTCGCAGGAGATAAACTCGTTGGCGTATTGTCTTCGGAGTCCCGCGATGCCGAGTAATAAGCGAAACATATATGGGGGGTCATCGCTTAGTATGATGTAGGGGGGAGGAAAAATGGCAGTTGAGATGTTAGAGGTTGGAGACGTGATGACCCCAAACGTCATTACAGAAGATGAAGAGGCATCGGCCACCAAACTCTCGAAGGAGATGGAGCTTGGGAATATCGGGAGCATTGTGATAACCAAAGCGGGCAAGCCTGTTGGCATTGTCACCGATCGTGATATAGCGCTCAAGGTCTGTGCCCGGAAACGGAATCCGTCGGAGGTACGAGCGCGCGAGATCATGTCCTCGCCGCTGATCACCATTGAGCGGGACGCGTCCTTGGAGCATGCGTGCGAGCTGATCGCGGCAAAGGGTGTGCGCAGGTTACCAGTGATTGATGGTGAAGAACTCGTCGGGATTGTGAGCGTGCGGAATATACTGACCCGAAGTCCAACCTACGTGCATAAACTATATCCCTCGGAATGAGGGCGGAAGGCTGCGCGGCTCAGCGACGTGGATCGGATCCACTCGGATCGGATTGGCCGGGATCATCGGCGCCCGTCGCGAGGTGGTGGCGTGCTGATCTCTGCGCCCGCAGGTACGTGAGCCAGGAAGGAGCAGTCCTCCTTTTTAGGTGGAGAGCTATAATTGTAAGAGGGGTGAGCAAGAAGTATGAACGTTCGGGATATAATGAGCCGTCCGGTAATCACGGAAGATGAAGAGACCCTTGTCACGAAGATAGCGGAGGATATGGTGGAGTTGGGTATCGGGAGTGTCGTGATCACCAGTGCGGGAAAACCGGTGGGGATCATTACGGAACGAGATATCGCGTTGAAGGCGTTGCTGAAGAATAAGCGAGCAAGCGAGGTGAAAGCGAAGGAGATCATGTCGTCTCCGCTGACGACCATCGAGCCGGATCTCTCGGTCGAGGAGGCCTGCAAGCTCGCAGCCAAGCGGCGGATAAAACGCCTGCCGGTGGTTGAGAATGATCGCGTGGTTGGAATCGTGAGTATTCGGGATCTCTTAACGCGGAAACCGGAATACGTGCGTGAATTCTACTTCTAATCGCACGCGCCTAACTAACTGGCCCGTCTTGATCAGAGCAGTCCCTGTTCCTGCAGTGTTCCGGTGCTCTGTGCGCACGCCGTGGTCGCGTTCGTCACGGCACTGCCCAGCATCGCCTGAGCATTCACGAAGTCGCCGCGCTCGACCATCTGCTGTACCAGCTTGAGCTTCTCAGCCACCGCTCTGAAGTCCTCACGATCCGAGACCCGAAGGGCCAGCGCGTTCTCCATAGCCAGCGCATCGAGGAATGTGCGGAGCACCTTCTTCGCACCCTCTAATTCTGGCCCTTTCAACGCCTCCACCACAGGGAACAAATGCCCGCCAAGGAGCAGCATGGCCTTTACCCGCTCCGCAAACTGGTAAGTCATTATCTCATCATTCGTCATGAAACGTCACTCTAGAAACCTTTTTGTTTCACAGTATTAAAGGGATAGGCATGCCAGCAACAATTTTAGTCGGTGGTTTTTTTGGTGATGAGGGTAAAGGGAAGATCATCTCGTATCTTGCCACGCATGACCAGCCGGAGATCGTTGCCCGTGGTGGCGTCGGGCCCAATGCGGGGCATACAGTCATTGTAAAAGGTAAACGATACGCATTACGGATGACACCGTCGGGATTCGTGCAGGAGAGCGCGCGGATTCTTATCGGTGCCGGCGTCCTGGTAGATCCGCGCGTGCTCCTGGAAGAGATCGAGACGTTGAAGATACGGGACCGTGTCGGCGTGGATCGGCGGTGTGGAATCATCGAGCTGGAGCACATCGACGCGGACCGGAGCGACGCGCACCTGAAGGGCACCATCGGCTCAACAGGGACCGGCTGCGGGCCCGCGAATGTCGCCCGCGTCTCCCGCAAGGGCAGACTGGCGAAGGACGTCCCGGAGCTGCAGGCGTTCCTGACCGACGTGCCGCTTGAGGTGAATACCGCGCTCGATGCGGGCAGAGGCGTGCTGATCGAGGGCACACAGGGCTTTGGCATCTCGTTGCTCTACGGCACCTACCCGTTCGTTACCTCGAAGGACACGAGCGCATCACAGATGGCCGCGGATGTTGGCATCGGCCCCACCCGTGTGGATGATGTGGTCATTGTTTTCAAGTCGTTCCCGACACGGGTAGGTGAAGGGCCGTTCGAGACGCAGATGAGCGAAGAGCGAGCGGCCGAATTGCAGATAGAGGAGTACGGCACGGTAACGCACCGCAAGCGCCGTATCGGTGCATGGGACGGCAAGATGGCACGATACTCCGCGATGATCAACGGCGCGACCATGGTGGCTCTGACCGGGGTTGACAAGCTGGATCCAGCGGTGAAGGGCGCGACGGAGCGCGACGAGCTGAGTGCTAAAGTGAATGAGTTCGTCGCTCTGGTGGAAAAGGACGTTGGCGTGCCCGTGAAATTGATCTCGACCGGTCCGGAGCTCTCGGAGATCGTGGATCTACGGTAGCCAGAGAACCGAACGCCGCTCTTCAAGCGGCGGCCGCACGAGGGTACCGCAAGCTATTTACAGGTTTGCGCACAACCACCTGTTCGTTCGTTGCCTCAGCTTAAGCAGGTAGCAGCTATGTCGCTCAAACCAGCCCCGGGCTATTCGCTTTTGTTGCGATTGTTTTGGTTCTTCTCCAAGTTTAGGAACGAACAGAGGAGTTAAAACTTCAGCGAGACAAGTTATTTTGAGAAAAAATGCCTCGAATGAAGCTCTCTCCCCTGTTCAGAAACCTCTTTAATTTCTGTGGTTTTAAGCTTTGCGGTCTCAGTGAAGACAAGCACCGAGTGACGCTGGTTTTGGATCGTACACGTAAGACTGCCGATTGCCCCATCTGTGGCAAGCGCTCGGCTTCCATTGAGGATACCTATACTCGACAGATCAGAGACCTCGATCTCGGTCCGAAGCGGTGCTTCCTCAGCTTCACTGAACGGAAGATCCGGTGCCGCTGTGGTTATCGATCGCGGCGTTGAGCAGCTGGACTTCGTGGACAAGTACAGCCCCTACGCCAAGCGCTTCGAGGACTATGTGAGCGTGCTCTGCGAGAAGATGACCCTCAACGATGCCGCTTCGGTCGCTGCGATCAACTGGAAGGCCGCGAAACGGATTGACCAGAAGTATCTGAGCCGACTGGTGACGGGACTTGAGGCTCTGAATCCAGAGAAATTCGGTATCGACGAGATCGCCTACGAGAAAGGGCACCGTTATCTCACGGTAGTCCGCGATCTGGATATCGGACGGGTCTTCTGGGTCGGCGAGACGCGAAAGAAAGAAGCACTGGATACCTTCTTTGCTGAACTCGGCGCGGATAAGTGCGCAAACATCCGGGTCTGCGTCATCGACATGTGGGATCCTTATATCGCCTCGATTCGTGAGAACACGAATGCTGAGATCGTCTATGACTTGTTCCACGTTGCTCAGAAGATTACTGATGCCGTCGACACCGTACGCAAACAGGAATTCGAGAAAGCCGACGCAGCAACGCGAAAGAAGTTCAAGAAGAAACGGTTCCTGATCCTGAAGCGCAGGAAGAAGTTGGATGAGGAAAAGCAGGAGACGCTGAAGACCCTAATGGCGGAGAATGAACGCTTGTACCAGGCGTATCTGCTGAAAGAGCAGGCGCTGGACATCTTCGATGAACGAGACGAAACAACTGCGCTGCAGCGATTAGAGCGCTGGTTCGCGAACGTTAAGGTCGCGGGACTTGCACCTTTTGACGCGGTCGTCAAGACCATCACGCCTCACCTCGACGGCATCCTGAAGTACTTCAAATACCGGCTCACCAACGCGGCTAACGAAGCATTCAACACCAAGATCAACATCATCAAACGGCGAGCGTACGGGTTCCACGACCTCGAATATTTCAAGCTGAAGATCCTTCAAGCATGTGGGAGGTTATCCTAAAACGGGAGAAGTGCCGTTGTTTTTTATCGGATTTTGCTTCGTGCTTTTGCTTTCGCACGCGCAGGCCGTTGAGCTGTTCGCCGGCGGGAACATATTGCTGGATTCCGCTATAGAGGAGAGGATGACGTCTTTGCCACGGGCGATTCGCTTATCGTAAATGCACCGGTGGAGAGCGTGGTCTTTGCGGGTGGTGAGTTCGTGGTCAACGCGCCGGTGAGCGGCGACATCCTTGCTGCTGGTGGCCGCATCACGTCAACGCAGCAGTGGGCGGCAAGATCGTGGCCGCCGGCGGTGAGATCGCGCTGAACGGCACCGTGAAGAATCTCGTGGCTGCCGGGGGCGAGATCAGCATTCAGCTAGATGCGGTGATCACGGGCCAGCGGATTTCCAACGCGGGCACAGTCTCCCGTAACTTAACCGTACGTGCCGGCGCATTTGAAAATACAGGAAGCGCCGGCCGGGTCGATTATCAGAAAACGGCGGGGCTGGATGCACTACGTGGCGTGATGCGTATTTTCCGCGTCCTCATGATGCTCGGCTTCCTCATACTCGGCGTTATTCTGCTGAAACTCTTTCCCACGCTATTCTTCAGTGTGGAGGCGAAAGTGCGGAATTCACCGCTAAGGAACACCGCGGTCGGCGTTGCGCTCATCATCGTCTCGACGGTGATGATCTTCGTGCTAACGATAACGATCGTCGGGTTACCCCTGGCTGCGGTCATGGGCATGCTCTTCGTCATCGCCCTGATGCTCGCGAGTATTTTCGTCTACTTCGCGCTCGGCAGGGCGGTCTGCGATGCGCTCACGGTCAAGCCCAGCGATCTGCTCAGCTTTGTTTGTGGCTTCGTTCTGCTCGCGCTGCTCTTCCATATTCCGGTGGCGGGCATGTTCATCGGGTTTGGAGCGCTCAGTCTGGGCTTTGGCTCGATCCTCTATGCCGTCCGGAATAACTTGCAGCGTCTCACCGCGCCGACAACGTAGCTCGATAGCGAGTCGCCGGCGATCGATCGAGCGTGGAATTCCCTGTATAGGGGCGTGCTGCTTCACCGAGCTGTTCGTCTTACTGGCACGGTGTTCAGCCCGGAAACGCGGGGCGGTGCCATGATGGGTACTTGGTGACTCACGATTGAATTTGCAGGTGACCAGTGACGACTTTAGCAGATTTCCGTACCGTTACGCTCTTCTTCTCGTTTTACGGGCTGCCATCGTGAGTACAACGGCGAACCCCAGAGCAAAGAGCAAGAGCAGAATCTCAAAGCCCGGCTCTTTCGGCGTTGGCGTTCTCGTTGGCGATGGCATCGGTCCGGGCGTTGGTGTCGGTGTAGCAGGCGCGGGTGTCGTCGTTGGTACCGGTGATGCCGGCGCTGGTTCGGGCGTAAGCGTTACAACCGGTTTGCCGGGGTAGTCATCAGGATCGCCCGGATCAGTTCCTGCGAGCAGCTCCTCAATGTCCGTGTACCCATCGCCATCGGAATCGCGCGGAGCGCCACCACCGCGTCGGGGCGCCCCTTCACTCACGATGCTGTAGAGGCAGAAATGCGAGACATTCGCCCAGACATAGCCCTCGTAGCTCTTCCCGTACAGCTCTACGTTCGTCGTGTTCACGCCCGTCTCGAAGACCCAGCTCGTATCGTTCGTCAGTTTCGTCCACCGGCCCGTGTTTTCGTCGTACGCATACAACCGCAGGGTGCTCTCGTTGATATCCCGGGAGTCATTTGCCAGGCCGTCACCCGTTCGATCCAGGTCGGCCGCAGTGTAATACATAAATATCCACGCGAGTTTAACGTTTTCAGCCGTTTTATTCTGGATATTCTCGCTCACGTTGATCTCCAGGTAGCGGCCCACCGGGGTATCGTAATATGCCATCCCCGTAGCAGGCGTCAGAGCGACCGGCGTGGTGGCTCCGGTGTAGCGGCTCAGCTTCACGCGCGGTATCACCGCTTCATCGAGCGCGATCCAGACGAGTGCATCGGTCTCCTTCAGCACATTCTCCGAATCGACACGTAACACATCGCGGGGCGTTGGCCATGCGATCTCAACCGAGCCGGGCAGAACCGTCTCCCGCAAACTCTTCAGCATCATCAGCGCGCGCCAGTGGTCTGAGGGGTAAGGCAGTGAGAGCATCACGACTGTCTGCGTGCTGTTCCAGACGCCGTACTTAATAGCAAACCGGTCGTACTCCGAGTCGAGCATCCGGGCGAGCGTCTCGTTGTCGTCTGCCAGCACAGTACGGGTGATATTGCCGACCGTTCCGTTTCCTGCATCCGGCCTGCCCACGAGCACGATGTACGGCACAGCGGAATAATTAGCGAGCAGCTCGTCCGCGGTAACGGTGGTGACAGTGGTGTAAAGCGCGAGGTTATCAGCGAACGCATCTCTTTCTGTGGCCGGATCACCTGCGAGAATGACCTGCTCGACGTGGGCGGCGTATGAATCAGGGTCTTCAGAATCGATGATACCATCGTAATCGGTATCTTCGTGGAGGGGGTTGGTGCCCAGTTCCAGTTCTATCCCGTCCCAGAGCCCGTCCTGGTCCGTATCATTGCAGAGCGGGTCTGTCTTCCACCTGAGCTCCTCACCGTCTTCGAGGAGATCGAGATCGGTGTCGGTGAGCAAGGGATCGGTACCGAGTACATGCACTTCGTACCCATCGAGCAGCCCATCACCATCTGTATCGGGATTCCGGGGATCGGTGCCCAACGCATATTCACGGTTATCGAAGAGCGTGTCACCATCGGTATCAGGATTGTTCGGATCTGAGCCGAAAGCGAATTCTTCTGCATCCGTGAGCCCATCACCATCGGTATCAGGATTGTTCGGATCTGAGCCGAAAGCGAATTCTTCTGCATCCGTGAGCCCATCACCATCGGTATCCACAACGTTCGGATCGCTGCCAAAGGTGATTTCCGTACCGTCATCGAGCCCGTCACCATCGGTATCGTACGAGAGCAAGTCGCAGCCCCAGAAGAGCTCGACGAGATCCGTGAGCCCATCACCATCAGTATCCTCAGCCCGGGGGTGCGAGGAATTCACGAACCAGTTCCACTCCTCGAGATCCGTGAGCCCATCACCATCGGTGTCCGCACGTCTGGGGTCGCTGGTGACGCGGATCGTGTGGGTGCCATTGGCATCCGTGAAGGTCACGTCCCACCCGATCGCTTCATTGAGGTCAATGATGCCGTCACCATCGATATCCGGTCCCTCAGTGACCCACTGGGCACTCGCATTCTCGGTGGTGATAATAACGCCGATCACCTCCCGTTCTGCTTCAGGCATGATCTCATGGAGATGGTGCCACTTCCAGAGGCAGCGCACCTGATAGACCCCTTCAGTGCTCGGGGCATTAAAGGCGAGGGTGGCAGAACCTTCAGTTCTGTTGTTGATCGCCGGCGTGCCGTTATAAATGGTCCCGTTCAGGCTCGAATTGTCCATAGTGATCTCGATCGAGCATTTCGCAGGTGCTCTGGTCACCGGATCGTTCAGGCCAATGAGCCGGTACTCGATGGTCGCGTTTAGCGTCGCATTGGGCAGTACTCTACTGCTGCTGCCCGTTCCATCAATATCCACATTTTTTATAGAGCCGTAGCGGGGGATGAGTGTCTCATCCGCATCAAGCAGACCGTCGCCGTCAGTATCCCGGGACCGCGGGTTGAGCCGTTTCATGAACTCTTCGAGATCGCCGAGCCCATCGCCATCGGTGTCGGGGTTCAGGGGATCAGACCACACCTGCGCGGTGAATTCACGGCCATGATAGGTAAAGTCGACCTGCCAGCCGATATGCTCCTCGTAGTCGCTCAGGCCGTCCCCATCAGTGTCCTCATTGAGCGGATCGGTGCCCAATCGAAGTTCGAGGTAGTCATTCAGCCCATCGCCATCACTATCCGCTTTGGTGGGGCGTGTCCCGTAATCGACTTCGAATTTATCCGAGAGCCCGTCACTATCAGTATCAAATCGCCACGGGTTCGTGCCGCTGGCGCGCTCATCGCTGTTGAACAGCTCGTCTCCGTCGTGATCGAGCGATGAAATCTGACGCCAGTAGAGGAAATCGGAAATCGTCTGAGGCAGCACATCGAAGTAGAGCGTGGCCGAGTCGCTCTTGCTCGTACCAGCTTTACTCTTCGTGCTGCAATGCCAGCCAAAGAACCACCAGCATTCCTCGTAATAGACCCGGTAACTGGAAGAGAGCCATACGGTAAGCGGGAAATTGATCATGCTCAGGGGATGTACCCACAGACCGGTTTCGTACTCCCGTACTTTTTCGGGTATAGTATAACAATAATCAAAAATCGGAAGACAAATCTCTTGATAGTGGTAGGTCCAATCAGGCGGATATTTATTACTGGTGCCGTTCCCGGTTACGGAACCCGAGGGAACGGAAAATCCATACGAAGGAGTAATATAGCTATTATCAACAAGATGCCCCGGATAACCCCAGGCCTTCCCTACTATACGGCTCTTGAATTCGATACGGTCTCCCGTGGTCAAGCTGTTATCATCATAGTCGTCGATATTCAACGTGGTCTCTTTCATCTCAAGTTCGACCGTGGTCAGCTCACTAATATCATAAAAGAGGCTGATGAACCATTCCACGAATTTGCTAAATCCAACGCCAAAGATCTCCAGAATGAAGTCGATGACCGCGATAATGGCGACGATGACCCAGCCCACCGGCCCTGAGGCAAGCATGCCGATCAGGAAGAGCGCCACCGCAAATGCGATCACCATCGTGGAGTAAAAACTCGCGTACCAGATCTCGAAATCCGATCGGGCACGGGCGGCGAGAAAGTAAATTAAGTAGCCAAGTGCGAGACCAACATCAATAATCAATCCGATAATCGCCACCACCTTTGCTACTCGCCCGACCTTCCCCACCCAGCCGATCTTACAGTGTGAGATACTTTTCCAGTTGCTTTTGAGCAGTTTCCAGCGCCCGATATTGAGCGCTTTTGCCAGAACGGTGGGTTTCATATTGAAGGTACGAATCACGGCGTAGATCGGTAATATGGACGCGGCGATCAGTTCAATCCCGCCGATGCCGTAGGTTCCAATTGCGTCTAGTACCGCGCTCTTTCCCAGGGTATCAAAGGAAGTATCGGCGGAACCAATTCTGATCACGGTCGATTCACCGGCGTCCCAGGCGAGTATGAGGCCCATCATCGTCGCGAGGGTATCGTCATCCAGCCCCTTTGCCTGACCCCATACCTGTATCTCGGTCAACACCGCATCGATCTCAAGCGATTCGTTCGTGCTCGTGTTGTACCAGGACATCTTCATCGTCTTCGTCGTGACCACGGGCACAGCGCTCAGATCTACTGTGTACGTATCGCCCGTGATATACGCGCCCGCGAGGACCAGATCGTCCAGAGTTCTACTCGTGAACCGGTCTTCGAGTGCGATAATCAGGGGTAGATTCATCTCATCGGGCAGCGAATCAAGCGCATCGGGTGTCATATTACCGGTCAATTCCGCCAGCCCCGCATCCTGATGCGAGAACGCACGGGTATCCGACGCTACGGTCACGTTGTTCGCCATGAGCAGAGCCGGCATGTCCGCAACGTGTGTCGTGGTATTCCTGAGGAACTCGTAGGCCATGACAAAATCGGCCGCCAGGGTTCGGTCTATCTCGTCGCTGTAGAACACGCCAACTTCAGAACCGTAGTTCTCCTCAACGCTAAACCCGGTGAGCATGAAGTCCTCTTTGTACCGGGCGAGTATCGTTGGTTCTGACACCAGTTCCTCTAATTCGATCAGGTCAAAATAGACCGGATCTGCAGAGTCTGCATTGAGCCTATCCCGGTAAAGAGTATCGCCGCATCCAACACACACGTACTTACCATTATGCGCTTTCAACGCTACCGTGCCATTTGTGCGTTCCAGTATGAAAGTTTCCTTTTCGCTTATGGTGCCACGATTGGCAACGAGTGGGTTCCATTCCCAGTGCATCAGTTTGATATGATCAACGCTGACGTACTGTCCGTCCTGAACTTTCAAGCCCACCTTGTTCTCCGCGACATAGATGAGCTCAAAGACCCCCTGCCCGGTCATCATACCGGGCTGAACATAGAGTTCCCTGTTGCCACTGTCCTTTGCACGGACGTACTTGCCATCAGGCGTTTTCAACGCGATCTTTTCAGCTGCACTGTCCGTTTGGGCAGTCACCGTCCAGACCAGTTGTGCGTCTACAGAAAGGTTGAGCGGTGAAGCGGCGGGTAAGAACATCCGACCGATCAGCGCGACTGGATTCCCGTATTCACGCGTGGGGGAAAGCGGGATGTACGCTTTGTTAAAGTTGATCATGATATGGTACTCGGCCACCAGTGACTGGTTGGGGAGGGGGTTCTCAACGGGCTCGAGTTTCCAGAGCTGGTTATCATGACTCCAGAAGTCAGCTTGATAGACGTTAGCGGCAAAGACGCTGGCGTTGTCAGTGCTCTTGACCGCCTCCAGGCACTTACCACTGTGTTTGGCGCTGATTTTAAAGAGGTTATTACCAACAGCCTCGAGTTTCCAGAGCTGGTTATCCTGGCCGCTGCAGCTCGCCTGCTGGACGCTGGCGCCATCGTCGAGACTCGCGTTAACGACCCCCAGGCACTTGCCGCTATGGTCTGCACTGATCCGGTAATAGCCGTTGCTTACCTGTTTGAGCCGCCAGAGCTGGTGAGTTGCAGTGGTACAATTAGCCAGGTGGACGCTGGCGCCATTGTCGAGACTCGCATTAAGGACCTCCAGGCACTTATCACTGTGGTTCGCGGTAATGGTGCAGGTCACGGGGATGGTGAGCTCGAGCATGGGCGTGATGTGCACATCTTCCCGGGAGTAGTCCGTATCCTTCATCGCGCCTTCCCAATCGGGCGGCCAGTCCCAGGTCTGCAGGGTCTGCCGCAGGTGGTCGGGATTCTCGGGTCGCAGCTGGAAGTCAACATATGTAGGGTTCCCGTTCGTTTTGATATCAAAATGGAATCTCTCATGCGTGGTGGATCTGGAGAACGGCGAGAGGTCTAACGCATCTGGCACGCCATCGCCATCGTTATCAAAATCCCAGGCGTTCGGAAAGCCATCGCCATCGAGATCAAGCGAGGAGACGTTGGTCACCTCGAAGTAATCCGGCAGCTCGTCGTCATTTGAATCGGGCTTCAAGGGGTCGAGGCCGTTCCGCACCTCGTACAAATCATCCAGGCCGTCAAAATCGGAGTCGGGATTGGCAGGATCAGTGCCGAGCACCCATTCCACCGAATCGTAGAGGCCGTCACCGTCCGTGTCGGTCGTATCACCGGCTGCTGCGGCTGCGGCCATCAGCGCATCCACATCCAGGCCGCTATCCCGCTGATTCACCGCCGCGCGCATCTGCGCGAGCACGGTCAGCGCGGAAGCGGTAACGGGTGAAATGCAGGACGGCTCAGGAGCTGAAAAGGACGGTAGACGCTCAGGTTGCGCGGTGAGGGGCTGAACAGCAGCCGCTACGAGGAGAATGGTTGCGAAGATCGCGAAGCGGTAAGTTGATTTCGGCATAACTCGACTCGACGTTTTCCCGGCGCCGAGCCTCTTTTATTAAGGAACTGCAAGTGCGTGGCGCCTATTTAAAGCTGCCGGTGCCTGGACGCTCCTGTAGCTGTAAATCAGTGCCGTGACTCAGACGCGCCACTTATATAAACGACTGGAGCGTACCTTCAATGCAAGGAGCGAGCGAACGAACGATGGAGCGCATCACTATAGCTATTGCAGGCTATGGCAATGTCGGCCGTGGCGTGGAGCAATCGCTGAAGCTGAATGCGGATACCGAACTGGTCGCGATCTTCACGCGGCGGCCTGAGCGCGTTCGCGAGCAGGTACCGAACGTGTCAGTGCTGCAGCTCGATGAGCCGGTGCCTGCGGATCTGAAAATAGACGTGGTGATCCTGTGTGGCGGCTCGAAGGACGATATCCCGGTCCAGGGCCCGCTGTTCGCCAAACGGTTCACAACGGTTGACAGTTTTGATACGCACGCGGCGATCCCGCGCTATTACGCGGAGATGGATAGGGTGGCGAAGGCGCACGGGCATGTCGCGGTCATCTCCACCGGCTGGGATCCCGGTATCTTCTCGATGCTGCGGGTGCTCGGCGATGCGTTCCTGCCACAGGGTACGCAGTATACCTTCTGGGGCAAGGGCGTGAGCCAGGGACATTCAGACGCCGCTCGGCAGGTAAAAGGCGTCGTTGACGCGCGAGCTTACACGATCCCGATCGAGGACGCGCTCAAGCGTGTGCGCTGTGGTGAGACGCCGGAATTCACGAAGCGCGAGATGCACAAGCGTGTGGTCTTCGTGGTTGCCGAGCCGAACGCGGATGCTGAGCGTATTCGCGCGGAGATAACCTCGATGCCACAGTACTTTGACGAGTACGAGACCGAAGTGATCTTCGTGACTCGAGAAGCGATGCGGAAGAAGCATGCGCGGCTCCCGCACGGCGGGTTCGTCTTCGCCACCGGGACAACGGGCGAGGGCAACCAGCACGTGCTCGAGTACCGGACACAGCTGGAGAGCAATCCCGAGTTCACCGCGAATGTACTGGTCGCCTGCGCGCGTGCCGCTTACCGGTTGCAGCAGGAGGGGCGTACAGGCGCGTTTACGCTGCTGGACATCCCACCGTGCTATTTGAGCCAGCATTCTGCAGAGACGCTACGTAAGGAGTTCATGTAGATGGGTGAAGCATCATGGCTGAGGATGGGGATACCCAGCAGCAGGTAGCCGCGGTAACGGCTGAATGGGAGTCCGCATTTCAGGAGCTCCAGACGTACCTAGAGCCAGAAGCGTACGCAGGGTACCGGATCGTGTATGAGCCGAACGTCTGGTATCAGAATAGAAACCCGGCGCTCATCTTCCCGGAGGCGCACGAGATGCGGTTCTCAACGCCGAATCACCGGGTGCCGTTCGATTATTATCCCACGGAGCTGGCGAAGCTCGGCATCCTGGCACACAACTTCGCGTATCTCGCTGACATCGAGGAGTTTTATCCCAACAATTTCGTGGGGTTCCTGAGGGAGCAGCAGCGGTACATCATGCCGCTCCAGCGTGCGAACCTGCGTGCCGCGCAGTACGTGCCCGATGCGATCATCGAGGTGACCCGTCAGGGCGTGCGGAGCTTCGTACAGGCGGTGGGCTCGGCTGCGGCCTTTGGTGTTCATGAAGAGCCGCTGGTGCTGCTCGAGACGCTCGGGGTACTGGGCATGCCGCGTCGCGATGACGTGCTCAAATTCTTCAAGGAGCTCTATGACGCGGCCCCAAGAGCGTTTAAGGCCTTCATGGCCACACCGTTCCTCTTCTCGTTCGCCGGGCTGGCGACCGTGCCCGTGCTAAATGCGGAACCCGGATACGGGATCAGGGATCGGAAGCTGTTGCATCATGCAAAAGCGCTCATAGGCGCGTACGCATCCGGAAACTGGAGTTATGAAGCGGTTAACGCGGAACTTGAACGGGTAGGGTACACCACAACCGTCGTGGACAGCGGGTACAGTCCTGAGAAGTCGGTGCATCTCAACTGGGTGCGGCTCGATCCCGCGCTGGAGCGGGTACAGCGCACCATTACCGAATACGAGCGTAAAGCGGAGCAGTCTGAGTACTGCTGCTATGCGGATATGGTGACCGCACTGAAGCGAATTTACGAGCAGGAGCAGACCGTGCGACAGGCGTACGAGTAAGTAGCATAATTGCTGAGTGGGGTGAACTTGCCGAAGCAGTGAATAGCTAATCCAGTATCTGCTTGCAGCTCATGACGACGGACCTGCGAGTAAGAAAGAAGCTTCTTCCGCTTTGTCTTCAGGAATCCAGTTCATTCTTTTTTTTTCTTAGCCCTATTAAATCATGCCACACCTTTTTGGCGAGTAAAAAAGAAGCTTCTTCCGCTTTGTCTTCAGGAATCCAGTTCATTCTTTCAAGAGCCTTTGCTGCTCCTGCGCGAACATCATCATTTTTATCCTGCAGAGCACGAACGAGCGGTTCTACTGCTGGTTCTCCGATCACCGCAAGAGCATCGGCTGCTTTCGCTCGAACATACTCATCTTTATCCTGCAGAGCACGAATGAGCGGTTCTACTGCGCGCTTATCGCCCAGCTTACCAAGCGCATCCGCGGCCTTCTCGCGAAAAAACTCGTTGTTATCCTGCAGAGCACGAATGAGCGGTTCTACTGCGCGCTTATCGCCCAGCTTACCAAGCGCATCCGCGGCCTTCTCGCGAAAAAACTCGTCTTTGTCCTGCAAAGCACTGGTGAGTGGTTCTACTGCTCGCTCATCTCCTAGCTCACCAAGAGCCGCTGCTACTTTCGCACGAAAAAACGCATCTTCATCCTTCAACGCACGAATGAGTGGTTCTACTGCTCGCTTATCGCCCAACTTACCAAGCGCTACTGCTGCTCTATATCGGACATCGATTTTTTTGTGCTCTAATGCTTTTATCAAGCCACTAATATCCGCCTTTGCTTCAAGTTTTTTCACATCGGGCGTTAACACGGCCACCATATTTTATCCTCTCATATGTTCTTTTGTAAAGTTAGTTAGTATGCCTCGTACTTTGCAGGTGTGTGTTAATGACTTAAGCTGCACTTGTATCACCGATATATATAAGCTTTCCGATTTCAGTTCAGATTTCAGTCAGGATACACCACGAAGCTCGAGGAGGGCGGGTACAGGCCTGAGCAGTCGGTGCGTCTTAACTGGGTGCGGCTCGATCCCGCGCTGGAGCGGGTAGAGCGCACGATTGCCACGTATGAGCGCATAGCAGAGCAGTCCGAATACCACTGCTATGCAGACCTAGTAACAGCACTGAAGCGGATCTACGAGCAGGAGCAGACCTTACGAAAGGCGTACGTATAATTTAAATAAATGCTGAAGCATGCTGGTTCGATTTAGCTAGCGCTATGGCGAAGAAGGAATGAGCCGCGATAGTATATAGATAGTATCAAAAACAATCGAAAGATATTACCATGAACCCGGCACAGATCTACATTACCTAGCTCTTGTCGTCCTGGCTCTTATCGCGTTCATTGTTCTTTTCGTTAATAAGATTAAACCGGGTAACAGGCTCACCCCCTTAGCCGATCTTGCAGTCGGATTCATCCTGGCAGGATTGTTTTTGGGGCGTGATAATAGACTCATCGGGTATGGTTTACTGGGTGTTGGAATAGTTCTTGCGATTATCGATATCGTGCGAAACATGAAGAGTGGGTGAAGACCCCCGTTTCCTAAGCCACGCTGCGCTGAGCGCCTAATAAAAATCACTACAAAGTAGTTGCCGTGAAGTGTTATGGTGTGGTAAGTGTATCCAGCTGTTTAGAGGCCACTACGAACATGGAATGCGACCACAGTAACGGCGAGACCGACACCTGGAGTTCATTTTCAAATAGCTGCTCAGGTATGCGGCAATCACCATCGTTAATTTTTTCTAATACCCAGTAATAATAGTTCTCAGCACGATCTTTATCGCCTTTAATCGAATAATAAATAACCATCCAGAAATTCAGAAGCGGCCATGCACCTGCGCCCTTTTTCCTGTGCAGCAGTTCATACATCCAGCCGTCATACTCATCATGTTCATAGCGGTGTACTCCACCATTATTAACCAGTCTTTTCTCGATCTCGTTTATTGTGGCAACAATTCTCGGATCATCTGCCTCATACACCTCAAACGGATAAACTAACCCAATTGCAGAAGCATCGATCCTTCTATCAGATATCTTACCATACGATCGGATGAAATAGTCCATGAAATGGATATCCAGACGTTTTTTCATTTCATTCGCAGTCTCAATCCATTTTCTGTCTGGAATCACTTCATGTGCACATCTGAGACCTTTGATGCATGCGGCAAGCGAATACGAAAAGTTTTCGTTGAGATCAGGAAAGCAATATCGCTCCTCCCACAGGTCATTCGTAACCAGGGTGAAGTGATCTTTATCCCACGCGTTACAGATGCCGTTGCCGGCGAGTTCAACGAGCTCATGGAACTTTGATGCCCCAGATATATCCTCTTTATAATGGTTCCATACAGCAAACAATACCGTACCGGTCTGGTCTGGTTGGAATTGTGGTAACGCTTTTAATCCGTTCGGATAGTATTTCTCATAGAACAAGCCGTTTTCTGTGAACCCTTCCGCTCGCTTCAAACACCAGTTGAAGAAATTTTCCTGGACGTTCTCAAGGCCCAGCACATCCGCGGCAATACAGGCAAATGCGGCATCACGTGGCCAGACATAGAAGTAGTTTTTAGCTGCTTTTGGATATCCATTTTTTGTTGAATTAGCAGCTACAATACCACCATTTTCTAATGCGCAGTCTCTGATTATATCCTGTGTCACTCCTATTAGTTTTGTTATTTTTTCGTTCATTACTCCTTGTGAAATTCCCCTTTTTAGCACCCTGCTAATGTGTCTTTTACTATCAGATATACTATCTCGCAAGTGGATATAAATAGGCGGCCCGCTTCTTTTTCACTTGCACGACTTCATACATCCTGAGCACTTTTCCCTTAGGCTCTGGCCTTCTGCGAACTGTACGTGCTCGTCACGAGCCTGGAGGTAGCCGGAGAAGTTGTTTATAGCTTCGGTGATGTGGGTGCGTGAAGGTCAATGACCGTCAAAGATAAGGCTATTTTCGTTGGCATCCCCGCTGAGCTGTTACCTGATATCGTGGAGAATCTGTCGAAGCGGAAATTTTCAGCCACGCGCAGGCCATCGATCTCCAGGAATGACATCGTTCGCATCCTCGGTACGAGCTCCCTGAGGATATGATCTGACATAGACTGCGCTTCGAGCTTCTTTGGGACGGGCCACTGCTACAGAAAAATGCCGACTTCCCATCACATACCTCCACGCCGCAGCCCCTCCCGATACAGCCAATAGGAATAGACAATGGTGTACATTGCCACGAGGAGCACAGGCACGATGATGAAGGGGATAGCGTAGGCCGGCACGAAAACACCCAGTATGGCAATAGCGCCCGCGAGCTTGAACAGTTTAGCGCCGCGCTGCTGTATCTTCATCCACACGGTATCGCTGCTCAAAGTCCATGGCGTTCTGATCCCGATGAACCCGGAATTGCGACCCCGGTTTTCGCCTTGTGCGGGTGGCATAAAGAGTAACTACTTTTTACCGTACTACGTTAGTACAAATAGCCCAAAAGGATCGTCCAGAACGTTCGACCTGCAATAAGGAACAATTGATGAAATCCGTTCTGAGTGCGGAACGAAGTTAGGAGGAATATGACACACGCCAGAATCCAAGAGCTAATCAAGGAACGGAAGGTCTTAATCACAGATCACGCATGGGATGCGATAGACGAACGAGGAATAGAAGTGCATGAACTCGTAGCGGTCCTCGTAAACGGCGAAATAATCGAGGATTATCGGAATGATAAACCATGCCCCAGTTATTTAACCCTTGGCTTTGTCGGTCCAAGACCTATCCACGTGCTTGTGGCTTTATGTAAAGAACATATAAGAATAATAACGGCCTATGAACCGAATCCTGAAAGATGGATTAACTCCAGATTACGGAATAAAGGAGGTAAATGAAACAATGGAGCCTTGTAGCCTTTGCGGTGGAGAATTGGAAGAGAAAAAGGTTGAAGTCATTAAAAAAGCAGACGGGAAAGTAGTGGTAATAAAAGAAGTCCCTGCGTTGGTTTGCCAGCAGTGTGGAGAACGATATTTCTCGATAGATACTGTGGAACACGTCAATCAAATTTTAAAGGAAGTGAGCGAGCAGAAAGTCAAACTGCAAAAAATTCGCGCGGGCGAGCTTGATTTTAAAGCCGTTGCACTTTAAGATAAATAGTATACTTTCTTTCTCCAAGATCGCACGATGTAAAGGAATTACGTGCAAGTGCGCTTCGAGCCCTTTCTTCAGGCGGGCCACGGCTACAGAAATACCAACCGCCCATCATCTACCGACGTCCACGCCGCTGCTCCTCACGATACACCCAATACGAATAGGCAACGGTGTATACCGTGACGAAGAGCACGGGCACGATGATGAAGAGGATAGCGTAGGCCGGCACGAAAACACCCAGTATGGCAATAGCGCCCGCGAGCTTGAACAGGTTCGCGCCGCGCTGATGCGTTTGCGTCCATACGGTATCGCTGCTCAGCGTCCATGGCGTCCGGATCCCGATGAACCAGTTCCGCTTCGCGTGCTCGAGCATGATCCCGATATAGTAGAAGAGCAGCCCGCAGCCGATGCGGAGCGTCAGGTTGGGACTGATCTCGAGGCCGCTGTTCCACAGGATGATCTGCAGGTGTATCAGGAGCATAAAGAGGCAGAAGACCACGATAAAGCCGCCGTAATAGGGCCGAAACGCTGCTATGTTCGCTCTCAACGGATCGATACGCGGTACCGTCAGGAAGAGGAGCACGACACCCGCGAGCAGCAGCGGGAGCAAGAACAGGCCCCAGAAATTCGTCATGTAGCCGTCAACCTCGCCGCGCGCGTTCCAGTGCGAGGCTATCTGCTCAGGCATCTGCGGATAGACTGCGATGCTGAGCGCGAACGCGAACAGCACGAGCAGCCATACCACCAGTACGCTTTTTCGCATAGTCTACATACTCATGTCTGCAGCGGTATAAAACCCTGCAGTCCCTGGGTGTTTACTGGTGGCTTTCAAAATTCATGCGCTAGGACGGTCTCTCCTGTCATCCAACACGCTTCCTGAAACGAGCAAATATAGACCTCTTTTGGTGGTTTTTAGGGGGAAAATCTCGCCCCACCCATTTCTGGAACGTATCTAAATTTCTAATTGTAATTGTCTTTACATTCTGTTCCGCATCAATTGTTTTATCTAATATCCTAATGTAATCATTGATAATCTTGTCATCAGTAGTTAGAGGAAATGTTATTTTCAGTTCGTTGTAATCTGTCGGTTCATACTCAATACCTTTTTCATCGAAGAGGCTTAGCCACCGATTTTTATTGGGATCAAATTCGCTAGAAAGAGGGTCTGATGGGAAATAATTTGGAACGGAACGACCCGCGAATGAATACAGCTCTTCAAAAATAGCACGCGAATGGTAAAGTATATCATTATCTAAAATATCTGTTTCTAGAGAATCCATAAACAAGTAGGCGAAGTACGGGAAAACATCGGGTATCGTGTCTTTAATCTTGTTAAATTCTTGCAATGTTTTTCGATCATTCATATTGAATAGGGTTGTTAATCCTATCTTCATTATCCTAGTATTCAGCCATGGTTGCGGGAGTACTTTATTCGTTGTAAAAATGAGTTGTGGTATAGCGGAATATGTGGTATCTGTCCAGTAATTATCTGTCCAGTATTTTGTAAGTATGTTTTTCATATTATTCATAAAGCGCCCGCCAACGTCGTCAATAACTAGTGGTGCTGATGTGCCATACTGTTTGATGCTTTCAATTTTATTCGCCTTTATCTCACCCTCCTTGATGATTTTTGTAATGGGTCTGCCTGTTAGCACACTCATAAGATAGCTAGCGTAGGTGGTCTTCCCCGTGTTAGATGGGCCAAACCACCACCCAAACGGCAGCCCCTTATCCGAGAGCGCGTTCTCTTTGGATAAACATTGGTATATCAGTCCTGCGAACGGACACCAGAAGACATATAGCGCAGCCTCAAATAACGCCATTTTGCTGTTAGTAGGATCTGCGTTCTTTTCACCATAAGTATCAACGGTTTCAAAATACCGCTCAAAGAGCATCAACTCATTATATACCTTCTGCGGATCATCTGGCAAACGTGCCCTGTTGTCGATGTTGTTACCATATCTAAGTCTCACTTCTTTTTTATCTGGATATATCTTTAGTAATGGAATGCCCGTAAATTCGCCACTAAAAATCCGCTCGTAATATTCACTCGAGTCGAATATGATCTTGTTCTCCTGCTTATTAAAATCGAAAGACTTGAGTTTATCATATCTTTTTTTAATGGCTTTTGCGGTTATTTGGTTTATACCGTCTAATGAATATTCAATTCGCGGGGATACTAGCTTGTCCTGGTCTAACAAGTTATCGGAGACATAAATTACAGCGTCCAAATACTTTCCTTTGTCTATACTAACGCCGTCCTGAATTACATACTGCTTTATTATTTCTAAGCGGTCTGTTTCGTTTTCCTCTGCAATCATTTGCGATAAACTGTCTAAAAATAGCTTGGTGCCTTGCTTGTGCTCCTCGTAAACATCAAGATACATATCTTTATACGGCGAATTGAGGATGTCGCGGAATATGACCACCGCGTTTTTTTGTTGCGAGGCGTTTTGTGCGTTTTCAGTCAAATTGGCACTCCCGACCACGAAGTCGAGAGAACCGTCACGCCGAATTAAATACACTTTGGAATGGATCGTCTTATGGCCTTTTTCGGGGTAATAACATTTGAGTCTGCCTTCGGTTTTCAGCTTTTCTAGTTCATCTATTGTCTCCACTTTAACGTTCAGGGGGAATTTTTCGCTGTTGATAATTTCTATTTCCTCCAGATTTTTCTCCTTGAACATCTTCAATATCAAATCTGGGGACGCACCGAAGGTCACGCCTTTAATGCCCGTTACACCAGCGAAGAACAAGTCGTTGAATTTCTTTTTCGTGTCTATAACAACCACCTCGTGATTGGGGATTATAAATGGTGATTGTAATCCAAAATTATTACTTTGTTTAGTTGGAAATTCATAGGATTCCTTTCTCCATTTATCTGTTTCTTTTACATTAGGTTCTTCGTCCATTTCAAATAAATTTGGTATAGCTGCTCCTAGAGTGAGGTTTGCTTCATCGATTTTTCTTTTCTTTCTTGCCATGTTACGAATCAATAATGCTCTATTTTAAAAAATAGTTCTATTAAATTGTTTTTTTATTTTGAGATTTTTTGGAAGGTACTATCGTTGGTTTGTTTACTTCTCTCATAATTTTTCTAATAGATATTGCCGTTCTCTCGGAGATCATTATCCAATTCCGCTCCAAAGACTAGTCATCGATTATTTCCCTTCCAAAAGGTCCGTTTTTATTTTCAGTCTTTGGGCTTTTATTTACCTCCACTCACACCCCCTAACAAAAGCACTTACCAACCCCCCTATGCTATTAAAATTCTGTCCTTATTTAAGCTTTTCGGTTGCCTGGTGGTTGTCAAATTGTTGGGGGTTGGTGATTTACTGGACTCATCACAAGCTGTATTTTCCACCCGTGCGGCATAATTTTCGAGCCGATTTGCCTGTAGCACCCATTAACTTTACCACCTCAATCAAACGATACATTTATATGGTAAGTTAGACGATAGCGGTTTATAGGGGGGTTCTGTCGTCAACAAATAGGTGGTGAATATGGGTATTACCTTAGCGCAAATCTTAAACCTCGTAGGCCTGTTGAAGGATGAGGGAGACGCAAAAGAACGGTTCAGAACATTCCTTAAAGACAACGTCAAGGATGTAGGCCAACTACGAGACTATATATATGAATGCCTGAGAAGTTCAGGCGATCAATATAACCGTGCTCTGCAGGATTTGGTGAATCATCTAGCTACTTTTCTCGGCTTCGATTCAGTTTTCGGTAGATACCACGGAATAACAGGAGAAATTGGATTCGACGGGCTATGGAAATCGCCCACCGGTTTTTTTATCGTTGCTGAAGTCAAGACGAGTGAAGCATACGCCATCAAGACCGCGCCACTCCTTGGGTACATAGATGCTTTGATTTCCGATAATCAGATACCAGATCGTGAGCATGCGTTGGGTCTTTACGTAGTTGGACGTCCTGACGCAGACCTGAGACAACTGGAGCATGCGATCATTGCTGAGAAGAGATCACATCAGCTCCGTACAATATCTGTCGAGTCCCTTCTATCGCTCGCCGACCTGTATAACGAGTATGATGTTAGCCACGAAGACGTTCTTGCAGTGCTCAAACCTTCCTTGGCGAATGTGGATCCTGTTGTTGATATGATGGCACGGCTCGTTGCGCAGCGACCGCCCCCGCCCGAAGATAAAAAAGAACAACCAGAAGAAGAAGAAGAAATTCCTGCTGAACGGTCATATTGGCTTACGCCTGTTAGAAGCGATGAAGAGCAAACTGCCGATGAGGTTATCGAAAGCCTTGTGAAAGAAGAGCATATTTATGCGTTCGGCGAGCGTACGCCTGGTCGACGAAATATAAAGCCAGGAGATCTTATCTGCTTTTATTCGACAGGTAAGGGAGTCGTTGCTCACGCTCAGGTTGCTTCGCTACCCGAATACAAGGTGCACCCCAAGGTTCACCATTCGGATAAGTATCCCTGGGTATTTCGTGTTAAAGATGCGCATCTCTACTTAGATGACCCTGTTATCATTGACGCAGCCTTAAGGGGCCAGTTAGATGCGTTTAAAGGTCGAGAGGACAAAGCATGGGCGTGGTTCGTCCAAGCGACGCGAAGAGTAAGCGAGCATGATTTTCGATTGCTAACACAGCGATAACCAAGGAGAAATGAGCAAAACAAATCTTGTTAATTCTCTGATAAAGGATGTTAAGGAACGGTTGACACTGGACGGCAAGAACAGAGTGTTTAACGAAGGAGAGAAACTCCGTCCAGACTTCATGAAAGAACCAGCAGAGGCTGAGGCATTCACACGCGAATTCGTGATTGATAAGATTTTCACGGCGCTAGATTTGGAGAAATTACCAGAAAAATCCTTTGATACCCCTGGCAGCCATCGCAGCGTAGATTACCTGATCAAAAGCGACAGAGGCAAGTTCCTTGTTGAGGCGAAGCCACTGAATGCCGACTTGATAAAAGGCAAAGATAGCGGCGTCAATCAAATACAAGGCCTGTTCAGACTCGTCGAAGTGAAAGAAAATTATAATTTTGGTGTGGCGACAAACGGCTTGCACTGGGTCTTTATTGACAAGAATGGCGAAATAGTGAGCAATCTGCAATTAGAAACGCAGTTTGACCAGATCAAGGATTTTCTGGCCGGTAAAGAGAAGGTCGTTTCGCCAAAGACCGAAGAAGAGATCAGCAAGAAGTTCTACGGCTGGTATAACGCGCTGTTACATGGTGGTCGCTACAAGGATCACGAGAACAAAACCAGGACAATATCTGAAGCGGATTGTTTGGTAAACAATGTCATCGGCGTAAAGGACTTGGAAGAGCGGGAGCAGATAGCGCAGGTTGTAACGAACCGATTGATTTTCATCAAGTTCTTACAATCGAAAGGAATTATTGGAGAGGATATCCTTAGTTTTCTTACTAAAGCTGAAGAATACGAACTCATGCCTAAATTGCGACAGTTATTTTTTAGCGTTCTTAATACGCCGAACGATCAACGAGAAGATATTATTGAGCAGTTTAAAGATGTCCCGTACCTAAATGGTAGCCTGTTCACCCATATTGAAGTAGAAAAGAAGCATGTAGATTATAAAATCAAAGCTGAAATTTTGAGGGAGATAATAAGATTCTTAGACAGCTTCAGGTTCGTCCATAAGGAGCAGTTAGACAACGTTTATTCGATTGATCCGGAAATCCTGGGCTATATCTTTGAACGTGCGATGACTGCCACAGATAGGAAGGGCACCGGCGCGTATTACACGCCCAAGTTTGTAACGAAATACATCTCAGAGCATACAATCTATCCGTTCATACTGGATAGAGCAAATGAGATCCTCAGGACCGAAAAAGGTTATCGAGAGACCGAATTACTGAAAGACCTCGAAGAGTTGTTTATTCTCCCAGCTACGACCTTGAAAGAGCTTTGGAACAAGGTCATCCTGAAAATAAAAGTTTTGGACAACGCCTGTGGCTCAGGGGCTTTCTTACTTGCCGCGGCGAATATCCTTTTCGAGTTGAACAGACGGATAGATGATAAATTACAGCTGGGAAACTCAGACATCGCATTGAAGAAGTTGATTTTAATCAACAATCTTTATGGTGTGGATATCAATCCGAACGGCATCGAGATCGCCAAATTACGACTCTGGCTCTGGCTTGTCGATTCCTACGAACCCAATAAAGTCGAAGCATTGCCCAATATCGACTACAATCTTTGCGTCGGGAACAGTTTAATCGGGTACATGGATGTAAGCGAGTTCAGAGGCTCGGAACTCACGCTTACGGCATGGCTCCTGGATGAAGAGAAAACCACATTGGAGACTCTGCTTCTAGAAAGGAACGACTTGATACAGGAATACAAAAGGGCTGAAGGTGATGAAGCAAAAGAACTGAGTGAGTCTATAAATCGATACGATGAGCGAATAAGCACACTGCTTAATGCCAATCTTCATCGACAATTTCGAGAGCGCAATATACCAATAACCAGGGAGGAGTTTTTACGATTAAACCCGTTCCACTGGGGTTTTGAGTTCTACGAGGTCTTTGATCTAGAGAAGCCGAAAGAAAAGCGCGGGTTTGATGTCGTCATCGGTAATCCGCCATACGTGCGACAGGAGTCACTTGGTGAGCTGAAAAGGCATTTTAAGGATCAATACACGGTTTATCACGGTGTCGCTGATCTTTACGTCTATTTCATCGAGCGAAGTCTTTCATCACTGAATGATAATGGAATCTTCTCGTACATCGTCGCGAACAAATGGATGCGTGCGAACTACGGCACGCCGCTGCGAAAATGGCTGAAACGGCAGTGTATCGAGGAGCTTATCGACTTTGGCGACCTGCCGGTCTTCCAGGCAACGACCTACCCCTGCATCATCCGCATCTCGAAGAATACGCCGAAGCCGACCTTTGCCAAGACAGAAGTGAAAACGCTCAATTTTACCAGCCTTGATGAGTACGTTAACAAGCACGAATTTGCGGTAAACCGAACGGGATTAGACGATTCCGGCTGGTCGTTAGTGGACGAAAAGACGCAAGCGCTCCTGAAAAAGATACGTCTCAAAGGAGTGCCGCTGGGCGATTACGTCAACGGGAGAATTTATTACGGCATAAAAACGGGTCTCAACGAGGCGTTTGTGATCGATGCCGCGACGCGAGACAAACTGATTCAGGAAGATCCTAGGAGTGAGGAGTTGATTAAGCCTTTTTTGGTTGGTAGGGATATTAAGCGCTATCAGCCACCGAAAAGCGAGCGGTATTTGATATTTACTCGTCGTGGTGTGGATATTGACCGATATCCTGCTTTAAAACGGCACCTTCTCCAATTTAAAGAGCGACTGATGCCAAAACCAAAAGACTGGAAAGGCGAAAAGTGGCCAGGCCGTAAACCCGGCGATTATAAGTGGTATGAAATTCAGGATACGGTGGATTATTACATTGAGTTTGAAAAGCCGAAAATTATTTATCCCAATATCTGTAAAAAACCGGAATTCGTTTTGGATGAAAATAATTGGTACACGAATCAAAAGTGCTTTATCATTGCAAAGCCCGATAAGTATTTATTAGGAATTCTAAACAGTTATCTTACTTATTTTCTTTTTAAATCGATTCTCCCAAAATTAAGAGGTGACTTTTACGAGCCGAGCTATGTGATATTTAAAGATTTCCCTATAAGAACAATCGACTTCTCAGTTCCTGCAGATAAATCCCTACACGAGAAACTGGTTACGTTAGTGGAGCATATGCTTAGGCTTCACGAGCAATTGTCCAAAGCAAGGACAGAGCCGGATAAAGCGGCACTGCAACAGCAGATCGAGGAAACAGATCGGCAAATAGATAAGCTGGTCTACAAGCTGTACGATCTCACTTCGGACGAAATAGCCGTTATTGAAGAGAGTTGTTTGAGGTAGGAACCAAAGCAGCTGGGCCAGACAGCGCCCAACCACAAAATTTTTAAGCTGAAGCGCTCTACGTCACTACTTACTACGGAGGGTAATGTATGGCAGAAGATGAAGCGGTGCTGAAAACGCCCGGATTCGCGTGGCGTGTTTCGCTTTCGATCGTTGTGGTGATGGGCTGGCTCGCCTTTCTCATCTTATGGGTGACCTTCTATGCCGCTGCGTTCACGCTCATTGAGAACAGTGTCATTGTCCTTGTCTCGCTGCTCATTGTGGGTGCGATACTGGGTGCCTCATGGGCGTCATGGGGCATTAAATACGGGCGAACCTGCGGGCGGCAAAAATAAACTTTTTACGATTGCTGCAACTCAGCGAAAGCGATTTGAACTTACAGCGCACAATTCTCTCTAACGAAACGATCCTGTGTTCTGCACTATGGACGAGAAAGGGGGGAGGTGTCTACTAACCCTAAACGATGAACTGTAAACTATACTGGTTGATCATGTCGGTAGCTCTTGTTGGTGTAGCGCTGCTTGCGGGCTGCGTTGGAGACAAGGAGGGTGTACCAACACCAACAACAACGCCGTCACCTGCGGCAGCACCGGTGCAGCTGCAGTTATCGAGTCCCGAGTTCGTGAACGGTGCGCGGATTCCCGTGCGATTCACGTGTGACGGGAACGATATCAACCCCGCGCTCAGGATCGAGAACGTACCGGCGGGAACGAAGAGCCTGGCGCTCGTACTCGAAGACCCGGATGCACCGCGCGGCACGTGGGTCCACTGGATCGTCTATAACATTCCGGTGACCCTGTGGATCGACGAAGATACTGTTCCGGGCACGCAGGGCACGAATGATTACGGCGTGCAGCAGTACCGGGGGCCCTGTCCACCATCAGGCACGCCGCACCGGTACGTCTTCAAACTATACGCGCTGGATACCGAGCTGGATCTGGGCGCGAGCGTTAACAAGGCCGCGCTTGAACTGGCCATGCAGGGCCATATTCTCGACACTGCCGAGCTGAGCGGCTCCTATTCACGCCTAAGTGGTGCAGCCCGAACCACTGCTACACGCACACTTGATCAGTCCGCTTGAATGATTTTTAATTCTGATCCCGTTTACTGGTCCCGTTTTATGGTTGGCCGAAAAGGTCCATAAGGAGGGCCTTGCCCTGTTTTGTTGGTCGGGAGGGTTGATAAGGGGGGGTCTGGCCCCTTATTTACTGAACCGGTCGAAAAGCTTATAATCCACCCGTGCCTACTTACTCCTTGGGAGGTCACATGAGTACAGGCGTGAGATTTTGGGGGCTGGTTGTGGGTTTAATAGTTATCTGTACGATTTTTGGGGTGGAGCGCTTGCTGAGCAGATAGTCGAGGATCCAGGGAGTTCTGAGCAAGTATCTCAAATTAGCGGAAATAATGAGAACCCAAAACTGCTTTTCTTTGATAATTTCAGCGCAGATACTGGCATGTGGAAGTATATGGGCGACGCGTATCGAGATCCTGTAAACGAATATGTGGTCCTTACAGAGAATATAAATGGACAGGTAGGCGTTATGTGGCTTAATCGGCGTATAACCTCTCCGTTTACCATTGAGTTCACATACAGAGCTGGTGGTGGCTCAGGTGGAGATGGCTTAACATTTATGTTCTACAAACAAACTAATTACGAACCAAGTGATGGCAGTTATTTAGGATTTATGAATCGAAACGGAATACCAGTCTCTGGTTATGCACTCGAATTTGATAACTGGCCGAATGACTGGGATTCTTACTCTAGCCATATTGCACTCATCAAAGATGATGTAAACAATCATTTAATCTCTGTTAATGATCCCCGAACCGAGGACAATCTCTGGCATGATGTCCGAGTTGTCAGTAACGATTCTGAAATTCGGATTGCTGTGGATAATTCTACCTTATTCAACTGGCGAGGAACACTTAACACCACGTACGGGGGCTTTGGGTTTAGCGCATCAACAGGAGATGCAAATAACTGGCATATCCTGGATAATGTGGACATCACAGCAGAGTTCGAGCAGCCGATACCAGATGCATATGAACCTGATGATACCTATTCCCTGGCGAACTACATTTCTGTTGATGGCACCCGGCAAGCTCATGATTTTCACGTTCCGGGTGATCAGGACTGGCTGAAGTTCAATGCCACCGGCGGCAGCTCCTACACCATTGAAACCTCGGACCTTGGACCTGAATCAGACACCGATCTCTATCTCTATGACACTGCGGGAACTACAGAGATACGGCATGATGACGATAGTGGCTTCGGGTTGGCATCGAAAATCAACTGGTACTGTGGCGATTCAGGCACCTATTACATACTGGTGAGACACTACAGCCCGTTCGTGTCCGGTCCAGAAACGAGGTACAATATCTCAATAAACCAGACTATTCTGCCTGCTCGATTCACTGATGTATATGCTGATCGCGGTCTGGATACTGATAGCAATGGCCTTTACGACTACCTCGCGATCGACGTCGGCGTAAATGTCACTACTGCCGGAAATTATTCTGTAAGAGTTGATCTTCACGCGCTTGATGGAACTCATGTGACTGAGAACAGCACGTACCGTTACCTTACAGCAGGCGACCATACTGTCACTGTTTTGTTGGATGGAATGGACATCCGCAGGAATAAGATAAATGGCACATTCGTGCTTGATGATGTATGGCTTCTGAACGACAGTAAGATTTTGTTAGATTATAGAGATGACCCATATATTACGCACTATTATAATTATACAGATTTTCAGCGTCCACCTGCTGAATTAGGCAGAGCTTTTGGAGATTATGGTCTCGATACTGATAGCAACGGGCTTTATGATTATCTTGTTATTGAGAAACAGATAAATGTAACAACTTCTGGAGACTATAGATTGGACGGCTATCTCATGAATGACACTGGGTACGAGATAGAATCAAATTACAACTATACATACCTGACCGCGGGATTACACAACATTTCGTTAAGATTTGACGGCTGCAAGATATTCAGTTCAAAGAGCACGGGCAATTTCACGGTTTACATGGAGTTATACGGCTACTTAACTTCTGGCGCAGTAGCTTCTATGGATTCAGAACGTATAGAAAAACCGCTTGGAGAGACGGAGATTGTTATAAAACCGCAGTTAGCAGAGATTAACGATGATTTCGCCCGGGGAAGTAATCCTGTCGCCGTTGGTGCACAACAACCGGTTGGTGTAAGCTCGTGGTGTTGGCTCGACGTAGCTGAGGACATAACAAACTTTTATAGCTATACGCAGTTCGAACGACCACCTGCTCAATTCAATGATATTTATTCTGATCACGGTTTGGATACGGATAGCGATGGCTTTAGCGACTACCTCGCTATCGATGTTGGCATAACCGTAAGCAACTCGGGATATTATAGAATAAGTGGCTCGCTGTACAACAGCAGTGGCAATCATGTTGATTCGGTCAGTAATTATACCACGTTAGATGCTGGCAATCAAACGGTTCAGTTAAGGTTTAGTGGACCAAGAATTTGGCAGACCCAAATGAACGGCACATTCGATCTACGGTATTTGAGCTTATACGCACTGTTTCGGGGCGAGATTGATCACCGGTACTACGCATACACTACCAACCATTATAATTACACCGATTTCCGCCCGCCCGCGGTATTCATGCCAGGCGCAAGGGATTACGGCTCTGATGAGAACAGCAATGGACTGTATGATTATCTTGTTGTTGAGAAACAGATAAATGTAACAACTGCTGGTAACTATGAACTGGACGGGTATCTCATTAATGATACTGGGTACAGAATAGACGAAAAATACAACTACACGTACCTTGACGCTGGTTTAAACAATCTAACGTTAAAGTTTACAGGCTATAAAATATACGATTCAAAGAGCACCGAGAATTTCACGGTTCGCATGGATTTATACGGTTATGTAACTCCTGGCTTAATTATTGCGGAAAATAGCGAAAAACCACTTATAGAGACGGAGGGTAATACCGGACCGTGGTTAATAGAAAGTAATGATGCAAATATCTCCCGGGATAGTAAACCGCTCGCCGTTAGTTCGCAACAACCCGTGGGTAGCTCGTGGGGCTGGCTTGATTCTGCAGAAGACCAGACAAGCTTTTATAGCTATACGCAGTTCGAACGACCACCTGCTCAGTTCAATGAGTTTTATTCTGATCACGGTTCTGATACGAACAATGATAGCTTTTACGACTACCTCGCTATCGATGTTGGCGTAACCGTAAACGAGTCAGGGTATTACAGGATTAGCGGATCTCTTTACAACAGCACAGGCGGGTACCTTAATAGGGTCAGTAACTATACCACGCTAAATGCGGGCAATCAGATAGTTCGGTTAAGATTTGATGGCCCAGAAATCTGGCAGACCCGGACGAACGACACATTCGATTTGAGGTATTTGGGCTTATATAACGCAAACGACTGGTATCAGCTTGATCACCGGGACTACGCATACACCACCGACCACTATAATTACACCGATTTCCGACCGCCAGCGGTATTCCTGCCCGGCATAAGGGATTACGGCTTTGATGAGGATAGCAACGGGCTTTATGATTATCTTGTTGTTGAAAAACAGATCAATGTAACAGCTGCTGGGAACTATGAATTGAACAGCTATATCACTAAGGCGGGGTACTGGCTAGAATCAAACACCTATACGTACCTGAGCACTGGTTTACACAACGTTACGTTAAAGTTCAGCGGCTATAAGATATACAATTCAAAGATAGCCGGAAACTTCACGCTTTACACAGACTTATACGGAACTTCAATTGATGACCCGCTCTCTGCTTCTATCGATTCTAAAAATATAGAAAAATCGCTTGTAGAAAAGGAGAATATTATAGGTCTGAGGTTGGCAGACAGTAATGATGCAGATATATCAAGCCCGGATAAACCTTTCGCTGTTAGTTCGCAACAACCAGTGGGGGTAAGCTCGCGGCGCTGGCTTGATTCAGCACAAGACCTAACAAGCTTTTATAACTATACCCAGTTTGAGCCACCTGTACCAGATGCGTATGAACCCGATGATAACTATTCTCTGGCAAACTACATTTCTGCTAATGGTGCCAAGCAAACTCACGATTTTCACGTTCCTGGCGATCAGGACTGGCTGAAGTTTAATGCCCCCGGGGGCAGCTCGTACACCATCGAAACCTCTGACCTTGGACCTGAATCAGACACCTACCTCTATCTCTACGACACCACGGGAACTACAGAGCTAAAGCACGATGATGATAGTGGCGTCGGGTTGGCATCGAAAATCAGCTGGTACTGTGGCGAGTCAGGCACATATTACATAAAGGTTAGACATTTCAGTATTCTAGCCTCCGGTCCAGAAACGAGATACAATATCTCAGTGGTTCAGGTTTTCTTCGACACCGGTCCCTCAGCCTATCCGTACCCAAGCCTCTCCGGCACCCACAACGGCACCATCACGCCCTTCTATAACGTTACCGTCTCCAAACTGTATACCTACCCCTGTCCCGGCACGGGTGGCCATACCGAATACGTGAACATTTGGAAGGGGACCACACCAATCGCAGAGAAAACCTGGAGCGGTTATTTCGGTGAATGGCAAACCATAACATTCGATGAATCATTCACCCTCTACGCCAACGAGACCTACAACTACACCATTCGCACGGGTTCCTACCCGCAGATCATCCATACTAGAACACTACACACCGATAACGGCTGGATAAATTGCACTGAGTTCACCGATGCAAACGGTCACACGTACGATAACGGGATACCCGCGATAAGACTGTGGACAGATTAAGGACGGGAGAATTGATAAGAGGGGTCTGGCCGCTTATAACGGACCCGGCGGGATTCGAACCCGCGATCCCCGGCTTAGAAGGCCGGTGCTTTATCCGTGCTAAGCCACGGGCCCTTTTTTCCTTTCTCTCTCGTTCGTTTTTCTTCGTACCGATGTTAAAAGCGCCTTCGCCAATAAAAGAAAAGTTTTATCAGCAGAAAAAAGCGTGATTTGTTCAGAGAACGTCCCGATGACCACCGCCTCTGAGCTGACCCCGATGATGCAGCAGTACTACGAGATCAAGTCGAAGTACCGCGACGCGCTCCTGCTCTTCCGGGTCGGTGACTTCTACGAGACTTTCGGTGAGGACGCTAAAATCGCCGCACGCGAGCTGAACATCACCTTGACCGCAACGGGCCGTGGCAAGGGCGCGGCCCGGAAAACGCCCATGGCCGGTGTGCCGTACCACGCCGTCACCCCGTACATCAAGCAGCTGATCAAGAAGGGGTATAAGGTCGCGATCTGCGAGCAGATCACGGATGCCGCGAGCGGCGAGGTCGAACGGCGCGAGGTCGTGCGGCTCATTACGCCCGGGACGGTCATTGAGGACACGCTGCTCGAGGAGCGGGTCAGTAACTACCTGATGTGTGTGAACCTGCTCGAAGGGCTCGTTGGGATCGCGATCGTGGACGTCTCCACTGGCGAGTTCGCCGTTACCGAATTCACAGACGATGAGACGCACACGTCACTGGTGACGGAGATCGAGCGTGTGCGACCCGCGGAGATCATCATGCCCGATTCGCTCGTGCTCGAGCCCGTGCTCGACCAGGAGCTCGCTACTATCTCACGGTATGACGATTACTATTTCGCGTTCAATACCGCGTTTACCACCCTGATCAACCATTTCGGGGTCATCTCGCTCGACGGCTTCGGCTGCGGCGAGCTCAAGGCCGGCATCTCCGCTGCGGGCGCGGTCATCGCGTATCTCCGTGATACGCAGAAACGGGTGCTCGCGCATATCAAACCGCTCAAGACCTTCTTCGTCTCTGACTATATGGTGCTCGATAGCGTCTCGATACGCAACCTCGAGCTCTTTCATAATATCCGCGACGGTACAGCTCGGGGCACGCTCGTGAGCGTGTTGGACAAAACACTGACTGGTATGGGCTCGAGGCTGCTGAAGAAGAACCTGCAGTTCCCGCTGCTCGATACGACCGAGATACAGCGGCGGCAGGATGCGGTACGTGAATTATATGACGACATCCTGCTCCGGGAATCGCTCAAGGACGTCTTCCGGGAGACCCACGATATCGAGCGGATCGTCAGCCGGATCTCGTACGGTAATGCGAATGCACGCGATATGATCGCGCTCAAGCGCTCGTTACAGCACGGTGAAACACTCCAGAGCATCCTGAAGAAGTGCCGCGCGGCAAAGAGCAAAGATGCGCTGCGTGCCCTGAAGTCGCCCGCCTACTCGGAGGTCGTTGCGATGATCGAGCAGAGCATCCAGGAGGAGCCGCCGCTCACCGTAAAGGAGGGCGGCGTGATCAAGCCGGGGTTCAATCCCGAGCTGGACGAGCTGCGGACGATCAAGCACGAAGGCCGGCAGTGGCTCGCGGACTTCGAGGAGCAGGAGAAACTGTGTACCGGGATCAAATCGCTCAAGGTGGGCTATAATAAGGTCTTCGGGTATTACGTCGAGGTGCGGAAGACCTGGTCGGAGAAGGTGCCTGAGTCCTATATCAGGAAGCAGACGCTGAGTGATGCGGAACGGTACATCACGGAGGACCTGAAGGAGTACGAGGCGAAGGCCCTGAGCGCGGAGGAGCGGATAAAGGAGCTCGAGTACGAGCTGTTCGAGCAGGTGCGGAAAGCGGTCGCGCGACATGCCAAGCAGATCCAGGAAGCGGCAAATGCGATCGCGGAGCTGGATATGCTCGTCGCCTTCGCGGACGTCGCGGCCGAGAACAGCTACTGCTGCCCCACCGTCACCGAGAGCGACGAGATCGTCATAACGGGTGGTAGGCACCCGGTCGTTGAGAAGCAGGTACGGGAAGGGTTCGTGCCGAATGACGTCCGCATCGGCGGGGCTGTCCGTCTGATGATTATCACGGGTCCGAACATGAGCGGCAAGTCCACCTTCATGCGGCAGGTCGCGTTGATCGTGCTGATGGCGCAGCTCGGGTCGTTCGTGCCCGCAGCGGACGCGAAGATCGGGGTCGTCGATCGTATCTTCACCCGCGTCGGTGCCTACGACGACCTCTCGATGGGCCAGAGCTCGTTCATGGTCGAGATGAGCGAGACGGCCAATATCCTCAATAATGCGACCGCACGCAGCCTGATCGTGCTCGATGAGATCGGCCGCGGCACGAGCACGCTCGACGGCGTCAGTATCGCATGGGCGGTCGCGGAATACGTCTCTGAGCGCATCCAGGCGAAGACGCTCTTCGCTACACATTTCTACGAGCTCACCGAGCTGGCCGATCTGCTCGAGGGCGTGCATTGCTACAACGTCTCGATCAAGGAGGTCGCCGATGAGGTATTCTTCATTCGCAAGGTGGTCGAAGGCCGCGGCTCCAAGAGCTACGGGATTCAGGTTGCGAAGCTCGCCGGGCTGCCCGCTGCTGTTATCAGCTCCGCCAGGCAGGTGCTGCAGCGTATGGAGCACGAAGCGGAACGGGCAGGCACCGGCGCTGAAGAGCGCGCCCCCGCGCCGCTGGTGGAGAAAGAGATCATGGTGCAGGAGCATCCGGTGCTCGAGGAGCTGAAGACGATCAATATCGAGCAGATCTCGCCCATTGAGGCGCTTAATCTGCTCCATGAGGTGCAGAAGAAGCTATGTGGATACCCGTAATCGACATACAGATCTGCAAGGGCTGCGGCGATTGCGTTACGGCCTGTCCCGATAACGCGATCGCGATCACTGACAAGAAGGCGGTGATCGATTATCAGGGCTGCACCTGCTGCGGCGTCTGCAACAACATCTGCCGCCATGGCGCGCTCACGATAACAATACCGGAGATGCCCGCGAGTCTCGCGGACGGTGTGCAGCTGCCCACGTTAAGGACCGAGCTGAAGCAACTGAAGCAGGACATGAAAGAGCTGCGGAAAGCGCTGCGACGATACCCGGTCTAGCAACGTTTAAAAAACCTGAATATCTTTTCACTATATATCATGGCAGCACCAAAGCGGAAGTACGAGTCGCGATTCAAGCCGTGGATCGTGCATCAGGGTCAGCCAATTCTGGGCACGGGCCGGGCACAACTGCTCCGTGATATTCAGGAGCTGCAGTCCATTCGCAAAGCTGCAGATAAGCTCGAAATGCCCTACCGGTCCGCGTGGGAGCATATCCGGAAGATCGAGGACGCTATCGGGACGCCCGTGGTGAAGACACACCGGGGGGGTGCGCAGGGCGGTGGCGGTTCTGAGCTGACCGAAGAGGGCAAGCAACTCTTACACGAATACGATCGCTACGAGCGGTATTTAGAGGGGCTTTCGGCCGATGAAGAGCTCTGGGAAGCGCTCCAGTTCAAGGTCAGTGCACGGAACAAACTCTCCGGTGTGGTGAAACGGGTCACGATCGGCGAACTCGCCGCTTCTATACGTATCGAAATCGAGACGCCAGCAGTGCTCAAAGCACTGATCACGAAGGAGGCCGTGGACGAGCTCGATATAGACATCGGCGACGAGGTGGAAGCGGTGATCAAAGCCACCGAAGTCATGATCGCCAGGGACTGACGAACGAAAGAACGAACGCGCACCGTTAGTCTATCTAGTTACTCGTTCACCTCGAAGCCCTCGACGCTGAGTTCCCCACCTTCCTTCTCCATCAACTGCTCCACCTTGTATTCCGCCTCATCCAGCTGCTTGTTGCAGAGCTTGCAGAGCTCCATACCTTCCTGGAACATCTTCAGCGATGCGTCCAGTGAGAGATTGCCCGCGCCCAGCGCCTCCACTATCGCCTCCAGACGCTTCAGCGCGGCTTCAAATGCGATCGCTTCGCCTGCTTCCTTTTTTACCATTTCCACACTCTCCTTACCACGCGTGCACGCTTGGTTCCGCTGGACTGCTGCACCCTCGCGGTTCCAGCCGTGCCGCCTGCAAAAGCCGGCGCGTGGGTGATACCAACCAAAGAAACGATTGATACGGTAAAGACCTTCATGCGTGCCGCACCCACCATAACGTTTAATACATCTCCCTTCGGATAGTAATAAACGTACCGATGGGGCTGATTGGTCTCCGGTTAGATAAACAGAGCCAGGAATCATGCCGGTGAAAGAGTTAGAGCGGATAAAAAACGAGCATGTGATCCACCTGAAGGGTGTGCTCCAATCCACAGACGGCGGGAAGACCTGGGTCGTCGTCAAGCAGGACGCTGTCGTGAATACCTCGGGCCAGCCACTCTCCGTTAACCTGCAAGGCCTCGTGCTCAAGCGCGCTAAGAGAAATAAACGATATTCCGTGGATAAGTACGACCCGCTAAAAGATCTGGCTGAGCATTCCGATGCAACTGATACAGAAGCGATGACACAATTACTCAGTCACTGGTATGACTCGCAAGAGTGAGTCACAAACTCGTTATGGTGGTTCTGGCGCCTTTGTGCGCTTCTTACTCTTCACGTCCGAGACCGCCTCACCGTCCGCAAAGAGGATCTTGAGCGCATCACCCACCGCAAGCTCATCTACGCTCCGTACGAGCGTCCCCTCGGGCACTTTCGTGCAGATGCTGTAGCCACGGTCGAGGATCGCTAGCGGGCTCAAGGCCTCTAATCTGCCTGCAAATGCCAGCACGCTCTTACGGTGCAGGCTCGTGAGGTGCCGCAGCTCCGCTACCATCGCCCGCTTCAGCTCATCGATCGTCTGCCGGTGCTGATTGATCCGCTCTTTCGGCGTGCGGAACAGGAGATTCTTCTCCGTCGCCTCCAGCCGCTTTCGATAGAACTCGAGCCCTTTATAAACGTTCTGCCGCAGCTGCAACTCCAGCGACCGCAAATTACGCGCCAGCTCCTTTGCATCCGGGACGACGATTTCGGCTGCTTCCGACGGCGTTGCCGCGCGCTTGTCCGCGACGAAATCCGCGATGGTGAAGTCCGTCTCATGCCCTACTGCGGAGATGACAGGAATTTTCGATGCGAAGATCGCACGTGCCACGCACTCTTCGTTAAAGGCCCACAACTCTTCCAGTGAGCCGCCGCCGCGGCCCACAATGAGCACGTCGATACGCTCCCGGTCCATACTGCACCGGTTCATCATACGGATCGCATGCGCGATCTGAAGCGATGCACCCTCGCCCTGCACCGCTACGGGCGCCAGCAGGATATGAACGTGCGGGAACCGCTTCTTCGTTACCTTCAGCATATCACGAACAGCCGCGCCACTGGGTGAGGTGACCAGCCCGATGCGGCGCGGGAAACTGGGTATCGGCTTCTTGTACGCAGGATCGAACAGCCCCTCCGCTTTCAGCCGCTTCTTGAGCTGCTCAAATGCCAGATACAGCGCCCCCAAACCCGCCTCCTGGAGTTCCGTCACAGACAACTGATACTTACCACGTTTCTCATACACGCTTATCCGACCGCGGGCAATCACACTCATCCCGTCTTCCAATCCGAACTTCAGGCCGCGGCTATTATCCTTGAACATGACACACGGGATCTCAGCATATTCATCCTTGAGCGTGAAGTACTGGTGGCCGGAGGTCGGCTGGCTGAGATTCGAGAGCTCACCCTTTACATAAATATCGCGCAGCTCCTTGTCGTCTTCCAGAATATGGCGTATCCGGCCCGTAATCTCCTGGACCGTGTAGATTCGCGGTTCCTTCACACCGCCCACCGAGTTCACCTTCTCGTCCACTTCCAGTACCCGCTCGAGCACGCGAGCGTTCTCCGGATGACAGACCGCTTGAGGCTTATCGTCACGCGTATACAGGAAATCCAGCAGGTTACCACTTACCTTGTGAGGCTTTGCCATCTATTCGCTATCCCACCAGGCTCTTCACATACAGATCTTCATAGATCGGCCCTCTGGGCGTGAGGGTGCTCTTCTTCAATTTCAACGAGTCTACTCGCATCGGTCCCAGGTCCGTCGCACGCAACTCCGTGATCTTCAACAAGACCCGGCTGAGCTCGCTCTTTGACCTGAACGGCTTCTTAACACGGCACAGGGTCACGTGCGCACTGAACCGCTGCTCAGGTGGAAAGCCCAGCGCGTGCATTGCCACCTCCACGCCCGTCTGCAATGATTTCATCTGCGCTCCGCCCTCTTCTATACCCACCCAGATCACCCGGATAGTTCGTGCCTTCTCAGGGGCCGCTTGCGGAAAGAACCCCACACCACGGAGCTGGATCTCAAACGGTTCATGCTGAATCGTGGCCAGTGCCTCTTTTATCCGCTCAATCGCCTCATCCGGCACCTCACCGAGGAATTTGATCGTTTGGTGCGCCTGCTTCGGATCAACAAATTTGAGCGTGCCCTCTTGCAGCCCCTGCGATCCCAGTTCCTGCTGCAGTGTCTCGATTTGTGTCCTTATCTCGTCTGAGAGATCAACAGCAATAAAAGTTCTCATGTCCTCGATACCTCATTATTAAAACCCGTTAGGTAAAGGATATTTTCGCTACTTCTGGTCACGCGTCACGACCAAGGAGCCGCTTGAGCTTCGAAACTCTGGAATTCGAACGCTGCCTTCGCTCGTCCTCTCGCTCCTGGTAGGTGCGAATCGCTCGCAGGAGGTCTAACCGCCGAAACTCCGGCCAGAACGGCGCGCAGAAGTATGCCGTGCACTCGTTACCCAGCGCTTGCCAGGGTACGAAATTGCTGATCCGCAGCTCGCCGCCCGTGCGAATGATCAGATCCACCGGTGTCTTCGCGCCCGAACTCGCAGCATCGGCCTCTCCCTCTATCTGGCTGATATACAGATGCCGGGCGATCGTCTCTTCATCGATCTCCTCAGGCGCCAGGAGCCCGCGCTTCACAAGGTGCGCTAATATCCGCATTGCATCCACGATCTCCATACGGCCGCTATAAGCCACGGCCACGAACAGTTTGAACTTAGTATACCGCTCCGTCGACGCTTCTGCACGCCGTATCGCCGCGATCACTGATTCTGGCAGCAAACCAATGTTCCCGATCACGCGCATATGCACCTCGTTCTTGTGGAACCGCTCGTCCACGCAGATCTTATCAAATTCCGTCCGCATGAGCTCGAAAAGCTTCTCCAGCTCATCTTCTGTACGTGAAAAGTTCTCGATTGAGAAGGCGTAGAGCGTGAGTTGCTTCACACCGCACTCAAAGCACCACTCGATCACCCGTTCAGTGATGCCCGCGCCGTAGTCATAGCCTTCATCCGTCGAGAGCCCAAGCTTGCGCGCATACCGGCGGTTGCCATCCATGATGATCGCGACATGCTCAGGGAGCTTCCGCGCGGCTATCTCATCCTTCAGCCGTTTCTCGTATGCTCGGTATGCACGCCCACGTGCCCAGCCAACAATGTTCAAAGCGCGTCGTATCGCACCGCTCTTGATACGTTCGCCACCGTTCCGCATCGCTTCGATCGCCATCGTCATGCACCTGCCTGACCTACGAAATCCCGCACTTGTACCCGCATCGAGCTCAGGTCTACGACCGTTGCACAGCCGGGAACTGGCGTGATGTCGCGCTTCTTCTGGTACGGCGTCTGCGCCTGCCAGGTACCGGAATTGATGAGCAGCACGTTCCGGTATCTGAACTGCCCTACTGTATGCGTATGCCCGCAGTGAAAGATATCAGGGACGTAATCGATAACGCCGTAATCATGATCCTGGGGCGCAATGGCGAGGGAATTGCCGTAGATCGGCGCGAGATGACGACGCTTCAGCATCTCCACCATCGCATCCGCGGGCTTACTATACGTCAGCCGCGGGATCGCGTTCACCAGGTCGTCGTACGATTGCCCGTGATAGACGAGCACCCGGCGCCCGCCAAGTTGAATATACGCGGGACTGCTCACAAAGCTCGTCGTGGCCGGGAACAATGTTCTGATGTACTCGGGCAACGGCGGCTGCGGCTCCGCACCACGTACCGCATCATGGTTGCCCGGTGAGATAATAACGTGCAGATGCGCCGGCAACTGGTGGAAATACCTCGCCGCCACACGATATTGCTCCTCGATGTCCGTGATCATCAAATCTTCCTCCTGGCCCGGATACACGCCGATGCCATCTACCACATCGCCCGCGACCACAAGATACGGGATGTGCTGGTCTGCGGTTTCCGTCTTCAGCCATTCGACGAACCGATCCCACGCCTCTTCCAGGAAGGATGTGCTTCCCACATGCATATCAGAGATGAATACAGCATGGATACTTTTATTCCTTTCCTCGTGCTCCGCCGTCGACGGGAGCGAGGCTTGTAATGCCGAGTTCGGCAGCGGCACATCGGGGTAGAAGATCTTACGCCCGATAAAATAACCACTGGTAGCCAGGAAACCCGTAACACCGATGACCTCGTCGAGCATGAGCTCCTCCCGGGGCGATACGATTACCGGTACGCTTCCGGTAGGATCTTCCAAATCCACGCGCAGATTGCCCTTCTCCGTTTTCCGGATCGCCGATACCATGCCCACCAGGGTGAGATCCTCGGTACTCTCCCTCCCGGTCTTCAAGAACCGTATCTGTGTGCATTTCAGCCGTTTCTTGAGTATCGCGCTCAGCCGCTCATACCGGTCCATGAAGTGCGGGAGGAAAGTCTTGTGCTCGCCAACTGCGCACTGCTCGGGATACGAACGTAGTATGACGGGCGCTTCCGTGTGCAATTCCGCGGGCAGCTCCTCCTCGACCTGCTTCCCGTTATGTTCGATAAAAGCAGAGACATGGACGGGCGAGATGACGCATATCGAAGCGTCAACCGATCTCGTTACCTCTTGCGCGATCGTCTCGAGGTCGAAGTGCCAGCTCCCTTTGGCGTTCAGTCTACAGCGGGTGAGCAACGCCAGGGCTTCAGGATGTATCTGGAACCCGCAGTCTGCAAACCGCCTCACAATATCGAGTTCGTGCACACACACCCGTTCATACGGTTTTACAACCATTCCTTCAGTTTCGCTTCAAAATGAGGCTTGGGCATCGCGCCCTGGATAACATCGACCGGCTCGCCATTCTTAAAGATGAAGAGAGTCGGTATTGCCATGATCGCATATTCCGTGGCGATGCGCGGATTCTCATCCACATTCAGCTTACCGAAGACCACCTTGCCGGCGTACTCCTTCGCTAATTGCTCCAGGATCGGTGCAACCATCCGGCACGGGCCACACCAGGGTGCCCAGCAATCCACGACCACCAAAGGATGCTGCTTTACAAACGCGACGAATGTCCTGTCGGTTATTTCAACCGGATGGTCAATGACCGCTTGAGCCTGAGCTCCGCCCTCCTTCGTCGTCTTCAGCTGCTCTTCCAACTCCCGCATCTTATTCGCCCGTATACGCTCGATCTCCTGATTCTCATCGCCCCTCGCCGCGCTTACACGTTCTTTTTCTTCTCCCATGGTCTTCCCCCTTACTGTTCTTAGTGGTTACCGATTTCATTTAAAGAGCGGGGTCGTTGATAAGCTTTGTGCATAAAATGTACCGTATTGTGGTTTCCTTATTACGGTCATCGCCATCATCGTGAAAAGGGCTACCGCAGGGACCGTGCAATACGGCGTGGTTGTTGCCCCTTGTTTGCCATAGAGCTCATGCTTTGCAGTGCTGCGAGGTCACTCTACTCTTCGAAAGGGGCACGTATCTATAGGATAGTATCGTATTTAAAGACCCGCAGCAAGCACGATTTTAGGGGTGGGCGATAAACTGATGCGTTCGCAGTTAGTTACTCGCTTCGGGAGTATGATACGGCTTTGAGAATGCGCGCTCGACCAGGGGCCGGTGAATCGCATTGTACGAGCAGAACGGAATGATCCGGCCGTCCGGTGTGGCGTAATGGATGCCGCAGCGCTTGACACGGTCCATATCGTAGTTATAAGGGTCCATGAAGTGCATAGCGCCGATGAAGAGCGCTTGCCGGTGGAATTCGGCAACCGCCTCACGTGTGCCGATGCCCAAAATATTAGCGAGCAATTTCAGGGGTTCGAATCCCTCGGGTGCCTCATCCTTGTCAACGAATTTCCGTAAGGCTTGGAAGAGCCCTGCCGTTGCCCTGAGCTTCCTAATTCGCCCCCGCGAGGTCTCCTCCGCGTTCTCTTTCAGGAACTCCATGAAGCCCTCAACATCCATGAAGTCCGTAATAGGCACGAATTTGCCGTCCACCACGAATACGTAGGTCGCCGCGCCACAGTGCGGATGCACGGTGAATTCGACCTGCGGCACCTGCTTCCAGGCTTCCACGAAATGGGAGACCGGTAGGACGAACGGGACAGGATAGAAGCTCTCTGCCGGTATCTCGCCGTTGGTCTGCTCTTCCAGCAGTCGTATGAAATCAGGGATTGTTATTCTCAGCCGCTTACGCTCTGCATCATCCACACGACCCTCGAATGCGATCGGCTGCACGTTCACCCCCTTTATGATATGCAGTTTCGTTGCCGCGAACCGCATTATAGCACCGATCTGGTCGTCATTAACGCCCCGGGCAAGGGTGGGCACGAGCACAACGCTCTTGATCTCGCCTGCCCAGCAGTTATCGATCGCCTGCAGCTTTGTCTTCAACGCCGGTATGCCCCGTAATTTCTCGTACGGCGCGTCGGTAACGCCATCAAACTGCAAATAGACGGTATGCAAGCCTGCTTCCTTTAACGCATGGCAGAACTCGACGCTCTTGGACATGGCGATGCCGTTCGTCGCCACCTGAATATGCGAGAAGCCGAGCTCTCGTGCCTTCCGCACGATCTCCACGAAATTCTCACGCACTGTGGGCTCGCCACCCGCGAACTGGATCGCGGGACACGGCGGTACCTCACTCCTGAGCAGCTTCATCATCGCCACCAGCTGCTCCATCGTCGGCTCATACAGATACCCGGCAACCGCAGCATTCGCGAAACAGGTCGGACAGTGCTGGTTACAGCGGTTCGTGAGATCGATGAGTGCGAGCATCGTCGAACTCCTGTGCTCCGGGCAGAGCCCGCAATCGAAGGGGCAGCCCTTCTCCAGCATTGTAGTCTGGATACCCGCATCGCTCTCATCGGCCTCGAAGTGCCAGTTCTCGAACTTGTGATAAAGATCAGCGTCGGACCAGTAGACATCATCGAACTCGCCATGCTCCGGGCAGCGTTTCTTCATCAGGATCTTGCCGTCCTGCTCAAAAACCACCGCATCAATGACCTTGAGGCACTGCGGACAGAGCGATTTCGTCTTTTTGGGCTCCATGCATGAGTCACCGATCCACGAACGAGAGTTTATAAAAGAAGTGCGGTTATTGGTATATAAATCTACCCGGAGGGCGAGTGAAGAACGGCAATGGTAACCGCGATAGAAGCCATAACACGTATAAAAAGCGGTGAAATCTCTTGCGAAGCGCTCATAGCAGAGATTTACGAGCGAATCGAGCGGAGCAAGCTGAACTGTTACATTACCCTCACCAGAGAGGGCGCACTCGAAGAAGCACGTGAAGTTGATAAACGGCGTGCAGAACCGGATTTCCAGCGCAAAAAGTTGCTCGGTGTGCCCATTGCCATCAAGGACAGTATCTCCACGGCCGGTATTCAAACCACGTGCGCGTCGCGAATTCTGACGGGGTACGTTCCGCCCTACGACGCGACCGTAATCGAGGCGTTGAAGCACGAAGGCGCGATCATCCTTGGGAAGACGAATATGGACGAGTTCTGCATGGGCACGTCCACGGAAACGAGCTATTACGGGCCCACGAAGAACCCGTATGACCTCACGCGAGTGCCAGGTGGCTCGTCGGGCGGGAGCGCCGCGGCCGTTGCCGCTGGTGAGACGATCCTCGCGCTCGGATCTGATACCGGTGGCTCGATTCGGTGTCCCGCATCGTTCTGCGGGACCGTCGGTCTGAAGCCCACTTACGGGTCCGTATCACGCTACGGGCTCATTGCCTATGCGAATTCGCTGGAGCAGATCGGGCCGATAGCTACGACCGTGAAGGATACCGCACTGCTCCTGGACGTGATAGCAGCCCGGGATTGGCGGGACAGCACCCAGCTGAAACTCAAAACGGAAGGTGCTGCATCGAACTACCACTGCTCCTGGCTCAACGAAGCGGGTACTGAACCTGGAGCGGCGGTCACCGGGCTGCGAATCGGCGTGCCCCGTGAGTTCTTCGAGGGCTGCGACCCTGAGGTCGCACGTGCAGTATGGAACGCGATTCACCGACTTGAGGAACTCGGGGCGACCTACGAGGAGCTCAGCATGCGGAGCATGAAGTACGCGCTCGCTGCGTACTACGTCATCGCGATGTCCGAGGCGTCCTCGAATCTCGCACGGTTTGACGGGCTCCGGTACGGGCTTCGGGAGGGCAAGGACGAGGACTGGCACACGACCTTCTCGCGGATACGGGGCGACGGGTTTGGCGAGGAGGTGAAACGACGGATCATCCTCGGCACCTACGCGCTCTCCGCGGGCTACTACGGTAAATATTACCTTAAGGCGTTGAAGGTGCGGACACTGATCAAACACGAATTCGAGGGGGCGTTGAAGACGCACGATATCCTCGCGATGCCCACGATGCCGTTCGTCGCCTTTAAGCTCGGCGAACGGATACAGGATCCGCTCTCATTGTATCTCGCCGACGTGAATACCGTCTCGATCAACCTGGCGGGTGTGCCCTCACTCTCGATTCCCTGTGGATCCTCAAATAACATGCCGATCGGGCTGCAGCTCGTGGGACGGCATTTCGAGGAAGATCTGATATTGCGGGTGGCCGGAGCATATGAGCAGAGCGGCTCGTAAAACAGGATCTCGCTGGCAAGCCGAACATTCGATGAGCTAACTAAATGCGAGAGGTGTAGCAAATCCCCCGAGAGTACTCCCTGAAGAAAGCCCCAATCCCCGGCGTGAACTCGATCTCTTCGGTTCTGAGCACCTCATACCCTTTATCGACCGATTCCCGAACCTGTTTCCCCAGGCTGCACGATCGCAACTCACTTCTGAGCAAGCTGACCGCATCGGTATACCGTCGCGCCACCTCCACCACGTATCTGCCGTCCTCGATAAATAGCCGGTGCGATTGCCGGTACTGTTCCTTGAACTTCGCCGCATGATAGGCCGACGTAACGGGCGGCCCGATATGCTTCTTTATCCGCGGGAGCTCCCACACCAGCAGCTCGAAGAGCAGAAACGCTTTATCGCCCTCGGCGTATACATCGCTCCGGTAGATCTGGAATCCGTGCCGCACCATCAAAGTGATAATTGACGTTTCTGCCTTACGCAACTGCGGGAAGAGAATGTCCTCAACCACATCGGGTGCCTCGAAAACGACCAGCACGAGTTCCGTACCGCGTTCCCGCATGGTTCTCGTGAATTCTGCATCGCTCATCGGCTCGTCCCTGCGGACTTGGAAGAACTCCGGGCCCGGTTCCGCTAGGAATTCACGCGCCGCATCAATCAACCGTGAGAAGGAATACTCCGAGACCGCAGCCGCAACGTTACGCTTGGGATCGACCGGGTCGATCACGATGAGCGGATCGTGCCCTTCACCTTTATACGTGCCTTTTCCTTCAAGATCGATTCGTTCGCCATAGTGCCACTGGGCAGCGTTCTTCAATAGCTCGACAAAGGATGAATAGTGCAGGATCAGCAGCTCGCAGAGGTAACCGGCGAAGCCGCGACGACGGAGTTCTGAACCGTAAATGCCAAGGCAGGTCAGGAATTGCTTGAGCAGTAGTACTTCATCCTCGATTCCTCCGATTCGCTCCGTCACATACCGAGTATGGAACGGGGTGCGGTCCACCGCGGACTTCAACCGCGACACATCCTTGACGGCGAAGCAGGGCACCAGGTCCGCCTCGTGCTCCTGCCGGGTCGCAGGATCATAAAAATACGCGTGAATGTATGGATGCGCCGCGTATCGCTCCTCATAACGATCGGCCACGCTCCTGGCGAGCGCGAGGCCCTGCTCCTTCAACTCTTCCTCTGAGTGGGTCGTGGGGAACAGGATGAAGATGTCAATGTCCGCGTTGCCGTGCAGCCAGGTATTTCGTGCGGTCGATCCGACAGAGAGCGCACGTGCTTCCAGACCCAGCTCCGCGGCACGCGCATTAAGCAGCGTGATGATGCGCTGGACGAGTGTCTTCACGCGGTGGCGCTCATCATCCGTAGGTCTCAGCCGCTCTAGGGCCGCTGCGCAGATCCCCCGTATCGTTTCATCCTTCGTCATCTCGAACAATGAACCGGCTGAGCCTGTAGCCGCCCCCCTCAGGGAACAAGTTGGTGCTCAGCATAGTTAAGTATTCTTTCGCTGCGCAGTGCGGCAGCGGGGAGGCGACCAGCAGGCTTAAGAGCCGTGAAGATCATTCTCAATCTCATGGACGATTTCGTTACCTGGAAGAACATGGCGTTCCTCACCGATCTCTACCAGCTCACCATGTGTGCCGCGTATTTCGAAGAGGGGCGTGATGAACGTGCCTCATTCGAGTTGTTCATACGCGATATGCCCCCGCGCCGCTCGTACCTCGTGGCCGCAGGGCTGGAGAGCGTACTCGACTATCTCGAGCATGCACGATTCCCCCCGGAGGCCCTCGAGTATCTCCAGGCGAAGCGGCTCTTCACCGAACAGTTCCTCGAGTACCTCGCCAGGTTCCGCTTCACCGGCACGCTCCACGCGATCCCCGAAGGAACTCTCGTCTTCCCGAACGAGCCGTTACTCAGGGTGACCGCGCCGATCATTGAGGCACAACTGGCGGAGACCTATTTGCTGAACGCGGTTAATTTCCCGACGATGGTCGCTTCGAAAGCCGCGCGTATTGTGTATGCCGCGGAGGGCAAGCAGGTCGTTGATTTCTCGCTGCGGCGGACGCACGGGACCGACGCGGGTATGAAGGTCGCCCGCGCTTCGTACCTCGCTGGCTGCGCGGGTACCTCGAACGTCCTTGCGGGCATGAAGTACCGCATTCCGATCTATGGCACAATGGCGCATTCCTACATAATGTTCCACGAACGCGAACAGGACGCATTCGAGGCGTATGCGCGCGTCTTCCCGGGAAGCACGATCCTGCTCATCGATACCTACGATACGGTTGAAGGTGCACGGCGCTCAGTGCCCGTGGCGAAGGCGCTCGAGCTGCAGGGGAAACAGCTGCACGGTGTGCGACTGGATAGCGGCGATTTAGCCGCGCTCAGCAGAGCGGTGCGAGCGTTACTGGACCAGAACGGGCTCGAGTACGTCCAGATCATGGCGAGCGGTAATCTCGACGAGTTTAAGATCGAGCAGTTGCGTGCGCAGGGAGCGCCTATTGATAGCTTCGGCGTGGGTACCGCGATGGGAACCTCGCAGGACGCACCGGTCGTGAACGTGAATTACAAACTGGTGGAGGTCGAAGGGCCCGCGGGAGAATATCGACCCGTAATGAAGCTGAGTGCCGGGAAGATAACACTCCCCGGCCCGAAACAGGTCTACCGGGTACTGAAGAAGGGCGAATATGCCTACGACCTGATTGCGCTCTCTACCGAGGAGCTGGAGAAGATGGAAGAGCCGGCGACCACACTACTCGCGCAGTACATGGTCAGGGGGCGAGTGCTACGACGGGAGTCACTGGAAACGATCCGGAACCGGGTGGCGGAGAACCTTCTGCGGCTTCCCGCGCGCTACAAGAAGCTCACACCCGCGAAGTATCCCGTTAAGATCAGCCCCCTGCTCGCCGCGCTCTCACAGGAGCTGACCACGGCATATACCCCGGGCGCTTGAGCTGATACCTTACAGCTCAGGATGAGTGATGCCCGGCCAGCGGTTCAGCGGCTCGGTTGACCGGACGATGTGCATACCTGCGTCGGCGAACCGCTGGAAGGCCGCGTTCGCATCAGCCGTGTAGTCCATCACCCCCGGGATGACGACTGCCGAGGTGCAGTCCTCCAGCAGGTAAACATTCTCCGCTAATTTCTGATCACGTCCATGAATGCCTTCCAGAAGATCCGCAATGGTCCAGGCGACGCAGTGACTCTTGGCCTGGCCGGCGATAATGACCGCATCGAACTTTAGCAGCTCATCGATGAACTGGACATCTTTTGCCGCGATCACCTTACGGTTCTGGTCCTCCATCACTTCCGGGCCAAGAACCGAATAGTGCTCGGTAAAGGGGTTATCACCTTTCACACGGAAGTTCGGTTGACTGTATCGCGCGATGCTGTGGAAGAAGATCGCCTCATCCACCGCAGGGACAAGCGCATGGCCAATACTCCCCAGCATCACGTGGAAGGGCCAAATGGTGAGCTCATATTTGCCGCCTGCTCGCAAAGTCCGGGTATAATGCAGGAGGTACTGCCGGGCGTAGCGCTCGCCAATCCCGAGGCTGAGCCCGAGCGCCGGGTTGAACTTCCATCGACCGGTCGCCACATCATCCTCGGAGATGAGCGTGTAGGGTTCAGGGTGCTCGCCTCGTTCGTTGACCCAGAAGACGGTGTGGAAGATCTGTACCGCCTGGTGCGTGTCCATCGTCGGCGAGACCCGGGTGATCAACCCCAGGTTCCGGTAGATGAATTCGCACAATCGCCGGTTATCATCGACTGCGCCCGTTCCCGAACGTCCGGCGACGAATAACTCGAAGGCCGGTATGCAGAAAGTATTTTGCACATCGACCACCACGAGGCAGATTTTGTACCTGTCCGCGGCCGCAGGGGGTAGCTTATAGCGTTTCGCCCACTGCTCCGCTTCCCGGGCACGCACCTGATAGGGCACTTGCCAGACCTCACCTACGGTCGCGGGATCATAGTGCGGTGGAATCGGGAGTTCACGGCGCGCCATCTTCCTGTTTCTCTCACTGTGCCCTAGTCTTTTAGGCGAGAAAAAGAATTGAGTATCTAGTATCACCGTAGAGCCACCGTACTGCTACGCAGGGAAGTGAACGGAGTAGAATGCTCGAGTTTGAGCTGCGACATAAGGACTTGATGGGACGGATCGGTAGGCTGCAAACACCGCATGGCGCCGTGGAAACGCCCACCATACTACCGGTGATAAACCCCAACATTCCGACGATCGCGCCCCGGGACATGCGGAAGTACGGCGCGGAGATGCTCATTACCAATGCATACATCATCTACCGTAACGCCGGGTTGCACGAAGAAGCGGTCAAACACGGCCTCCATGCGCTCTTAGACTGTGATCTGCCCGTCATGACCGATTCGGGCTCCTACCAGCTCTACGAATATCAGGACGTCGAGGTGAGCAACCGTGAGACACTGGAATTTCAGCAGCTTATCGGGTCGGACGTCTGTGTACCGCTCGATATTCCCACACCGACTGATGCGCTGCACGCACACGCAAAATCAGATTTAGAAGAGACCATAAGACGGCTGCGCGAAGCACGGAGGATTTTCCAGGGCACGGACCAGCTGCTCGCGGGAGTCGTGCAAGGTGCGACTTTCCTCGATCTGCGTGAAGAGAGCGCGCGCGAAGCTGCGGCGCTGGGCTTCGACCTCTATGCCATCGGCGGTGTCGTGCCCTTGCTGGAATCGTACGCGTTTGGCACGATCGCGAACATCATCGTGGCCGCGAAACAGCAGTTACCGCTGGATGCACCGGTTCATCTCTTCGGCGCAGGACATCCCATTATCTTCCCGCTCGCCGTCGCGCTGGGCTGCGACCTCTTCGATTCCGCGGCCTATGTGCTTTACGCAAAAGGCAGACGGTACATAACGGCAGACGGCACGCGGAAGGTAGATGCGCTGCAGCACCTGCCCTGCTCGTGCCCCGTTTGCTCCGCATATACCATCCGCGAGCTTCAGGAAGCGGTTGATCTGCTCGCGGCACATAATCTCTGGGTTACCTTCGAGGAGATGCGGATCGTGAAGCAGAGCATCGTGGAGCGGAACCTCTGGGAGCTCTGTGAGCGCCGTTGCCGCGCGTACCCCGCGTTACTCAACGGACTGCTCCGGATGACCAGCTATGCCGAACTGATCGAGCGCTACGATCCGGGGACAAAGCACCCGTTCTTTTACCTCAGCGCATGCTCCGCACGCAGACCTGAGGTGCTGCGGTACGCAAGCCGGCTGAACCGATTCACGGTCTCCGGCACGGTTTTGATCACTACGGCGTCAACACCGCGGAACACCACAGGCGCGTTTGATCACGTCTTCTTCGTGAAACCGCCGTTCGGCCCGTATCCCGTAGAATTGGCGGAAAGCTATCCCGTGGGGCAGGCGGAGCTACCCCAGACCGTGGACGACGAAGCCAGGGCGGTCGCCTTGCAGAACGTGCTCAAACTGCTCAAGCTTAACCGAGAGGTGAAGTTCGTCTTCTGGTGCGATCGAGCGTGGGAGGGACAGCCCTTGATTGACGAGATCCGGAAGTATGCGGAGGTGCACGTTGTGGAATGAAACAGGACGCAGAAGCGATAACCGATCGTGATAACGCGCTCTTTGAAGCGGGCATCAAGCTCGGCGCGCTCTACCACCAGTTCATCGGCACGCCGGTGAGCGTGGAGACCGCGGAATCGCTGGAAAACGCGATCGCGCAGTGCGTATCGCTACAGCCCTGGGTCCGTGCCGTAACCGCTAAGATCGATCGCGCAAAGGTCCGAGCTCGTGCGAACGAGTTCGGATACGGCGAGTTGCGGGGCGAGATGCTGGACGTGACCGTTGTGGTTCGGTATAAGACGGTTGAGGCGCGTGTGCGCGTGAACTACGATAAGGAGCGGGATTATCCCCTGATGCGTATTGAAGCGGTAAGCCGTCTGGACAGATAGCGGAAGAAGTTTTCGATGAGGTCGAGCGCCTCGGGGAGTAACACGAAGACCGCGTAGGCTACAACGATGAGCGAGATCATGACGTAGAATCGTGCAATGATTCCGTGGCTGATATCGAAGCTCAGAAGCGGCGGCCCGAACCACGAGCCGAAGTACGACGCGGTGACAAAGACGTTCCGCACGATGTTCAGCACGTAGATGGTGGGAACGGAGGCGAGGAAGGCTTTGAGCTTGCGGTTCCGCGGTGCCCTTACCCCGAGGGTCAGGCCAGCGAAGAGCACCATGCTCTGAATGGCCGTACAGGCCAGAATGATCTCTATCGGCTTGTAAACGGCGTGGAACATGCTGGCTGTGGTGTAGATGCTGGAGGGGTAGACCATGTACACGCTCACGCCGAGCATCGCGAGCACCGTGACGGTGATCCGCGTGGTGAGGGCAATGATGAGCGTCTCAAGTGCGGGAACGGCAACGAACGGAAAGTAAAGGGCCGCAGTGATCAGCGCGATTTTGGTTACCGTGAAGTGCAGCGCCGCTTCCTCACGGTCGCCTGGCGATGCCGGTTTGAGCATGAGCGCCGCGAAGAGCAGCGTAAAGGCGAGGAAAATAAAAGCGATCGCAGCGTCAAAGTACTCTGCCTTCTCAAGGAGATAGTACGAGAGTTCAGAGGCGCAGTACACCGAGAAGACGAGCCAGCCCAGCGCACCGACCACGCGCTTCTTGAAAAGCAGCGCTAGTACGAAGAGCCCGATGGCGATGAACGGGATACTGGCCAGGGAGATCATGTGCTGCAGAGCTGATTACAGACGGTTCAAAGCGGCTTTGATCAAGCCCACCGTCCCGGTCATCATCATGTCACCCCCCGGTGCGGCAAAGACGCCCAGACCCGCCATTCTCCGGCGGTTTGGTCCCGTTACTGAAATAATCTCTGGCTGATTCGCGCCGCGCACTACTGCACCGTGCCCGCCGTCATCGAAGACTTCCTGGAACGTTAGCGTGCCGTCGCACAGTCTGGAAAGGCAGGTCTCGAGTTTCGGCTTATCCAGCAGGTGCGTATGGTGCTCAAAGACCCCGGCTATCTGACCCTCGGTGAGGGAGATCGCGATGGTATGTGCGTTGCCGACATTGACACAGACCACCCGGCTCTTGTCTTTTACCTGTTCGTCCTCGAGCGCGCCGAGCACCGCCGCAGGCCCGGTGTCCATCAGGAGGATGTGCCCCTCATACCAGCGTCTCAGCGACCGATAGAGCGACTGCATGCGGCTCAGATTCTCCGGTACGCCATCGAGGTACGCAAAAGACTCCAGCCCCCCGCCCACGTTCTCCTCGATCATCTGAAACCTGTGCTCCCGATCAGTAAGACCCGCGGGTGCGACCCCGTGATCCTGCACCGCGATCGCGATGACATCGAAATTGGTATCGATGCCAAAGGACGCAAGGGTAGCGAGGAGTTGGAGATTGAAATCGGTTATTTTTATCGGCGCGGCCGTCTCGCTCAATTCCTCGATCTCCTGTTCGCCCGATATGAGCTCAACGCCATATGCACGGACGCTCTCCAGATCGTCTCGCAGTGTCCGTGCTGCATCCTCGGTCATGTACACCTTATAATCTCTGAGATGATCGAGCACGGCGCGTGTAAAGGGTCCACCACCCATCGTATCACCAAAGATGACCACGTCTTCCTGAGACTTCCGAACTTCTTCAGCCAGGATACGGGTGGGTGACGGGAGCACGAGCTTGTACGCGCTCTCAAAATCCCTCGTGAGGTCAGTGTCAAAGACCATTATATCCTGTGTGCCCACGCCTATATCCAGTGCGAAAATATTCATGGCATTCGTCTCCCTTTTATCTCACCGGCAATATTCTCTTGCATCTTCTGTCGTACAGACGCCATATCCTGCGTCTGGCCGAGCACCCACATCAGCTTCACCAACGCCGTCTCGGGCAGCATGTCCTCAGCCTCTATGATGCCCGCAGTGAGCAGATCACGGCCGGTATCATAGACCCTATCACAGATAGTGCCATATAAACATTGAGAGGTCATTACAACTGGAATGCCGCGCTCCACCGCGCTTCTGATGCCCGGGATCCATTCCGCGGAGACGTGCCCTAACCCGGTACCCTCAACAACGAGGCCTTTGTACCCGTGCCCGACGAAATACTCGAGCACCCCGGGATCTTCACCCGGAAAGAACTTGATCAGCGCACAGCGCGCCTCAAGCGCGTCTCTGAGCACTAATTCACGCTCGCCACGACGTACATAAGACGCCGGGATGGCCTCGATCTGCACCGTTGCCACATCGCTGGTGCTATACCGTACCCGGCCAATGGGCTCGTCATTGATCGATCGGAATGCAGTACGGGCTGAGGTGTGCATCTTCCGCACCTTCGTGCCGCGGTGTATGAAACAGAAATCGTCGGAGGTGCTCCCGTGCATCACGACCACCACCTCCGCAATATCGCTCGTGGCCACCTTCGCCGCGCAGATCGCGTTCATCGAGGCATCACTGGACGGGCGGTCAGAACTGCGCTGTGAGCCCACGAGCACAATTGGCACGGGCGTCTGGACCATGAATGCCAGTGCTGCCGCGGTATAGCCCATGGTATCGGTCCCATGGGTCACGATGATACCGTCCGCGCCGTTCTGTATCTCAGCGTAGACCTCAGCAGCGAGTCGCTGCCAGTACGCGGCTCGCATGTTCTCGCTCAGTATGCTGTACACGACCTTGCCGGTAATGGTGGCGATCTGCCCCAGCTCCGGAATCGCCTCGAGGATGTCCGCAGTGGTGAATTGCGGCGAAACGGCACCGGTTCGGTAATCGACCTTCGAGGCGATCGTGCCGCCCGTCGAGAGGATTGAAAGCTTGGGCAAGTGCCCGGTTCTTTGCGCTTCTGGCGCTTCGACTGCGCCATGTTCCCGAAGGACGCCTGCCCTGCTGACCAGCTTGATCTCAACGTTCTGAGGCCGAATACCGATGTTATAACCGCTGTCAAGCTTGAGGACGATGTTCTTCGATGCCGTGGGCATGAACACACCCTCGTAGACGGCGGTGCCGGAATCGGTATCTTTTCGTACCCGTATGCGATCGCCTTCTTCAACCTCAGCGTCCTGCATCAAAAGACCATCTAGATTGAGAGGATATAAGGGTTACAGAGCACGGCACGGCCCGTAGTCAACTCGATGAAGACGAGCAAGCACTGGTTCGGGCCGGATCGAGGAGTACCCTCATTCAGCCAAGAAATCCGCGTGTCCGGGGGCGACCTGAAGTGATCCTCAATACCGGCATGCGTGAACCAAAAAATAAAAAAGGGGGATTAGCCGTATTGATTCGTTCTCCCCTCTTCGGTATGCTTTTTTAATCCACAGCCTGCATGATGTCCTCGGCCTTTACGGTCTTCCGACCGGCATGCTTCGCGAGTGTCACGGCCTTCTTCGCGATCTTCGCGCCGTAATCCTCGAGCAGCCGCGTCATCTCCTCCGCGGCCTCTTCGCTCACTCGCTCGGCTCCGGCGTTCTTAACCAACCTGGTTACAGGTGCTTTTGGTAATATAGCCATTTTTATCACTGATACTGGGTACTCGGTGGGTATATATAAGCTTTTTGGTTGTTTGACCACCCGACCGGGCTTAATCCGATGAAGGGCGCGTTAGCTCGTGCCGAATCCGGGGAGACCATATACCGCTAGCTCAACGTGCGAAAATCCGCGTTCGATCCTGAAGCAGAAGAGGTGTGCGCATCACGAGAGGTTATATCCTAGCTTGATGAATAGTAGACTGGAAGGAGGATGCAAATGAGCGCTCAGCAACCGAAGGTGAAGAAGGAGAAGATCAATATCTTCAAGATCGGCAAATTGTGGTGCTTCAAGCACTTCTTCGGCGAGCCTGAGATCTTCAAAGAGCTGGCTGAGTATTACCATCGCGAGACCTACCGGTTCGAGTTCGAGAACGTTAGTGAACGGGATAAAGTAATCGCGTATCTGGAGGAGCGGGGGTTCGAGCCCGTTCCGATCGAGGACACCGCCGCGTATACGGTGAAGATCGATCGGTTCAAGAAATACGCGCCGATTCTCAAGAATTCCGTTCATTCGGAGGATCGCGCGAAGGAGCGGATATTCGTGATGAAGGATCTCGCCGCGGTCGAGGAAGCGATCGCGAAGGGCGCGCAAAGAGTGAAGTGACGCACACACGTGACGTGAACGAGCCGCGGTCGGGTGATCACTGAATCCGCATGACCACAGAGGTGCAGGATGAGCTGCAGAAAGACCGGTTCAGAGCCAACCTTCTCTGCTACACGCGGCGCGCGTTCCGGATGCTGCCCGCATATAATCAGCCCGCTATTCTGGATATCGGCTGCGGCACGGGTGTGCCGACGATGGAGCTCGCGCGGGTGAGTAACGGAACTATAATAGGACTGGATATCAATCAGCCTGCACTGGACGATCTACAGCGGAAGATCGAAGCAGCAAACTTCTCAGATCGGGTGAAGGCCGTAAACTGCTCGCTATTCGAGCTGGAGTTCCCGGACGAGAGCTTCGATATCATCTGGGCCGAGGGCTCGATCGCGGTTGTTGGCTTTGAACACGGTCTGGCCGCGTGGCGGCGACTGCTCAAGTCCCGCGGGTTCCTTGTCGTTCATGATGAGCTCGGTGACGTGGAGACGAAACTGAACCGTATCACCAAAAGCGGCTATGAGCTGCTCGGGCATTTTTACGTCTCTGCCAGTGAGTGGTGGCGTACCTATTACGAGCCGTTAGAGATGCGGATAGCAGAGCTGCGTGCGAACTATAGCGAAGACGTAAAGGCGCTCGCTGTGCTTGAGCAGGAGTATCGCGAAGTAGCGCTGTTCAAAAAGAATCCTGAACGATGCGCTTCTGTCTTCTTCGTGATGCAGAAACAATGAGGAAAGCTCAGGTACTGTTGAGTATGAACAACAATCTCAAACGGCGAGCGTATTGGATTCCACAATCTCGACCAGTTCACGCTGAAGATCCCGCAAAGCGGGGGGATAATCCTAAAAGGGAAGGAGCACCTTATTATGTTATGGGGGAGGTGCAATGGCCAGCGACGAAAGCAGGCCCCGTCTGAAAAGACTGAGACGGGTATGCGAGACTATTGACGAGAAGTTTGCAAAGATCTCGGATCTCGAAGGGGTTGTTCGTGCCCGCCTTGCCAGATTGTACAAGAACAAGCCCGTTTTGACACTTATCCTCGCCATCCTCTTCTTCGTTGCCATTGCCCTCTTTGATGCCGCGGTGCACGTTGGGGTACACGAATGGTACTATCAATATCATGAGTCTCCGGAGCTGGGATCGGACACTGAAAGTGAGCAGATAACGCCAACGCAGATCCGCCATCTGCTGACCCACGAGGATGGCGGGTACGTCCGTATCTGGGAGCCCTGCACGAGCAAGCATGCACCGGATAAGGGCTGGCTGGTCATTGAGAATCCCTATTACCAGTTGAATATCAACCTTGATCACAGCTACTACACGATCTTCGATAAGGTGCAAGACCGGGATATCCTGATCTACAATGATGCCGTTTCGAGCAAGATCGATGTCCTCACGGCCTGCGATTTCGGCTTTGCTGATCATGACGGTGACAATTCACTCCCCTATGCGAGCACGGCGCTTTACGATACTGACGGACTGGAGTACGAATTCGTTTACGAGGACGCGGCCCAGGGCTTTCTGCTGATTGATACCCGCAGCTGGGATACGTATCAGAAGGAGGCGGGGCAGGGCTAGGATGTAGAAGCAGAGGTCATGTTCGGCATCTTCGCCGACAAACCCTACTTCATCAATGCCGTTGAGCTCGTTAATCTCCAGAAGGCGGGATACCGCTATCCAAACGCTATCAAGGATCCGGATGAGATCGTGCAATCCTGGGTCTTGATCGATGCGTATCGCACTACCTGTATGCGCGGTGGGGACAACTCGAATTACGATTTATGGGGCCCGCCGCTGCTCTACAATCTCACCACGATCGCGCGGAGCGAGCGGAAGCCGTGGCACGTTGGTTCTGCCGCGTTCTCGCTGATGTTCCCAAATCATATCCTGCTCGGTGACAGGATTGGTGGCGGTGTGATCTTCTCATTGCCCGAGGGTAGCTTCAGATTCGATGACCGCCTGGGTGTCTACGGCGATCAGGTCGTGGGCGAGTTCATTGTCACTATAGATAAGCCCCAGAATGCGCTAGCGTTCACCGTGAATCCCGTTAACGAACTGCTCTTCTTCTATGACTTCGAGGAATTCAACACCGTTGCAGGATATCCCTATCTGATGCGAACATCCTGTGAACGTTATGGGTTGGAATATCCAGGCGGGACGCTCGATGCACATCAGTGGCAGACAAAGCGCTACGCCTATGTGATCACGCTCGTGGATCAGTGGTATGATGCGGGAAACACCCGGGTTTCCGAAGCGACATGGGCGCTCGCGGATACCAGCCTTGCTGATTTTTATCGCTACGCGAGCAGAATCCACGAAGAGCTCGTGAGAACCGTACCGGTTGCCAGTCACTAGCTCAGAGTGGTTGGTTCCGCATCAACGCCTGCGCCGTCGCGCGACACATACCACGATTATCAAGCAGCCGAGGACAACGTATGCTTCGTATCCGGGAATCGGGAACTCGAACCCCCGCTCCTCTTCCGCAGGTGCTGCTGGTGGCGGCGGGGTAGCAGCCGGTGGTAGTGTCGGTGGTGTGCGTGGACCTGGCGTTGGTTCCGGCGTTAGCATCGGCGTGGGAGGCAACGGCAGTGTCGGATCCAGGGGAAAAGGATCTATACCGTCGTCATAACCATCTTCATCAGTATCGTTACTGTTCTGATCTGTTCCCATGATCAACTCCTGGAGATCGGAAAGCCCATCACCATCAGCATCGAGCGACGCGGGGCTACCACCTCCGCCAACACCTTGCTTCGGGGTGATCGAACCAGAAACCGAGAAGACACTGTAGTGCGAGGTGTTCGCCCAGACGTACTGCTCTTCACGATTGACGCCACCGACTGGCAGCTCCTCCCACGGATTACCGGAACTTGCTTTGCTTTCATTATAAAAATGAAGCGTCAAAGAGCTCTCGTCGAGATCTCTCAGCTCACTCGGGTCGTAGAATACCTTGATCAGCACCCAATCGGTGCTATTCGCTACGTTCTCGCTCACGTTCGCCCATACATAGCCGCCGATACTGTTCGTGAGCTCACGAACGCCCGCTGGCGGCAGAGTAGCGCGTTGCACGTGCATCGACCCGGCGGCATAATCACGCTTAGCGCTGATATCAAAGTCCACCTCCGACTCCGCCGCGGTCACGTAGAGCGTGCGTGCACCCGTGAGTCCCACGAGGTCGCTGTCACGGTAATCTGAGCCGATCATGAGATCAGCAAGCCGCAGGTCAGAATCGATGGTGTAAGTGACGCCCTGTATCGTGACAGAGCCCTCTGAAATATTGCCCGCAGTCACCCTCGCGTTGGTAAGGGTAACCCCGGGAGGCAGGATTGTGCCAACCACCACGCTGTTCGTAATGACCGAGTTGGTGACTGTGGAATCGGTAATGGTGGAGCTAATAATTGCTGATCTATCAATGACAGAACCGCTAATAGAAGAAGTCGCCCCGTCCGCTGAGCACTTAATGATCGCAGAATCGGTGATCGTAGTGGTTGCATCCGGTTCTGGGCCGACGATGCCGCACACGATCGTCCATGTCTCCACGCTGTCCTTCACGGTCGGGTCACTCACCGAGCGCGCTTCGACGGTAGTCCGGTATATGCCCGGTTTGGAATCACCAACGGACAGCGTTATATCGCTCGGATCACGCGACCCTAACGTCACGTTGACGGCGTCCAGGAAGAGAATCTCAGGGTCGTCGCTGCTCGAAACGAGCAACTCAAATTCATCCGGGACATTGCCAAGGTTCTTTACCCTGATATTGTACGTTGCATTTGTTTCGTTCGTGACCGCTTGCAATGATGGCGTTGACGATTCTAAGATAGACATACTGGCACCGTAGAATATATCCTCCTGAACGTAAAAGGTGTCGCTAGGATCTATATTATTTTTATCCGCAGGCGAGTAATAGAGCCATACCTCAGTATAATAGCACGACTCTGCATGGTTGTTTGCTATAGTGTTATTCTCTGAATAATATAAAGACCCACCGAAATAACTTCCTGATATGAAATTATTAAATACCGAATTATAACCTGATTCTAAAAGATAAAAGCCCTCAAAGGTATTGGAATTCAACGAATTATTCGAAAAGGTGTTGTTCTCAGATGCCCATACATAGATACCTGAGAGCCTGTTTTTATCAGCAATGTTGTCCATTACTGTTATGTTCTCGGATTCCAGTAATCCTATGCCCTGCTCATTGCCGGTAACGACGTTCGAGCTTATTGATAGATTGGAAGAAAATGAAGCGCCTATACCAAAATACAGGTTATTTGAGACGATATTGTGCGCTATAGTATTGTCCCCCACACCGAGTAACCAGATACCCTGGAACTGATTGTTGACCATGGTGTTATTCGTTATTGTATTATTGCACGTCCCCCCACGCATGCTTAATCCATATCGGTTACCTGACAATTCGTTCTGTGATACCTTATTATCACCACTCGAATCGAACAGTCCGATACCACTGAAAATGTTGTAGCTTGCCGTGTTGTTTGTGATTGTGTTATTGTTAGTAAAATCAACCAATTCAATTCCATTGTAGCTGTTTTTAGAAATTATATTATTATTTAGATAATTGTTACTCGCCCAGTCCGACAATGAAATGCCAGAATACTTATTTGCCGTGGCGACATTATCTTCGATCGTGTTCCTGCTGCTGGTGCCCATAACGTCAATTCCCGAGTAGCTGTTGTTATACACTATGTTATTCCTGATACTATTGTTGTTATTGGAATGGACCAGGATGATACCGTATCCTGTGTTTGATTTAGCTATATTATTAGTAATTATGTTGTTACTGCTGGTCCCTCTGAGACTAATACCACCGCTAGAATGATTAAAAAGTACGGTATTGTTTGTAAGTATGTTGTTATCGCTCGATTCCAGGTAAATACCCCTTTTAATATTCGATTCTATTTGATTGCCATGTAAAGTGTTTCCCACTGAGTCCACGGCGATGACGCCGTAGTAATTAGAGCTCAGTATATTTTTGATTATGATGTTGTGCGATGAAACCAGGTAAATACCAGCACCATCTGTTTCCACAGCGCCTATCATAGTGAATCCACTGATGGTCACGTGATCAGCAGTAACCGTAACGACGGCAATGCTCGCAGTGGCTGCCTGAATAATGGTACTGGTGGGATCGCCCGTAGAGGATGTGATCGTTAGTGATTTGTTCACCACCACGTTCTCGGTGTAAATCCCCGGATCGACCTCAATTACGTGACTATCAGTTGTATTGGGCGCATCAATCGCTTCCTGAATCGAGGGGAACTCCTCGGACGTGTTGAGATTGTGAACGGGATCCGGCGCGGCAGGTTCCACCGATAATGGCCCTGGGTCCACGACTGCACCCGTCGTTGAGTTTACACGTTCCTGCAGCCCTGCATGCGGTAATACCTCACCGCCAGAGTACGGCGCGACCCCGCAAACCAGGAACAGTACGACGAGTGAGAGACTCAGGATAACCGGTTTGCGCATTTTCAGCTTCATGCCCCCACCTTTTTTCCTCGTTCCTCCTTACAGCGCTCTGAGCGTAGGGATCTTCAGGCCGCTAGAAGGGTAGCTCAGTGAAGCCTCGTAATGATCAAAGTCGAGTAAAAAATACCAACCCGCAGGTCAGAAGTAGCCCGGAATTTTTCATCCTGAAGAGTTGTCGCTCCACAGAAGGAATGTTCATTGCAGATAATATTGGTGGATCGCCTTAAAAAGTTTGCGATTGCGACCCCTTCTTTAGGCGTCATCCCAAAAAGATGGATGAAGAGACGTTCCAATTCGGTGCCCCATCCTAATGATGGACTCACTGCTTTGTTCTGAGGCGCATGCAGTGGAAATGCTACCTATTTAAACATATTTATTCCCGGTATGGGAAAGCCGAAAAGGCGAGTCTCTCCGCGGCTTGCCAATCTTGTGAATCGGGATTTGGACCACCTCATGGCCCTTTCTATCATAAGCGCGGTGGAAAGGGCGAAGCCTCCTTGGGGACCGAATTCAGTCGGACGTCCATGCTGGGACCCCAAGGTGGTGGCGATTTGCCTCTTCATGAAAGTGTTCACCAACCGATCGTACGATGGAATTGAGGCATATCTTAAGACCAATGCCTTCATTGGAAAGCGACTTCAACTCCCGCGCCTGCCAGGTCACAGCGTGATCGCGAGGAGCATGGCAAAGATGCCACTCTCTTATATCCGAACACTCTCGCGACTCGTGACCTTCCAGATGCGGCGACGGGGCATGGATGTTGCCGTTGACAGCTCAGGATTCAGCCTCAAGACGAGCAGTAAGTGGTTCGACATCCGCATTAGGCGCCAATCCTCGAAAAGGATTACCTCAAGCTCCACATCGTCATCGATGTGGAGACGAACATCATTCTCCAGTTCACCATTACCGATTGGCGTGGCTCTGATTCCAGAGAGTTCAAACGATTGATCCGTGATTTGCCCCGTCTCGGGAAGGCAGCAGCCGACAAGGCGTATTCCTCGCGGGTGAACTGTCAGACAGTATCAGACAAGAAAGGGCGGCCTTTCATTGCTTTCAAGGCAAATGCCAAGGGTAGACCTAAAGGCTATCCGGCATGGCAGATCTCCTTCCGGGCGTATACGGAACACCCGGAAGAATGGCTGGATGCCTACCACATAAGGAGTGTGGTGGAGGCTGCGTTTTCCAGTATTAAGCGCTGTTGGGGTCCCGATATCAAGAGCGTTAAAGGTTGGCTGAAGCGGAGAGAACTGGCCATTAAGGTAGTGGCGTATAACCTTAAACGCGTGCTCTATATCGAGCTGGGGAAGGAGTGGGGAATTCCCCTCTGGTCGAACTGCCAGTAATTTCAGGTTCTGCCACGAGGCGAAGCCCACGTTCGCCCCCATCTACTCTGTATGCTCTCCTCCATGATAATACCTATCCCTTATGATGGCCACGGCGTAGGTATTCACTCCAGCGAATCGACTTTCGGGATGAAGCCGCTTCTTTAGAAAGCTTTTTATGCTGCGCATACAATTGACATCTAGTGGAGGAAAAGGGAGGGAATGAATTTTTCACCTCCCAACCGACGAATTTAGCCCTCTCTTTTTCTCCTCTCCTTATGGACGCCTTGTGTGTGATCGGATGCGGACTTTGGCGTAATTGCCGGCCATGGCACCAGATTTAATAATGACAACAACGAAGGCAGGGCAAAGCGAGACAAGAATGAATGAACGCTGACGAGATCGGAGAGGCGGAGCGCTCGTTTCGGGACTCCTTCAGAGAGTCGATGCAGCTGCGCAAGCTCACTTCAGAAGCTATAACTGCGTTCCAAGCCCTCATCTATGCCTATTTCCGCGAGCACGGTCGCAAGCTTCCCTGGCGCGAGACGAATGACCCTTATCACATCCTCGTCTCTGAGATCATGCTCCAGCAGACGCAGGTTGAACGTGTTATCGAAAAATACGAGGCGTTCATCAACGCGTTCCCCGATTTCCACGCGCTGGTGCAAGCGCCGCTCCAGGAGATCCTGCAGGTGTGGCAAGGGCTGGGCTATAACCGACGTGCCATTGCGCTAAAGCGAACGGCTGAAACGGTCGTTACGGTCTATGCAGGCGCGCTCCCTTCTGAACCCACTGAGCTCGTCAAGCTCCCGGGAATCGGCCCATACACCGCTGCTGCCATTCTCACCTTCGCGTTCAGCCAACCCCAGGTGTTCATCGAGACGAACATCCGAACCGTCTTCATCCACTTCTTCTTCGCTGAACAAAGCGAGATTGCTGATGCTGAGATTCGCCCGCTGGTGAAACAGACGCTCGACGCGGAAGAGCCGCGAAGATGGTATTACGCGCTCATGGACTACGGCGTCCTGCTCAAGCAGCAGTACCAGAACCCCGGTCGACGCAGCGCGCACTACCAGAAGCAGACGCCGTTCAAAGGCTCAAACCGTGAGCTGCGAGGCGCTCTTCTGCGAGCATTGACGCGCGAATCGCGTGTATCTGAACGCGAACTCATCCAGGTCGTCGGCGCAGATCCAGAGCGTATGGAGCACGCTCTCGGTCAACTCCAGAACGAGGGGCTGGTGAAGAAGAGCGGTTCATACTTCCATATCGCGTGAAGTACACCTGCAGTATACCGCCCGCCGTACGTAGCGTAGTCTGCCGGACAAAAAGAGCCGCGCAGAGCGCTGCGACCGATCGCGGTGGGCGGGAATCGTGCCTCTTGGACCGCGTAACAACATTCTTGACCTGAGAAAGGGTGATATATAGGGGTGTTCCTACCTACTACTACAAAATGAAGATGGAAGATAACTTAGTAAAGGCAGCGCATGTGCTCGTGCATCCGATACGGTTCAGGATCGTGGAGTAGCTCACAAAGAGGCCGATGCACGTCAGTGAGATCAGCAAGATGTTAGGCGAAGAGCGGCGACTTATCTCTTATCATCTCGATACGCTCGAGGAACACGGCTTCGTGGAGAGCAAGCATGAGATCTCCGAGCACCCAAAATCAAAAGGAAAAGCTCTACGGGTCTACTGGACGACAGATAAGGTAAAGGGCGTTATCGGGGAGATAAAACGGATGTGACGACCGTATCGGTCTTCTTTCCCTAGCTCTTTACGTAGTCCTGATAGCTGCCTGCTTCTGCAGAGGGACGGTCAGGCATTGTCACGCAGTCTTTCCACCTTCTGCACGTACGCATCCATGTCAAATTTCCGTTTCAGGCCTGCCGCGCTCATGTACCGCACCTTCCCGACAATCGCGCGTTCTTGCCACGGGCGGTCATGGGTTCCGAAGCACCACGCGATACCGGTGATGCCATTCGGGTCTCGTCCGTCCAGCTCGTATGTATCGTTGAGGAACAGCGCAGTGGTAAAAGCAGCCTCAGGCGTGCTGCTCCACTCGAGGATCTTCTTCCCCCAGTACATCCGCAGGTAGCCGTGCATCTTCCCGCAGCGCACCATCTCCATCTGAGCGGCATTCCAGTAGCGATCATGTGTCTCTGCATGCTCCAGCTCCGCGCGCGTATAGAGGTACTCCCGTGGATCTTCCGCATGCTCCTGCAACGTTTTCCGCGCCCATTCAGGGAGACCGTCAAGCGAGTCGCAGGCGAGATTGTAATAGCAGTAGTTTTCCGCGAGCTCCCGTCTCACGATAAGCTCTTCAAAAAACGTCTCCCGGGCATGACGGGGCGCTTCTGACCGGTTAACTTCCAGAGCGACGCGTTGCGCGGCGATCTGTCCGAAGTGGAGATACGGTGAAAGATTCGAGAGCGCATCCTTGCTCGGATCGTTTCGCTGCTCGGGGTATGCTCCCAGTTTATGCTCCAGAAACTGCTGTAATACCTGATACGCGGCTGTTTCACCCGGCTCCAGCCATTTCACCGCCGATACAGGCTCATCTACGCGTAACGTTCTTACGGCATATCTCCAGTCGATGGTCTTCAGTGATTCTTGCCACTCATGAGGGTGCCTGCGGAGCGGGGTGAACTCCTCCAAAAAGTCCGGCACTGCACGGGTTATCTTCGGCCGAAAGGTACGGGCCGCATACTCCTGCTTTGGCGATGCGAGCCAGCAGGGGACGATATTGTGCGTGTCAACCTCGTAAAAAGGGCACTCGATCTTCTCTGCTATCCCCGCCTTCCAATTCCGATTCATTCTGAGGGGCGTGAAATCGGATACCAGAACGCCAACGTCGTTACTCCTGACAAAGGTGGGGATCTCCATCTCCGGTGAACCGGTGACCACCACGAGCGGGATGTTCTCCGCTGCTAAACGCTTCTCCACCTCCTGTAAACCCGCGATCATGAACAGATACTGCCGCATCGTAGCGTCGAGAAAGTGGGGGACAAGGCAGAAGATCACGACCAATGGTGCTTTACGGCGTATCGCGAGTTCCTGAGCGAAGAGCAGCGCCCAGTTATCGTGCATTCGTTGGTCTCGACTCATCCAGTAGACCACAGGTCCCTGGCTCTCCTCCTCACCGCCTTTCAACAGGCGTACACGATTCGGATTCATGTTATCAGGTGGTGATCTTGCCGGGTTATCGTTACCATCGGGCTCTTCACTGCTCGCTCAATAAGAAGCGCTAGGAGAAATAAGCGGCTATTTCCGCGATGAAGACTAAGAGCAGGACGAGCGGAATAACGTATTTGATCAGCGGGAACAGGAGGTCACCAAGCGTCCAGCGAGCGTTCCTGTTCATCTCGGTCTCAATTACCTGTTTCTTGAAGAACCAGGTAACGGCGATTGCGATAAGCAGAGCGGATAGGATGATACACAGTGTACCGAAGAATTGATCCACCAGATCAAGAACGGGCATATTGAAGAGCTGGAGATTCAACCCCGAGTAACTCAGGGCAGCGGGTAATCCGAGCACCAGCACGATTCCGGATAAGAGCGCGGTCGCTCTGAATCTGCTCAGGGCGGTCTCGTCCACCAGCGCCGTCACCCCGACCTCGAGGAGTGAAATGGCTGAGGTCAAAGCGGCGAAAAAGAGCAGCAGGAAGAAGATGGCGGCCAGTACCGCGCCGTAAGAGATCTGAGCAAAGATGAGCGGGAGCGTGATAAACGCCAGGCTCACCCCCGCCGTGGGCTCAAAGCCGAACGAAAAGACGATCGGGAAAATCAAGAGACCACTGGAGAACGCGATAAGGAGATCGCTTAATGCGATGATCCCTGCATTACTGATCAAACTGATATCCTCCTCGAGATAGCTCCCGTAGGTCAGCAGGATCCCGAAGCCGACGCCGAGCGAGAAGAATGCCTGTCCAAAGGCCGCGATCCATACCGAGAAATCAGCGAGCTTCGCGAAATCGGGGGTGAGGTAGAAGGAGATGCCTGCCCGTGCATTCGGGAGCATCAGGGCATAGACGATCATGAACGCGAGAAGCAGGATGAACGCGGGAACCAGCACCTTGTTGGCGCTCTCGATGCCTCCCCGGATGCCTTTCACGACGATCATGGCCATGATGAGCACGACAATGATGAAGAAACCAGGCGAGAGATAGGTTTGGATGAAGTTCTCGAAAACGAGGTCTATGTTCGTAACGGCAAACAGAAAGAAGGCCAGTGTCCAACCGGTGATCACCAGATAATAGCTGAGCACTATGGTAGAAACGAGCACGGCGCCTATGCCGATCCAGATAAGCTCTCGCCTGATGAACCGCATCGCGGTGACGATCGAGCGTTTGAAATGCCGACCGACAGCAAACTCGAGGACTGCCAGCGGAATTCCAAAAAGCAGAAGTGAAAGTATGTACGGAATGAGAAAGGCACCACCACCATTTTGGCCCGCGACGTACGGGAACCGCCAGACATTCCCCAGTCCCAGCGCTGATCCTATTGCCGCCAGTAAAAAACCGAGTTGCGATCCCCAGTGCTCCCGTGGCATCTTAATCCCTCCCGCGTTTAGTGCACGGCGATTAGACCGAAAAGACCGAACAATGGTAGGATACAGGTCTCACCGTTAATATAACCTGCACCTCCTGGAGATGGCACAGCGTTATTGGGATCACGCGTAACGGAGTGGGGAACTGCTGCTCTTAAGCGCGGGCTCACACCGTGCGTGATAGCCGTAGTAGATCTAAAAGCAGCCCGGTAAGCGAGAAAAGGCGCTGCGACCCTTGTGGTTACAGCTTCTCTCTGAGCTCGGCGAGCACGGCATCCACTCTGTCGGTGACCCAGAATTTCCGTATAGCCTTCCCTTTTGACTTATCCTGCTCCGAGATCTCGTATTTACTGCTCAGGAATCCATAAGTCTCCAGAATCTGGAGATGATAAGAGACGAGCCGCCGCTCTTCGCCCAGCGCCTTACTGATACTGTTGATATGCATCGTTTTTTCCCTGAGGAGTTCCACGATCCTGAACCGCATCGGATGCACAAGCACATGCGCGTCCATCACCAACTGGTCTTCAAGTTGATTCATAGCTTACCCTATGAGGTGGCATATAAAAGCTTTAGGGCGTAAAAAATACTTTTATAGGCTAAGTTCACATTACGTCTGTGCGACCGCCATCCGCGCGCAGAAGGAGGGGGTCAGGGAGAAAGATATAAAGGTCAAGCTCCTTGCAGGGGCCGTGACTTTTTTTATCCTCCCAACTGGCTTCAGAGAGGGGTGGCGGGCCGTAGCTTTTTTTTGAGTTCTGCGGTCCTCCCATCGTGCTTCAACTACGCAGTCGCTGCTGCCCTCGGCGCCGCAACGTTTAAGTGCGGGGCGGGCTATTGAGAAGCATGGAAAAAATTACGGACATTGCTGAGATCATCAGGCTCTTGAATGAGGATTTTGCCCACGAGATAGAGAATACGATGATTTATGTCCGGAACTCGTTCGTCATCAAGCCGTGCGATCCCAGCAGAGTAACTGAGGACATCTCGGTCGATGAGATGCGGCACATGTGGTGGCTGGCGGATCTGATCGTCAAACGAGGCGGGAAGCCGAGTATGGAGCATAGTGAGCTCGAGTTCGGTGGTGACGATCTGAGAAGCCAATTGGAGCGGCAGATCGCGCTGGAGACCGAAGCGATTGAGCGCTATAAACAGCATATAGAGCTCATTGACGATGCGGAAGTGGTCGGTGTCCTGAAGCACATTCTGGATGAAGAGAAACGGCACCGGAAAGAATTCAGGATGCGGCTCGCGCAGATCGATGAGTGAGTGAGTGAGTGAGTGAGTGAGTGAGTGGCAGCCGTTGGCTCGTTAGAGACTGGTAACGGAAGATGGCAATAGGTCTCCGAGAGCACGTCTGCGCCTGTTTATTCGTCTTGTGACACGTCACCGCGCTCGCTAGGGCTGCTGAGCAAGCTGAGCAGTTTGATCGCATCGCTGAGCAATGAGAGCGCGTCAGATGACGAGGGTAAGACCGTAAGATCGATGGAGAAGAACACCTTCGCCTTCGTCCCGGCGCTCCGTAAAAATGCGCACACATCCGTCGTCTGGTTTTCACCGCGCTGCATCTCCGCGTCCACGTCCGTCGACTGCTCGGGATCAGCCTCGGCGTCTCCGCAGAAGAGGTCTACCGCGTAGAGGAGCACGCGACTGGAAAGTAATGCCGATGCGAGATACGAGCCCCGCTCATACTCATTGAGCGCCTCTGTAAGATGGAGTTCACCGTAAACATCGGATTGTGCGCCCGATAGCTCGACCAGCTGGTTCTTAATACGTGCAAGCTGCTCCAGCTCCGCTTCTGATCGCGCGGCAGGCAGACTGCGCAACGCCTCGATGCCCTTGTCACACTCAGCTTCTATATCGCGTAACAGCGCTTTTTGCTTGTACACCGCAGAATAATCCCTGCCCTTCGTCTCGATGTCTCGCAGGTACACCTTAAGCTCCTGCTCAGCGGCGATATGAGCGAAATGCATCTTCGCGATCTTGTAGGCCTCAACCGCGATACCCAGCTCCTCTGTCGGTCCGAACAACGAATCTGGCATGGACTGTCGAAGCTGCTTGCTCAGCTCCTTTATTGACTCAAATTCTTTTGCGATATCATCGGCATCGCGCACCATTAAGGTCATCTCCTTTCAGACACCCTCCTTGAATCTCCACTCGGGAAGCACCATCGGTTAGTTCCTCGTGAGCCGCAGGCCGGCGTGACGAATACCGTACACAACCCACCGTGAACCCCAGCGACCACACATTCTTATGTGCCTCATGTATGTAAAAGGTATCCTCATTTTTAGTCGGACCGGATCACGGCAACTCAGCATCAGGCTTGATAACTGTGCCGGGCACGAAACGGTTTTGAGCGCTTTGGTCCGGTGCAGGTATTGCTTCGGGTCCGAGTTGAGCTGACTACAGATTTACCGTGCTCCTCTCGGGTAGAATACTGGTAAGGAGCGCCAGGATCGGGCCAATCACAAGCCCCGCCCAGATGAACAGGCCGATGATGCCAAGGATAGCTATACCGACCCGCTCTTTTGCCGCTACGGATGCGTGCACGCGCAGGGCGAGCCGCAGCAGTAACATGCCGACGGTGATAGGTAGCAATGCAAGGATAAGGGTAATGATGACCGCACCGGTCACGGGGGCCAGGCTCACGGCGATGCCCATCTGCGTGAGCGTAATGCCACCGCTTCCGATATACAGAAATGCAGCAAGGCACCCGAGCCAGTCATGCGTCCTCATGGTGCGTCGCTGCCAGAAGAGGAGTGCGAATCCAGGGATAACGATAGCAAACAGGGGTGCCAGGATAACGGTCCAGGCCTGCCCTTCCCAGCGGCGCACACCGATCACGTCCAGGGGCACGCGTATCCACTCCACCAGCGTGAATTCCTCACGATAACCGACCGCGAGTCCGTATCGACCGCCGTTTGTCGGCTCGTAGACCGCTACGTAATACGTTCCCGCTGTTGTGACCGTGGTATCAAGATCGGCGACTTCGTAGAGCGCCGATGGTGTGAAGGGCTCGTAGCTCCCCTGATCGGGGCGCTGCCCTTCTATCACCCGTGCATCCAACCCCGCAGGCACGGTAACAAACTCGGGTACGGTACCCTGTGGTTCGATACCGGATCCCATGACCACCAGCCCGGGTGTAAAGGCACTTTCACGTGGTGTGAAGAGTGAAAGCCGCAGCCGCTGGCCCTGTTCCATTTCGAACTCGAAATAGTTAACAACACCGCCCTCACGAAGCTCAGCGTAAACCGCCCAGGATTTGAGCGGGTCGTGAATATGCGTAGCAGTCTCGATCGCCTCGTTATCGCCGGTCGTGATCGGCACGTGCGCCTGCACTACCGTCAGCAGAATGATGCAGAGCAAAGCGAGGCCACACCAGAGCGAGACCCTCACGAACCGCATGTATACTAATTTCCTCTTTTGGACGTTAAAAAGATCGTGGGCAAACGGGCTGCTCACGCGCGGCTACAGAGGGCTGTGGGATGGGGGGGACATGTGCGTGCTCTGTTTTGGTGCACCTCGTTCCAGAGCCAGACAGAAGCGCTAACTAACGGTTGAAAGCCAGACTGAGCACAGTTCCACGAAAACCGATACCGATTACCAAAGCACTTATCACTTATACGAGCTTATGCAATATATAGTAGTAATGCACGAATATAACTTGTTTATCGGTGGGGAATGGACTGATTCATCCACGGATGAGACGTTCGATGATATCAACCCTGCGACACTGGACAAGCTCGCCTCATTTCAGGTTGCGAACAGCGACGATGTGGCTCGTGCAGTAGACGCTGCATGGGTAGCATTTGAGCACTGGAGCGAGACACCGGCACCCAAACGTGCAATGGTGCTCTTTCGGGCCGCGCGGCTACTGGAAGAGCGGAAAGAAGAGCTCGCTGTTCTGATGACGCAGGAGATGGGGAAAGTGCTCTCGGAGACCCGAGGTGACGTCCAGGAAGCCATTGACATCACGTTGTACGCGGCCGGTGAGGGGCGGCGGATGCTGGGCGAGACGACCACCTCGGAATTGAAGGACAAGTTTTGCATGACTGTCCTGCAGCCCATCGGCGTTATCGGTGTGATCACGCCCTGGAACTTCCCCATGGCCATACCGGCCTGGAAACTGATGCCAGCCCTCGTTGCCGGGAATGGGATCGTCATGAAACCGGCGAGTGACACGCCATTGCTAGCCCTCAAGCTGGTAGAGATATTGACAGAAGCAGGCTTGCCTTTCGGGGTGATCAACCTGGTCTTTGGACCCGGTGAGACCGTGGGCGCGGCCCTCGTTCATCACCCTGATATTCGAGCCATCTCCTTTACCGGCAGTCTGGCGACCGGGAAGTGGATCATGGGCGAATGTGCTCAGGACATGAAACGGGTCTCACTGGAATTGGGCGGTAAGAACCCTATTATTATTATGGACGATGCTGATCTTGATCTTGCCCTGGAAGGCGTGGTCTGGGGCGCCTTCGGCACCACGGGACAGCGCTGTACCGCAGCCAGCAGGGTGATCGTGCACGAGTCGGTAAAGGACGAGTTCACCCAGAGACTCCTGGCAATGACACAGGCACTCCGGCTTGGTAACGGCCTTGACCCAAAAACGGATGTCGGTCCGGTGATCAACGAACGCCAGCTCCGAAAGATCGAGAACTATGTACCGATAGGTCAGGACGAAGGTGCAACGCTGCTGACCGGAGGTAACGCTACCACACCAGGTTTGCCAGGCTACTTCTTCCAGCCCACCATCTTTACCGATGTGAACTCCGAGATGCGGATCGCGCAGGAGGAGATATTCGGACCCGTGGTCTCCCTGATCTCCACATCGGGATTAGACGAAGCCATCGAGGTGGCGAACGCTACACGCTACGGCCTCTCATCTTCCATTTACACCCGGGACATCGCCAGTGCGTTCAGGGCGATCAACGAGATCGAAGCCGGTATCACCTACATCAACTCTTCCACCATCGGAGCGGAGGTCCATCTCTCGTTTGGCGGCGTGAAAGGAACGGGCAACGGGTTCCGAGAAGCAGGCACCGACGCCATCAAGGAGTTCACCGAGGTGAAAGCGGTGTACATCGATTACAGCGGTAAGCTCCAGAAGGCGCAGATCGATTGAGGAGCGAGGGAGAACACCTACATGATTGAACCGCTCGGCAACCGCGCGAAGGAGATTATTCAACGCGACTGTCAGATCATTTCCACCTGTATAACGCGCCCATATCCGCTGGTGCTCGAGCGCGCTCAAGGAGCGACCGTTACCGATGTTGACGGGCAGACGTATATCGATTTCGGCGCGGGCACCGCGGTGATGAACGTGGGGTATTCGAACCCTGAGGTCTCGGCGGCCGTCACGGCACAGTTGGCAAAGATGGTTCACGCTGATTTCTCAACCTTCTTCGCCGACCCGCCGGTCAAACTGGCGGAAAAACTGCAGCAAATGACCGGCTATGACCGCGTTTTCTTCAGTAACAGCGGCACCGAGTCGGTTGAAGCCGCGATCAAACTGGCGATCTGGAAATCCCGCAGGCAGAGCCTGGTGAGCTTTTACGGTGCATTCCACGGCCGGACTCTCGGTGCGCTCTCACTGACCTGCTCGAAGATCAGACAGAAAGAGCACTTTCCCACGCTCAGGGTTGTTCATGCCCCCTACGGGTATTGCTACCGATGTCCACTCCACCTTCACTATCCGGACTGTGGTATTGCCTGTGCTCGCGAGATCGAGCGCGTGATATTCAAACGAGAACTGAGTCCGATGGACACGGCCGCGATCGTTGTGGAGCCGATCCAGGGTGAGGGTGGCTATATCGTGCCACCGGCGGATTTCCACCGGGAGCTCAGACGGATCTGTGACGCCCACAACGTGTTCCTGGTGGCGGACGAGGTGCAGTCAGGCTGCTATCGCACCGGCAGGTTCATGGCTATGGAGCACTTCGGCGTCCGGGCCGATATCGTATGTATGGCGAAGGCGCTGGGCGGCGGTCTTCCGCTCGGGGCAACCCTGTCCAGTCGCTCGATCATGGACTGGCCGCCGGGCACTCATTCCAACACGTTCGGTGGCAATCTGCTCGCAGCTGCGGCCTCGCTTGCTGCACTGAACTACATGGATAAGGAAGGTCTTGGAACGCGCGCGCACCACCTGGGCGCGCATATGATGAAGCGGCTGCGAGAGCTGCAGTCGCGCTATCCTGTAATCGGAGACGTGCGAGGTCTCGGTCTGATGATCGGGGTCGAGATCGTTAAGCCAGATGGGTCTGTAGACCCGGAGGCACGGGACAGGATAGTGGTTGAGGGATTCAAGGAAAGAATCGTACTGCTGCCCTGCGGCGACTCGGTCATTCGGTTCTGCCCGCCGTTGGTCATCGCGAAGGATGAAGTGGATATTGGTCTGGATCAGTTCGAGGTGGCAGTGAAAGAGTATCTTAAATCTTACTGAGGTTTGAGGTCAGACCCGTATTACAAACAACACTCAGACCAGCTTTGTATAAAAGCCTGGTGAGCTCTCCTTGTATGACGCGGCTTAAAGTTAAAATGTGAACGGGGCAAGATAGTATAAACGGATAGATGACACGATAGCCAGGCGGCGGTTTATCGGCGAAACGGTGGTGCTTTTACAATGGTTAGAGGACCAGATGAGCAGACCGTAGCGTTGCTACGCGAACATATGCGATATATCAGGGCGAGATTTTTACCTACCTAAACTCTTCTTTTTAACCCATAAGGTCTCGCCCGAGAGGTCATCAGCACAGCATGGGTGGTCGCGAATCGCCCTTTCATCGCCGAGCGATGCCTGTTCATCCTTTTTGCGCATATTTATCGTT
>Ga0209614_1000095_pt1 | contig 77528 bp, 152 predicted proteins | sample BlaSprsedimmetaG_FD_185484 | JGI IMG/M metagenome (GOLD analysis project Ga0209614, IMG submission 185484) | Hot spring sediment bacterial and archeal communities from California, USA to study Microbial Dark Matter (Phase II) - Blank Spring... ... | reverse complement strand
AAAGGCAAAGAATTGCTGTGAGAAATTACGGCAAGAGGGGTTTTATGCAAGGCATTCCCAACACATCAATCCATTCACTGATAAAGTGACGTGGGTTGTTTGGAGAAGGTAACGTGGTAGGATTCACATTAAAAGACATGTTGTATGCGCTTGCCCGTGGAAATAGAACGGTCAAACGCAAAGGCGGGCAGTATATGGGTATGGGGTATCCTCATAAGATGGATATGCAGCGTGACGAGTTGCACATGGAAGGTAACAAAGTGATCTATCATCTATGGGGTCATCCTATAGCGACACTAGATGTTGTCTCTCATGTCCTGAATGTCAGTGATTGTGGGTATCGTACATTTACGACCAAAGAACGAATCAATGGGTTATTGCCTTCAGGTAAGATCTATCAGAAGGATTTTGTGTGGTATGTGTATGATCCAAAAAAGAAGAAAGATATTGTGTGGCCGGGAAAGGCGGAATTCAAAGTACCAGTAAAGATGAGAGGGTGAAAAACGATGTTTCTATTTGATCAGTTGTACAACATGGGAAAAAGAACGACGAAAGGCGTGACGAACACGGGACATGCGGCTGCAAATCGGTCTCAATCGAACCGCAGCATCACCACGCAGCGCAATTATGGGTCATATGGTGGTAGTGAAAAACCGTTGATGTCTCAGTATGTGCCAGAAAAGTATCAGGAATTTGTCCCGCGGCGGACAAACGTATCGCAATCCTACAAACCTTCAAACTCGCAATGGTTATTCAGGTAATCATGGTGCAGAAAAAGTCATCTTCGGCCCTGAAACTGGTTGGTGTCCCTCACATAGTAGGGGATATCAAACTCCCTCTGGGAGTGGATACGGAATCGGGCCAGTTGATGTGGACAAGGTTCGTGCATATCAAAAAAGGTGACTTTAATTACTGTTTTGAACAGACATGGGATGGACGGTATGGGGGGGCACGCAACACCCCCCATATCAAATACGTCAATTCCCTGAACGAATTGAAAGATCGGTATCCGTTACTTGGGGATCAGTTACAGGATCTCTTCGGCACCAACCGATAGATTGTTGCTTTCAGAATGCAAGAGATAGTGTATATGCAGTGGAACGCAGAACAGATGCAAATTGTGGAAAAGTATCGTGGAAAAAATGCGCCGAATGAAAACAACCTCCAGAAAATCCCCGAACATGAGCGAAGATATAAGTGCCATACCTGTCATCATGTAGTCGATGAAAGTCCCTGTCCGTGCTGTGGAGAGACGCATCTGGAGGTTATGTGTCCGCTGGATCACGTCAACTGCACTCACCACATTATCGAACGGATCGAGTACTGTCCTTTGTGCGGACAGGCGGTCTGTCCCGAATGCGGCACCCATGACGTATCGCAGGTTTCCCGTGTCACGGGGTATCTGGCGGATGTGGCGGGCTGGAATGTGGGGAAACAGCAGGAACTGAAAGATCGGCACAGGTACAATGTAACTTGATCGGGGTGGATGATGGCAAAACCATTTGTGGCTCGGCGGGGAAACCGGATCGGGAAGAAGGTGGGTACAAACCTCTATATCCACAAATCGGCTGTGGATACCCTGATTGCGGAAGAGTTGAAGTTGGTCAACCAGAAGAAGAAACACCTTCCGGTAGGCTTTGCATATGCAATCATCAAACTCGATCTCTCCGCCAAAACCGCGAGTTTTCTGCAATCGCCCGATTGGGATACGGCATCAGAACCCTGCGTGGGTGACAGCATCACCGTCAAAGCGGACAATGCTACCTCTTTCAGGAAAGCAACCACGAAAAAAGTGATCTACCACCACAAATGGTTGTTTGTCAAGGATTCGTATCAGGGATTCGATGTGGAGAAAGCCAAACGCTGGAGTGAGTACTGGGAGAACCATCCGCACGTCATGCGGCTGAAAGCCGACAGAGACGAACGGTTCAAGAGCCGGATTGGAAGTTACGAGTATTGGAAGGCCAATGTCTTGGATAAAATCCTCTGATACCCAAAACCACAATGTTTATGTGAATCTCTTCTGATTTCTGTACACAAACGTGGTGCAGAACCGATGGACAAATTTGCAATAGCCTTGATACTGGTGATGGTGAGTATCTGTGTACTTGATGTAGCGTCCACCACGTACATCTTGTATCTTGGCGGGCATGAACTGAATCCTTATATGGTATCTGCGGCATCAGATGTGTATACTCATACGCTGGTAAAAGTCATATTTGTAGCAACAATGGCGATTCTTGCGATTTGTTGCGAACAACTGATCAAGGGTTCGGGGATGTTGTGTCCGGTGGTGGCTTCCTGTGCCATAGGTTATGCAGTTTTCAATAACCTCGCCATACTTTACCAGAATGGATATATACAGGTACTTGCATAATCTTGGAGGAAAACAATGGGGAAAGTTGGGAATATTAAAACGAAGTACAAAGCGAAGTATTCTGACAAACAGGAGAAGATCGTCCAGTATCTGAAAGAGTGTGTGGGGGACGGGCGGAAATATTTCAAGTCAAAGGATATCGCGAAAGAATTGCAGCTCTCTTCAAAAGAGGTGGGTGCAAATATGTATATCCTCGAAAAAACGTGTGAAGAGTTAAGGATCACTCAGTACGCGTATGCGTTAGGCACAACGTGGCAGGTACATGCCAATCCCTTCTGAAAGATTCGTTTTTCTTTCCTGAAACAAAACATGATACGGGCGTAATGTGTCTGAAAACATGATTAAATAGCATATAGCCTTTTTCGTGCAAACGTATATATACCATCGGACTATTATTATTATCTAACCAACGAGGAGTTGGGTTGGTAATCAGCTGCTGAAAAATCATGTGCAAATGTAGATTTGTGCAGGGTATCAACGATCTGTCGAGATCTTCAGTGCGGCAGGTTGGTGGGTGCAGCAGGGGAAGGACACAAATCACAGAAGAGGTGAAAAACAGGATGACATTTATCGTCAAAGACAGCAGGAAACTGCTCTCCGAATATGGTCAGTGGCGCAAATTTGCAGTCCAGAACTATGAGCTTCAGGGCTACAGGGCCAACTATCCGCAGCAGTTCAAGCAGACGTTCATGCCCAAGATGTACGTGCTGCACGCGTATGAGCTCCCGAAGGGAATCTGGGAAGTCGGTACCTTCCAGCGGTATCAGCCCAAGAAGTTCGATATCGTTGGGTTTGATCGGTTCCTGAACAAGAATGCGGCCCAGAAGTTCGTGTATGAGATCATCAAACCGGACGTGGCCAAACCCTTCGACATCCAGAACTGGGAACCCCCCAAGGGCGGATACAAGTTCAAGCCGTACAACCACTCGAAAGCACGGTTCGAATAATCAACCCCCTTTTTTGAAAGGTGGATACATTGAAGAACAGCGACTATCTTGCAATTGTAAATTCCACCTGTCGTTCAACGGGTGCAGTGGGCCGCATGGCATTAGTCCCGCGAGTGGTACCGGCATTCGCACGGAAATCAGATAAGATTCTGGACTTCGGTGCAGGAAAGAATGCGGTGCATACCATGAACCTGCGGGCTGAGGGGTACAACGTCACTGCATATGAAATTGGAAACAATTTCGACCCGATCTATCACGATTCGAAGGCACTCAATCGAAAATATGATGTGGTTTACGCATCAAACGTATTGAACGTGCAGCCGAACCGCGATTATCTTGACAGGGTATTGACCACAATCACGAAAGTATTGAAAAAGGATGGGAAATTCATCGCCAACTATCCTGCTGATCCTCGAAAATGCAAGGGTCTCGGGGCGGCCGATCTCCATGCCATTCTGGAAAGGCATTTTCGTGATGTGCAGCGGGTGAAACAAACGCCGGATGTGCGAAAGATCAACACGCCCGTATGGGTGTGCACCAAATAAAACAATACAAATCATCATATTTGAGGGGAAAAATGCACCAATCTGATGGGTTGCGCCCCATCCCGCCGCTGCTTCGCAAACGGTTGCAACAGGAAGGGGTGCGGGTGAAAACCTATGGGGCCAAAATCAATGTGAAAACATATGAGGTGTGGAATCCTCTTTCCCGCACTGCGGCGGTCAAATGCGGGAAAAAGGTGGAGCGGGTGGACATTTCTCCAGATGTGGTGGAACGAATTCTGGGTGAATACAAAGACCGGATGTACCGAAATCACCAAGTCACTGTATACAGTCGGTGGTACCGCGGGTGGGGGTATTCGGGGGGAGTAAAATAATCTACATTTACCTATTATTTTTCAAAATTGCATCAGATTACGTGGATGAGTAACCCTTTTATCTTTTGGAATCATAAGTATATTTTGCTCATTGTGTAGTGGTGAGGTCTCTTATAGGGTAGTGATTATGATGCAGATGGATACCATTTTCCAGAACGAATTGCCGGACGGAGCAACGATTGCAGAGTATGATGGGCAGAAATTCGTCTGTTGGGACTTTTTTGAAACCTTGGACGCAGCGCAACGGGAACAATCAATTTTGGATGAGGGCGGGGTCAGATCCAAGGTGGTGCCGCTGGACTTGGGCTATATGGTCTGGGTCAACCATCCTCTACTCGTATAATTTAGTGCAAATGGGGTGCGGGTGCGTCCCACAGCAACAGTTTTGCAACTGCATATGCAAAGGTTTATATATGCAGGTAACATACAGATGTATGTAAGACCCCAAAAAATGGTAGGTGAAGAAAAAATGGAACTGAAATCTCGTATCGGGGTGCTCTGCAAGGCAAAGTATCCTCTCATCGTGGTTGAGTCATACGAAGAAACCCGTGTGATATCTGTTCTCGAAGAGATTGCCAAAGAACAGGACAAGGGCCTGTATAGTTGGACGGTTACGGGCGGGCTGAGGAATATACTCACGCAGGAGAAGGAAGAAGGCACGGAAGATTCTCTCTTTGTGCTTGAAGCCATCGAAAAGAACGACGATCCGCGTGGGGCGATCTTTATCCTGCGTGATTTCCATGTTAATATGCTCCCTCAAGCCACCAATAATATGGTGGTGCGGAAGCTCCGAGATCTTCGGATTTCTCTCAAGGAAACCCGAAAAACCGTGGTGATGATTTCTCCGAAGTTCCACATCCCAATGGAACTGGAAAAGAGTATCACGATACTCGATCTCCCTCTTCCTTCGCGGGAAGAGCTGGCGGCAGTGTTCGATGATGCCATTGACGGCCTGCGTGTCCGTGCGGAAGACGATAAAAAAATGCAGAAGCTGTTCTCCGATCACTTTGACGAACAGCTGAAGCACCGCGACAGTGTGATCGACGGACTGTGTGGCCTCACTCTCGAAGAGGCTGAAGACGTGATCGCCAAGTGTGTCGTATCGCACGAAATCAGCACGGCAATCGTCAACGAGGAGAAAAAGCAGATCATCCGCAAGGGCGGCCTGCTCGAATACTGTTCGCCCGACGAGGACATGAGCGATGTCGGTGGGCTGGACAACATGAAGCACGAGCTGCGGAAGACGGCAAAGCGTTTCTCCAAGGAAGCGGAAGCGTTCGGTCTGTCCAAACCGCGTGGTGTGCTGCTGGTCGGCCCTCCCGGTACAGGGAAGTCGCTGACGGTCAAGGCGGCCTCGGCTCTCATGAATCTGCCCCTGCTCCGCATGGACATGGGGGATGTGGCCTCCAAATACTACGGGGAGACTACCAATAATCTTCGTGCGGCCCTCAAGCTGGCCGACGCCGTGGCTCCTGCCATCCTCCAGCTCGATGAAGCGGAGAAGATGTTCTCTATTGGTAGTGGTAGCAGTGGTGGCCATGAAGAGACTATGCGGGCATTGGGGGTGCTCCTCACGCATTTTGAGGAATCGCCTGCTCCTGTGTTTCGGATTGCAACCTGCAACGATCCGCTTCAGCTTAAACCTGAGTTTGTGCAGCGGTTTGAAAAGATCTTTTTCCTAGGTCTACCTGCGGTGGAGGAACGACAAGAAATCATTGCCATCCACCTCACAAAAGTGAACCGTGATCCCTCCCAGTATGCCCTTGAAGCAATTGCCGGAGTGACAGAAGGGTTCGTGGGCCGTGAGCTCAGGAACCTCGTTACCGCGGGGCTGGAAACGGCCTTCGACGCCGGAGTTGAACTTTCCACCGACATCCTCCTTGCCGAAGCAAAGAAGGTCACGCCGATGGCAGTCCAGCGTGAAACCGAGATCAACGCCATCCGCGAGTGGGCTTCCAAGAATGCCATCAATGCAAGTTCTCGTGTTGCAAAAGCCCCGAAAGTGGCCGCAAAAGAATCGAAGTCGAAAAACCGGATCAGCGGGATTGATCCCTTCTGATCCCTTGTAGTTACATATACAAAAGTTTATATGTGCAGGTAACATACAACTGTATGTAACAACACGGAAAGGTGAAGAAAAGCATGTCACACTTTACAACTCTTGAATCGGTAATCCAGTACAAGGATACTGCCACCCTTGATGCGGCCCTGAAGCTGATTGCCAAGGAAAAGCAGGGACTTGAGATCATCCACGAGTCCGAGAACAAGATCATCATCCGCTACAAACCCATTGAAACCTATCAGCGGAACGGCAATCTGCACTTTATGAAAGAGAATGGGGTGTGGAAAGTAGTAGGGGATGCCTACATGTGCCGGGATGAGTTCAATGCATTGGTCAACCGCGTGGCCACCGCGTATCAGGAAGCGGGTCTCAGGAAGATCCTGCTCCAGCAGCAGTACACGGCCCGTGTCACTGCGAACGCAAACGGGAAAGTCACTCTTGAGGCGGTGAAGTACTGATGGCTGGAGAGAAGATTCAGTTCGAAATCACGGCCAAGGGCATCAAGATGGATGCTTCGGGGTTCGTGGGCCGCAAGTGTGTCACCGAGCTCGAAAAGATCGAGGCCGAGCTGAAAAAGATCGGGATCGAGACCAAGGTCATCAATCAGAAATTCAAGCAGGAAGTGCACCTCGTGGATGGCGGTGCCCACACAGTCTCGTACAGGTGATGCGGATGATGGGGATCTGTCCAGAAATCATGGAGGTAATGAAGGCCGAAGGACGGGGGAAACCCCTTCCCGACGACCTTACCGTCCACTTTGATCGTGAGGGTCGGATGGTGCTCTTCAGCAACTATCCCTACGATCAGGACAAACTCTATGCGCAGTTTGCAGAACTGGGAATCGAAGTGCAGAAGGAGATCTGGTCTCCCTGTGGGTAAATCAAAAACAAAAAGATCTTGAAAAAGGTGTAGGAGGGTAAAAAATATGAAAGCACTATACATTGTCACCACGGCGGTGTCATCCCCGAATCAGGTACTGAATTCGGAGAACATTCGTGAGAAGAATCAGAAACTTCTCACTTACAAGTTTGATGAGGAAACGCGGCAGGCGATCTCGCGGGTGCGGATGCGCACCATGTCGCCCATCTATCAGAACACCTTGGAATTTCACTCGCTGCACATCTGCAACGAGGAGCAGGGGAAGTTCATCGCGAGGAAGTTCGTTGAGGCTGACGAGGAGATGAAGAAGATCCACCCCTCGCTCAAGGCGGAAGTCGAATTCTTCCCCCTGAATATGGATGAGATGCGCAGGGCGGGCCTTTACATGGGGATCGTCAACGCCATCAAGTACCGTGTCTACAAGGACACCTTCGACAGGATGGAAGACTTCCTGTCCAACAGGAAAGACAAACTCCCCGAGCGCAGCAAACAAGCCATGATGCGCATGGTGGACAACCTGCGGGCCGTCAACATTGTCGATGATGAAGAGATCGACAAACATCTGAATGAAATCGAACAGCAGATCAACGACGAAACGATCATCGACCTGCGGGACGATATGTTCACCCAGTGGAAGTCGGTGGAGGCCGAGATCGAAGCCTCGACCAAAGGGCGGTGGAACGCCTTAGAAATCTAAATTTTTGTGGGGTATGTCATGTACTACTCACCATCAAGTGCACTAGACATTTTCAGGAAAGTGTGTGCTGCCAAACGGCGGTACTACTGGTCAGGCAAAGAGGAACCCCGATTCACGCTACATGACATCATAGATGTGAAATGCAGTGGGAAGTGGAAGGTAATTGTCAAGACGAAAGAAACGGAGTATGACTTCACCACGAAAGAGGTCAATTTTCGTGAATGTGAAGAGATCATCAAGTTTCTCGAAATCAAGACGAAAGAGCAGGTAATGAACTGGTGAGGTAGTGTTACGATTTGTAACATCTCGGCAAATCGATTCGAGATGGGGTGTTACAATTTGTAACATCTCGGCAAATCGATTCGAGATGGGGTGTTACAATTTGTAACATCTGCCTCAGAGGTGGTGAATTATGGTTTCAGCATCGGAACGGAATTATTTCGGCAACGTCCAGCGGTTGATGGAAAGCGGGGTGCCGCCCGATGAGGCGATGCAAATGTGTGCCGAGATGGAGAAGATGATCGGGGGTGCCTTCATGTTGGAGTACTATCCCGGCGAAATGGGGGTCGTCCGTGAAGGTCGCCCTTCTCGCAAAAACCAATCTAAAGGGAGGAAACCTAAACCGAAACGTGAATATACTGCCAAATCCAAACGGTGGTTGAACATTGAGATCTAGTGGTTGCAATGATTGATACATTTGAGACGCGGTGGGGGGCACACGTAATCTATGGGCACGTCCCCTACCCCCGCAACGGCCTGTGGATGGTGGATATTCTGTTCAAGGGGTTGGCGGTCAAATGGATCGCTGCGGGCGACTCCACCCGAACATATCGAGTATCATTGTCCGAAGAAGCAGGAAGTGAACCCCAGATAACCTTTGTAGCGGCAGGTGCGGATGACATGCAGTCCTATTGCAGTTTTGTCAAGTTTGTCGTTGCATATGAAAACAGCAGATTGGATCGACAGCGAGGCGTTGACATGAAAAAAGATGCAATTCTCAGTAAACTATTCCTCAACGAGGGAGATGGGGTGATGTACTACGATCACGATTTCGGGCCGTATGACGGGGGTATCCGTGAAGGGCGGATAGTGAAAGCAAAACCTGTGCCGGGAAAGGTGGCGATCAGATCGGGAAAAAATCCCATAGCATATATCCCCCGCGAACACATAATTCATAAGTGGTGAGTATAATATGCCGAGAGGAAAAGTCCCGACGAAATCAGATGCTCTGGATGTAGCGTTCATGCTCGTGCTCTACACGGGTGTGTTCCTGTATGCAAGCACCGTCAACGAGCCGATTACGATGGCCACATTCGCATTGCTGTTGATCATTCTTGCACTCGGTTCGCTGGTAATCTATGTGAAACGTGCAAATTTCGAGAGCAAACTGCTCAAATTATTGGAACAGTATAACCGTGAGTACAACGACTCCGAAGAATAATGTGGTGCTGCACTTGCGGCATGAATCCGAAGAGGAATTGGATGCTCGAACCGCTGATCCATGAGGTGAAATAAAAGTGGTCTCAATGGACGTGAGGTGTGCACTCATCTCCATTATTCTTTCTGTACTGGTGATCAGTGTGGTTTTGCACACGATCCATGTCGAGAACCAGCACCAATTGCATCAGGAAGTAGATGAAAAATATTCCTCAGTACCGGACGGGTCGTATATCCGGCACATGCTGACAATCAATCGCACGGCCAATGAAACCCCTTATGAATTGATGAAACGGTGCAGTGAACTTCGATTTACGTCGCAGGATGGGGTTCCTGTGGATATCGACAGTATGGAAGTTGCAAATGATTCGGTCTTGGTATGGGTCTATATGCCAAAGAATACAACAACCTTGGTGATGTATTATGGGAGCGAAAAAAATTCCGCCGTATGAATTGGGGTTGGTACTTAAGGGGGAGGATGCTCGTAGGTTCCACGAATATATGGAAAGCCCTGAATCCTATGAGACTCCTGAAGGGAGAAAGTTGACCGAAGAGGCACTGTGGATTTTCCGCCGCAAAGAGATGGAGAAATGGCGTGTAAGTGGCGAGATAAGTATATCGCAATGCCCTGCTTGTGGTGAAGAAAATGCGGGGTGTCGGTATGAGAAAGAAAAATATGATGATGAATTCGTTTTCACCTGCCCGAAGTGCAGCCTCAAATGGAAAATTGAAACTCAGTTGATGAAGCGGAAAAAAATAATTGGCAGAGAATAATCAAATCTTTTGTGCATGAATAACAATGATCGCTTTACCGCTACTCGTGGTATATCCTTTGATCAGATAAGTGCTCACGTATTTATTCCCGTTGGCGGTGAGGGTGAACTTCAGGGGCACGCCTTTGTTCCATTGATAGGCGGGCAGGGTGATAGTTTTCTTGCTTGAGAAATCGGTGATGCGGATTGCCGTTTCAGGTGCGGGGATGCCGTTGTTATAGATTAATCTATCGATAACCAGTGATTCTTCTCCTCCTTTTGGTTGATACGTGAACTGCATGACGTGGCTGTCAGGCGAATAGGTGACATCTCCTTCACCGAAATATCCGATATCTAATGTTTTGGTAATGGGTGTTCCTGAACCTATATTGGTTGTGGGTTGGAAATCATTTCCTGAAGGTTGGAGGACGGCATAGCCTCCTCGAGAATAATCGACATTGGCAAACACCTGAGTGAGAAATGCAATTACAAGAATTGCGCCGACAATACCTGCACCAATCATGATCTTTTTTGATGGTTTTTTAAACGCAAATTTAGGTTTTTGTGTTGATTGAACCGCAGATTCTTCAAATTGCTGTTCAAACGATTCATAATCTAATTCATCCGCCGCCATGTGGACACCCAATACAATATAATAGTTATCGAGGTGTGGTATCATAATGCTTTTGTGGTAGAAAAGGGTGGTTGGATCAGAATCGAATATATCGTGAAACAAAAAAAGAGAGGATGGGGGTGCATCCAATTACCGATCCAAACAATAGTCCGCACCAGAGAAGTTCTATGCTTTGCAAATTCATATGCAGCATGATTGGAATGGATGAAATATATGCAAAAAACGTTGCAAAACAGATGCAAAAAAGGCCCGTACCAAAGATAAAAACAAATGCCAATCCTTCAGCCGCATCGCGATTGGTGCTGCATCTCATCCACAAATTATGTGTGGACGTTTGTATCCGTTGCTTATGGTGGATATGTCCCATACATCATCATGGTGCTGTATGGATTGCTTTCATATAAAGATTGGTATGCTCTTTTGAAAAAGTGCAATCCACAACTATTATGTGGAAATGGGTGAGATAATGTGTGATAGTATGCCGTCATATTTCAACCGCGAAGAGACTGAATTTATCGTTACATCATATAAGCAGGGAATACCGCTGAAGGAAATCGCGGAGATGGTGCGGACTTCACAATCGCTGGTGAAAGCGTGTTTGGTGCGGGAAAAAGCATTTGTATCGACCAGAATAGTCAGGAATAGGAAGTATTGATGGCAAGTCAGTATAATTGGGACGCGTATGTCTATTGAAAAGAAATACTTTGCCCAATTCCCCTTTATTCAGGAAGCGATGGAACATGTATCGCGGAATAATGGAATGGGGGATATTGAAAATTATCTCAAATCGGATAGAGGGAAAGAGGTTGTCAGGGGTGCAAAAGATAGGTTACTGGGTCTAATCAATGGTGATCTGGTACCAGATAAAATGCAATATGGGTTGAAACCTCAAGACATTGAAATTGAGATATATGCTATTGCCAGAATGATAGTGTCTTGTATCAATAATGGGTATGTCACTCAAAAATTGGTGGATCATGATGTGGAGCGTGCAAATTATTATATCCACATTCTGAAAAATGGATATCTGGACGAGATTGATCCAAACCTTGGGGTATTGAAAGAATTGGGGTTGAAGTTTAAATTCGATTTCGGTGCAGATGAAATCTCGGTAATACAGTATGTTCCGATGATTGCAGGTTTATATGGGGCCGAATGGAAGGTGGTGAACCGTCAGGTATCGCAGGGTAAGGTGAAAATTGCAGATAAAGAGAAGGAACGTCTCTTCAAAAATGTGATGAAAAAGGCATTGTTGTCAAAGTTGCCTTTGAATGTACCTGAAAAAATCAGTAAGAGGTTCATAATTGCAAGGGCCTGTGGGGAAATACTGGAAGCATCTCAAAAAAAGATGTACCAACAGTATGGTGAGGTGGAAGAAGGGGCGTATCCGCCATGTATCCGTGCTCTCATGGCTGCGATAAATGAGGGGACAAACATTCCGCATATGGGGCGGTTCGCCCTCACATGTTTTCTGCACACCATAGGTTTATCACCGGATCAGATTGTAGAGTTGTATGTGCAATCATCGGGCTTTGATCAGGATAAGACGATGTATCAGGTCTCGCATATCTGCGGGCGGGCGGGCACCGAATATGTGTGTCCTGCCTGTGCTACCCTAAAAACGAATAGTTTATGTGTAAATCCTGACAAAATCTGTGAGAGCATAAATCATCCTCTGAACTATTATAAGCGGAAAAAATGGTATGAACAGAAGGCGAAAGAAAAAGGAGGCGATGACGATGGAAAGCGATGAACTTGAATATAACACGATGAAAAACACATCGGCCCAGAATTTGAATAAAGATGAATCGGTGCACAATGAAGGGGGGGAAAAAATATCGGATCAGCTCTTGCTTCGTGGGTGGGAAATCCACCGTCACCCCAAACATGTGAACCTGTTTTGTGCCACCAAGAATGGCTGTCGGCATTTCTGGTATGCGGTGCGTGCAAAACGATCTGGATTCCTCAGTAGGGACACCAACGCGTGGACGTACGGAATGGACTTTCCCGAATTCGTCTCCTACTATCAATGTGTGAATTATCAGGACGAAGACTTTCATATCATCTTCTACGAACGGGAATCGGGGTTCATCGGGTTCAGGGGTGCAAATGACATCAAGGATAATGTGAAGGCCGTGTTCAATCCCACGAGGTACCCGCAGGGAATCTACTTCGTCCCTCGAATCACTCTGCGGTCATTGGACGAACTGGATCTGATGCAACGGGTGCCGGTACTGGGTGCCAGAGAACCCGAACCTGTGGAAGAACCCGCTCCAAGTAAGGTGGTGGAAAAGCCGGAATGTTGTAAGCAGGCATTGCCTGAATCCTGCTTGGAATCGCCGCAGGTGCAAGTAGATGGTGCAAAAAATGCCGATGTGCAGATCAATGATGATGGGGTCAAGATCAGTATACTGGGTGCAGGCCCGAACCCTTCCACAATAACCATAAACATCAGGCTGGATAAAAGTAGTACGGAATCTTGAGGGGATTGAGTGGATTTGAGATCAGTTTTGGGTGGAAGGGCAAGAAAAATCGAAATGGATCAGGCATATCTGGATTCCGAATTCCCAGTGGATAGGATTATGACGCCACGGGATGCCTTCGAATTAGGTGCAAAAATCGTGTGGTTGTACGATATCGATGGGAATGGGGTGGTGATAGATAATTCTGGGCATCAATTGTCAGAACGGCTTGGTCGTATAATCCTGTGCAGGATCTTGGAGAATGGTAGCGTTGAGGTCACGCTGGAACAGACGGGGGATATTAAACGGGGGGTGAAAAAATCCGAACTTGTGTCATCTATCAAACCGCCCGTGCAGATGGAAACGCCCGCGAAAGTCAATCCACCGAGGGGGGTATCCAAACCTCCGAAACCTCAACGCCCCTCCAATCAGGTGAAAAAACCTTCGAATGCTAAACCGGAAGTGATTGAAGCGGGAATTGCACGGTATGAAACACCGTCGCTCAATACGCTGTTGCAGCAACAGGCAAAAAAACCGCGGCCCGTTCCATTCGAGAAGTTTCAGATGGTTATCTCCAATATGGCCAAATACTATCCTGTCCATTTACATATGCAGGACGAACCTGTATGGGTGGAACTGCTCCAAAATCTACCGTATCCTGAAAAGGACTCTCATCAAAATACCGGAAACGATTTTGACATCTTCCGTTTAGGTGTGGTGGTGGCAGAGGAAGCACAAGAAACTGATGCCCCCTATGTGCTGACAATTGACGCCTTCCTTGATTTTCACAAAAAGATCGAACTGCCCAAAGAAGAACCCGTACACTCTGACCCCTATACTCATTTGGCCGAAAATGTACATAATGAACAGGTGGTGGTCGCTCCTGTGGTGGATGTCTTGAAAGGGGCGTTGGAGTCCATGTATGACTATTTTACCCGTTCAAATTTCCATTATGAGATTGAGGATTTGTGTCCGGCATATACTAACAATGACCTGCCTGAAATCACAACGGATGATATCGAGTTATCTTTAGAGAAGATCGATGAAGTCCGAGACTTAGTGGCTGATTTGAATGAAGGATCATGTATCTTTGGTGGGAATCGTATCACGATATTCGAAGTGGTGGTCGAATTCATTCAAAACCTCATCTATCGATTCAAGAAAGGATCTGTCACGCCTGAAGTGATTGAGATATCTGAGGCAGAACTGGATGATCTAAAAGAAATTGCAAACAAGATGGAAAGAGAAATTCATCAGTCGTTCTTTGAAAAATCATGTCAAATCGAACCTTCGAAATCATTAGCAACAAAAATATTGCGAAATGATTGCGATGTGGTGATCAGACCCATAAAAATGCCGATGAGGTCAGAAAAAAAGATCTGACTGTGGGGGGGGATATGTCGCAAATATTCATTGTATATACTCCTCTTGGGCACAAACTATTTAATGCGCGAGATGAAGCTTATAAATACGCACAAAAAGTGGTGAACTGTTTTTGGTATCGTGAACCTTCGATTGAGATCTATCAATATGAGCAGGTGTCCGTGATTGATATTGTGCGGAAAGGGGAGAGGGATTGTGCAAAAGTGGAAATGTGCGAGGATAATTCTGAAGATGAACTACCATTGTACTGGACGTGATTAGGATGAGGCGAGATGAGTTGAAAAGACAGGATGAATTCATTGCAAAGGGGCTAGATGACGTTTCTGCATGGGAGATGCTGAAATACAACAGGTGGAACATGTTTGCTGTTGTACTGGGGATGGGTATGATTTTGCTCGGTGATCTATCGAATGATGCTACCTTTGGTCAGGTGGGGTTGGCTGGTGTTGTTATCGGTGTAGTGGGCGGTACCACTGAACTATTGAATCTACGAGTCAGAGAACTGAGAAAAATCTGTATGGAAATAAAGGAGAGAACTGAAATCAAAGATTAAACATTCTTTTCCATGCTGATGAAACCACACCAACTGGAGTTGTGGGATATTGGTTGGGTGTAGGCATATTCAATGGCCCGCCTGTGACCTGATATGATCGCGTATTATTTACTGAAACATTCTGATTGTTACGCAACTGTTGTGCGGTATTGGTTGTAGATAACGGGGAACTGGGAGTTACATTTCCTACATTCCTCGATCCGAGGTTAGTGCTCTGGATAGGGGCTGATTGACTCCCTGTGCTGATGAGGAATGTACCCGCAGTGGGTGCAGGATTCTGATTCTGAACACTCCTGCGGGTTGGCCCCGATTTCAGTGCATTTAGATAGGTTTGGTATTGCTGTTGGCCCTGTGTAGAGTTCAGATCAACGCCGAGTGCTTTCATTTCATTCTGCACCGATCTCTCATTGAATCCACTACCGCTACTTTGAATGGTATTGTGTGGGCTGAATAATTCATGTCCTCCGTCAGCATAATTGATGAGGCGAAATGTCTGATTCCCGATCTGAAGCTGCGTCCCTTGGTAGGGTGTAGGGTAGTTGAATTCCCTGCGGTTAAAATATGATGCAGAATACGGATTTTCAACTTGCATTCTAGATGCTTGATTTTGGTTGATCTGTTGAGCTGTTTGCACCGTAGGTTGGGTGCTCTGGTAGTTGGCCATCCAGTACTTTTTATTTGAGGGGTTATTTGTCGGTGCTTGGCTTTGTATGCTTTGTATTGTTCTATTGGCGGGTGTGGCATTGGCGGGTGTGGTGTTGGTGCGGGCCAACCTGCTGGAAACTGCGGTGCGGTTTCGGGGCTGGTTTGCATAGCCCGCCAACCGATTAAAATAATCGTCGCTGATAGATACAGTGTTGTTCTCGTTTACTGTAAATTCATTGTCCTGCGGAAGGCTACCGGGACTGTGCCGTTTCAACCATGCCGCAGCTGCATTCCCTTGTGAATTGATCTGAGCAATTGTTGATCTGCGCTGCCCCATGCTCATGCCACTCATATCAATGTTTCCCCGTTGTAGATCGAGCTGTCGGTGGAGTTGTTGATGGTAAAGAGTTGGATCTGCCATAATAGTAAAATGGTAGTAATAATATTTAAACCTGTGTGGGGTGGGATCGATTCATTTATCAGGGTGAAAGATCTACAAACATAATAAGCAAAAGGTGCAGATTTCAGAAAGGGGTTCATATGGTGGGCGAATTGTATGTGAAACCGTCGATAACAACGGGGTGCAAGAAGATCGATGGGAAACGGTTTTTTCAGTATCATGGAAAATGGTATGATCAGAAGAAAAAAGCCGAACAGATTGGGAAAAAACTGAAACAGGATTATGGGTATGAGTATCATATCCTCCCGCATCAGACGTTTATTCCCAGTGGTGGTTCGAAAATGAACTATCTCTTGTATATCCGGCATCCTGATGTAAAACGACTGTTTGATCAAGTGCCGATGGTATACAATTAACTTTTTTCAGAGAGGGATGATACCTGTGATATTCTCTACATAGATATTGCAAAATGTAGAGTAGTCTATTGTCTCGACCAGATAGAATGCTCCACAGATCCCTATAACTGAAACCACTCCTAAAACTGCAAGAAAAAACACTTCTATCCGAGATAATTCCTCTGGTACAGTGATAAAATTGCCTGTGCATTTGTTTCGTATGCGCAGGTAAAAATATGTCCATGCGAGCGTGACTTTGCAAAAGAGGTGGAAAACATCACGGAATATTGAGATTGAAAAGGTCTTGATCTGCCACATAATCGTTGAAATAATGATGAGTAGGAAGAAGATCAGAAGGATCTGGTAATAACTGACAGTATAGCCAAATATCATTGCGACATGGGTAAGCAGGTACGCTTGGTATGCCTCTTCTTGTTCAAAGAGTCCTGTTTCATCGAGTCTCCATAGATAGAAGAAGAAAATGGTTGTAAACAGAAACAGGTTGCGACCAAACCATTTGAAAATCCTGACGATACGCCGCAATATGGGGCGAATCAGAAACTGCCTGAAGAGAAGAAATCCCATCAGGATTTTTGTTATCGGGGAATCAATTTCCATATGCAAAAAAATTAGTTTGTGGTGCAGAAGCATCCGTCTTCCTGAATGATGAACGTATGTTCGCTCTGGACGATGATTTCTCCCGGTGCTCCGTGAAGAGGGGGGTGCGTGTTGATAACATCTGCTTTTTTCAGGTGGTTGAGAGCAATACCTATCTTTTCCTGCGGCAGGCTCCGTTTGGCGAAGGGGAATCCGTTGAAATTCATGATATGGGGGAACAGGCTGCGGGCCGCTTGTGACCGAACGGGTTTGAACGATTTCATCTCATAAATCTCTGTGTGGGGAGAGGTGCGGAGTGCCCCTTTCCCTGTAGTAGCGAACGGTTCTATGGCGATAACCTGATCTGCTTTCAGGGAAACATTGATCGCCCTAAAGATATTGGGGATCTGGGGTGGTGCATGGGCTGAATACTGTTCCAGCCCATGACCTGAGAGGGACGGCACAGGATTGGCATTATACTTCTCAAACATGCCCTGAATGCGGAAACTGATCTCCGCAATGGGGGTGCCTGCTTTCAGAAATGGAATGACTTCTTCAATGGCCTGTTCCGTGGCTTCAACAAGGTATCCGTATTCTCCGCTGAGATCGACGGTGCGTGCGGTATCGGCCACATACCCCTCGATTTCCACTCCACAATCCAGTTTTACCACATCATTGGGTGCAAACACCCTTGTATCTCCAAACGAGGACGTATCGTGCGCCGCAACTTCGTTGATGGAAATATTCAGTGGAAATGCAAGCCCTGCGTCCTGATCGATGATCTCTCCCTCAATCGTCTCGGCCACTTCGAGAAGTGAGATATTGGGTTTCACCATTTCTGCGGCATGGGTGAGTGCCTTCTTTGCAATTTCACCTGCAAGCCGATAGGATTCAAAAACAGTATCATCCATATGATTACAGATCAATGTTGAAAATATATTAGGGTTGTGTTTTCTAGTATGTTGGATCAGAGAAATTCATCGAAATCCATCTGTTTTGCAACGAGAACCAGTTGCAATTCCTCGATCACATTCTGGGTGGAGATAGGGATCTCTTTGATGATGCAGTTCTCGAAAGCGGCCCTGATGTCGCATCCCGCAACGTTGTCGCGACGAGTGGCGAGTTCATCAGTATCAACCTCGGAGGCATCATACCGATCCTTGTAGTATTCCACGATCTGTTTGAATTGCTCTTCAGTCGGATCTTCGAGGATGATCATTGGCCCGAACCTCCCGATACGTTTCAGGGCAGGATCGAGATCCTTGGGTCGATTGGTGGTGGCCACGAACCGGATCATGTCGGTGGATGCCACGCCGTCTAGCAGGCGAAGCAGGTTGTAGATATCGCCGTCATGGTGGCCGCGGTGCAGGGCGATCTCATCGATTTCATCTGCAACGACCATCATCCTGCGCCCGATATAGGTGAGAATCTTGTTTAGGTTCTTGACCAGATTTTGATTCACCAACAGATCGGGGTCGAACTGGTAGTGAATCCAATCGGGTGTCCGCCGCACCAGTTCTTTGACGATCTCGCTCTTCCCGTATCCCATCTTCCCTGCGAGCAGGATATGGCGGGGGACGAGGCGAGGGTTGCTGATAGTGAGGGTGCGGTAACAGATATCGATGGTATCTTCCACTCCAGCGAGTTCAACCGATCCGATTTCAACATTGAAGGCAGATTCCATACCGATAGCGATCAGTTCCTTCAGGTAGGGTTCAACCTCGTTGTGTCCTGCAACCAGAAATGTGCTTAGAATGGCCGCAAGCGATTCGTACTTCCTGTGGGGGACATATTCAATGTAATCGAGGTTGTCTTCACCGATGTGCTGTTCGGCCCACGGCTGGTTGTGTCCTCTAGTAAAGAATCGGATACCGATTTCTCCGCCGCTCATGTTCACCCTGACAAAGGGTGGGCAATCGAAATTATGTACGGGATTTCCCTCGGTATCGGTATCGATCTCAGGATCGATCACGATCTTTTCTTTGAGGCGGAAACACTGGATGGCCACAGGCCCGAAGAATGATTCTTCTTCTAGCGTGTACAGGGCTGGTTCCATGAGGTGTTCACATGCCTTCACTACCTCGAACAGGAGCGGGTCTGCGTCGGTAATGGGTGCACCGTCGCTGATCACAGGCAGTTTCTTATTATTTTCATTTTCAGTGTCCATTTGTTTCACCGTTTTCAAACCAGTATTTGCTAAATTAGGGGGTTCCACATTAATATATCGGTTTGCTGCGGAGAACGTATCGGTTGTATATGCAAACTGAAACGTATCAATACCTTAATTAAGGAATACTACTATTATCATCTATGGAAATTGCACCATAAAATGGTGCAAATGCAGGTAACGTATGGGGTGGATCTGATGAGGAATTTCACAATGGCTAATCCGAAAGAGCTGTTTATGCTGATTGCTCTGGACGAACAGAAGTTTCCTGCACCGAAGAGTTTCTTCAACAACCGATGGAAAAAGCGGGTGTTCGATGAAATCTCCTATTTCTGGTGCGGGCGGTACGAAACAAAAAAAGTGGCAGAGAAATACGGGAAGCAGCTGCGGGGGATAGGAAAGCGGTATCGTATCACCAAATCAGGAAACCAATATCTGCTGTGGTGTAATGACTGTGGTGTGGTTGATTACAATATAAGGGCAAGTGTGCCGATTTGAGGTGGATGAACATGGTTACAGATTTTGATAAGTATGTACGGGATAATATCGGAAAAGTGCGTAGGGAGAAAAGAAACCTAACGGGGGGTATTCTACTCATTTTGCTAGTATGTATTGGGTTGATCCTGATACTGGTTTCATAAGAGATGTTGTAGTGTTCAAGAATTCTAAGGAACTGACAAAAGAATGGGGATTCAGTTGGGATGTTGAGATATATTCGGGGCCAAATTACGTCCCCTGCAAAGCGTCTGCGAAAGAACGTTCCTATTCGCGACAGTACCGAGATGGAAAAGGGTTGCCCAAGAAATATCTGCCCGTTGTGAACCGTCTGAAAAAAGTATTGAATATTCGCTAACGGAGAAAAACATGGGAAAATACGATCTGCTTGGCGAGAAATATCCCGTACAGTCGCGGTATTTCAACGGGGAAGAATTCGAACTGTATGATGGCCTCGGGGTGCATGATGGAACGACCCGCAAGGCCGTGGCCCAGAAAGCCGCTGATGAGCTGCGCAAGCACGGGAACCGTGCGAGGGTGGTAAAGTCGATGGGCAAATACTGGGTCTACTGGAGCTGATCATAGCATGGGCCACCTGCCTGAATTCGAAAAGCGGAAATGGTATCGGTTCAAAATCATCGGGGAACGTGGATCGATAGTCGGCCAATGTCTCAATGTGAAGAAGAAAGACGGTAAAATCTTCTTCATCACCTTTGATACCGGGAAACGCATCTTCAAGGACAGTTACGGCCCGATGGTGCACATAATGCACCCTGACGATCTCAAGGAAGCGTATGAAGTGTCGCCTCGATTCATCGAGATCAAGACCCGCAGAATCGGGAAAGGTGTGAAAGAAGAGTACTGGTATACAATTGATTGAAGGGATTGCATATGAAAAACACACGTAAATTTGACGGAAAGATGTATTCCCTGTACAGCCTGATCGGGTTTCCGACCAAGAAGGTTGCACGGGAAGTGGCAGAAGAAATTCGTTCCTGCGGGTATTTTGCACGGATTACGCAAGGCGGGAATGGCTACTATGTGTGGCAGAGGAGGATGAGCTGAATGCGAAACAATGTCAAATCCCTTCATCGGGAATATGTATGGAAACACCGGGGAAAACCCATAAATGTTGATAAAATGCCATATCGTCAATGACCCACGACTAAAGCCGTGGGCTTCCTGCCCATTGGATCGTGAAAAATATCTCACAATGGAAAAACCGGGCCTTGAAAAGAAATATTTCGTCGGTACGAATGGTGGCGTGAAATATGGGAAAAACGTCTCCAGTGCAAATTCGATCTATCGAACAAAAATGAAAGAAACAACATTGAGGGAAAAACTCAAAAAGATGCTACAATAATCTCTTTTTTTTCAAAAAATTAGTTGAGTTTTGGTTTCTCATAATTCGGCAACATTGCCATCATGAAAGAATTTCATCATATCTCCAACGTCCAGCTTGCCGTTTGCGTTGAAGTCGAGTTCATCAATGTAGGTGTCTTTCCACCAGTAGTCATTCAGGGCAATCGTGAAATCTTTCAGATTGAGAACGCCATCATCATTAAGGTCTCCGCGTATGTAAACGGGCTTGATGGTGATTTCATGTGCCTGAGATTCATAGGGTTGTGGTAGGTAATCGCCGTCCGAATACTCTCCTGACACTACAAAGGAGGTCTTGCCAATACCTATTGAGGTGAAAGTAATATCAAACGGATGATCAACTCCCGAACCGCCAACATAGAGGATCTTGATGATACCTGCGGTGTCAGCATTCACATAATTCGATAGTGCCAATTCATTGACTGTAATCGAATCGTAGGTGAACAGTGCGGGATCATATGTAACTTCTGCGAAGAATCCCGTAGATCCTGTGAAGGTAAATGCGGGTGACAGCACATATGAATCGCCGTTGGTAATTTCTCCTGCGTCAATCACGCCTGCGGATGCGGGCATGATACATGCAATAGCGATAAGCATTGCGATAGCAAACAGAGTTCTCATTTGCATATAAAAAATAAAGGTGGTAGAAGGGATATATCTTGGGATTTGTTTATCGGAGATTGTTTATATTGCGTCCAATATGCTCTTTTTAATTGGTTTCATTCTACAATCTATAAGGAAATCATTTGCAATTTCATATACATATTCTGGAACCTTGTCTGGGAGTGAACTATTTTCATATGCAATGTCGAGTTCTGTAAATAACTGGTTCACTGTATCATTCAGGGGTTGCTGGAATAGGGTTGGGCGTAGTTCTCGTGCGAATATTTTGATACTTTCCAATTCTTGAATGTCCTGTTGAATATCACCATCGGTGTGTTGAGTGTAGAGTTCATAGAGATTGGCTTCAATATCGCCTGTTTCGAGGGCGTGAATGCCTGCCAACAGGTTGCGGATCACAATGAGATAGATTTTTACGTCTTGTTTTTTTTTCCTCGATAATGTATCGGTGGAAATTCCGTTTTGCCATGCCGTGATATTGGCCGTATATCTCCTTGGAAAGGGCTATGGATGCAATCCGCATAAGTTCTTCATGTTCGGAAGTGGTGATCAGTGGCGGCGCAAAGATCTGTTCCATGACATTCGAATTGTTTTTCAGGACAAGGCCGAGCTCTTTTTTCAGATCATAGGTGACAAAATCTATTTTAGTCGTATCCTCTGGCTGTTTGAAGAGGGGCACTTCGACAACCTCCATGAATGGTTGCCAACTCAATCTGCACACGGTTGTTGCGGGGGTTGCATGACATCCTCGTATGTCCAGATCTGAGTCTTTGGAAGCATAGCCGTAGAGGTGGGAGCCTGCAAGGGTGTAATAGATCGGAGGTGATGGGAAATCGTTGACAAAGTTCAGGAGAAATTTGACTGCTTCAGGATGATATTCGATCAGTGAATTGCTGTCCATAGGGATAGGTTGATGATGTTTCCACATAAATAGATCGATTCGAAACATGTGTGGCAGATCGAGGAAAACTATTTATATGGTTTCGGTGGGCGATTGACACCGTTGCGTAGCACTCCGTGGTACGGTTACACTCCCAAACGTAGCAACTGCCAAAATTGCATCAAAATCGGGGCAAAGTATATATGTGTCTGACGTTCCATGTAAACCTCGGTGAACATGAATTTTCCTTGAATCGGGTGTATGAACAAGCAGTGCCGTTTTTTGTGTCAGACGCAAGGGGGGGAGTGTAATTGACTGTGAACATCATACTAGTGATCCACAGCTTTTTTCGGGGGGTTATGGGTAAACTGGCGGTTGCATATGAAAACGCAGTTGCTCACATTCTGGGTGTGAAAATATATTTGTGGGGATTTTACGGCCTGTGGGAAATAGATGTTACAGAATGTAACATACCTCATCACTGGGACTTTTGCGACAATCGCCATTCTATGTAAACCAAAAAAGGGTGGGGGTGTTAGCCCCCTAGATTATTGTGCAATTACCGATTCGGACAATATTTACTCAATCGATATATGTTGGCCGTTGTCACCCAAGGTAACAAAAATTCAACATTGTCAAGATCTGAATCGCCCGCTTTGTGTTCATTGCAACAAAATCCGGCCCGTAGAGTGGTGATTTCAAGGTTCAGTCTAAAATCGAAAAAAGCCAAATAATTTTTACCCATTTTTGCATGTCATGATGTAGCATGGCCCTGCGAAAGGTTAGAATTACCGAACATAATCCTTAAATAAGATACTACCCTTGAAGTGGTTGTGGTGAGGGGTTGCGTGGGCCGATATCAGATCATGGTGCTGTGCCGTTCACGTCCTCGAATATGGGTCATAGTGGGGGTTCGTAAAGGTTGACATACAATCTCCTTTTAACCCTCACCACGCTGAAAGTTCCGCCCACCATTTATAAGTCCATCTCTCCTATCTCTTCTCATGGCAAAACTATTCGGGGTCATTGACACTGTAAACATGGACTACGGCTACGAGTTTGAACGCCAAACGAAGATCCTCTACGAGAAGCGGGCCGAATTGTCTGAAAAAGAGTTTTTGAACTATGTGAAAAGTTTGGCCACATGGTCGTGCTATGCGGATCGGATCATGAACATGCCCGCGGCCACGGTCATTCGTCACCATGCCCTGAATATCATCAAGGCCCAAGACGATCTCGATGTCGAGCTGGAACTGATCCTGAACGCCCTCGGCTACACTGCCGAAAAACAGAACGGTGAATGGGTGCTTACAATGGTTTCCCGTGAAGTCAAAGCGGAAGTGTGGCAGGAAGCTGAAGCACAGGCCCAGAAATACGATCTGGTCATGGCGACGCCCAGCTTCGGCCTGCCCGAACCGCTAGTAGCAGAAGGCGGGTGGGAAAAAGAGCTGGTGGAAGATAAGGATATCAAGGATATGGAAGGATCAGTCCAAGATATCGTCAAGAATGTCATGGGAATGCTGAAAAAGGGATAACTTTAATTGAAAACCTAAATCATAGGTATGGGGGGCGATTAGCTCAGTCGGAAGAGCGTTCGGCTCATAACCGGATGGTCGGGGGTTCGAATCCCTTATCGCCCATCAAACAAAAATGGTGAACAACATGAATCTATCTACACTTCGGCTGATCAGCTTACAGGAACAAGAATCAGGCAAATTCAGTGAAATCTGCGACAGTACTTTTGATCGGGTAAAAGAAGAGATCGAATATCGAATCAACTCCGACAAAAAGGAAGATTACATCTCATGCGAGGAGATCGAATCCTACAAAACAGTCATAGAAGATATCTTCCTCGAACGGGTTCGCAAAATGGTGCAGCTCATCCTCATCGATACCGTCAGTGGCAAATGCAGCACTGACTCGGAAAAAGAGGCTGATAACCTTCTGGCCTTCGAGAAGACGGCCTACGAGCAGATGGGACAGATATTCATAAACTTGCGGGGCCAGTATCTGGACGATCACGCGATGGAATTGGCCATTTACAAGAAGAAAATCGAGAACCTTGGGAAAGGGCGGTGCGAATCCTGTACAGAAGAGGAGACTCAATCGGCCCCCTGAACCGCCGCACCGACAGGATTCGGTGCATGGGTTCCACTGATAAAGAAGGGGACTTTGCATCATTCGAGAAGAGCTTTGACGATATCATTTCGGGGAGATATGTGGTGAAACGATGATGCGGGACAAAAAATCCTTCGGCCCCCTGAACCATCGCACTGACAGAATTAGGTGTATGGGTTCCAGCAGCAGCGAATGGGATCGGGACTTTGAACTGTTTGATCAGAACTATGAAGATATAGTATCGGGTATATTCTGCATGACAGAATCGAAGCAAGAAAAACAGTCCAGTGAACACAAAGAAACGGAGATTACCTTTATTCAGGTAGGCAAATATATCCTGAAACATGCTATCAATACCGCCAAACTGATCTTCTTCATCCCCTTGTTCCTCATACCAATGTCTTTGTTGGCCATATCGGTATGGATGTTCTTTACGCCAGATGTATTGCCTCAATATGCCCTCGAAAATGGCCTGAACGAAATGCTCATCCGGTGGATTGTCATGGGGGTGGGACTGATCTCATTGAATGTAGTGCTCACCGCCGCCGTGGTCTACAAGCTCTATGGCGATTGGGTTGATAAGTGGGTGGATGTATAAGTTGAAATCCTGAATCCAAATCATAACTTTTAAGTGGAAACGGTGCAAATATGTGATTGTCGTCTGAAAAAGGCGGCCCACATGCTCAACCAGCATTAGTTTGTCATTGGACATTGTGTACGCCGGGGGGATTGCATCTTCAGGGCAGAACCTTCAATCCCTCCAAACTCCAAAGAGGGGAGTTGCCGAGTTGGTCAAAGGCGTTAGACTCAAGATCTGATCTTGTAGGAGTTCGGGGGTTCGAATCCCTCCTCCCCTATCAAAACAAAAATCTTTTTATTTGTGGCTTGCGGATTATTATTGTCGCTCGAAAGGGCGGCTGCGTCCTTGTTCGATTCTTGTTTATGGTCTATCCTTCCTCCAACGGGGGAGAACAATGGGGCGTGGGGTGGCTGGCCCTCGGATTGGTATTGATTGTGGGTATGGCAAGTGCGGCTTCGCCGGAAGCCAACTTTTCTGCATATGCAAAAGCAACAAAGTATGTCAACGTCCCCTTCACGGACACTTCGGTCAACGCCACGGGCTGGTATTGGACGTTCGGTGATGGTGGATCGAGTGTTGTTCAGAATGCAACGCACATGTACACTTCGGCAGGCGAATTCACCGTCACCCTGAACGTCACCAATGGAGAATTATACAACGAAACCTCGCAGAACATCACCATTGTAGAAGAAAATGCAAATATTATCGATGAAAACTTTGCCAGTAGTGCGCGGTGGACAACTACGGAAGGATCGCCAACATACACTTCAAACGAAGTGCAGTTGGTAAACAACTATGGCGAGTACGATACGGTAGAATCAAAATTCACCTACAATGAAGATGAATATGTGAAAATACAGTTCCAAGGGGCTGAATATAACACAACATTTGTGGGGAATGAATATAACTCCTATCAGTTCTATATAGATGGCATTCAGGTATCAAGTCCAAACATCCCCTACGACGCTGGATTTCAGACTGTTACTTACGAATATGATGGTGATGGGCATTACCGTCTGAATGGCGGTTCGTGGAACAACATTGCCGTGTCGGGCGAATGGACGTTCAAGATGCGGGGCGGATCGGGTGGTAGTGGCTCCAATAACTATGGTATCCGAATAAAGAACCTTTACATCCAGAAACTCCATATGATCAAGGCAAACGTGACATCAGGCACAGTCCCGCTTACTGTTTCATTTGCTGACGATTCGTATAGTACCACCGACTGGAATTGGAGTTTCGGGGACGGTAATTGGTCATTCGATGCAACGCCCACTCATACATATGCGGATGCGGGTTCCTACACCGTGACCTTGACCGCGGAGAGTGAAGGCTATCTCGGAGATATCGTGGCCAACACCACCTCGATTCAGGTGGATGCCCCCCTGCTATATGCGGATTTCACCGCCAACACCACCTCGGGATACCTCTCGGTAACGGCCCAGTTCAATTCCACATCAGGAAACGCCACGTCCTTCAATTGGAGTTTCGGGGACGGCACCTACTCGGAGCTGGAAAACCCTGTGCACACCTATTCGACGGTGGGATCGTATGATGTCAAACTCTATGTGGAGAACGAGTATGGGGGGGATTGGAAGAACGAATCGGCCTACATCACGGTATTGCCGCCGATCTTGGAAGCGGCCTTCTTTGCGGATGTAACCTCGGGCTACATCCCCCTGACCGTGCAGTTCACCTCCACGTCGTAGAATGCTTCCAACTATAACTGGAGTTTCGGAGATGGGTCGGTGGCTTACACCCAGAATCCGACACACACTTACACCGATGCTGGTATTTATAATGTCAGTCTCTGCGTGGCCAACGGATATGGTGATGATTGGGAAAACAAATCCGGCTACATTGAAGCCTTGGCAGGCGATCCGTCAGCGGCCTTCACCTACTCCGATCCAACTGGCCCTTCGCCCCTGACGGTGGAGTTCACCGATATCTCAACAGGTGATTCCATCACAGGATGGAACTGGTCGTTCGGGGACGGTGATTTCTCCCTCGCCCAGAGTCCAGATCACGTCTACACTATTGTGGGCACTATACAGTGGCCCTGACTGTCACCAACACTACGGGATCGGATACTGAGACCAAAACCGATCTGGTGCACGTTTACAACAGCACACCGGATGCGGATTTCACCTACAACGCCACTGAAGGCTACCCCTACGTCACAGTCCAGTTCATGGACAACTCCTCGGGGAACAATATCACGCAATGGAGTTGGGTGTTCGGGGACGGAAGTGTATCATCAGATCAGAACCCGATCCACAACTATACCGAAGAGGGAATCTATTCGGTCTCCCTCACCGTAACCAATGACGGGGGATCAAATCAGGAGACCAAACCGAACCTCATCACCGTAGAAAATCCCCTCGCACCGTTTGCGCCGGATGAGGATTCCAATTCTTTGCTTCTCGGGTCTGATGCCCGCCTGTATCCTGTCCAGCGGGTCGTCACCAGTACCTATGAACAGGGCATTCGGCTCATGCAGGTAGTGTTCATCTCAATCGTGGCCGCAGGTGCGTTCTTCATGCTTCGCAGAAATGGTATGATGCCGAGTGTCATGGGCAATGCGCACGAAATCAACGTCACCGAAGTGGTGGCCGTCATGCTGGTCTTCTTGGTCTTGGGCTTCCTCGGCCTGATGATCGTGGGGGTCTGAAAAAAATGGAAGTGGGTGGTAAATGGGGTGTTGGGGCCATTTCCCGGCCCCAAAAAGGTGGGGTGGTGGCTGTTCCCACACAGGTTCGTGGGGACATTTAGGGTTTTACTCCTGAGATTGCAGTCTCAATCTCTGTGGGGTGGTAAACAAGTTATGGGGGTGAACCAAACATGTGGGTGAATAACATGGGTTCTTGTGTGACCACATACGCCGTGGCCACTTACTATGTTGTCTTCGGACAGATATAACCTTTTCGATTGGGGTTATGTCGAGGTATAAAAAGAAGAAACAAATCCAAATCGGCAGGTTTTTCAACTGGCGATTCAAACCGAATATTGAGAAATTTAGAGCTGGAAGGAGTTGTATCTTTGAATGGAAATGACTTAAATCTTTTAGAACAGGTGGGGGCTAAGTGTATTGTGGATATATATCAAATATATTGGCAGCGCAATAACGGGTTCATATCAGTGGCGGAGTTTGACAGTGAACGTGAGCGATTACAGCAGATACTGGATCTAGCCTTCGCCCAGATCGAAGATCTGGATGAACCAAAATGGAAGAAAAACAAAGCGAAAAAACAGTTGAATGAATATCTCTTCGCCCGCTAATCTATTTCAGGCGATACGGCTTATACTCAAACTTACCGCCCGTGAAATCGAACGGGTTTTTTGAAGATTTCTTCGCCGGGGGCCGTTGCCTGTCCATCTCGCCCTGCATCCCCTGCACCATCTGTTCTCCGATACCGCCTGCAATAATTCCGGCAAACGGGTGGCCGTGCATCACGCCTTCTGCCACTCCAATCAGAAACGTGGCCCCTTTGGGAATCCGTATCTGTTCAAACGGGTTCTGTTGATCTTGCATATGCAAACACCTACGATCTGATCTGGGGTGGAGAAGGTGATAAAACATTCGTCTGTCGTAGAAAAAAACGAAAGGTTTATGTGGGAACCCTGCGGATATAAATGGTAATGGAAAGACGAGCTATCATCACTGGTGCTTCAGGGCGTTTGGGTATAAGTGTAAGGGTGGGAGACTACCTTGGAATGCAGAATGGGTGGTATCGAAACGGAAGCTACCTAAGTGGACAAAAGAGTATCTTGAAAGTTACAAAGCAAGAAAAGAGTACGGGCGGTTGAAGTAGGGATGAACAAACATGGCAGGATGGGAAACATTCAAGAAATATGCTCTTTCTCACGGTGTTCATAATGGGCCTGTGACATTGAAAGATCTGAGAAAAGTGTATGAGAAAAACAAAGGATCGCGATATTCTACTATCGTAGATCTGTTCAAAACGCAGGGGCGGCTTGCATCGCTCAAGGAGTATAATGAAGAAATGGGGTACAAGTGAGGTGAACGAACATGGCAGGATGGGAAACATTCAAGAAATATGCTCTTTCTCACGGTGTTCATAATGGGCCTGTGACATTGAAAGATCTGAGAAAAGTGTATGAGAAAAACAAAGGATCGCGATATTCTACTATCGTAGATCTGTTCAAAACGCAGGGGCGGCTTGCATCGCTCAAGGAGTATAATGAAGAAATGGGGTACAAGTGAGGTGAACGAACATGGCAAGAACATTTGATTTCATCAAGGAGACATATCCTGCAAAGGGATATAGGTACGGGAGCAAACAGCAGGAGCAAATTGCAAAAAAGTACAAGGTGGAACGGGTATTGCCGTTCAGGTTCACGTATGAATTGCCGAAGTACAGGTTCACGTATGAATTGCCGAAGTACATCCTGCAAGCAGCAAAAGATGCGGGGTATGTGCCCGTTCTGATTGGCTACACGACCCCCAAATCAACAACATGGGGGTTCTACAAACAGCCTGTGGTAAAACCGAAGTGGCTACTTATCAAAGCAGTTCCTGTAAGGGGCGGGTTTGTTCTTGAAGCAGAGAATGGAGAGCGGCCGATGGAAAATTATCTGCACAGGTCTCGCATTGAAGCATATGATGCGTGCAGGAAAATGTACCCTTCCAACAGCGTGTGGGAGGGTAAAAAAGTAGGGAACGGTTATAGGATCAAGGTCAATTAGGGGTTATATCCAACACCCTGTCAGAGGCCCATAGCGGTCTTCTGACGGCACTTATTTTCGGGCCACATCAGAATATGGCTCGCAACCCAAAAATGGTTTGAGTAGAATCGCCCCTTTTCAGTATAGCAACATATGGTTTATGACAATCTATCTGCCCAGAATGTCCTTGGTTCGGCCAGATGTTTGCAGATAGAGAACGATTGCGATCATCGGCCAGTATACAAGCCAGTATAGAACGTTTTTCTCGATACCATAGGTAGGTACATCGTTCTGCACCATCTGGTAAACGGTTCCTACGGCCCAGATAAACGAAAAAACCAAAATAATGATGGTGATACCGTTTTCACGGAAGATTTCTTTCAGGTTCATATCAGATTTTGTCGGTGAGTTTGGCAACGAAAAACAGTCCGATCCCTACTAACCCGCAGAGGATAAGTCCGATTATGACGTAGAGGAGCATCCACCCTGCGGTCTTCACGGCATTGAGAATGCTCAGGGCGATTGGAACCCCGGTGTCCGGTGCATATACAATCAGTGTGGCCACGAGAATGCAGCAGCCCAGAAAAACGCATCCAAACAGCGTTCCAAGCCGCAAATTGATTTCAATCTTTTTGGTGGTGTTGCAGTGATGGGTGGGAATATTGTATTCTGATAACAGATCTTTCATTCCATCATCTCTTTTTGTTCATGAATATCAAGGATCGCTTTCATCAGAACAACTTTTTGTTTCATACTCATATCAATATGCTCATTCATTGAAGTGTAGGAAACGTCCCGTATGCCTCTGTAAGCAAGCATCTCTACCATCCCGTGCAGGTACGCGGCCTTGATGGAATCTCGTTTTTCCCACTTCGTGACGACACGTTTCAAATCTTCAAGGCTGACTTTGAACGTTCGATTCGCTGCAACAACCCGTTTCCAATCAGAAGGTGTTGCAAATTCAGAATGCATAAACTAAATATTGCAATATATGGAATATAAGATGATCGAATTTGGAATATCTGAAATATTTATATATGCAAAGTATTGGGGGATTATCATCAGCAAAGGTGGATAACAGAGATATTGATGAAAAATTCAAATTGCACGCCGCAATGGTGGGTGTAGAAACCATTTTATAATACTATCACTCTATGTACTATCATGGACTCGAAACGCTCGCAGATGCAAACTGCGTTCAACAACGCCAAAAAGCGGTTGAACCTCCAATCGATCTACAAGCAGATCGACGGAAAACAGTACAGGCTTGTCGAAGTATTCATCCACTCCGATTACACGTCATCGTCACTTGCAGAGGGTCTGGCGGGGGCCACGGCGGAGCGATATCGCAAGGCAGGCTACAAGGCCCGTGTGATCACTTACAAGACGCACAAACACGGCACCCTGAATAACAGCCGTGTCTACGTCTACGGCCTCCCTCCCGGCGAATACGGCCTTGGTCTGTAATGGGGTGTATTAAATGACGGTGAAGAAAAGCGGCGGTGTGCGGAAACGTGCCCTTGCCCGAAAAGCTCCTGTACACCGGGTACAGAAAAAACCGCGGAAGGTTGTTGCACCAAAACCTGTGATGAAGAATTTCGAATTCCTTTCGGGAGATTTGGATTGGAAAGATTATGGAGGGAAATGGTATCGCCATATTGGTGATGATGCGTACTATCTGATTGAATTCATCAACTGGCCTGATGCAACTGGGGAGTTATATCATGGGCACAAATATGTGGTGATCGGAAAAGTGATTGATCTGAAGCCGGGAAGTCCGTGGCATCGTGAAATCCCCGGTGCTTTGCGATGTTGTGGACTTACCAGAAAACAGGCGACTGATGAAATGATTCTCGATGCCGTTGATTGTTCTATGGGTGGAGATGACATATTTCTACTGCATGGCAACAACGCCAACCAGCTGCTTGCGGATGCCAAACGCAGGCTCTAACTTTTTTCTCTCCAATCTATTTGGATAAGTATATGTGGAATCAATTGAGATAACGTACGCAATGAAAACCGTGCACGCCGTGCAAAAGGCGATGCGGCGGTGTGGTACTATGGCGGAAAGAACAAGATCTTCGGTGGCCCTGTATGGGATTCGGAGATGGTGATCAGGCTCAAAAAGAAGGTCAACACGCGCCTGAAACTACGTTCGCAGCGGGGTTGAATGGAAATAACAAAACCGTTTATATAGAAGTGATGCAAAATAAACACACATTGAAAATCCGATAGGAATTGCCCGTAAGGGCAGGTGAAACGAATGAGAAAAGTAACAATCAGCAGGAAAGAATACCGGGAAGCAGTGAAGTCGAACAAACGCCTGACATAGCTTTGGAACCATATTCCGAAAAACATGCGGCCAAAGTATGTTCTATGGGTCGGGAAAACATCGATTCAGATTCAGCACATACAGCCGGGAGAATATGATCTGCTGGTACGCCCAGAAGTTCCGTTGCGGAACATCAAAAACACCAAACAGAAGAAGTTGGCAATCAACCCCGAATATACTCCGAAAGAGTATGTTGAATTGGAATGGGTGGACTGAATGGTACGAGTATCAAAAAAGTGGTTGAAAAAACACATCACAGCCGTGAAAGGGGCGAAGGGACGTAGTGTTAGCCCTGTCTCCCTTTTCACGATCTAAACAGGCAGGAAGCCCACGACTTTAGTCATGGGTCATTGACTCTTATTTTTCCTCTTCAGTATTCACGGTATCTGAAAAGGGTCTCGATTCTAATTCAATCTGGTGTTCCCCATTCCTGATCTGATCAAATGTGAACACTTCCAGATCATCCCCCGGCATCCATACAAGACACATATTGGCCCGATCAATAGTCAGAATCCGTTCACGGAAAATCTCTACAAAGTCGTCAGGACAGTCATGGGACGGAATCCAGTTTGAATTCAAGATATCGTTCAAACACATATCGGGATTGTAGGTAGAAAGCCGTTGTTTCAGCAGATAGATGTTTGATCGCAGAGTGTAAATGTTACCGCAGTCCCATCGGTAGATATCATGTAACTGTCGCCACATGCGGAGTTCGTTGATCAGACGGAAAACCAAATCGTTCCATTGTTCTCGCATCCGTCCCTCTTCGTGCAAAAGTTCCTTCATCTTCTTGCTCAGGGGGATAGTGGTGGTTTTATTCATCTCATCGCTCATACTATTCTCCTATGTATGCTCATAAGGTTGTGCGGGGACGATAATAATTATTTGGATGCAGATTCAGTATTATGTGTGGTATTTGCGGTGAGAAACAAGTTTTTGGAATGGTGGGGAGAATGGTGAAAACGATGCATCTTTCTGGAGTGATTTTATCGGGTGTTTTCTGTGCTCTTGGCTTGTTGTTCTTCTCTAACGTGGTATGTATACTGATTGCAGGGGTTGAACTGGGTTCTCTTGAATCGATCTTATTGATGCAGCATCTGGGATTGTCGTGTCTTTTTTGGCTTATATCACTTTATACGTTCGGCAAATGTATTCCAACGATTGGGGGACTAGATCCAAACCAAAACTAATTTATATCGTTGAATACAACACTAAATTGTCGCAGTCATCCGCAGTCCAGCGGGCGGTTGCATGTGCTCGTGGGCGTTACCTGTGTTGCAATGCAATTCCTCCGTTATGCGCTGACGCCCATAAAGTATATCCTCCGAGATTGGGTTAGCCTGTTAGGGTGGGGGTAATCCCCACCTGAACAGACTGTTCTGAAACAAAACCGTACCTCAAAAGGACGGCACGACCAAAGTCCGGTGGAAGGGCGGATCGGGTGTTTCAAACTTGAAAGGGACTGCGGCCAAGAAAGATGTGTATCGGCGGCTTGTAAAGTGAGGGATGTCTGATGGCAATAAAGATCAACGGGTTGTATTTTGCAGAATCGGATGCAGAATATGAAAAAAACAGATTTAAGTATCGGGGATTTGTAAAACGGTACAAACGGAAAATGGAATTTTATGATAAGCAAAAAAATCCTCGTGCGGTAATCAATAAATTTGGAGCCATATTGGATTTTGACATTGTTGGTGGAGATAAGAGATACAAGATGGCTTGGAAAGATGGAAGTGCAGATAAACTTCTGAAAACAAGATTGGGTCTAGCTATTGGTTCTGATTTGAGACGTATTTCGAAAAAGGTACTTGAAAGATCAATTGATACTCGTCCTGATGGGGGAATATTTGCAGATTTCCCTGATGATGAGTATTGGTATAAGTAAGGTGCATCGACAGCACCACTATTTTCCTCAAATTTAGCAATTCAAACCGATATATTTATAATATAACATACAGATGTATGTTGTAACAACATTGCACATGCAATTACATGTACAAACGGTAGGTGAAAAATTGGGTAAAACAAATGGGGAAATAAAATCGAAGAGCCTCTGGTATTGACACAGGAAGAATATGATGCATTTTGTCGCAAAAACCGTCTCTATGCAGCGGTTCTTCCTGAACTACCCAAACTGGGGGACATTGTAATCACTGAAGAAAGTATTTCTGGATAGTGTGTTTGTCATGGCAAATGGAATGGTGTGCCCGCACTGCGACAGGTGGATACCTTTCAGTGGGGAAAAAATGGATTCATTGATCTACTGTGAGTACTGTGGGTTCCAGATGTACACGCGATACCCTCTCACACGGAAAACCAAGGAATATGTGGGCCAAGATGGGATCTACGAGAACCGCAAATACGTGGTGCTGATGGAACCGCACGGCCATGATGAATACTACGGCCTGTATCGGAAAACGGGCACGAAATGCAATCTGATCAAGATGTCTGCCGTTCCCGAAGAGCTGGTGGAAGAAGCCAAAAGGAAAGGGGTGATCACGCGATGGGAGATGCTGGATCTGTCCTGAATGCTGATTGCTTGAAAAATGAGGTGTGGGTGGTGAAACGGGCATTGAAAGAAGCAGGATATACGGATGTATCTGTGCGAAAAGGCCGTGGGCGTGACAAAGGCTGGATTCATGTTGTGGTGTATGGGATGTGGTGCAAATAATATTCGACCTCCATTATTTTAAGTGGCCGACACCCTTAAATAGAAAGCGGTCAATAAGAGGTTAGTTACTTCTGTTCTTGATGCAAACGAGGGGTAAGAAAACAAGGTAACGTTTTATGTTAGGATGTTACCTTTTTGGGTGGGATCACCCATCCCAACCCCCCTGCCCGCAGGTCATAGTGCATGAAAAAGGTAATGTTTTTCCAGAACGTAACCTTAGTAAGAATGCCTGAAGCGATATGCCTTACAACTGATAAGGGGAACAAGATACGCATACTCACCCCTTTGGAATATGATGCATTGATAACCCAGATAAAGCAAGACCATCTACGCACCTTGTTCAATGTCTGCTTCTTTACGGGGATGCGATACATGGAGGTGCAGCGTCTCTATGAGAACCCTGTTTGGGTTATGAGGGAACGAGGGGTGATCTATCTGGGTCGCGACGCATCGAAAAAAGTGAAGATGAAACTCAAGCAACGGCACATCCCTATCCCCCCTCAGTTGACAGGGGAGTTGCCGTACTTTTTCAAGAACAAAAAGCCACCTATCAGGAAAGTGTGGTGGACAAACCTAAAACGATGGGCTAGGGAAGCAGAGATCGGTGATGTGGGGATCACGCCCAAAATGACTCGTGCATCAATCGAATCGTGGATGCTGATCTCGGGTATACCGGATTTTGCTGTATGTAACCGTCAGGGTCACGACAGGGTAACACAATTGAACCACTACATGGGCCTCCCCTTTACTCGTGCAGAAGTGATTGAAATCAAGTCGAGACTTGCCGGATGGAACTGGCAGGATTGGGTGGATGAAACTGCCACAAAATCTATATGGGTAGCGGAGAGAAAATCAAATGAGTGACATGTAAATGGATACCTTTGCATCATACGAATTCGATCTTCCCGATATGTTTGATCTAAAAACAGTTTCTGGAAGATGCAAAATGCGGGAAAAATCGATTGTGGTTGGTATCTTTTGAAGAATACGGAATACGGAAATGCAGGGGGGTATTCTTCACTGAATCGCAACATTGGGATCGTGTATTTCTGGACATTCACAAAGGGTTTGCATATGTAAATGCTCCAATGGGAAACACGCTCTCAAAAAAAGCACTTGCCAGAGAAGTGATGCATCTCATGGGTGGTTCAAAAATGAGGTTTGATGGGAAAGAGGTAAAATGAAAAATGAAAATTGAACTAGAATCTGTGGTGTACTGTCCCAAATGGAACGAACTTGTGGCAACCGTTTGGTGTGAACGGTGCCTTTTTCAGAAAGAGATCGAACACGATTCATCGATGAAGGTGCTCTCGGTAGAATGTACATGGGAGGAGGAAGGCGAACCTCTATTAGAACGGGCGAAACGGGAGATCTGTTCCAAATGTATTGATAATAAGGTTGGTAAGAGTGAATGTCATGAATTCCCCAATCGTCTCAATTGTCCGAAAATCGGTATGCAAATGACATATCTGATTGCACGGAGAGGGGGCCTTGTGGAGAAGAGAAATGATGTGCAGAGCACATTTGGGTGACTGTATGTGTAAACAAAACGAAATGGAAATTGTTAGAAATTGTATTAACCGGGATTGTTCGGGTCTTGCCGAGACTATTGCAAAAATGCGGGTTGTGATTAATGGTTATAGGTGGATTCCCGCGGGCGAGTGGGGATCGTACCCGCACGATAAATACACGTTGGAGACGCTACAATCAGAGATTGGGTGGATGATTGATGAACTTGATCGGATTGCAACTCAGGGTCTAAAGGAATCGGGTACGCGTGTTGCCGATCATATCAAATTAATCGAACAAAGAATGTATCGGGAGTGAGATTTCATGGATAAAGAAATAGAATTGGAAAAACCGTTTGAAACCTGTTCTGAATGTGGCGGCCCTATGGTATGGGACGATCCGAATCGATCTATGCCGGTACTGGTTTGCCCGCGATGCATGTACATAGCATTGCAGGGGTGCAGGCGTGAAAATGAACGGTTGCGTCATTTTGAAGCATTATTCTGGGAAAAGGGTCACTTCAGGATCGATCTATTTCCCTGATGATGAAATTAAAGCTCTCTATCAGGTATTGGCATGGGCTGATGATCAGGGTGTTGGTGGGGCAAAAGGGATACAAGATCCGTTCCATAATGTGTACATGAAGATAGTAAGTAGGGTGGGGGAAATAAACAAAGCTGCAAAGGATGATTGAAAAATGGCAAAAAATGGAGATTCACAACCGAAAACTCGTAGTTTCGGCACTACGGATCGGGTGAACTACAATTCTTCTGAATTTTATGCAGGAAAGTTGTATGCTCAGTATCGAGGTGAGAATGCCGCAACAAAATACGTTGAAAATGTAATCGCTCCTGAACATCTGAACCAGATCTGGTGCAAAAGCAGCGAACAGATGGATGAGCTGCCTGATTCCAGCGTCCACCTCATGGTCACATCGCCGCCATACAATGTGGGGAAGGATTACGACGATGATCTCTCGCTGAACGAATACCTTGGCTTGCTGCAAACAGTGTTTACAGAAACGTATCGGGTGCTGGTACCGGGAGGCCGAGCAGTGATCAACATCGCCAACGTGGGGCGGAAACCGTATATCCCCCTCAATTCCGAAGTCACGCGGCTGATGCATAGCATTGGCTACCTGATGCGGGGAGAGATCATCTGGCAGAAAGGGGCAAGTTCGGGAGGTTCCTGTGCATGGGGCAGCTGGCAATCGGCATCGAATCCTGTCCTGCGGGATACTCACGAGTATATCATGGTGTTCAGTAAGGATCTCTTCAAACGGCCCAATCCTGCAAAACGGGAAAATTCCATCACGAGAGATGAATTTCTCGAATACACCAAAAGTGTGTGGCAGTTCAACACCGAGTCGGCTAAAAAGGTCGGGCATCCCGCGCCGTTCCCGGTTGAATTGCCGAGGCGGGTAATTCAGATGTATACTTTTACAGGGGATGTGGTGTTAGACCCGTTCCTAGGGGCAGGAACAACCGCGATAGCGGCCCGTGAGTGCGGAAGAATGTATGTAGGGTATGAGGTCAATGGAGAGTACTGTAACTTGGCCCAGAAACGGCTTGGTGAACATGGTGAAAAAAAGAAGGGCAAGGTGGATCAGGGTCTGCTTGATCTGAAAAAACAGTTTGATCGGCCCATGACACAAGAAGAATTCATCGAAGCGGAAAAATTGCATCGGATGATCAGTCATGTCCCTTATAGTGAAATGAGGTGACGGTATCGTTAAAATTGGTGTTATGGTGTATTGTATGATTGATCAATTGTTGTGTGTCAGTGTGGGTGTGGTGATTGGGTGGGTTGTCTTCGGGAAGGATTACCTGCGGGTGAAAAATAAGAGTTACAGTTGCGGGTTCAGGGATGGATTGAGGGCTGGTCGGAAAGGCGGATGATATACTGAAAACCATACTTTTATTTGAATGTCCTTATAAGTATTTTCTATGTGCACCGACGATGTAGATGTTGCGATGGTGCGTGGTGCCCTGATAACGGCGGTTGCAACTCCTATAATTGCATATCTTGCTGCGATGAATGTAGGTGACAACCCATTTTTTGATATCCATTTGTTATATGGGCTTATTACAATTTGGATAATTTTCGTCCTCTCATTCATCTTTTGCTACAAAATGTCTGATGCGATTGATGTTTTTCTGAGTAAGGTGACAAAGAATGAGTGAAATGACAGTTGAATTAACTGCCGATGAACGATTGATCTGTCTCTCGGCAATAATAAGGGTGCGGCAGTATGGGCACAAAATCACGGGAATGCCGTGGATGTATGCAAAAAAACAAGAAGTCAATACCCTGATAGAAAAATTGGGAATACCGAACCGTGAGGAAATGGTGCTGGTGTGTCCTGAATGTGGTCGTAGTCAGGTTGTTAAAGTCAGTGATTATTCTGCTTATCTCTTATATGGTGGTCATCCTTACACCTGTGCCGATCACACGTATATGGCAATGTTGCCTGCGAGTATGCTTTCTCGGAATGAATCGCCATGATCAATCCTGATGGGGCAAAACGCATAATTGAACTGTGTGAAAAAGAAGGGTTGTCACGCGAATCCACCGGATTGGTATTAGTGGCAGCGGAATTGGCAGTAGATAAAATGGTGCAATTGTGTACAGAAAACCTTGAAAAAGAGTATGCAAATTCTGGGGGCAAAGGTATTTTCCGCGTAAAATGCACCAAATGTGAACGAAAAGATCGATGCGAAGGCTGCCTCCCTGTGTTTTCTGAATGTGAAATATGTATGTCCTCTTCTGAAGGCTATGTACTCGATAAATAGAAAATTGTGATGGTGAATAAAAAATGACAATTGAATTTCCAGAAAAACCAGAATTGACACCATTCAGTGCTATGTGCATTGGAGTCCTTTTAATGGGATTTGCAATAGTGACGAATGTATTCTTAGTAACTATGGTTCTGCATGATTATGATATTGTCGATGTGACGGTTGAAGAAAAAACGATGTATTATAATTCGCAGGGTGAATTGGTTCGTTATGTGACCTGTGATGATGGGATTGAATATATAGTTTTTAAAGAGGATTATGGTGTGATGCAGGAGGGGGAAAAATATCGCGTATGCCGTTATTGTTTCCATTCTGGATTCTGGGTTTGGACGGATCTGAAATGGGGGATAAAAAATGTCATTAATGAGGATATTGAGGTGCGAGTGTAAAATGACAAAAATAACAGAAAAACCTCTTTGTGGGAGTTATACCTATGGTGGTTCATCGATGAAAATCATTCTAGTGGTGCCCTGTGTCATGTTCATTCTCGCATTTGGATCAATCATCTGGGATAAAATAAATGCTGTGCGTTCATTCCCGTCCACAAACGGGTGCACCGTATTGATACGGTACAGTGCAAGGGCAGCTTTGCGAAATACGTCTGGCTCGTTGTTAATCTCATCGGCAATGAATGCGGCATTACCGTAGCTCAGCATCCCGTAAGGGCTGCCTGTCTCCAGCGCATTGATTGCAATGATTTTTTCAGCCGTAATATCCATAACAATACTTTTCGTGTGTTTCCTCATAAACCAATTGATTTGTAGATGCAAGGTTTGATATGAAAGCGAGTAGATGATTTTGTATGGACATGTATGATGTCTATGTCAAGCTAAAAATGCTGGCCGAAAAATCCCCTTCAGACCAGCAGGATGCAATACTCGCATTGGTAGATGATTTGGAAAAATATCTGGGGGCCTTGGATAAAACATCAGAAAATACTAATGGAAACGAATCTATCGGAACGAGTGTTGAAAACGGCCATGATATTGACCAATATTTGAGGTTCAATTGTAAATACTGTCATGGGAGAGATAAGTGCGACTTTTACGCTGAAATGAAGCGGGCCAAATCTGATGGGTTTGATCGGATCGATACGAACCTGCCGTATGAGTGTGAAAACTTGGGATATGGTGAAATAAAAGATTTTTCATCTCAAAAAGGGCAGGAATTCAAATGATATCGGTGGTAATCTACATCAACGGAAAACCGCTCTATGCCCGTTCTGCGGTGCGGCAATCGGGGGCCGTGGGGAAAACGTGTGAATATCTGCTTGACGATGGTTCGGTAATCAAGCACGAATTCAACGCGGGGGCCGTAACCTTGGCAAAAGCGATGCTGGACTCAATCAATGAGCCTGTTCCTGTCGATAAGCGAGGAAACCGTCAGGTCAACGATGATCGGGACAGGGGAGTATTGTATGATGCAGATCGCGTGGACGAACAGATGCGGATACTCGATATAATAAAAAACAATGCTGATGAATTGCAAAAAATTCTTGAATTAAAAAACCTTTGATTTTGGTGATTGCATATGAAATTGGTAATCGCGGGGAGCAGAGACTACCATAACATCGATTTTGTGGCAGAAAAAGTGGATGAACATTTTGGATTTGATCTCCTATCGGAGATCGTATGTGGGGGCGCACCGGGGGTGGATACCTGTGCAGCAAAAATTGCCAGAATGAAAAATATTGCCTGCAAAGAGTTTCCTGCCGATTGAAGCCTTGGCTTGAAAGCGGGGCCACTACGGAACGGTCAGATGGCAGAATATGGTGATGCATTAATTGCATTCCCATACTCTGATAGCAGGGGGACGAAAAACATGATTTCACAAATGGAATTGAAGGGAAAGCCTGTAGTTATTGTATATCTCAATGGGGGTGAAGGGAATGGGTATTCCTGACGAAACCGATTTAAGAATACAGGAACTGGAGTCTGAACTGGAATCCAGAAACCTTGATCTCCGAATGGCCAAACTGGAAATCAAAAAATGGAAAGATCGGGAACGAAAACTGCGGATGGACATATTGGAGATGCAAAAAATTCTGGATGAAGCACCATCGGAGCAGGGAAAATTCATCATCATTGAGGGTCGTTTATTCAATTTTGATGCAGAAGTCTCGGACGTTTGGGCCGTCCATGACGATAATGATACGGATATGGATCTGGATCTATTGGATGTGGCATTGCGAGATTACGAGGGGAAGAAGATCAAAATCACCATAGAAGAAGTGGCCGAATCACAAATTTAGTATATACTGATAATTGATGTGCTTACTGATAAGAACCCGAAAATATTATGGCCGTGCAAATAATTGAAAGAATGCTTGTTTACATGGTGTCAGGGGGTTGTTAGTCCTTCTGCAACAGCACTGGGGTGCATGGCGGGATGAACCTGCACCCACATACGTGTGCTGATAATGCGCCTGCGGGAAGGCCGGATCGGATCACAAACCAGATCCGTGCTTGAGGTGGGAGTCATGTTTGGGAAAAAATGAAGGGCAATTTGATTGTAGGTGGGGGGTTGAATTGGCAAATCAGGATCGCCACCTTTATGTGGGTGCGTTGTCCACTATTGTGATAAGAAAAATAAACTGCAATGTGGCTGGAAATAAAAATTGCATATGAAATGTGGTGGTATTAATTTGGGGGGCATCATGGGGGATCGGAAAACGGGTGTATTGATCATCTACACTGACGGTTCATTCCGCAACAAGAACATCAATGGCGGTGGATGGGGTTATGTCTTCATCTACGCGGGTGAACTTGTGGACATGGCGGTGTGGTGCGATCAATGGCCGTGACAACATGGTCTCCGAATACTATGCGATCTACAAATCCTTAGAATCGGCATACTACGAAGGCTATCAGAACATCCATCTGTTTTCGGACTGTGAAGTGGCGGTCTCCCAGTTGATCGGCCACAGTGCAGTACGTTCCACTGAATTGAGTAGATACTGTGATGCCATAAAAGACCTTGCACAAAAGTTTGAATCGATCCGCTTCGAATTCACCCCGCGAGAAAACCCGTATATCTGCCTTGCAGATCACCTGTGTACCGAAGCAATTGGGGTATTAAAATCATCGGAACGGCGACATGAATATACAGCTGAATGACAAAAGTAGGTGAAAAGTGTGGTAGCAAATGTGGGTTCTGATGCATTAGGGAAGATAAATCGGCTGAAAAATGAATTTGGGTATAGGGATATCCATTTCTTTGAAATAGGTGATTCTGGATATACGGCGACCTTTGATCGGGGTAGTTCAGGTGAATATAATGAACATTCTCTGGAATATCTGGCAGCCAATGGACAACAATGGGTAATACGAAAATTTCATGCAATTCTTTTCTCTCCTCTAGAATACCCGCGAAGGCAAAAAGAAATCCGTTGTCCGCATCTCATCGACACTCTGGATATCTTCGCCCATTTTGTACTGAATCTCGAACTGGAACGTGTCGAACAAATCCGCAAACAAGAACAAAAGCAGGAAGACTTAAAAGATTACTGGTTGAAAAACACTCGGCCCAAAGATTTCTATGGAAAATATGCATTATCAACATTAAAACACATCAAAAAAACACGGAATGTTTGTAAAAGGTGCGGGAACAACGAATTGATTGAGCTTCAATTCAGGGATACGGGGCAGATACAAACCTACTGCCCTTCCTGTATGAACGTTGGGGGCGTAAAAATCGAGGGGAAATCCTCTGAGTTGCCGCAACATGAACCAGAACAAAAACCCAAACGGTGGGCCAATATTGAATTTGAGTAGGTGGGGGTAAGATGTCGCTATTCAGATCAAAACCGAAAAAAATTGATGAATCGCATTGGTTGAATCCATATATCGCCAAATCGCATATGGATCGTAACCATGTTGGATCGGGGGATATTGATGCGGGAAAAGCGTATCTGCATCATGGTAAAATCCATTTTGTGAAAAGAGAGTTCACGCCAATAGTGCGGGTGCGGGAAGGATCTCGGTGGTTCACTCCAGAAAAAATAAGTCGGAAAATACCTTCATCTGTGAAATACTATGGTGTTCTTGGCGAATACCTTGTGCTGAAAGAGACGCGGTTTGATGGGGGGCGTGTGGAGAAAAAATGGTATCATTGTTTTTCACCTCTATCAACATTGGATGAATTTATTCGATTCGTTGAAGATCTGGAAAATCGTGAGGTGTTTCGGTTGGAGGATAATGATCTGGTGGCCGCATACCGTCGCACCCATGAATCCTGTGGAAATGGAAAAGGTGTCCCTGATCTGGTGACTCGGAATCGCCCGTTTAACTATGATGCGGAAGTCATAGGCCCCCAGATTAAATATATCAGCCGAAAAAAGTCCCGGTGCCCGTTCTGTGGGGATAAAAATGTGGTAAAAATCGAATTCAATGCAGGTGATGTTTATGGATTCTGTAACAGCTGTAGTGAATTCTATGAACCGTCAGAATCAGGGCGAGTTATCGATTATGCAAAAGATGGTCGTTTGGATCGGTGGACTGAGATTGAGGTAGAGTGAGGTTGGTAAAGTGGAGAAAGATCTACAGAGGCTGATGAAATCTATGTTTCTCTGCGGTATGATGGTAACGGTAGGTGGGATATTGGCTATCAAAACTGTGGCGGTGCACATATTCGAAATGCAGGAATTCGCATATGAATCTGGTTTCGTGGGTATCGGATACACCGATTGTGGATATCCCGAATTGGGGTGGGGGTTGGAAATAGGACTATTCATGGTGCTCATCGGCATAATGTGGGCCACAGTCATCCTCTCGTATGAAGGCCCTAATCCAGAATTGTCTGAAAAATCAGATCCAGAAGATTGAAATGGAAAGAATATAAAAAAACAATGTGGAAAGGACGGCGAAATAAAAATGATTGTGTTCTATATCTTATTTGGAATCATTGTATTCTGTATCATTTGGTATTTCTGGGGAGAACGGCAGAAAAAACTAAGAGGGTGGAAATCGTGCAAACCTCAACAGACTTTGAATGAACGCCTTGATAATTTGATCGATGAAATGGAGTAAGTGATACTGAATGACAACAAATACCGAATCGATACCGAAGTACAGGTTGTTACAGCGGGGGAAATATCATCACCTCTACGGAAAGACGCGTGAAAATCATTCGAGAAATTGTGAGGGGGCAAATAACCATCGGTTTTGCATTAACCTATATCCGATCCTCGGAAACAGGTCTTGGTTGAAAGAACGGTATATCGACAAAGAAATGACTCTGAAAGCAATTGCGGAAGAGGTGTGCTCGAAAGGAGGGGGGAATTGTACCCGCAGATCCGTGCGGCGTGCACTGGAGTACCACAGAATAAAAATTAGGGAGTGGAAATGAGGTTTAAAGCCTATTCAAAAGAAGGTTATTTTGATCACAGATTCGTCGCGACGCCAATACGGGCAATCCCCAGAACAGTTCGTCCTGCATATGCAATCTCTCAAAAATCAAAAAAGGTGAAACCGAAATTGCTGAAAGGCCCGTGCTTTACGATTGAAGACTACTACGAATACGTGGCTGACAATATCGTAATGTATGAGGCTCCATACAGGCCCTATGGTGGGTATAGTGCATATTCGGGATTATCTGGCATCTGTTCGGAGGAACGTAAAGAAGAACCCTGCGGATTGGGTGGGGTCTTGTATTCGTATCCGGTCTATGATAGTTCATATCATTCTCATGTAACGCGACATATGGAAGAAGCAATCAACCTTGTACCTGCAATGACAATGGCCGGGGCGTTCGCCTCGTTACTTCAGGGGATTAAACGATTGTTCAGGTGAATATCTATGTTATCGGACAATGATTTCGATGAAATGTATCAGACTTTGCATGAAGATGCAATGCACCATTGTTTGTGGAACAATTCTCCGCGTTCAGTATTTGATTTCATCAATACGCGGCTTCAGTCATATGTGTATGAGGGGTTTCTTCACGAGGGTGATCGACGCAAATTATTGGCGAAATTCCACGAAGACCCTTATATCCTCTCCCTGTGGCAGTTGGGTGCCCTATCCGAAGAAAGCAAGGCAAAATTTCAGAAATCGGTAGTACAAATGAATGTGAAACCCGAAAAAAAACAAATGAATGTGAAACCCGAAAAAAAATCTCGATGGAATTTAATTGAGGTGTAGTGATGGCATTGACATTGGGGGGCCTGTTCCAATTAGGTATTGGATTATTCGTTTCCTCGTATGGTGTGGTGATTGCAGATCGGGGCTGGAGATCAATCTATCCTGAAATCTGGGACAAGGTGGTGGGAATGTCGTTGATTATCATCGGAATGCTCATCATGCTGTTCTCGCAGGTGTGAACATGAAACTGACTGATAACATATGGATCGCTAATCGACGGTGCCACAAAAAGTTCAGATCAACCAAAAGGTTATTTCCTTCGAGAGCGAGCAATCCTAAACCTTATGTGGTGACAGTTGAAGGATGGAGGGGGACTAATATGGAATTCATTGCATCATGTCTGATAACAATTGGTATATTATTGTTGGTATGGTGGTATTTTGAAATGTTTGCATTTTCATACTTTTCTTTAATCTGTGGTGGGGGATTAACTGTGTTTGGCCTCACTCTGAAAATCATGTTCGGAAACTGGTATGTGAATGTCTTCCCTCTCTCACGATATCTGGACGGCTTTGAAATGCAAATGTTGGGGGCATTTGTCATTGCAACGATCATTTTCGTGGGTGCTTTCATCATTTTCATCTTAATAGAATCTCTGTTTTGTCAGTTTGTTAACTGGGTCGGAATAAAACTGGATGAAATAACAAAAGGATGAATCCGTTCAAAAGGGAAATAGGAATGCTTATGTGGGTCGATTCAGATTGTGTTGTATGCAAAGGGTGAAGCAGAATGAAGAATGATGATTTGGTGGATATAATCTCCATTGAACTGGTGGGGGTGAATGCAATGTTGGGGACGAATGCCTTCAAGTTCAAGGTGGGCTGGATAGTAAATCCTGAACAATCGGTACCCGCGGAGTTAATACCATACCTTGGGGAAATCGCGATAAAAATTAAGGGGATGTTTGAAACAACGGGTTGTATGAATACCCTCAATGATCTGGTACAACGGTCTCGTTCTGCATCAGGTAATCCGAAACCTGTTCAGATTTTGGAGGTAATATTTTCTACGAAACCCGAAGTGATCAACAACCAGATGGGAATGAAAATGGACGTATCGCTCCATAAGGTGTTGGAACCGAATGAGGTGTTTCAGAACACAAAGGATGTTTACTTTTCCGAGATAGGCAAAATCATGGGGCGGGGATTGATAGAAACGAATTTCGTCCATAGGGTTAAGAAGCAGCCCGAGCCGGAATGGGTAGAATTCATCGAGGGTAATGATGAGAAATTCAGGATCGGGATATTGAAAGAGTCGGGAGACGAAACCTGCGTGGTGGTCTACAATCCTGAAAATCCCTATGCGAGGTTTGACATGGGTTCGGTTCCAGATATTGAAATCGTAACAGTTCCTCGAAAAAATGTGAAAAATGCGTGAATGGTGAATATAATGGATTTTTTTATCTCCGATACCCATTTCGATCACAAAAATATCATCAAATACTGCAACCGTCCGTTTGATACTGTCGATGAAATGAATGAAACCATTGTTGAACGATGGAATGAAAAAGTCGGGGCGGATGATACAGTATTCTTTTTGGGTGATTTTACCTTCTGGCGGAACGGTGACGGGAGTGGAGATGCGGTGAAATCATGGGTTAACAAACTCAACGGGCGGATAATATTCATTCGGGGGAATCATGATCGGGAACTTCCGTACGCCCATGATTTCCTGTATCGGAAGTATGAGGATACCGTATTTCTCCTCCGCCACTATGCGGATAGGCCGGATTTCTATCCGAATGGATGGTTGATCCACGGGCATGAACACAACAATGATATGGCCCTTTATCCCTTTGTACACCGTGAAAATCAGACTATTAATGTGAGCTGTGAGATGGTGGATTACACACCTGTGTCTGTTGAAGAGATCATGGGTGCAATACAAAAGTATGGATAAAAAAATATTTTTGGAGATAAATAAATAGCCCCGTGCTGATTCCAAATCAAAATTCAAAGACGGAAACTATTTATTCTCACATTTTCAATCAATGTATATGGTCGAAGATGTGACATTCGTTTCAAAAAAAGAACTATTTGTGAAAAATGACGGTAAATCATACGAAATGTATTATAGCGCACCTTTGAGTGTTTTTGTTGGAGATATGTAGGATTGTTTCGGTGATGATTATGAAGAAATAGTCCGTGATGCATTTGAAATAACCCAACACGATCTCGGTTATGATCGCAAAAAAGTTGAAAAACTTGCGGAAAAATTTCAAATGCATCTGTTCGATGCTGGTAGTAAGAAACACATAACAAAAGATCCGTCACTGGTTGCTAGAAATCATCATATCACAACCACTATGGTGTTATCGGTATTCGAACAATATTATGATTATCTGCAAGATAATGATTATGTCAATCATATGTGGAACAAAAATGATTGATATCTATTCTCACCAAATTCTTTGATGTCAGGATACCACAATAGTTATCAATCATCGCTTTCAATTCTTATTCAGGTGTTTTTGCATGAGCGACGCGGGTAAAATAGATGTGCCTATGGGTGATGATAAGCGGATCGAAACGGTGCAGCTATTTTGGAACGCTATCGTGTCAAAGTTAAATCCAGAAAAATGCAAAAGAGCATTTGAGCTGGTATACCTTGAAGATGACGATTCGGGGTCACTGATAGAGTATATCGACAGGGTTTCCGATGATCCTGAGTGCAATTGGGAATTGATTGTGGATTACAATATTGCATGTAATTATGGCTGCGAATTGGATGAGTATTGTATTGCATGGTTAAAATCATTGATTGGAGTGAGTGAGTGATGGATTTCAAAAAAGTAGCGAAGGGCCTTGGAGAGGGTATTGCATCAGTGGGGAAGGGTGCCCACGATGCCGTGGAGCGGTATGGGAACTGGGTGCAGGAGACCAACAAGCGGCTTGAAGAGGAGCGAAGGGCCGCCGGAGAGGGTGGTGATGAACCGAGTGGGGGGAAATCGGGTACCCCTTCAGTGAAATCGTTGGAATCTATTACTTCTCCTCAAAAAGAGATGATCTTCGAAGCGGTTGGCTATAGGTGTGAGAAGTGTCGGAAAACGTTCAAGGACAAACCGCACTACCTCGAAATCCATCAGGTAGATCTGAGTGATGGTGCGGAGCCTGAAAACCTTCTGGTCGTATGTTCGTTCTGTCATAGGGATCTTGACACTATGGATGATCCTGCATCGCAATTCAAGTATCTGGATAATCGAATTATTTCGGTTAATAAAAAAATCGGAGTTATCCTTCAATCCATAAACTATTCGCAGAAGGTCAAACAGGGTGAACCTAAAAAACAGAGTCCGTTTGGGTTTGGAGGGGATGGTGGAGGTTTCGGGAGCAAACCGATTGATCTCAGTACCGATAGTGTTCAAAAGTACATGGAAAAGAATTATCTTTTCGGAAAGAAAGAAGAGGAAAAAAAGCCCGATCCAAAAGAGGACAAACCTGTGCTTGAAAAAAAGAAGTCTCCTCCTAAAAAGAAGCAAGGTACTCCGCAGAAGAAAACACAATCGACTACCTCGAAAAAAGATACTCCGAAGAAGGTTCGGGGAAGTCCAAAAGATCTCATCGGCCACAAACTGACAAAAGCTCAGTTGAACGTTGCGAAAGAAAAAGGTCATGTGTACATCCAGCATAATGGGAAAAACGTGAAAGTGGTGGTAGGGAATATAAACTCCAGAACGGGCGAGATCAAAAAATAATTTGAATACTCGGTGGTGTGAAGCGAGATGCCCTCCCCACCATCATATGTGCTCATGGCACTGATGGTTCTGTATTTATCTGCATTTTTAGTCTATCCCCTGCTGGATTTGGGGGGTTTAACTCCTGCGGTGCAACCCATGATTCAAAAGAAATATTCCTGTTCAATTACACGTTGCGGGGTGAAACGGGTTATATTATAATCAGTATCAACGAATCAATGTTATTGCATATGCAAAACCGGGATTGGTTACTGGAAATCGATGAATTGTTGTATTCCGATCTGGCGGGCGAAATATATACCGATGAAATTGTCCGACAGATTCAAAAGAAAACGAATGACAGGGATGATCAGGCGAGAATAGCGATAAGTCTGGTACAGCATATCCCTTATGATGAAGATGCGCCGAACTGCCCAAGTACTGTTGCAGAAGTAATGGCTAATCAGAAAGGCGATTGTGATGAAAAATCGGCATTATTGGCAAAATTATTGCAGAAATTGGGGTACGGAACATCATATTTCTGTTTTATGCCGGAACGACATATGAATGTCGGGGTGAAATGTCCCGATCAATACGCGTTTTTGGGCACGGGGTATGCAATAGTGGAATCGACCACCCCTAATATCATCACGGATTGGGATTTTAATCGTTTCCCATCAAAGCCGATTATGATTCCTCTTTCAGAGGGCGATTCTATGGGTTCTGTGGGGGAAGAGTATATGGATGCCTTTATGTGGAATGCTGCACTAGAGGATATATCAGCTGGAAATAATGGCTCTATTGGTGTGGCACTCTGCATCAAAGAAAAATACATTGGGATTTGAAAAAGGAAGGAAGAAATGGCGGTCATTGATTCTCGTCAAAGGTCGGATCAACGGACGGATGTATATTCATGGTCGGTAAAAAATGGATTTTTCAGTGTGAAACATCAACGAAATGCGTTTGATCCTGACGATAGCTATTTTGAAATGTGTAGTGTAGCTGTGGATCAAATCAACAGATTTTCGATTATGAGGTATCGGAGCCGTTCTGCAATTGAGATGAGTTCAATCGATTGTAAAAATGAGCGGATTTTTGAAGCAGATGATATTGAAACTCTCATAAAAAGAAATGGAAAAAATGCAAAAAGCAGTGTGGGCCGAACGAATGAAAATGTATACTGCGATGAATGGAGCTATTTGTGAAGAAGTTAAAAAAGATCTTGACAGGTGGCACAATCTTGAGATATAGGTGGGGTAGTTCACGATCTGAACAGGCAGGAAGCCCACGACTTCAGTCGTGGGTCATTGACGAAAGGGATGCCCCAAGCCCTTCCATACGCTCTGATCCAGATCCTCCCATTCAAACGACAGTTTCTGTTCCAGAATGTGACACAGATCTGAAAGAAGAAGAACATCATTCTCGGTGGGACTCGTTGGAAATCTGAATAACAAAACAACTATATTTTAAACGTAATATCCTCAAAAGCTAATGTTTATGTGGGTGAAGCGCATACTGATTGTTTGTAGTAATATTGTATTACGGGTGTTGATTGGAGGGGCGGAATGAAACGACCTATGGCCTAATTGAGGCGGATAAATCGGTTGTATTGTGTGCAGAGTATACAAAGACTAAAAATGATCTGGGTGAACAAAATGCAGGAACACGAAATCAGGGTGAAACTGAAGAAATACAATTGCCAGCGGCACGTATTCGTTGCAGAATATGAAGGAACATTCATCACAACCGTTCGGAAAAAGTTATTCAAAAACATCATCTTCAAAAACGTGCGGTTCTATGAAGGGGATGAAATCTTGACCGACCATGTGTGGATGACGGTATTGCCATCTTCTAACATGGCGGGGATCAACAAGGGCGATCACTGCATGTTTTCCGCTGAAGTGAAACAGTATCCGAAGCGGTATAAAAATTCCAAACGTGTGGATCAGGATTGGACGTTGGTCGATATGACAAATCTGAGTGTAGTTAAGCGTGCTGAGGTGCAGGTTTCACACGGGGTGAATGCTTGGCACGGGACGGCGGTATACGATCAAAGCTAAAGAAATACAATGGCCAGAGGCATGAATTCTGGGGAATCGTGGAAAAAATCACAACGGGTGTCAATAAGGAGAAGGGTGATTACAAGAATCTGATGGTGCGGGATGTTCGGTTTGTGAACTGTGCGGATCTGGTCACAGATCATGTGTGGATTTCAGTACCTTTCCAATATCAGAGCATCTTTTTTAACAAAGAAGATGTATTGGAATTTTCAGCAAAGGTGCAACAGTACAGCAAAAAGAAAAACGGGAACGCATATCATGATTATACTCTGTGTGATGTGGGTTACGTATTGATAATTGGAGGCAAAACAGATGGTGATCGATATCAGCAAACTCCGTTACCCTCATATCGGGTGGCTGATGGGGATGCAGCCCAATCCTCACTTGGTGTTGGGGAAGAAAGTTTTTTGGACATGCAAAGAGGATGGAACTCAGATTGGCCTCTACCTCGATGAAAATGATGAATTGCAGGTACGGAGCAAGAACAAAAAGGTGGCCGCACCAGATATTTATCAAGCATTTGTTGCCACGGGCCTCGGGGATGACGCAAAAGAGATGTTACTTTCCGCACGCGATTGGAATTCGGAATACGTCTTGTATGGGGAATTGATGCGGCGGGGGAAGTCTCCAACGTACATGGAGGTTCATCCTGAAACGCAGTTTGTGGCTTTCGATTTATGGGATCAAAAAGAAGGCGGGCTGCTGAATTACAATGGGGCCTATCAGCGGTGTTATCACCACAACATCCCGTTTGTGAAGCTCTACGCAACGAGTTATAACACCACGATTGAAGGCTTGTTCGAGACCAAAAACAAGATATTGGACAAAGCTATCGATGAAGGCAAAGAGGGTGCTGTCGGTAAATGGTGGGGGGATGGTGAAGTCCTGTATTTCAAGGACAAACGGGATCTTCCCCGGTATGATGAGATCCCTCACTTCGAGGAGGGTGGAATGGTGCAGCTTCCCCTCCTTCCCGACTCGGAAATCTATGGGGCCATTAATACTTGCTGTGCTGATATCGGAATAGCAAAGTTCAGGGATATTCGGATAGCAATGCCCCTCATTGCGAAGCAATATGTGCCGGAACAATGCAAATTGCACAACTGTCAGATGCCAAAAAATAGGCCCCTTATCGAGTACTATCACAAGTGGTTACGCGACATGTACCTGAAATAAGGGCTATTGCATCCAGCAAACTCAATAAACTACTTTTTTAAAGCCATTTATCTCCGACCTCATATGAAAGAAACAATTAAATAGTGCAACATACAATTGTATGTTATAACAAATAATGCACGCAGTGTATGTAAAAATGGTAGGTGATTGAAAAATGCAGGTAAGTATCAAGCGGACTGAACCGTCCGTGGTAATTGAGAAGGTACCTTACCCTACGGGTGGACGGTACTACCGTATTGTGCGCCTTGTCCGCAAGGACGGGGTGGATGGATCTTCTATCGAATCGGTATCGAAGCGGTTCGAGGGCAAGGGTCAGATGCAGAAGAGTGAAGCATTTGCCGACAAGCTGATGCGGAAGTATAATCTCCAGAAGATCGCTCGTGTCGGTGGTGCGTGATGCCGTTCTATCGGCGGGATCTCGAAACGCTGAAGGTCGAAGAAATCTCCGAAGCTGACCTTCGTCACAAGATGGCCGGATACTACAGGGATGTCGATCTGGTTGTCAAAGAAATGGTTGAACATGAAACGTCCTTTTCCACTCCGGTGGCAACGTATGGGTTCAGCCGTGGGGCTATTTCAACGATAGACATCTATACTGATGACAAGAAACAGATCTTTGTCGATGACGGCAAGGATGTGTGGGGTCTGAAGTTCCGTGAGGTTGAGGAAGCCAAAGTAGTGCTGAAATATCTCATGAATGTGGGGCACAAACTCAAGAGTTTCGGAGAGATCAAGGATTCGATCCGCTATCGCTTCCCCGATCTGTATTTCGAAGAAGAGTATTTGGGGCCTGTGCCTCAGATCGGTCAGAAGAAATCTCTCTGATAGTTGGTGGTATTGGGTTGGCAGGAAGGTTATCTCTCTATCAGGAATGTATTCTGAAACGCCTGTATCGTGGGGAACCAATGGTTCATTGGCGGTATCGTTTGGGCACTCCTGCCTATTATATTTTTGACGGTGCACGGAAAAACGTGCGGAAAAATTCTATGGTCTTCCTTGAAAAAGCGGGCTATGTTGAATTATCTAAAAAAAGCGTATGGAGTATGGATGTGCTTTTAACAGAGAAGGGGAAAGTCTACATCAGCGAACTGGAAAATGAAAACCCTGTGGGAGATTCAAATGAAAGAACAGAGGGGTAAAGTTAGATCTGCGGTTCTGATTCGGGATAATAATACCTGTGTGGTACCGGGTTGCGGGGCTGTTGCTACTGGATTGAAATGTTGAATTTTCGATTTGGGAGATGATTATATGGGTGCATAAGATACTGCGGCAGTTATGATGCTCGGAGCATTTATCTTGTGGGGGTAAAGGGGGCGGAGCGGGAAGACCCCTTCCTTTAGGTGGGGGATGAAAGCGGAGCCTCCCTTTGTTGTTCAATTGCACCACAATCAGAAACTATATTTGATTCAAATTTTGAGTGATTGTATATGAAAGTAGTAATCAACGATAATTATGGAGGATTTGCCCTCTCCTACAAAGCGATGCGGTGGCTGGTGGATGAGAAAGGCTGGTTGTTAATCTCGAATAATGAATTCAGTGAAAATTTTAAGAAATACCAAAATAAAATTGAATTGATTAGAATTTGTTATTCAAAAGGAAAAGGGAAATTGCATGTGAACTGTTACAACGATATCCAGTTCCGTTCCCATCCCGATCTGATAGAATGTGTTCAAAATCTGGGTCGGGAAGCGGCGTGGGATACATTACACCGGGATGATAACGAGGGCGATACCTTGAAGATAGTTGAAATCCCCGATGGAATTGACGTGGAAATATGTGAGGGGGATGGGGGGTTGGAATATATAGCGGAAAAACATCGTGTGTGGTTTTAATTCAATTTCTAATTTTGAAAAACTCATTTCGGAAGATTTATGTAAAAAATACAGGAAATATGTTCCTGTTACACATCCAATGCAATGGTGCAGAGAAAAACACAAAGAAGAAGTAAATGGTGAGAATGCCTATGGAAACCAAAGATCGCTGTCCGATTTGCAACAGTCGGAAAATTCATGTCAAAGACGCGGATAGCACGATTTCGTGCTATAACTGCGGGTATGATGCACGAAAAGAGACGATTGAACAGGCGAAAGCAAGGGTGCCGAAATATCGCATCGTCAAAGTGCGGAAAACGGCCTCTGAACCCAAGCTCGTCAGTGTAAAACCGAAAATCAAAGTAAGTTCCCCTTCAGAGAAAAAGGTGTCCTGTGCAGTCTGTGGTAAAACCCCGCCGAACAGTGTGCGGAAGGACGGCACCTATTTCTGTACGGTGTGTGGGTACGATTCTGCCGATAATACGTATATTATGGGTTATGATAAATTGCCATGCCCCTATTGTGGAAGTAAATCAAAGTATTTCCATCATGATGGTGTGGCCGTCTGTTATTCCTGCAAACACCTCAGCCCGCGATATAATCGTGTCCCCTATGAGACCGTCCGTACAAAATTGGACGATGATGTGCTACCCTTCACTTCGCCTGAAGTGATGGTCAATGGCAAAGTGCTCTCCTTGTTTGTGGACAAGGACACCATGAAGTTGAGCGTGGATGGAGCGGAGACATCCTATCCGGTGAATGTGAATAACAATGTGGTGTTCACCATCGGAAAGATGGGGAAAATTGATGTGGATTACCGCAACCCGATTGAACTTCTCGGCCTCTACGTCCGTCTGCTCAAACACGCAATTTTGGGAAGGGGTGCATTCGAAAAAGAGTGGAGGGAGGTTGTCAGGGGGACGAATTTCGATTTCGATCCTCTCACTGTGCTGCAACTCATCGAGCGGGGGCTTCTTACCAAAAAACAGGTTGAAACCAAGTTGATCCCCCTGATGAATGAGAAATTCACTTCAGTTCGTGAACAGGGTTCTGCACAGTCCCTCTTTTGGGCAGCGGAAAAAGCATTTGAGATGGGTATCTACAATTCAATCGAGAAGGAAATCCGCGATGTACAGGATCTTGTCAAAGTGTACAGGCAGAAGGCAAAGGAAGAGGTGGAAGCACGGAAGAAAGCATTGGCGGCAGGGCGGGTGCCTGTAAAGGCTTCAGAACCGGAATCGCCTGTCGCTGATGCGAATCCGATGAATTTACCCGATGGTCTTGAAAAAGTTTCCAAGACGCAGGTGCTCCAGTTCGATGGATACCGCCTCCATTATACCCTGTCTCATGTGGAGAAAGTATAATCTATTTTTTCATTTGAATTTTAACTCAATTTCATGAATGCCTGTGCGATTCAAAAAGGATTGCCTCGTCCCTATAATATAAATGATAGGCGATAGATATATGTGGGTGTAAATAATACACTCTATTTACCCACGCTATAGTAGGTCGGGCTAAACTAGATCTTGTAAAATGCAGAGAAAGAGCCAACCTCTGGGTTGGTGCGGGGTGCAAAAAAATGAATGAGGTTTGAAAAAAATGGCTATCAAAGAGAATGGAAATGGAAAAATGTTGCTCGAAGGCGTGCGGGTGATCGTACGCAATAAAGAGCTGCATATCAGTCAACACAAAAACATGCTTCGCTTGAATGTGCGGGGCCTTGAAGGAACCGAATTCCCACTCACTCTCAAGGATGCACGGGCATTCACTATTGGTGAGCTTGGGAAAGTGGATGTGAACTACAATGACCCGATTGAAGTTTTGAACATCTACATCAGGAAACTCAAACATGCTCAGAGGGGGAAAGGCGATTTTGAGCATATGTGGGCTGATGGGATGAGTGGAACCGATTATGACTTTCCTCCGACAGTCATGGTAAAGATGGTGGAGAAAGGTTATGTGCAGCTTGAAGACAAGAAGCGGATGCTGAAACTGATCCGGTCACGGTTCTTCTCCAAAGGCAAAGATGTGCCTTACACACATCCCCTATGGGCATCCAAAAAAGTGCTCGAAATGGGAATCTACGAAGAGCTTGATGAAGAGATCGCCGCAGCCGAGGAAAAAATCGAAGAAATCCGCAACGCTCCTCCTGAACCCGAACCTGTGGTGGTAGTGGAACCCAAAGTGGCCCCTGAACCGGAACAGGGTGAAGTGGCTCCTGAAGATAAGATCCCCGAAGAAATTGCGGGTGTAATTGCAGAAGAACAGGTAATCAATCTCAAGGGCTACAAAGCAACCTACAAACTGATGAAGGTCGAGCTGGCGTAGACTTCATCAGACTTTTTTTCTCTGTTTTCTTGCGCAACTTCGAAAATTGTGTATATCCCGTATTCCGATATGCGGGAAGCAAAAAACAAAGGATATATAGGTTCATTGCCAACCTCATATATACCTCAGTAATCTTGTAAAAATGGGGTTGTGTAAAAATGGGGGCAAATGCAGAATCTGTTATTTTCAACGATGTTGGTGCCGACTGTAGGCTCTGTACACATCGTATGATGGTTCTGTCGCTCATATAATGAGGATTTGGTTGAAATGAATGGAAGGGCTATATTTTGGTTATTGGTTATTGTCTTTTTTGGAGCAATACTGTTCTCGATGTTGGGCTGGTTGCCGTGGGCTGTGGTCGAACCGGGAGAAGTGGGTGTTGCAACAACCTTCGGAGATCTCGATCCTGTGGAAAAAACGAACGGGTTGCATTTCAAGGCCCCGTGGACAATATTCCATATGATGAATATCAAGACACAGAGTTATACGGCGACACCGGGAATGAGCAACCCCATTGAAGTCAGTTCTCGCTTGAAGGTGTGCCCATTACAATGGATCTGACAGTGTATTATCGGCTGAAACCTACGATGGCGGATGAGATGTACCGGACGGTGGGTACCGATTATGCGAATATCGTAGAATCCAAGGTGCGGGCGTCCGTCAGGGATGTCATGAGCAAATACACTTATGAGGATACCTATGGGGAGAAACGCCGTATCATTGCCGATGATATGCTGGTGGTGCTCCAAAACAAATTCGAGGGCAAGAATGCCGATGGAACCTTCAATCCGAATGATGTGGACAGGGGTATCTTCGTAGAGTCTGTCGAATTACGCAAGCCCAAGATGCCTGCCGTGCTGGAAAAAGCATTGATCATGAAGGAAGAGGAAAAGCAGAACATTATCCGTGCAGATTTCTCCATCGACGTGAAGAAGAAAGAGGCTGATGCACTGCGGGAAGAGGCGTATGGTATCCGTGATTACCAGAACACGGTGAAAGACGGTATCAATCCGCAGTTCATTGAGTGGAAACGGCTTGAAACGCTGGAAAAGATCGGTGCAGATGGTAACATGATTATGGTTATCCCTGACGGATCATCGGGCGGTTCTCTGCCCATAGTCTACGATGCATCGTCGCTATTGACTGCAACGCAGGGTGCGTAATCGCACCTTTTTTTGAACGGTGTGCTCATGACAGTAATGGTGGATTGGGAAATCAGGCGGGCTGTCGGGTCGGGGGACATCAAGCTAGATCCATATCTCGAACAAAACATACAGCCGAATTCATATGATGTCCGATTAGGGAACGAATTCATATCGTTTCCTCTCTCGGATCGGGTAATCGATCCGAAGGATGCAGGTTCATTGGAAGGGTATGAAAAAAAAGTAGTGCCGATGGATAAAGGATTGATTTTGCAACCGCACGAATTTATTCTTGGCACAACACTCGAATCGGTATACCTGTCGAACACCACCTGTGCAGAAATCACGGGTCGGAGTTCGTATGGCAGGTTAGGGATTGAGTTGCATCAGACGGCGGGATGGATAGATTCTGGGTTTGAAGGGCAGATAACGCTGGAGTTGATGAACAATAATGCCTGTCCGGTGGTATTGTATGTAGGATCACGGATCGGACAATTGGTGTTTCATAAAACCGAACCCTGTCTTATCCCGTATGATCGGCGGAATGGGGCAAAATACCGTAGTCAAAAAGGGACAACCGTAAGCAAAGTGAATGTGGATTTCGTATAAATGAGTTTATTAGGATGTGGGTAAAAAATGGATGCAAAGACTTGGAAAAAAAATCGTGTTGAGCAGTATCGAAAGGTATCTGAATCACATATGGGAAAAAAGCATTCGTTGGAATCGCGGGTGCGGATGATGGTCTCTCAACGGAAACGGTGGGCGAGAGCTCGGGGTGAAGATGAATCTCAGATCCGGTATGAGGATGTATATCAGGAATTTGTGAATTCTGAAAAGTACCAGATGATGATTGGATTTGAGGCGGGTGGAAAAAGGCGAATGTCGCTGAAAGAGGCTTTGCGGTATGCGAAAACAAACAATGGTGTAAAGATGGATATCGAATGCTTCATTGTCGGCGGTTGTGATGCCTGAATGGATGATGTGAATAGAATTGCGGGCACGGTGATGGCTGTGAAAATTCTGAAGAATGCTGCACAATGCAAGGTCTGTGGAGAAATCGTTGAATCGCACGCTGTGCACGAAATGGTGGAGTGCAGTTGCGGGGAATTGGCGGTTGACGGAGGTTTGTCCTATATCCGCCGCGTCGTGGATTCGATCAGCAACATGGTTGAACTGAGTGAGGTCGAGGGCGATCCTGCGGAGGTGCAGGTGCTGGTAATCACTTCGGGCAAGATAGTTCCCAAAACATTGCAGGAACTGCGGGTGTGAGGTAAATGCCTGCGTGGAAATGTAAACGGTGTGAAACGGAAGTTTATCATCCGTGGTTGGGATTGGGTGATGTGAAATGTGTGGGTCTGAAATGCCCTGTCTGTGAAGGGCCGTTAGAACGCCTATGGTATGATTGGAATCGGTTGTATGTGGTCGAGGAGAATCGGCGGGCATTAATCTTACTGGATAAACGCAGAAAAGGTGAAAAAGTGGAAATTACATTAACAGAAGAGCAATTGGATGCGGCCTTGCCGTTTTATCAGAGATCCAAAACGAACGATGACTGATCGGAGGACGTATCTGTGGAGAAATGGTATGGGTATGAGGTAATCCGGCACGTTATGTATCGGGGGAAAAATATGCCCGTTATTCGTGCAAATGTTGATTTTGGCATGGATGAAAAGAATGAATTCTCGATCATTGGGCATAAGATGGAAATTATGCTGGAAAGGAACAATTATGGGTATCTCCGCGATGGTCGTGCAGTAAAATGTGTGAAAGGTGAATGGGAATGTCTGATATGAATGGGTTTGAAGTATGTCCAGAGCTAAAAATATATGGTAGCGATATGACGCCTGATGAAGTTGTCGAGAGAAACGATGCAACTTTGAAATTGGCGGAAGAATGGCTTGCAGAATGTGAAAGATAGGTGTTTATTATGGCAGAATCAGTACTTCAGAGCAAAGATGGTGCGTTTGGATTGATGGCAATTGATCAGGAAATCGAACCTCTCATGGTAATCGGGAAGTATCGTCTGAATAAACTGCGGGAAATGCTGGAAGTTGTCAGTATGTTCATGGAGGATGAAGAGGTAGATCTATGCCTATCCACTCCGCAGGAAGAGGGGAACGATTATCTGTGTATCAAACCTGCGCATGTAAAAGGCGATAAGTGGTTTGTGCTGGCGGGGGTCATATCCAAACATGAATAGAGACCTTCTCAATTGGGCTGCGGTATGGGCGGGCGTCTCATGTGTGGTGGGGGGGGTGGTATGCCTCACCGATCCCTTCCAAATGTCAGACATGGGGTGGTTTGCGACACTGTACTCAACTGCATTGATCTGTGTCCTTCTCGCAGCATTGATCTCCCTGTATTTCGCAATCGTGTTGTATCTATGGGATACAGAACGGTATTTACTTGCAAAAGCGGTGGGTGTCTTCGTGGTGCTGTATCTGCTGTTATCGGCCCGCTTTGTGCTCAACGATTACCTTATGGAAGGTCTTATCGGGCGGCGGGCGGCAAAAAAGAAAAAATAGGGTCTTTGAAATGATAGATCGTTGTATGGATTTAGTGCTGGAACGGAACCGTGGAATTCACCTCATCAGCATGGGTGTATTGGTGGCCGTGATCGGCATAGGGGGATACCTCATTGGGTTTACCTCGGTATATGCTATGGCCTTGCCGATCCTGTTTGGCCTCGTAATTGTGATGAATATCGAACAAATTCATCAAATCTTGAACGGAATAACTGTAAAATTCAAAGGTATGATCAAAAAGGAGTGATTAGGTATGGAAAACCGTGAAATGTCTCTGAACGAAATGATTGCCGTTTCAAATGAAATATCAAAAAAGAACGGGTTTTGGGACGACAATCTCCAACCGAAATATTATATGGCAACGAAGTTGGCGTTGATCCTCACTGAGGTTGACGAGGCCCGCGAAATTTTGGAAAATGACATCCTGTTGCGGGGAGATGGTGAATTTGATGGCGAGTTCGATGTACAGGGGTTCGGAGAAGAGCTTGCCGATGTCCTGATCCGTCTTTTCGATTTGATTGGGCAGTACCATCTTGACGTCCCCGATAGGGTGGCGAAGGTCTTGGGGCTTGATACAGGAGGGCTGTACCTCGGCCAGATCCAGAATCTGGTGCGGGGCGATCCGTACGAAAATTTCTCTGAAGTGTGTCTCGATACGTGGTTGATGGATATCGTCTCTCCGATTGCAAAATGTGTGCAGGCGTTGCGGAAAGAGGAGGATTCTGTATTGATTGAGAACATGGCCCAGATCGTGATCAGAATCTGTCTCATCGCCGGAGGGGTAGGTGTGAATATGCAGGATCTGGTTGAACAGAAAATTGAGAAGAACCGATCCCGCCCGTATAAACATGGTCGTTCATTCTAATTCTGTCGGGGAAAACGTATGGATCTGAAGAAAGAAATCGAGATGAGGTTTGATGAATCAAACCTCCGCAACCTGAAACTGGGTCAGAAGGTATGTACTCATCGTAGTTCTCAGCGGGGGGAGCGGGGTGATTGGTTCATTGCAGATGGCGTGATGTATGTCATTCTGGACGTGTGGGGGCGGACTCTGGTTAAGATCAGGGAAGATTTTTTTCACCTTGAAGGTTTCGAAACCCCTGACGAATTTGAAGCGGATCATCGTTCCCGGCACAATGGAGAATTCGATTGCGATGAATTTCGAGTAATCCATTGGTTTGCACGAATAAGATAATTCACCGGAAAAAATGACATCCAAAATAGTATTGCTTATCAACAATATGCTCAACAGGGTGCCGACCCTGACTGAGGTAATCTCCTACGGCATAATGTCAATAATTGCGGTGCAATTGTTTGTTTTGTGCGTGATAAAGGATTCGTTCTTTGGGATGATCCTCACTTCAATGGGGATGTTGGCAATACTGTCATTGTTCTGGTTCGCCTGCGTGGGCCGGGACTCCTATGAGCGAAGAATCCGCCATTTCAAGAAAAATGGTGATCAGAGTACAGAGAATCCAAGTGGAACTGAGGTGACTGATGGTCAACAACATCCTGAAGAAAATCGTTGATATATTGGGCAGTGGGAATGAAATCAGCCCAGATGGTATACGGGTACACGTACAGATGAAATAAGGAATGCAAAGGGCGTATTTTGAGGGCGATCCTGATATGATTAAACAGTTGAAAGACGAAGTGTGTAATGTTGTATCTGAACTAATGGAAGGAACCAGTTTATCGATCTGCGACACTCTGCAAATCATCGGGTATGAAACAAAGTGTGATCCGAAAGTGCGGTATTTTGCAATGGCGGTGTGTGATGAGTTGGGGGGCACATCCTGATGGCCTCGATGGACGTGCACTACTCCTCGAAAACGGAGATGTGGGGTACTCCACAGGATTTCTTCGATATCCTTGATGCCGAGTTCAAATTCACGCTCGATCCATGTGCAATAGAACAGAATGCGAAATGCAAGTACTATTTCACGCCAGAGCAGGACGGTCTGAAAGCCGATTGGGGCAACCATCGGGTGTTCATGAATCCGCCGTATGGAAATGTGATTGGGCAATGGATGGAGAAAGCATACAAGGCGGCGGTCAGGGGTGCTCTGGTCGTATGTCTCATCCCTGCTCGAACGGATACCCGCTGGTGGGTCAAATACTGTATGCGGGCGACTGAGATCCGGTTGGTGCAGGGACGATTGAGGTTCGTAATGAATGGAAATGAAGAGAATGCTGCGCCCGCACCGTTCCCGTCAGCGGTGGTGATATTTGATCCTATGCAGATGGGGGAATTGAAAAACAATTACCCGTCGATGATCCCGATAGATAGGGACGGCCTTCCCATTGTACCGGAAACGTTCGTATTGAAACCGAAGGTTTCAGATGAAGTGGAAGTGATCGAGCCGTGCAGAAACGAAAAGAAGTGTAGTCGGTGGGAATCTCTGGATATTTAAAAATGGGGGGAAATATGGGGGTGGCAGGGAAGATCGACAAACTGCAATCGGCGGGGGTACTGCTTGGGATCTCGGGTGCTGGATTGCAGTCGTTGGTTCTGGTGGAAGCAAAATGTTTTGGGTTTGTGCTCTGGATTGTTGGAAACGGGGCATGGATCTGGTGGAGTATCAAAAATAAAAACCCCTATATGCTCTCCATGATGACCATATACTGGATGCTTGCGGTATATGGGTTGTACAACCATTTGCATTAGATTTGAGGCGATAATGTGTTGAGAAAAATATTCTATCTGGGTCTTGTATGCGGGATTCTGGGATATTGTATCGGATATTACTGTGTGATGACATGGTTATGGGACGATGCGATCCTGTTACATATGCAGATGGTGGGGGTGCTGCTCCTCCTGATGTTGGGGGGCATTGAAGTTCTCTCGACCATTACGGCCCTCGATAAGTATGATTCGGTATATCGGGGTGCGATAAAAAATCACCTTTTCGGGTTTTGTATTTATGGCATTGTTGGTTGCTTGCTCATCCTGTTTGCAAATGGCACAGAGCTATATTGCACCAAATTCTTCGAAATCGATGTTGTCATGTATGTATTCTTGAAAGGCGCGGGGGCGTTATTTCTGCTGAATGCATTTCGGCATGGATTGATGAAAGCCGATGTGGACAAACAGAATGCGCAGCTCAGGGTTCTGCGGAGCGATTGAAATGGAACTGAATCAAATATATAATACGGACTGTATGGTTGGAATGCAGAATATTCCCGATGGAAAGGTAGACCTGATTATCACCGATCCGCCGTTTGCAATTGATTTCAAGAGAATGAAGAGTAATTACAATCGGAAATCTGAACATGTGCTGGAGGGGTATCAGGACATCAAGAAAGAGGAATACTATGATTTCACCCTTAATTGGATGCGGGAAGCGTATCGGGTACTTTCCGATCAGGGTTCCATGTATATCATTTCAGGATGGACGAACCTGAAGGATATTCTCAATGCCGTGGACGCGGTAGGGTTCCACACTCTGAACCACCTTGTCTGGAAATATCAGTTTGGGGTGTTTACCAAACGGCGGTTTGTCACCTCGCACTACCATATCTTGCTGGTCACGAAACATCCGAAACGGTATACGTTCAATAAACAGGATCATTACCCTGAAGACGTATTCGAGATCAAACGGCAGTACTGGCGGGGAGAGGCAAAAACTCCGACCAAGTTACCTGTAGATCTGGTCAGGAAGCTCATGCTCTACAGTAGCAACGAGGGGGATCTGGTGCTCGATCCGTTCATGGGGTCAGGGACGGTGGCGGTAGTGGCCTGCATGGAGAACCGTCAATATCTGGGGTATGAAATAGTCGAAGACTATTGTACGCTTGCAAATACGCGGGTAAGTTCGATAGCCGAGGGGGGTGAAGGTGGTGCAACACCTCCTCCTGCACGGTGATGTGTTCGACGCTCTCAAAACTTTGGCTGCACAGAGTGTGCAGGGGATCGTCACCTCGCCCCCCTATTTTCAGCAACGTATCTACGGGGTTGAAGGGGAGATCGGTACAGAAAAATCTGCTGACGAGTATGTGGATACCATCGGTGAAGTGGGGCGGGAGCTCTACCGTGTGCTCAGGGATGACGGGACATTTTGGCTGAACATCGGGGACACCTACAAGAACAAGGAGCTGGTGGGCATTCCGTGGCTCTGCGCCTTCGAATTGAAACGGTGCGGGTGGATTTTGCGCAACGAAGCCATCTGGAACAAACGGGCCTACAAACCGGAAGGCGGCCTCAAAGATCGCTTGAGTAGGAACCACGAGCAGGTTTTCCTGTTCACCAAGACCAAGAAGGGCTACTACTTTGATCAGGAAGGAATTCGTGAACCGGATGACCTTGAAAAGGGTATCCTTCGCAAAAACCTCGATCAGTTCCAGCGGCGGGGGCGGCTGCGGCGAACGGTGTGGAATATCTCATCGGTCTCTTCACGCACAAGTCATACGGCCACATTCCCTCTCGATCTGGTAGAACTATGTGTGGCTGCGAGCACTTCGGACTATGGGTGTTGTTTGACGTGCGGGGCACCGTTTGCTCGACAGATCGAAAAAGGCGAGATCGATCTGGAGTGGCAGCGTTCCTGTGGGGGGGATAGAACGGGGAAGTATACAGGAAAGGCCCTGAAGGACTATGCGAAGGCGGGAGCGGAAGATGCAAGCTCTATCAAGGCCCGTATCTTGCAGGGGATGCGGAAACAGCGGACGGTGGGGTGGATGCCTCGCTGCGAATGTGTTTCCAACGAAGTGGTGCCCTGCACGGTGCTCGATCCGTTCATGGGGGTGGGCACGGCGGCACGGGTTGCATATGCAGGGGGAAGATCGAGCATCGGTATTGAACTGAACCCAGAATCGGTTGCCGATTATCAAAAAGAAGCACAGAAGGTTGGAATGCAGTATGTGGTCAGAGGAGTGTAGGTATGGTCGATGAACTGATGTCTCTCGGGGAAGAACGGAAACGGTACTCAATCCGACAATATGTGGAAACGGCGTTTTCCGGTGCATTGATGGTATCGTGGCTCCTGATGGGTGTATTTATCGGGTTTATATGGGTGTTGGAATGGGTGGTTCGGGGGATGAATCATCTCGGGTATACCTGTGCCCAGAAAGAATTGCTGGTAATGGAAGTGATGCACGAGGTGACAGCACATCAGGCCCACCTGCTCTGGGGCGGGGCGTTTGCTCTCCTCTTCATCTACCCCTTCCTGATCAAGATGCTGGACAGGTGGGGGGGTGCACTGGACAGGATCTATTTGCGTGCGGATCGAGTAGCATTGATCGTCCTAATGGCCTGTTTTATGGTGAGTGGGTATATCTTGATGCAGTGCATGGGGTTGCTCTGAAAGAGGGGTTTTCTCTCCACCAAACTTTGATGCAAAAGGAAATTGTTATATATTACAGCATACAATTGTATGTTATACCCTTGCAAAGTGTGGGGAGGATTAAAAATGAATGGAAATGCAACAAATGGAACTGCAAAAGAATCGCCCAGTGAACTTGCTCAGCTGGTGTATGTGGCTGTGCTCGGCCTCTGCCTGTGGGTTGCCGCATCGGGAGGGTTCCTGTAGGTCGATACCATGATCTGGACTCCTGAAAGAGTGGCGGCGTTTCGAAAATTCCACCACAAGCCTCGTACCGATGAGGATTGGGAGGACGATCCGCAGTATCTGATGGAGCAGGAATTGGAAGAAGAATTTATGGATTAAAGGGGTGAATGCTATGCAAAACAAATGTCCGTTTATCACCGCTCGCGGGGCGTGTATGTTCCTAAAGAGGATGAAATATAATTGTCCGCTGCTCCAGAAGTCAGATGATCTGGAGTGCTATGATCTCACCGATGGTGAGTTTGTGCGGATAAAGAACCTCTACGAGGGGTGGAAAAAATCGAAAGAGGTGAAAAAATGGTGAAGGAAAACGAAGAATTTGAACATCCTGTTTATGGGAAGATGAAACACATTGTGGTCAATACGCGTGAATCTGCTATCGAGGATGAAATTCTTATCGAGAACGATTTGACCAAACAGCTTGTAAAAGAAGCGGGGTTCAACCTCTCCATTGTGTTCGGTCATGTGTTGTGGGGAGAGTATATCATTCCTTCAAAAGAAGATGAAGAATCTGGGGGGCAGAGTGTTGAAGGCCGCCTCTGGGATGTCCTGAACGTGTTCAAGTTCATGGGGGTGCCTGAAATGTTTGAGCACGTTGGAGAAGGGCAGTTCCGGCCTAAAAACAGAACGGTTGACTTCGAGGTGGATTTCGTGGTCGATGGTAAGGTGGAGACCGTGGAGATCTGGGCCGCCCTCACCTGTGAACAGGACGGCAAACCTGCGATCAACATTTTCCTCCCCTCTGAGTACTAATTTTTTCAGGTGATTGAATGAACGAAACAAAAAAAGTAGAATGTGAGATCATCCCTCTCTACAAGATGGTTTTCATATTTGATCATGATCCTAACAAGGATTATGAACGGGTGCTGGTTGCCGATTCCTTGCAAGGGTTGGTGCATGGGATCGTGGATCTGGAAATGGGCTTGGGTAAATTCGATGAAAATGCACGCAAGTATCTTGCAGTCACTGACTTTCTGCTCATGCCCTGTGAAAAATCGTGTAAGGGGTACCATCTGTTTGATATCGATGAACATGACTGTAACCAGCTGTGCAGTGCATTTGACGAACAGTGGTATGATGTGTTTTTCAAGGGGGATCGGCCTGTTCCGGTGACATTAACCGCAGAAAACAATGATCTGTTTGAATTCTTCGAAGAACGGTGTGAGGATGAATACAAAGCGGCACACGAGATCGAAGTGTACATGGCTGACGTGATCTATGACATCGCCCAAAAGTGCCCCTATCGTGGTGACAGGGAAATGGAAAAAGCTGAAAAGATTCGGGTCTGTAACGAAAAGACTGAAGAGATACTGTTGGCGATCATTGAACATGAGGGGGGCGATCCCCTGTGAAGGCTGTATATTGGTGCAGCGAGTGCAAACAATATTGGGATATGGAAGTTGCAACAGAGATGGATGTCAACGAATTTGAGTCCTGTCCGGTGTGCAATGATTCCAGCATCCTTGATGAAATCAACCCTTAACTTTTTTCCCCGCCACCAATAAATACCGTTCAGAGCAAAACAGCTCTATATGAATCAATCAACAATGGTTACGTACATCGTAGCCTTTGCCCCCTGTGTAGCATTGATCGGGTTGGGGATGATGCTGAATGCAATCTATCTGACAGTGGGGGGAATCCTCTATGTGGTGGCTCTGGTGATGGGGTTGGGTTTCTACTACCTGAAGAGATAGAAACATTTATTAACTACAACATACAATTGTATGTTATAGCACAGATGCACATGCAAAGTGCAATCGGTGGGTGAAAAAAATGAACACAAAAATGTATTACTTCCTGTTAGATGTTACATCTAACACCTGTATCGAAGTCTTTGAGGATAAGCAGGTGGCGGTTCAGGAAGCCAACAACCTGAACGCGATTGGTTTCCCCTGTTATGTGCAGGACACCGTGGGGGTGGCTTGAAAAATGGATGAACAGAGCTCGTTTCGGCCCATCATCTACAAGCCGATCATCTACGAACCGTTCAAGCCACGGGTGATCCCCTTCGCACCACAGATGTGGGGGGCCGGGGCGTCCGAACCGCAGTCTCCTGAGCCTGTTTCGCAGCAGCCTGTTGTTCAACAGCAGCCTGTTGTTCAACCGCCGCTACAACCTGTGGTGAATCAACCTGTGGTGAACTACTCGCAGCCGCAGCCTGCACCACAACCCATGCAGCCTGCACCGAATGCGGTGGTGCAGTACCAGCCTTTCATGGGGTATGTGCCACAGCCTCCGGCACAGGTTCAGCAGCCGATTATCGTACCACAACCGCAGCCCGTGATCGTCCCGCAGCCACAACCTGTGATCATCCAGCAGCAGGCCCCGCCGCAGGCTCCGCAGGCTCCTCCGCAGTCGCAACCGCAGGCTCCTCCGCAGCAGATGTCTGCCTTTCAACGGGGCTATCTGAGTTTCGTTCAGGTATTATTCATGGCGATGATCATTATGATGGTCTTCTACCTGATCCTCCCCGCGGGGACGCAGGAACTGGTCGTTCAGGGTATCACCAATATGGCCTCCAATCTTGCAGGGGGGATACTTCCGACCTGATTTCAGGCAACGGACAAAATAACAACATTTATATGGGATTAGGTGAATGCTCATCTGATCACCTATAAAAATATTTGAAGTGTGATTGTGGAGGTAAAAATGCGTGAATTTGAATGGGGTGAGGTGGAGTCTGATCCGTTTGACTGTCATCTGACCGTACCCCTGCCGAATTATGATCCGAGGGGGCAGGAACAGAAAAAGGTAGAGTGGTTGGAGGAACAGGTCAACGGGATCTTTGATGACCTCGAAAGCCTGCAAATGCGACTTCAGATGATGCACTGTGAATTACAGACACAGGTGTCCTCACCAGAGCTGGATGAAGTTCGGGACAAAGTGGATTCTATCGAATCCAAACTGGTGGAATACCTCATCACCAAGGTGGGGTTCACCTACGATGAAGTGGAAGACGGGGTGCGAAAGCTCGTCTTCATCGGAACAGGAGAGTAAAATAACAGCAAAAATGGGGTGAACAAAAACATGAAGGAATTATATCTCGGTCAGGAAGTATGGATATGCACGGGGCAGGTTTCCGGCCCTGCCCATATTCAAGGGATCGCACAGCGTCGGCATGAAGGTAGAGTTGTAACCGAGGTGCGGGTGAAGTATACGGATCGGTTCGGGGCTGTTCATACTGAGCGGGTCGATCTGGATCAGATCACACCGCTGCACACAGACTCAATGTTCGTGTGAGAAAACAGAAAACCACTCTTTTTGAAAGGGTTTCAAAGGGAAACCCGATGGCAAGAACAACCTTATGATCAAAGGGGAGAAAAGAAATTGAGTTACTGGCTTCCCTTGGCCATCTCGACATCCTCTTTCTTGAGAGTCTTGCGACCAGCGTGGCCTGCGAGCTTGTTCGCTTCCACGGCGAGATCGGCAACATACTTCTCTGCTGCGATAACCAGTGCATCTGCACCATCAGCACCGACGCGCTCGATGCCGCTCTTCTTGGCGATCCGAATGATCGCTGCTTTCGGTAAATCTGACATAATTACCTCAAATAATGGTGTACGTCCTACGTATTAAAGGTATCGCGGAATTATACTCATTTGCACCTCGAATCGGCAAAAGGGAAAAGGATCACTTTTATGTAGGTGCACACATACAGTATGTGTGTATGAGGATGGATGATATGGGGTTGAAATGCGGATCAAAGCCGCATCTGGGTAAACAAAAAAACTGCTCGATGGGGTGGGTTTTTGCAGAAAGAATGGTGCACGCAAAATATCGCAATAGATTGAATAATGGGTGTGGATTGAGAAAACAAGTTCCTGCTATGGGGGGGTGTTAGTTTGAGATTGCTTGAATGTCAACGATGTTCACGGATCTGGTTGTATGGGGGAGATGAACGTCGCGGAGCTGCAAATTGCCCATCGTGCCGCACCTCCGTATCGTTCGTGAATACCATTGAGCTCAATTGGGATATCAGGTTCGAAGATGCATATGAAGGGCGAGCACCGCCGAATTCCTATTTTGCATATCTGCATGTATGGAATAATGAACCGTTCATAGTTGTATGTGCAACGAATGAAAAGGGAAAGCTGAAATCGGGGTACAGGTTGCATACGGAAAAGATTGGCATCACAGAATCGATGCTGAAAAAAGAATTCTCGCGGCAGAACCCGATACCGTTCGAGGGCAAATTCCCGATCAGCAGCCGATTGCAACAAACACTAATAAGAAAAATCAAAACCTAAATAAAGGGGGATAATATAACCATTATCTATACTTTTCGTGGTGAAATGTGATAATGGTTCTAAAAGATGCAATTGATAAGATTCTGGGTGTAAACGCCAGTAATTCAAAGATCGATGATCTTGTTTTGCCTGATGGAGTTATGAATCCGCAAGCACGGGTAAGTGGTTCGGATACAGAATCCTTTAGAAAAATAGACCAGTTCTTTGAGAAACAGGGCGGTAGTGAACGGGAAATCTACCTCACGCATCCGAATCCTGATAGAAAAGTTCTGTATGAATGTGATCGGGTGGATTTGGTCATCAAAGGGATGAAAAATATACGTGCAAATATCCGAAAAGCCCAAGGTTTGTGTGTATACTCGGACATTTCGCAATGGCGGGTTTATGAAGAGTATGCCAACAGCCTTGATACCTTGATCAGCGGATTGGAGGGACGGGGGGTGATCGTAGATGAGGATGTGGTGGATACCACGTTCGGCCCCAAAAAAATGATCCGTTCGGATGCCTCCTATCCGTTTGCAACACTGGAAACCTATCTCGAAGATCATCCTGAACTCGGGTATAAATTCACCCACAGTCTGCGCATCAGGGACGGTAATGGGAAATTCATCTCTCCGCAGAAATTGGCCGATGACTTGAAAGATGCAGGGTTGATTCGATAACGAGGTTTTTTCATGCGTACAAGGCGTTCGGAGATTACCGCGGAATGTGTGTTAGATGACTATCTTGCGGGCAAATCGGTGGTTAGAATGGCACGGGAAAATGGGTGTAGTCGCCATACCATAAAAAAACGGTTGGAACATGCACGGAAAACAGCCGTTGAGTCGGGTCAGACGGAATTAGTGGCTCGTATCAACCGAAGGTTGGAAGAGGATGACCTGAAACGCCGTAAGTATTCCAAGTATACTCTCCCGCAGGATCAGATGGATGACATGTACGGGTATTTTTACCCGAAAGTTGTTGAAGAGTTGCATAATCTAAAGGAGAGGCGGGGGGTAAATGGTTTCAATGAGATGGTGCTGAATGTATACGGGTTTGCCGAGGATCTGTATACTGAAATGTTTGCAGGTGATGCAAATCTGGAAGTGCTCGGAGAAGGGAACTTTAAGAAGTTGGTGAAGGACTGTTGTATGCAGTTCGGGTTTTCGGTACATCGGAATCCCAACAATCCAAAAGTGCTCGAATGGGGTGGATAACACACGGTATGGGATGTAAAATGTGCAATTTGTGGGATAAATATCCCGCACAGGCCCGCAGATGAACTCTCTGCAAACGGGTTCAACGTGGTGAAATTCGGGAACTATGATGAATGGTGGTTCTGCCCCAAACATGCCACATCAGATATATTGTCGCATCTTCAGAAAATCGGGTATCTGCCGGAAAAACCGTTTGTGAAAGGATCAGAACTTAGGAAAAAATAGGTATGTCGCACGTAGTACGCACATTCAGTTTGGGCAAAGCCCACGAAGAGATCATCAAAAAAATCCTCCAGTATGGAGAATTCGTGGTCACAGAAGATGGAGAAAAAACCCTCGAACTTCCTGAACCTTCGCAGATCCACGTAACCGATCCGTTCACCCCGCGGATGGTCAGTCAGTACAATCAATTCGGGGAATCTGCGATGGAGGGGTATGTGGATCAGCTGCTCAATGGATCGGACGGTGATTTCGCCTATACTTATCACGAACGATTGTTCTCGTACAATGAGGATTATAATGAAGGTCACTTTGTGAATCAGGTGGATTATATAGTGGATAAACTGAAGGGAGCATCCAATTCTCGTCGTGCACAGGCAATTACGTGGCAGCCTGTAATGGACAATTTATCTCCTAACCCGCCCTGTTTGCAGCGGATGCAGTGTTTCATCCGAAACGGCAGATTGAACATGGTGGTGGATTTCCGTTCCAATGATATGCTTTCAGCATTGGGGGCCAACATGTATGCGCTAGCCCACCTGCAAAAACAGATCGCAGATCAGCTCGGTGTTGCAATCGGGTGGTATGAACACAACTCTTCGTCGGCCCATATCTATATCGAACGGGATTGGAACGATCTGCGCCGTTATGTGTATGGGTTGGAATTGGAATCAATGACAAAAATCGTACTCCAAAAGCACTATCCGCAGTTGGGGCACTTGAAAATAAAATAACTATTTCAGAATGTGAAATATGGTGATATTTAGTGGCTGCAAGCAAATGTCCTCGATGTGAGAAAATAACAGATTTTGCATTGGAATCCTGTATTTATTGTGGGTATAGTTTTGATCCTCTATGGGCGGGAGTAAATGAGTACCTGCAATGGCTAAAAGAGAACACCGAAGTGGAGCCTCTGGATGGGGATGAAAATCAGGTGGCAATAGTATTCCCGCACATGGTGGACGCAACCGATTCGCTGGTCTTAATCATCGAGAAAGAAAAATCGGGCGGGTATTATATCCATGACGGGGGATTTGCAATCGATCATCTGGGCAAGAAAGGTTACAATATCGCGATGGGTTCTTCCCTGATGAAACAGATCTATTCGTTCTGCAAATCGTGGGGAGTGACGATGAATGCGGATGTCATCGCCATGGAATCCACGCGAAACGATCTGGGTGTCGATCTACATCGGTTGATTGTGGTGATGATGGTCGTTGTCAACCTGATGGACGCCCAAAAAGTGGGATAAAATCATAATTTTTATATGAAACGAAGGCGAAACCTTATGCAAACCAAAAATCAACGGGTGGTAAAAATGGGTGTGCATTCGGTTTTTATGGGTAACGTGATCCCGCCTTCTGATGAATCAGAAGGGTATCGGGTGGAAAAACTTGATCTGAACACAGGTGAATCTTCGGGGCGGGATGATGTTCAGGACTTTCTGTCGCGTCTGAATGGAGAACAAGTATTCGTGGCAATCTCTGATGTCCATCATTCGCTTCCTCAAACGGCCTCTGATCTGCGAAGTGCAATCCACTGGTACGAACAGAATCCCCGTGCAATACGGGAAGAACTTGATGGGAAAGAGCAAATCTTATGCAATGAAATGAAAAACGTAGATAGGAAAAATCGTATAGATCTTCTGGTTTGGATAAGTCTGTCTGTAGTGGCTATGGGCGGTCTGTTATCTACAATCATAATGATCGTGTATCCTAAAAGTCAAATGTTGCAATGCATAATCTGGGTTTTAATTGTTTTATATACTTTAATCAATATCTATCGCCTTGAAAAATCAACAAAGAAGGGAGGAACCCCTACCGAGTGAATGAGTACGAATGGTGCTGGTGGAAAGGGGCCGTTGCATCTGTTTTACTCCCCTGTTTGTTCATTTTCTGGATATACGTAGCTTACGTTGAACGAATGGACGCTATCCTTGTGGTAGGTGTGGCTATTTATCTCTGCTTCAGAACAGCGATATTATCCATCAGCCGACAGGTGGAGATCGAACGCGAACGATTCCTGAACGAAACGGAAGACTGAGTATGGAGATTTCAGACATTCTATTGATATCGACACAGGATTGGATACACCATCCTGTCCCGTCGAGGCACCACTACATCTTCGAAAAGCTGGCCAAACGCTATACGGTGCACGTCCCGCATTTCCACGTATCGGAAGGTGCAGAACGGGAAACCGCATTGAAAGTGCACGAAGCGACCATCGTCCCCTCTCAAAGCCCTTTCATCCACTATACCATGAACGCCCCCTACCATTTCCTGCTGATGGAGAAGATCATCAGGGAGAACGATATCGACGTGGTGGTGGCTTCGCATGTATTGGCGGGGACAGCGGCGATAACAGTGGCAAAACGGCACGGAATCCCGGTAGTCTTCGACATGAAAGATTGGTACCCTGACGGTGCCGCAGCCTACTACAAGAACAAATCTTTGAAAGCAATCATCAGGGAAGGGGTAGCCTCGATTACCCGCTACAATCTGGACAGAAGTGATCGGATCATCACCGTTTCCCCCTCGCTGGTGCACCTGTTGGAACAACAGGGGTACAACGCCCAGCTCATCACCAACGGGGTGGACACCGATATCTTCAAACCCTTCGATGCAACGGAGACTCGCACTGCGCTCGGCTTCTCGAAATCTGATTTCGTGGTGGGATTTGTGGGGAGTATCGAACAGTTCTTCGATATGTACCTGCTGGTATCTGCATTCGAAAAAACAAAGGAATACGTGGACAATGCAAAATTGCTCATAGTGGGATCGTCCCTGTTTACCCCGTATGAAGATGAAATCAAGCGGTTTGTGGTACATCGGGGGCTGCACAACGATGTAGTCTTCGCCGGGAAAAAACCCTACATTGAATTGCCTCGGTATGTAAACAGTATGGATGTATGCACCATACCGATGCGGGGGGAGTGGGCGAAGACGGCCTTGCCGAATAAATTCTTCGAATATTCTGCATGTAAAAAACCCATTGTCTCGGTGGAGATTCCCGATGTGATGCAGATGTCGCCGCAGAACGTGCTCTTCTATGAAAATGGGGTGCGGGACGCTTTCTCCCACCAGCTGACGAATGTCGCCAGCAATCCTGATCTATGGAAGGAATGGTGCAAAGAAATCGACGTGACAGAATATTCATGGGATGAAAAAGCTCGGCAGATGGAAACGATACTCATAGAAGAAGTGAACAAACGACGATCAGAAAAACCGATGATCGGACACAGTGGTACACACTCATCAAAACTACTTGGAGAATAATTGTATGCAACCTGTAGACATTTCCAAAGGAATACCCTATGCTCTCCCCTCTATCGGGGAAGAAGAGATTGCCGAAGTGGTGGACACCCTGAGATCAGGATGGATCACTACAGGCCCGAAAACACAACAGTTCGAAGAGGATATCAAGCAGTACGTGGGGGTGGATCACGCCGTGGCCCTGAATTCCTGTACTGCGGCCCTCCACTTGGCATTGCTCGGGTTGGGGGTCTGTCGGGGCGAAGAGGTGATCACCACGCCCTACACCTTCACGGCCACGGCAAACGTCATCGCCCATGTGGGTGCCAAACCTGTGTTTGTGGATGTCGATGAACGAACCATGAATATCGATCCCGACCTGATCGTGGAAAAGATCACAGCAAAAACCGCAGCAATCCTTCCCGTGCATTTCGCCTCGGTACCCTGTGATATGGTGCCGATCTGGGAGCTCGCAGAGGATCACGATCTCCACGTCATTGAAGACGCTGCACATGCAATCGGAAACAGGTATCTGGACTCGCCCGATCCAGAGAAAACCATGATCGGCTCGATGAGTGATGCGACCTGCTACTCTTTCTATCCCACCAAGAACATGACCACAGGGGAAGGGGGGGCACTGGTGACACCCCATCAGGAATTGGCAGATCGGGCCATGAAACTTCGCCTGCACGGGATGAGCAAAGATGCGTGGTTGCGGTATTCCGACAGGGGTTCGTGGTACTATGAGGTGGACGAAGCAGGCTGGAAGTACAATATGTCTGACATTCAGGCAGCTATCGGTATCCACCAGCTCCGTAAACTGGACGCCTTCAATGAACGGAGAAAGGAACAAGGAAGGCTCTACAATCTGGCACTGGAAAACCTGAAAGGCGTAATCACTCCTGATGATTGCAACGGGCATCACCTTTACCATCTCTATCCGCTGATCTTGGAAGAGTATGATCGGGATCAATTCCTGTCGGCCATGAAAAAGCGGGGTGTGATCTGCAACGTGCATCTAACGCCTCTGCACCTGCATCCCTTCTATCGGGATAGATTCGGGTACAGGAAAGGTGAGTTTCCGGTAGCAGAATGGCTGAGTGAACATGAAGTGTCGTTACCTCTTTATCCGCGACTTTCTGACCACGCGATCTACTACATGGTAGACCAGATTTACGAGTTAGTGGAGGCTTACAATGATTGAAAGGCAACCGTTCATTATGAAAGAAGATGTTGAAATCGGTGAAAATCCTACTATTCGGTATGGCACCTACATCTATTCCCGCGTAAGGATCGGGGACAATTTTGTTACGGGGCATAACGTCCTCATTCGGAATTTCACCATAATCGGGAGCAACGTTTTGGTGGGTTCGAACACCGTTATTGAAGGCGAATGCTGTATTGGGAGCAACGTGCGGATACAGAGCAACGTCTATATCCCGAAGGGATGTTTCATCGGGGATAACGTGTTTATCGGCCCGAATGCGGTGTTTACCAACGACAAATATCCGCCGAGCGAGGATCTGCTGGAGACGGTGGTGCTGGAAGGTGCGGTAATCGGGGGTAATGCCACCATCCTCCCCGGCATCACCATCGGGGAGAACGCGGTGGTGGCGGCAGGGGCGGTGGTCACAAAAGATGTGCCTGCGGGTATGATGGCTGTCGGCAACCCTGCGAGAATGGTGGAAAAACCCGAAGAATTTGAATGGACATGGCATCAGTAGGGGTGATCGGCACAGGAATCATGGGCGACCTGTACGAGGCAGAAATCATCGTTCATGATCCGTATGTTTATGACGAGCAGGTGGAAACAGTACTGATCGATTTCAAATCGGTGGTCAAGGGTACTGATGCTCTTGTAGTGTTTACGGGCCATTCGCAATATCGCAATCTCGATGCCCACTACATTCGTTTGATAATGGCAGACGGTACGCCCGTGGTGGATGGTCGTAATATCCTCGATGCTGATCAGTTCATCAGGGAAGGATTTGTGTATCGTGGTGTGGGCCGCGGGGATCTGAACAGGTGAAGTGCGATGGGACTATTTGATCAACTGAAAGGTCTGAAAAATGGGACTCGTGAAGATCTGCTTGATTTCGGGGGTCGTGCCAAACTGCGGTACGACCGGGGTGTCCAGTGGTTCAACTGGGCTAAGGATATCGCCCTTTTGGTGGTGTTCATCAATTCCATCAAGCCCACATTGTTGTATTACGGGTTTGATTTCATCGTTCCGTGGTTGTTCCTGATCCTCCCTCTGGGGTATGTGTTCGGGGCCTATGCCGTGGGTCACTACGATGAGATCAAGGGGATCTGGAAACGACAGACTGCATATGCAAGCCGTCAGGTCAATCCGGTGATGGCCAACATCGAGGAGATTGTATCGAAAAACAACGCAATAGTGATGCAGTTGTACTTTAATCAGCAGGAACAATCGCAACAGATTGATCGTCTTGGTCGTGCCGTACATGGGGTGTATTGGGATGGGAAAGATTAAAAAACATAAATTATTTGTAATTGTTCACGGACAACCGTGATCAACACACTAAAACGAGCAGAAGTATGCAATCTTGACTGGGAAAAAGTTAGAGACTTGAGTAATGAAGAACTAATAAAAAAAACTCATACCGTCGCATAAACCCAGTATTTCCTATCAAATGCCGGATTATGAATATATACACCGTGAAATGGCCAAGAGTGGTGTTACCCTGAGTTTATTATGGGTGGAATACTGTGACCAATGTCGCCAAAGACGTATCCCGAATCATCTGACCTGCCCCTGTTGACCAGAAATGCGTCTCCCGGTTCCCGCGAGAGAATCGCAGATGGGGGCTCTGCGCAGAACTCCACCGGGAGATGTGATTC
>Ga0209614_1000094_pt1 | contig 77667 bp, 81 predicted proteins | sample BlaSprsedimmetaG_FD_185484 | JGI IMG/M metagenome (GOLD analysis project Ga0209614, IMG submission 185484) | Hot spring sediment bacterial and archeal communities from California, USA to study Microbial Dark Matter (Phase II) - Blank Spring... ... | reverse complement strand
GAATCAGACGATCTCGCCTTCGTGCTCATCAAACCTTTGCCCGCGACCTCAATCTCGTTTCTCATTCGCGGTTCCATGATAATGTGGTCTTGCTGGTGTTCGAAACTCACCCCTTTCGGAACTACTGGAAAAATAGAAAAGTTTATATAGTGGGGGCGTTGACATGCTAGTTAGAGGGAGGAGATAGATGATAGCACAAGAGCAAAAACCCATGGAGGAGATTCTGGGATTCTTAGAGGGAAAGAAGAATGTTGTGGTCCTCGGCTGCGGCGGCTGCGCCACCTTCTATCATACTGGAGACAAAGACGCAGTAGATGAGATGGCATCAAAGCTTGAGCACGAGGGGAAAACGGTCACCAAAATCAGTATGCCCCTGGGTATGCAGGCCTGTGACACTGAGAAGAGTGGGATATTCTTAGAGAAAAAGAAGAGTGCCGTTGAGAGCTGCGATGCGATTCTGGTCATGAGTTGCGGTGATGGCGTACAGGTAGTGACGGAATTTGTCGACGACGAAATGGGGCTTGTGAAGCATGTCTATCCAGCAAACGACGCGATCGGCCTCGTCGGCGGCGGCCCGAAGAAGTTCAAGGAGACCTGCCAATCCTGCGGTATGTGCGAGCTGGGCAAGACCGCGGGTATCTGCCCGTTGACGTCCTGCGGCAAAGGCTTGATGAACGGGCCGTGCGGCGGTGTTCGGGTGGACAACAAATGTGAAATTGATCCTGAGAAGGACTGCGCCTGGGTCAAGATCTATGAGCGGATGGAGAAACTCGGTGATCTCGATGATTTCTTGCAGATGCGCGCGCCGCACGACTGGAGCAAATGCCTGAGGCCGCGGCTGTTTGAGCTTGAAGAGCCGATGAGCATGGTCGATATGATGGGCGCAATGATGAACTTCAACACCATCAGTGGGTACATGGCAATGATGTTCCAGAAGAAGCCGGAAGAGGAGAAGAGTAAGGAGTAAGAAAAATGCCTGACGAAATTTATAGCGACTTGATGCGGGAATTGAGCGAGGGGAGATTCGTCTTCACGGGTGAGCTGGAGCCGGAGAAGGCGGGCGAGTGTGAGGAGCCCATCGCGGCGGCAAGGGACCTGATCGGCCTCGTGACCGCCTGTAACGTGACGGACAACCCGCAGAGCTTCGCGTACGTGAACAGCCTCGCGGCATCCTACAAGATCCAGTCTGATACGGGCATGGAGTGCGTCTACCAGCTCAGGTGTGCAGACCGGAACCGCATGGCGCTGCTGTCCGATATCCTCGGTGCTAGTACCCTGGGGATCAAGAACATCCTGGCGCTTGCGGGCGATCACGTTTCACTGGGTGACACCCCGGATACGAAGCCGGTCTTCGATCTCGACTCGACCACGCTGATCCACCTGATCAGGCAGATGGTGGACGAGGGGAAGGATCTTCGCGGCAACAAGATACACAACCCGCCAAAACTGCACGTCGGCGGTGCCGCTGCCCCGGGCGCGGCACACCTGAAGGCCGAGGTCGCCAAGGTGAAGCGGAAGATCAACGTCGGCGTGGAGTACATCCAGACGCAGGTCGTGTACTACCAGGATATTCTCGATAAGTTCTTTAACGAGTTGGGCAAGACTGATGTCCCGGTTCTGGTCGGTATCTTTCCGGCGAAGAGTTTCGGCGCGGCCGATTTCTTCGACAAGTACGTCGCAGGTGTCGATGTCCCGCCAGACTACCTGGCGAATCTGAAGACGACGAAGGAGATCGCGGATAAAGAGAAGCGGAAAGCGGAAGTAGACCGGATCAATGTCGAGTTCTTCACCGACTTCCTCGAGTACCTGAAGGGCACACCGGCGGCTGGCTGCCACATGATGGCCGTGGGATATCCGCGAATCATAGGCCCGTTGAAGAAGGTAATGGAGTAACTTCCGAAGAACGAACCAGAGGGATTTTTTCCCCCTTTCTCCATTTTTAGGTGGACAGACCACCCTGAGCCTGCGATTTAGCTAGCGCATGCAAGCAGGCTCGTCCTAGCAGAGTTGTTTAGTGCCGGAAGGGTGGGGGGGCTTGCTGCTAGCGATAATCAGCGTTACCGAGCGGCATAAATGCCGTTCTCCACCGAAATGACGAGTGCTAAATGGTATAACCACTCCTTGAGATTCACCCCGGGGCCCGGTAACGAGTGACGCAACGAAGATAGCCAGCCAGATCACTCACTCTCTGCTCTCAAATCAGTTGGATGCCGCTAACAAATCCCTTATCGCCTTCTTCACGGCCTCTTCCGAATGGTAACGCTGCTGCCAGCCGAGTGCACCGAGCTTCGAGGCATCAAGCAGCATAACCGGGACGTCACCCTTCCAGCCGCGCTTGCCGCCGGTGTAGTTTAACTCCGGATCGAGGTTCATAGCCTCAGCAACGAGTTCCGCGATCCGCGTGACGCTCGTCATGCTGTCCGTCCCGATATTGAGGATATGCACCCGCTCCTCGTCGACGGCCGCCTGGAGCCCGACACGCATGGCCTCGATACAATCGGAGATGTATATGTACGATTTCGTCTGGGTGCCGTCGCCCAGAATCTCTAACGCCGCCGGATTCGTGCGCAACTTCTGGATGAAATCGTAGATGACGCCGTGACCCGAACGCCGGCCGATGACATTCGCGAACCGGTAAATCCACGCCTGCAGCTCGAAGGTATAGCAGTAAGAGGCGATGAACGCTTCGCACGCGAGTTTCGATGCGCCATATAACGAGATGGGCATGGTGGGATAGTCCTCGGGCGTCGGCAACTGCTCCGCATCGCCATATACGGTAGAGGTCGAGGTAAACAGGATTCGTCGCACGCCACTCTGGCGCATCGCCTCCAGCACGTTGTAGGTCGCAATGACGTTCTGCTCCAGGTGCACGTAGGTATCCTCTGCACCCAGCCGCACTTCAGGGTTCGCTGCCAGATGCCAGACTTCCTCTACGCCTTCAAACAGCCCGGCAATCTCGTCGTGTACCAGATCGATCTGATGGAACTGGAAATTCGGTTTGCCCTGATGAGCCGCGATGAAGTGCTCGTCACCCGAACTCAGGTTATCAAGAACGATAAGCTCGTGATCATCGGCCATCAACCGGTCAACCACATGCGAGCCGATAAAACCCGCTCCACCGGTTACCAGAATTTTCATCTCTTCGTCACTCGGCCCTGGGGTACGACCCGAGCAGTTTGATCAGGGTCACCCGCGATTCTAGATTCGCCAGCACTGCTTTTATCTCTTTCTCCTCGACGTGACCCTCACAATCGATGTGGAACATGTAATCGCCCAGGGCACGCCGGGATGGTCGAGACTCGATCTTCGTGAGATTTATCCCGCGCTCAGCGAAGACGCCAAGGACGTCGTAGAGCGCTCCCGGACGGTCCTTCAGGGCGAGCAAGAGCGAGGTCTTGTCATGACCGGTCGGCGCCGTCTGCACGGCTGCGGGCGCAAGAGCAACGAATCGCGTCACGCTTGCCATATCCTGCACATCCTCCATGAGTATGGTAAGCTGGTACTTTCGTGCGGCCTCTTCAGAAGCCAACGCGGCGATCGCGTCTAGCTCCCGGGCCAATTTCGCGGCTGCCGCTGTGCTGTCCACCGCTTGCACCTTCACGCCGCGGGACAGCAATCGTCCCCTGATGAATCGTTTGCACTGCGCGATCGCGTGCGGGTGTGAGACGACCGTCCGTATCTGGTCGAACGCGCCACGCGCGAGAAGACAGATCTTTATCGGTACCAGCACCTCGCCGGCTATCTGGACCGATCCAGCGGTACTTTCACTCGTGAGCACATCCAGGGTCTCGCCCACCGAGCCCTCAAGGGAATTCTCGATCGGCACCACGCCGTATCCGACCTCGCCACGCGCGACGCTATCCGCAACATCGAATATGGTAGGGTAAAAGAGGAGCTCTGCAGGCTCAGCCGCCGTCTTCGTCCGCGTTTTGAGCCAGAGCAACGCTGCAGTTTCTGAGAAGGTGCCCTCAGGCCCCAGTAAGCCCAGTTTCATTGGCGAGTACTTTTGTTAGGTAGTTAGACCAAACTGCTTTGCGGTTTATAAAGCTACAACGGACGATTCGCAGAGGCGCGTGCGGCATTTATATACGGCCAGCGTGTATATCCTATAGGAGAGACAAGAAAGAACGCCTTGGTAGCATAGTTGGCCAATGCGCCACCTTGGTAAGGTGGAGATCGCGGGTCCAAATCCCGCCCAGGGCTCTTATACATAAGTTTAAAGCGCCACACACCATACTTACCATATGGGCGATATGAACGAGTTTTAGCACCGCACATGCCAGAAGATGAACTCCTGTTCCCCGAGCCAGAAGCACTGATACGGGCTTTTGCCGAGGACACTAACCGGAGACGAAGAACGCCGGTGGTTAAGCGAATGCCCATGCTCCTCGCTGAGGAGTCAGAACCGCTCCAGACGATTTTGATCTGCCGCGAGCCCGATGAACGGATCCTTATACTGAAAGACTTCGCGACGGCGAAGCGGCGATAACCGTAAGGAGCATGGTGCGGGCAGTGAACCGCACTGATCGTTTCCCGTACTTTTTAAATGTAGGGAAGAACAAACGACATGATAAGCGCGGAATGAAAGAAGCGTGTAGAGGTGATAAGGGTGGAAGGTGCGCTTCGGCACTATGACTGGGCGAAGTTTGGTCTATGAGTTGCTTATAACCGTGCTTGTGCTGGCGATCCTCACCGCGGGCTGCGTGGATGATGGTGACGTTATGGGCGATGAAGATGCAACCACGTCGAGCCGCGCGGCACTGACCCTGACCACCCACACCGATCCCACTTACTACTTCTCCATAAAGAAGCCGGCTCACTGGTCCGTCACGGTAGGTGATGCGATCGTGGTAGCCGATCCCGCGGCATATGGCGCGACACACGTAAGGATCCAGCCGCTGATCTTGAGCGGCGCGTTCCGGTCAATGAATGCCGAGGCGATCGCCAACTATCTCGTGGGCGGGGCGATCGCGGAGTACGAGCAGGTTGAGTTCGAGAGCGTGCGCGAGACGAGCGATCGGATGATGCTCGAGTTGGTCACGCTCTTCACCGATGACGGTATGGCGAAGAAGGGCGTCCATACAATCTTCGTCGAGTCGCCCTACGCGATTTACACCAGCTACGAGACCAGCGAGGAGGATTTCTCTGAGCTTGAGGGGCTGTTACGCACTATTGCCTCGAGCTATGTCCAAAATACCCCGCCCGATGACGCAACTGGGTCCGGGACAACTCAGAGCACCATCGGGCCGCTGCACGAGACCGCGCAGGAAGGCAAGGTGAAGATGCGAGTGCCTGACGGCTGGAAGGTGACGGTCTTAGCCGGCTGTACCGGTCTGATCGCGGAGGATACGGCCAATCCGGCACGAGGCGTGCTATTCCTCAATTTCCTGCATGCTGACCTTAATACCGGCCTTCCACCGGGTGTTACACCCGAGAAGTATCTCACCGACTACCTGCCCCAGGATTTTACCACAGTTACAGCCATGAAAATGCTCCACTACGAGGATGTTGACATGAGTTCCCTCTCAGCAGGCGTATCCAGCGAGGTCAAAGCGATGAGAGCGTCATTCAAGAATCAGGGCGTGCCCGCGATGGGTTCATTCACGATCGGTACGCGGCAGATCGGGGGCTATTATACCACCATTGATTACCTCTGGGGGATCTACGCGCCCGCGGACCAGTTCGAGGTGGATGCGCCCATCCTGCTCGAGATCTTCAATTCTATTGATTACCGTGAATCGTTCCTCGGCGAGTGCCGACGTGCCCTCGAGCAGTCCTGGGGCGGCACCGGTAGCTCAGCAGGCGGAACGTCCGGTGATGCGCTCCGTGAGCAGCGGCTCAACGAGTGGTACGAGCGTCAGGAGAAGGATGATATCTTCATGGAGGGCTACAGCGATTTCATCCTCAACCGCGACCGCGTCTACAACCCCGAGACGGATGAGGTCTACCATGTCAACCAGAATTTCTACCAGTATTACGATACACATCGTGAGCAGTATAAACAGAAGTACATGGTTCCGCTCACTGAAGAGCAGTTCCGAACTCACGTGCCGCTCGATGGGAACCTCCATATCCACCCGGAGTGACCGATAGCGCTCAGTCCTCTGAACTTGCTTAATGGTCGTGACACGCACGCGACGCATCGTCCGCGACCGTAGTCAGGTCTCAGTCGTCAAGTACCCGCCTACTGCCGAAGACCAGCTATTCACCACAAATCAGGGGTAAGCAAGGAGGTTTTATATCGAATGGATCAATCGTTCTCGGGCTGAACGATGCCCTCGTCGAACTAACAGGAGCACTTGCGGGCTTCACCTTCGCGTTCCAAAATAGACACCTTATCGCATTGGCTGGTCTTATTACCGGCATCGCAGCCGCACGTTCTATGGGAGCTTCCGAATATCTGTCAACGAAGTCCGAGACCGATGGGCAGGACTGAGGGACCCCGTCAAAGCAGCGGTATATACCAGTGTGGCGTACATCGTGACCGTGGCCTTTTTAATACTGCCCTTCTTTCTCCTGCCGAAAGTCTACGTAGCGCTATGAGCAACCCTGGTTAACGCGCTCATCGTGATCTTGTTATTCACGTTTTACGTTTCGGTTGCCAAGGACCTCCCGTTCAGGAAACGGTTCCTTGAGATGGCGACCCTCCGCCTCTGTGTGGCAGGTCTGACATTTGCTATTGGATTCCTGATACGGACATTTCTGGGAATCGAGATTTGAAACCGTTTATCACAACGCCGGGAGTCTGGTCTGATAACGTCTGTGCAATCGGCACACAGGTATGTATCACTGGTACATACGATTAACGCCGTGAATGAGTGCATTCACCGAGGCGATGACGATGTCCTCGTTCACACCACTCGCGGTTAGTGTGCGATCACCACGACTGATCCGGACAACGACATTCACGAGCGCGTCCGTTCCGCCGGTGATCGCGTCGACGTGATACTCCTCGAGCTGTAGATCGTTCATCTCGTGGCCCGCGAGCGCCTTCCGCAACGCATTGATCGCTGCATCTACGGGCCCGATACCCACGCTGGCCTCGGTTATCTCTTCGCCGTTGATCTGTAAGCGAATTGATGCGGTAGGACATACGTTCTTCCCGGAGACCACGGAGAGGTCAAGCAGCTTGATCCGCTCCTCGCGCTCGATGCGCAGGACATCCTCGACAAGTGCCTGGAAATCGGAATCGGTGACCAGCTTGCCTTTGTCGCCAAGCGCCTTCACCTTCGCTAGGATCTGCTGGGTCTGCTCCTCGTTGGCCGTGAGTTTCATGTCCTCAAGCACGCGCTTCACCGACGCCTTGCCGGTATGCTTACCGAAGGCGAACCGGCGTGTCCTGCCGATGATTGCCGGATCGATCGGCTCGTAGAGTGTTGTATCCGCGAGGGTTCCGTGGACGTGCATGCCTGACTCGTGCGTGAATGCATTCGTGCCGATCAACGGCCTATTCGGTGCGATAGGCATCTTGGTCAAATTCCGGATGAGTCGTGAGGTCTCATACAATTTCGCCTTCGTTATTCGCGTCTTCACGCCGTAGAGCAGCTCCAACGCGATCACGACTTCTTCTAACGATGCGTTACCGGCACGCTCACCGAGCCCGTTCACCGTGACGTGCACGCACTGCGCACCCGCCTGAACTGCTGCGATCGAATTCGCCGTGCCCAGGCCGAAATCGTTATGACAATGGATGGAAACGGGTGTGGCAACGGTGCAGAGCTCCCGGAAGATCTCCTTCGTTCGCTCCGGATAGAGCACGCCTACTGTATCGCAGAAGCATAACCGGTCAACTACCGGCGCTAACTGCACAAAGAATGATTTCAGGAATACCCTATCGGCCCGCGATGCGTCCTCTGAACTGATCTCTACGGCCACACCGTGCGATTTCACGTACTCCGCCATCTCGATCGTCTTCGCGAGCAGTGTCTCGCGATCCAGCTTCAGCTTCTTCTGGATGTGCGCATCGGACACAGGAGCCACCAGATTCACGGCGTCCACATCACAGGCGAGTGCGGCATCGATATCGCCTTTAAGGAGCCGTGCGAACGAGCAAATGTCCGCGTTCAAGCCATCGTTCGCGATCGCTTTAATCCCACGCTGCTCGCCTTCCGAAATGATCGCCGTTCCCGCCTCTATGATGTCCACACCGAGTAGATCAAGCTGTCGGGCTACCTGCACCTTTTGTTCAGGGGTCAGAGACACCCCGGGTGTTTGCTCACCATCGCGCAATGTGGTATCCAGGACCTTTACTATCTTCTCGACCGCCATACGCACGCGCTCCTCGTTTACTATAAATAGTGGGTTGCCGTGTATTAATAGTAAATCAGATAGCTTGAAAGCCATGAATACGCAGAGGTGAGCACGTATTAACCGCTGGCTCTTTACGTCACACGCATAAGTTGTAACAGATAAGCGCCGTGGAGATGTGGTTTCGCGGCCCGAGCAACAGAAATGGGGGGAGAAATGAAGGCCATCATTATCTACGCATCGCGACATCAGGGGAATACGGCAAAAGTGGCACGGGCGATCGCGGGAGCGCTCAATGCTGAACTCGTTACCGTTGATAAGGCGCAGGGCATCGCAATCCACGAGTACGACCTGATCGGGCTCGGCTCGGGGATCTACTGGGGCCGGCACGATAGGATGTTGCTGGCGCTGGTTCGCGCGTGGCCCGCGCACGATAACAGGAAGGCGTTCATCTTCTCCACAAGCGGGCGGGCTGAGGGCGGGATTTTCAACCGATATACCCGGCACTTGCGGCGTGCAGTAACGGAGAAGGGCTTCAAGATAGCCGGTGATTTCTCCTGCCGCGGCTCTGATGCTGTGGGCCCGCTCAAGCTCCTCGGCGGGATCAATAGGGGTCGGCCGAACGAGGCGGATTTAGCAGCGGCCGCGCAGTTCGCGCGCGGGCTGTGGGTGCCGAAAGAAGGATGATCCGATCTGTACTAGAACAATCGTATTAACGGTATCCAGTTCTCGTGCTGCTTCCCGTTACGGTCTTTGAACTCCTTTCCTCACAGGACTTTTTTTCGTTACTTAGCAGGTCGTTTCAAGCCAATGCGCGGATAGTATCGTTAAATCGATGAAGTTCACCACCCCATCCTCGTTGATGTCGTAGCGTGGATATGGTGCAATGGTAGTCTCAAGCCAGTGTGCGGACAGTATCGTCAGATCTATGAAGTTCACGGTACAGTCTTCGTTGATGTCCCATCTACCCGGCGGTTCTTCTATCGTTTCGGTCACGGTAAGGATTACCGCGTCAAACGGCCCCCACGCTCCTGCAGAATCCCTTCCGTGAACAAAGAGCGTGTGGTTTCCGATAGCCAAGCCACTGATATTCACGATCGCGGTTACCGCCTCACTCGCGGAGTCAAAGGCACCATCTACCGGGTTCATCGCCACTCCAGTCCCGTCATCACCCACCACATCTATGAAGTATTCTGCGGCAGCTACGGTGAGTGCGACGTTGGCTTCGCATTCACTGATACTGATGCTGCTGCCTGCTTTTTGCGGGATCTTTTCAGGCCGCGACATCGCAAGCTGAGGACTGCTCTGCGGCACACTCGAGAACGTCCCCGCGGGCACGGTAACATCCGTGACGTACCAAACGTCATTATCGTACATGGTATGCGGCCCGAAGGTTCTCACTATCTGGTTTGCCGTGCCTTCAAAGAGCGTGACGGTAACCGTGGCATCTGATGGCCCGTGCCCCCTATCCCAATAGTAATGAACACCCACGGAGTACGTGCCTGCAGGCGGATCGTAGATGGTAATATGCTCGGGGCCATAGCCATCAGTATCGTCCACATCAAGATAGGGATCACGGGTATCGTTATGGGCGGGATCTTCAGGATCGTAGTGCTCACCATTGCCATTCCAGTCAGGATGTTTGTTGGCCCAAAAGCAATTATCGTTTGAGCCCAGGCTATCCCCGGGCTTAGCGAGATACAGGTCGAGATCCGTATCACCGGTGTTCCAGGTAAGCCTGATCCGCATGCCAGCTGCTTCGGCACCCCGCGTATCCACCGTTACCGTACCTTCTATCAACTTGCCGATCTCGTCCCCGATGGAGAGTATGTACTCGCCGTCGGGCGCAATGTAGTTATGCATGTGCTTGCCATCCCAGCGAGTGGTATATGTGCCGTCCGTGATCTCAATCATCGGGAGGATCTGAACGGGTTCCCACCACCCTTCCTTCAGGATCCAGAGCTCAAGCGGACCAAGGCCAGGAGTCCCGATGGCGGTTATCAGCGTTGTCTCCCCGATAACCGGATTGAAGGGATCGGGGTTGGCGGTGAGTGAGGTCAAGGGCTTATCGCGCCTCACCGTCACCACACCCGAGACCAGTTCCTGCCCGGTCCCCGCGGCACCGACCGAGAGAATATACGTCCCGTTTGGCACGGACTCGCCCCAGGTCATGTGCGTCCCGTTCCAGGTGGTGGTATAGGTGCCACCGGGGCCTTCGACGAGCGAGAGGATCTGGACGGGCTCCCACCAGCCTTCACGCAGTATCACCAGTTCAAGAGGGCCGAGTCCCTCACTCCCCCGCGCGGTGATCAGCGTGGATTCCACGTCGGGATTGAAGGGATCGGGATCGGCGCTTACCGATTCGAGCTCCCAGACGCCACAGTTCACCCATACCGTACCCGTGGCAAGAACGTCACCAAGACCTGAGATGGTAAGGTCATACTCGCCATCTGGCACCTCGGTGCCCCAGGTCATGTGCGTCCCATCCCAGGTCGCCCGATATTCGCTGAACGAATAGATGGGTGGCGTGACAAAGACGGGGTATTCCGTGAGTTGAAGGATCTGGACCGGCTCCGGCCAGTCCTCACGGGTGATCCAAACCTCGAGCGGGGAGAGGCCCTGAACCCCGACGGCGACGATTTCAGTCGTCTGATTTACGGGTGCGCAGGGATTGAAGGGATTAGGATAAGCGCCAACGGATTCGAGCAGGTTCTTACCGGGTTGAACCACCAGGATATTGGTAAAATCCGCACCAATCGCGCCGCCGTCATCTGTGATGAAGAGCGCGATGGAGTAGGTTCCCGCCTGGGTATAGGTGTGGGTGGGTGCCACGCCACTGCCCGTCGCACCATCACCAAAGACCCAGTAATAATGCACAATAGTTCCGTCCAGGTCATACGAGCCGGAGCCATCAAAATGCACCTGCTCATTCACCGTCACCACCTGATACGGCCCGGCATCTGCGACCGGCGCGATATTGATCGGTGACTGCTGGGTGGTGAACTGCCCGCCCTGCGTTGAAACCTGTGTTGAAGAGGTGTGTTTCTGACCCTTCTGGATCTGCTGCTGCGTGCTCTGCTGCGTGATTGTTTGCTGACCTACTTTCGTGGTGATCGTCTGGGTGTACTGGCCACTCTGCTTTCCCGTAACCTGGGTAGTATAGCCCGTCTCCTTGGGACAGGTGATCGTTATCGTTTGCTTCTGCTGGTGCTGCTTCCCGGCGCCACAGTCAACCCATACGGTACCGAGGGCGAGCACGCCCCCAGCGCCTGAGAGCGTGAGTTGATACTGGCCATCTGGCACCACAGTGCCCCAGGTCATGTGCGTTCCATCCCAGGTCGCCCGATATTCGCTGAACGAATAGATCGGGGGCGTGACAAAGACGGGGTATTCCGTAAGTTGCAGGATCTGAACCGGCTCCGGCCAGCCGTCACGGGTAATCCAAACCTCAAGCGGGGAGAGGCCCTGAACGCCAACAGCAACGATTTCAGTCGTCTGACTCACGGGCGCGCAGGGCGTGAAGGGATTGGGAAAAGCGCCGAAGGATTTTATCTGCTGCTGTTGCTGCGACCGTCCCTGGAGCATGAATGCCGTCTCACTCTCCTCAACGGTGATGTTCGCCGTGAGCACCGCCGATTGTGCCCCGCCCGTGGGATTAGGCGACGCGCGAACATCAGCAGCACGTGGGCCCGGGAGCGTCTCGACGAAGTAGGTAGCCTGGGGTATCTGGATCACTGCCTGGGCCGGATCCTTCACCTCACCCTTCTTCGTGCTCTGTCCCTGCAGCGTACCCACCGCCTGGCCGGTCTCTTTATCGATGATCGTGAGGTCAACGGGACCTTGCGTGGTATAAGTAATCGAGGGGATGTTCTGCACATCCTCGAGCTGAGTTGGCGATCCTTGCTGCACGGTGAAGGCGTCAGTAATCCAGGGAGTGCTATACAGTTGCTGAGCCCCGTCTTTTACCGTGACTTTCAAGTCATAGTTCCCTTTTTGCCAGCCGCTGGGTATCGTATAATTCGGATAGTAATCCTGCTGTTTTTGTGATACCGTGTAATTGTGCTGGGGCAGGTCGATTACCTGACCTGCAGGGTTACGCACCTGCCAGTGGAGCTGGATTGTTTGTTGTGTGGGATCGTATTGCTGAACGGGTACTTTGATCTTGAGCGTATGATTGGTGTAATAGTTGTTCGACCGTGTGATACCGCCGACACCCACCTTCTTGCCTACTAGCTCACCAACCAGATCGCAATTCAAATAGGGATTGGAGTGCCGGGGCCGCGCGGGGTGCCAGAGGAAATCAGGGTGGCGACTGCTGAGCCAGCCTGAGGCACCAGGTCCGGGAATAATCTTGCCACTCCCATCTACAGTGATCCAGTAGTGATAGGTATGGGTGAAGACCGAGGCGGGCGTGACGCCGCTGAGGTGGTCAGGATGCACACCATCTTTGACCAGCCATACGGTACAAATGACATCTACCCGATTGCCAATACCGGGTGTAAAGGTCATATCATACCGATAGAAGGGGAAATTCCACACCTCCGGGCCCGGCTCATAATCCATTACGAGCGGCGCTCCCCGATCCTTAATCCATTGCCGGACGGCAATCGTAAAATCACTAGCGTAAACATCATCATAAGGATGGTTGGGGTAGTTCGTGGGATCAAACCGTGTTCCGAGGAAGAAGTCTACGGGGTCCTCATAGTGGCACTCGGTGAGCAGCGCTTTCAAATCGCCGACATAAAAGATGATCCCGTCCTTGTTCAGCGTACTGCGCGGCTCATCCTCCAGAACGCAAGCCGCCGCCCACGCATGGCAGTGCCCGAACCAGCCAGGAGCACCGGGCATGTAATGGTTCGCCAATTCCCATTCCTTGGCGCGCGAATCACCACCGTACTTTGCCTCGACATACTGGTCATATTTCGCGAGCGGCCCCGGGGCGCCGTGCGGGTAATACCCGAGCGCTGTCTGGCCCTGGTTTAACGGCCACCAGAAGCCAGCCCAGGGGATTTTATCGGCTGTGCTTTGCTCAGTACTGGGCAGACCTACTGACGGGGAAGAGGAGGAGGTCAACAACCCAAGCTCAGCCTCCGCCTGCTCCCTCATACTCAATTGGCAGGTTACGGTTCCGCTGGTCGTAAGCTTGATCTTCATACTTACTCTACCATGGTCCAGTTCACTCGACTCGATGAGCACTCCTCCGGTTGCGGAGACCTCAGCCCGTGTAGCGAGAGCATAGCCGCTATGCAACTCGAAGAAATCAACCTGCAGGGTATGGTCTCCTGCAGGTACTTGAGCAAGAGTGAGTACGCCGTAAGCATCAGTCGTACCCTGGAAGACACCATCAAGTGAGACAGAAACGCCACCAGGAGGATTGCCATCTCCGATCTGGATTGCCAGGGTCAATTCAGATCCTGCTGTGCTTGCTGCCGAAGCCGCGCCACCAACGAGCGAAAACACAAGTGCCACACAAAGTGCCATCAAACAATACCGAGTACCCCTATTTTGTAACATCTTCCCGCTTTTCACTCCCAGGTTAATCTCATAAAGCGCACGCATGCCCATACCTTTTCACGATAGCCGTACGAGATGATGGACATAAGTATTGTGTCATTTTAAGCTTTCTGGTTAAGGAGGCTGTAAAGCTAATGGGTGCTACAGCAAATTCCAATCGGAGAATCTGCCACAGAGTGGAAAACAGCGTTTGTTGTGGGTGATTTAGATCCTTACCCCCCGGTGGTGACGGCTCTGGTCCAGTTGGGTGTCACCGTCCCGGGTACTGGAAAAAAAGTGTTATTAACCGGTATTTCGGTATTCGAGATCTTCTTGAAGAGCCGTTTTTGCCGTACCACTCCAGGGTAGCGGAGATTATTTATAGCCGGATTGCCAACACACCACCGTGCGATCATGAAACGATTAGAAGAGCTAGACGCGTTCCTGATAACGAACGATGAGTTGCGAGCGACGATTGAGGCGATTGGCTGGCGGGACTTCATCGCGGAGATCCAGAAGGGCTTTGAGCAGACCGCGCTGGGCTACAGCGTCACACCGCCGAAGGTCTATGTGAACACTGACGTCTCGGACATGCGGTGTATGCCCTCGTATTTGCCGAAGTACAACCCCCGGTACTGCGGCGTGAAGATCGTCTGCGTGGCGCCCGAGAATGCGAAGATCGGTGTCCCGACGGTCCTGGGCGAATATCTGCTCCGTGACGCGGAGACGCAGCACTTGCTCGCGGTCTTGCAGGCCGAGGAGATGACCGCGTTTCGCACCGGCGCGGCCACGGGCGTGGCGACGGACGCGCTGGCGCGCAGGGACTGCGAGACGCTCGGCCTCGTAGGCGCGGGCAAGCAATCGTATTATCAGGCAAAGGCGATACTTACGGTGCGACCGTCGATTGAGCAGATCAAGCTGGTGGATCTTGTCCCCGAACGAGCACAGGCGTTCAAAGCGCGTCACCAGCAGGAATTCGGGGTTGAGATCGCCGTCGTTGATCTGGAAGCGGCGGTGGATACGGATATCCTGACGACCGTGACGCCGGCGACCGAGCCGTTCGTCTTCACCGAGCAGCTACACCCCGGCATGCACCTCAACGGGGTCGGTGCAGACGCGAAGAGCAAGATCGAGTTCGCTCCGGAGGTATTGAGGCAAGCGCGGATCGTTGTGGACGACTTAGCACAGTGCATCCATTCGGGCGAGGTTTATCAGGGGTTGGAGCAGGGGATCATCACCGAGCAGGATCTGATACCACTGGGCGACGTTCTACTCCAGAGACAGGCGGGACGAACGAGTGCAGAGGATGTTACCTTCTTCAAATCGACCGGCGTGGCGTTCCAGGATCTGATCACGGCGATCCTGGTCTTTGAGCGGCTGATGGCGTGAGAGCATAAGCGGTAACGAATGACGCTCTGAGATTTTACCGGCACCAGATCACTGCAGCATCTGAATACGGGTGAGCAAGGCACACCGTGGTATAAACCGCTGATTTCGCCACCATCCGCTAGAGAGTAGCCAGCACCTCGTGCACCGCTTCGGGGCTCGAAACGACGATCGCGCCGTTCATTTTCAGCGCGTCCACCCGTCTGGTGGCCTCACCGTCGGTAAAATCCCGGTTCGCTATCTGATCGCTCTCGACAAGGATCACGCTCTTACCCAGCCGGGATAGGGCCACTTCCGCCGCTTCGATGTTCTTCAGGTTCCCGAACCCGACGGGGATATTGCAGAGCACAACGGCGTCCGCATGGCGGATCTGGTCAAGCTGTGCCTGAAACGCGGTCTCCGTGATGGGCGAGAATGGCGCTTCTGTGGTTACCGGTATCTGCAACAGCTGCGCTACCTCGTGATCGCTGTCCAGGAGGTTGATCACACCGGCGGTCACGGTGTATCCCTTCTCGGTGAGAAGGTGCATCAGCGCTGTGCCCGCACCGCCACCGCAGATGAGATGGACTGTCTTCCTGAGGTGGCCGTCTCGTGCTGATTCGTTCTGCCGGCTTACCGACGGTGGCAGGGGCGAGATATAGCACTGGTTCGTGACTGCGTGGCGTTTCACGAGCACAGCGGCACCGAACGCGGTCCTGATATTCGCTGCCGTTAAGACCGCGTGGGGTGCGCCCATCGCGATGATCGTTCCACTGCGGAGTAATACGAGCCGATCACAGTACTGCGCGGCCAAATTGAGGTCATGGATGACTGCAATGACAATCAAGCCGCTTTGCGTAGTTAACCGCCTGAGCAGTTCCATGATCTCGATCTGGAAATTGATATCGAGGTGTGAAGTCGGCTCATCGAGAAGGAGTACTTTCGGCTCCTGCGTCAGCGCACGTGCGATGATCACCAGCTGCCGCTCGCCACCGCTCAATTCCGTCACCGGCCGTTCAGCCAGCGGCCAGCAGTTGGTCAGCTCCATGCTCCGCCGTGCAATCTCGATGTCCCGCTCGCTCTCCAGCTCCAGCCGGCCCAGATGGGGGTTACGGCCCATGAGTACCACGTCGAGCGCGGAGAACTCGAACTGAATGCTGGTATCCTGAGGTACCGAAGCGAAGCGCTGCGAGAACACCTTATCCTTCATCTCCACCACTGCCGTACCGTCCAGGAGGATTGTGCCCGTCCGCGGTTTCAAGATGCGCGCTATCGTCCGTAAGAGTGTCGTCTTGCCCGAGCCGTTCGGTCCGATGATGCCCAGTAGCTCGCCCGTTGATGCCGTGACGTCCACACCTTCCAGCACCTTCTTGCTGCCGTAGTACGCGTCCACGTCCTTTATCTCGAGCGCCATCGCCATCCGTCCCCGGTAGCAGTAATTAGGTCACGTCAGGTGCCGCTTCTTCCTCGCTCACCGCGATCTTTACCAGCGCTGGCCTGATGACCTTGCCGCGGAACACAAACCCTTTGCGCAGCACTTCGCGCACGCTGTTCCCCGCCTCGCCTTCTTCTGCAGGCACCCGGGCTAGCACCTCGTGCCTGAAAGGATCGAATTGCATGCCGTCCGCCTGGATCTCCTCGAGCCCCTCACGTTTCATCAGCTCCATGAGCTGCTTCAGCGTCAACGCCACGCCCTCCAGCAGCCCTGCTGAATTCCCGGTCGCCTTCGCGTGATCAACGGCGACCTCTAAGCTCTCCCGGATCGGTAGCAGATCGAGCATGAAGCATTCGCAGAGCCGATCACCAAGCTCGCACTTCTCACGCTCAACAAATCGCTTGTAATTCTCGAAATCCGCCCGCAGGTATTGCAGCTGGCTTAAATACTCCGATTCCTTGCCGGGGGATCGCTCTTCGGCCTTCTTCCGCTTCTCTGACAATTCCTCCTCCATGATCTCCAGGCCGTCGCCGATCGCATCCAGCTTCTGCTCAGTCAACCCGTTCTGATCCGCCAGCATCTCCTTGATACGCGCCAGCTCTTTCACGATACTGCTCAACGCGCTCTTGACACTCGCGAGTTCGCCTAACGCCGTTTCGACGTTCTTACTGCACGCCGCGGCATCGCGGGACAGACGCTCGATCCGCTCTTTAAAATCCCGTTCTCTGCGCTCGTTGCTCTTTTTCATCGTTCAGAAATAGACCACACCAGGTGATACCAGTACTTTATTACCCGTAGAACTAAAAATCATGATAGATCCACCCATGGTTTCTCCGGTTTACTATGCTGACGGTATCACTACTTGACGGCTATGTTGACGAGCCCACCTGCCTCGGTGTGCCGCCGTATATCAGTCCGTACCCACGCTATATCGCTGGCGCCGTCTGGCATCACGACCATACCGCACAGGTCGTGTATCGCACGATCGATCAACTCCGAGCAGAGCGATCGATTTTAGCGTTATTCGCACGATCTGATCTGGTCGTGGTCATTGCAGGCATGGCCGTTCCCGGTCGATACCTGTCGGGGTTCCCGGCCAGCCCGAACGAGCTTCTTGAATTCCTCGCGTGCCTGGAAAAGCCCGTGAAAGTGCTTTGCGGCCCGGCTGCCCGGTACGGGTTCGGGTTGGCGGGCGGTAAACCCGTGCGTGATCTCCAGTTCGTTGCACCGGTCTTTGACGTTATCGCGCAGGGTGATGGTGAGGTCGTCGTGGCCGAGCTGCTACGCAACCAGTTAGACGCGGATGCGGTAGATCCCGCGCTCTGCCGAGTAAACGCCAGCATGATACGAGATCCCGCGGTAAAAGGCGCGCGAGTCGTGGCACAGCATCCGCTCTTCCCCCACTACCTCATCACTGAGATAGAGACGTATCGCGGATGCCCGCGCAGTATCCAGGGCGGCTGCTCGTTCTGCAGTGAGCCCAGCAAGGGTCCACCCGATTTCCGGCCCGTATCGGACATCCTGAGCGAGATCGCAGCGCTGTATCGCGCAGGCATTCGCCATTTCAGGCTCGGCAATCAGCCCTGCATCTTCTCCTATATGGCGAACGGCGCGGGTGAGGTGGAGTTCCCGGAGCCCAATCCGGACGCTCTCGAGCGATTGTTTCATGGCATTCGTGCGGTTGCGCCCGCGCTCAAAACGCTCCATATCGATAATGCCAATCCGGGCATCCTCGCGCGCTATCCCCGGGAATGCAGCCGCATCGCGAAGAGCATCGTACGGTATCATACGTCCGGTGACGTCGCCGCACTTGGTGTGGAAAGCGTTGACCCGGTTGTGATCGCGCGGAACAATTTGAAGGCTGATGCGGACGAGGTTCTGAGTGCGGTGAAGCTGCTTAATGAGGTTGGCTCGGCGAGGGGCGCGAACGGACTGCCGGAGCTCTTACCCGGCTTGAACTTTGTCTTTGGGCTCGATGGCGAGAGTAAGAAGACGTTCCCGCGGGATTACCAGTTCTTACAGCGGATCATGGATGAGGGGCTTCTGCTGCGCCGGATCAATCTCCGCCAGGTCATCCCTATTCCGGGCACGAAGCAGTTTGAGCTGGGGGATAAGCTCGTGAAACGCCATAAGCACGAGTTCCAGCGGTTGAAGCATTATATACGGACCGAAATCGACCGCCCGATGCTGAAGCGCGTTGTGCCCGAGGGCACTATCCTGACAGACATCTACCTGGAGATCCACGAGGGCACGGTGACCTTTGGACGGCAGCTCGGCAGTTATCCCCTCCTCGTGGGGATTCCGGGTGTGCTCTCGCTGCATAACTTTCTGGACGCAAAGGTCATTGGCTACGGCTATCGCTCGATCACCGCCGTGCCCTATCCGCTCGCGATCAACACTGCCTCGCTTGAGACGCTCACGGCACTGCCGGGCGTTGGCGCGAAGCGAGCCATGAGGATAGCAGCACGCAGACCGTTCGGTAATGCCGACGAGCTTATACAAGCCCTTGATGATCCCAAACTGGGGCAGAAACTGCTCGAGTATATAACTCTTAAATAAGGCCAGCGGCAAAAGGTGGTTAGAAGAGGTAATGTTCCTTGGCATAGATGTGGGCGGGGCGAACACGAAAGTAGCCACTTCTGATGGCGTCGTCGTTGAGTCCCTGTACGCGCCACTCTGGCATCGCAAGGTCTGCCTCTACGAGGTACTCCCCGAGGTGCAGCAGCGGTTTGGAGCCAAACTCGAGGCGATCGGTGCGGTAATGACTGGCGAGCTCAGTGACTGCTTCGCTACGCGCCGTGAGGGCGTTCTCTTCATTGCAGACGCCGTGGCGACGAGCTTTGATAACCCGCTGTTCTTTGACCGCATGGGTCAGTTCAGAGCCCGTTCGGCGGTAGAGACCGACCCACTTGCTTTCGCCGCGACCAACTGGCTCGCATCCGCAACGCTCGTGGCACAGGAGTACCGCGATGCGATCTTTCTCGATATCGGCAGCACGACCACCGATGTGATCCCCATTAGTGACGGTACGGTAAGAGCGCAGCGCACTGATCTTGAGCGCTTGAAACGCGGCGAGTTGATCTATTCGGGCGTGTTACGCACGAACGTCGCGGCAGTGCTGCAGCGCGTGAACCTCGCGGAGGAAGAGGCGAGCGAGACGTGCAGGGTCTCTTCAGAACTCTTCGCCATCACTGCGGACGCGTACATTGTTCTGGGCGAGCTACGAGAGGATGCGTATAGCTGCAGCAGCCCGAACTGGTACGCCTTCGTAGGCCGCGAGGTGGAAGAGAAGAGCAGAATGAGCGCTTTACAACGCTTGGCGCGGGTGGTCTGCAGCGACCTGGAAGAACTTGGCGAGACGGGTGCAGCTGCGATCGCTGCGCAGGTGAAGCAGAAGCAGGTCGAGGAGTTACAAGCATCGCTAGAACAGATGAAGACGGCCTACGGCCTGAGCCGTGTAGTAGCTGCGGGGATCGGCGATTTCCTCGCCCGTGCGGCTGCGGACGCGGTGCATCTGCAATTCATCTCGCTCGCTGCACGGTACGGAACTGACATTGCCGCCACGTTTCCCGCGTTTGCACTCGCCAAGCTCCTGGAAGCAGCGGTTACGGGAGGCGAGCGATGATGAAGAAGACCATGCGCGTTGCGGGCTTAACCGGCGGCATGGCGAGCGGCAAAACGCTCGTGCTCCAGCAGTTCATGAAGCTCGGCGCATATGTGATCGATTGCGACGTGCTCAGTCGCGAAGCGGTCATCCCGTGCTCGATGGCCTGGTGGGAGATCGTGCGATGCTTTGGCACGGAGATCGTGCGGCATGATTTAGAGCTTGATCGTAAAAGGCTGCGTGACCTTATATTCAACGATGCTGAGAAGCGCGTCACGCTGGAGAAGATCGTCCATCCAGTAGTGAATCGGAAGATGCGGGAGCGAATCGCGGCGATTGCGGCACTAACCGCGACGCACCACACGCTCGTGGTCGTCGATGTCCCGCTCCTGATCGAGACAGGCGTGCAGCACGAATTCGACGCCGTTGTTGTGGTCTACTGCAGTGAAGAGACGCAGATACAGAGAATCTCCGACCGGGAGGGCGTTACGAGAGCAGAGGCGCGAAAAATGATCGCTTTACAACTGCCCCTTACGGAGAAACTACCATTCGCGGATTACGTTATAACGAATGAGGGCACGCGCGAAGAAACGGAGAATCAGGTGCGCGCGATATTCGCAGAGCTTTCGCCTTGAGCTCCTGAGTTCGACTAAACGCCGCTGATCTTCGTCTTTGATAAGCCGATCTCTGCAAGGACGAACAGGTCAATTTCGTCAGCCAGTTCGGCGAACTGCTCTTTAAAGGCCTGGAGCTGGCTCCGAATCTCGTCGCTCACCTGCGCGACCTTGAGCTTCTCTTCGAGCTCTATCTCTTTATGATAAATATCGTCGATCAGCATGAAGATACTCGGCTTTTTGATCTGAATCGCCCGGAAATCTTCCATGACGTCCTCGCCCTGCTTATACCGGGCCAGAATCTCATTCCACTCCGCGGTGATCGCGTCACGATCCCTGACAAACTCATCGAGTGTTCCTAAGAATGCTTTTGAGATAAACCGCTCTTTCTCTTCTGCCACCATCGCCTGTGATGTTTTTGATATCGTCCAACCCTTAAATACTTTGCGATTTCTCCTTCGCACCGTGCACCGATGCTCAGCCACCCGTGCACGCAGTCCTGAACGCTACGATACGTAGGTACCGCACACAGCAGTCACCTCACGCACTTCGACCGCACTACCGCGTCGTGAGGCGACCATCTCCCAGCCCGCCATCTTCGCACGACCCACACCGAACGCCTTCTCACCGGTAAAAAGAACCTCATCGTTCACTCGAATCGCCGTGCCTGCATCAACCACACCGGGTGCCAGGATCGAGCCCCGGGGCAGGAAATCGCCGATGTGTACGGTATACGCAGCTAGAAGCTCCGCAATCTGGCGCGCGCCGTTCAGCGTGAGCGTAATAAGCCCGTATGCCGGCACAACGCGCGCAAGCACAGCACCATCTGCGCTGAGCTGGTAGGCCGGGAACTTACCGGTAATCTTCAGCCGCGTCCCACCAGCTTCTGAAAAGAGCGCACGCCCCACACCACGCCCGTACTGATAGTCAGCCATCGCCCTGAGCATGCTTGTTTTATGCGCGAGGCCTGGCAGTCGCTTCGTGTCGCCACAGAGCTCTGCGAATTCCTCACGCAGCCGCTGAAGCGCGCGCGCTGCGGTCATGTCCTCGTCCGCATCGCAGGTGAAGCTCACTTCGAGCCCTAAGTCAGCCGCGACACTGAGACATATATCGCGATACGCGCCGCTGAGATGTGCTACTATATGCTCGTACCTCTGGTGATGAAGCTCGAGATAGGTTCGCAGACACGAGGCGACCCATGCGCGCTCCTCAGCATCCCAGTGGCCGGTCACCGGAATGTCATAGAACGCAGCGGGATACACCAGCTCCAGCTCGCGCGGCACCACGCCGAGTGGTGACGTCAGGATCACCTCGTGCGCGTGTCCCCGGTAGGGTGCGATCGCGTCACTGAACTTCCGGTGCGATGGTGATCGCGAATAGGGCTTCCGCGCAGAGCAGGGCAAAAGCAGCAGAATGCGCCGCTGTGGTGGCTCATAACGATCCAAAACGCGGCGCGCAAATCGCTTCACCTCGACTCGCCACAAAGATTCCAGCGTGTTCGCCATCAGCACACAGTTCCGCGCGACCGGCGTTCGTAGCTCGAAATACGCGCCCTCCTCGAGATCCAGGAGGCGCAACGCGGCGGTCAGGAACGGCGAGGACCGCACCCTCTGCTCGATATATTCACGCATCGTGCCGGCGCGTATCTGCGTCCTGACCTTCTTCAGCTCCTTATCGAGCAGAAGCGAATTGTGCTGCGCCAGGAACTGTGCGCGCTCAGTATCATCCCGTTCGCGTAACTCGTCTGCAGTTAGCGCCGAGCAGACCGAGCAGACACAGGGCAGCTCTTCCAGATCGGATAACTCGAGTGCGCCTTCCTCTGTATGGTACAGGCCCTGATAGCCCTGAATTACGGCACTCGTGTCGTCCACGAGGTCAACACCCATGTAAATCAGCGCCGCGACAGTCTCGGCCGTGGCAATGCCAGGCACCCATAACGCGGTATCCGGCGGGATCGTCTCACGAGCTGCGAGAATACCGCGAACGAACTCCCGCGGACTGTGCAGCAGCGCTGATGCATAGGAGAGCACGTAGCAATCGACCTTTAACGACGGTAGAGCTTCGTTCAGTGTGCAAAAGAGCGGATGAACGGAAGGCAGCAGCACAGTGCCGCGCGGCACGTTCCAGTTCTTGGTCTCAAGAAGCTCAGGAAAGTTCGGATCTTCCACTGAGCGCACTGCAAAGCCTTCCTCACCGCTGCGTAAGGAATCACCGTGGAAGAGCAGCGGTGTCTGCTGCCTCCCCTCTTTCACTGATAGAAGACCAAGGCGTGCCGCGCCGTCCCTTCTCCTGACCTCGTAAAAGGTGCTCATCTGCAAGCATACATAAAAAGGAACGAGCGTTTTTGAAGCTTCTGAATTAATCTGCTAGTCATATCTTTTCAGGCATCGTTTTCAAAAGATTCGATAAGAATCAGAACACTACGCTGATGACTTCGAACTGATAGCATGCACTAATCCAGGAGCCTAAAAACGTACCAGATCGATCGTGCAGCCTCACCACACCCGTGCCGCGCGTCGCGCCAGATCCGGTCGTGCGGTGTCTTCCCCCACGTCTCCGTGCTTCTTCAGAAACATTTAACTGCAAATTCCCCCTTTTATATGTCACCGGGAAATGGAAGAGAAAGTTAAGGAGCGGATTGTTGTTGATGCCCAGATCATGGTCGGTAAACCCGTCATAAAAGGGACGAGGATACCCGTTGATGCGATTATACGCAGATTGGCAGAGGGCATGACCATCAAAGAGGTACTTGAAGACTATCCCAACCTCACTCGCGACGATGTTCTGGCTGCGTTAGAATACTGCGTTTATCTCATCACCGGCGAAGATATTATACCGCTTACTCCCCGCTAAAGCGATGCGTTTTCTTGTTGATGAGTGCACGGGCAAGAAATTTGCCGCACTTTTGGAACGAGAAGGGTATAATGTGGTATATGTCGGTGAGATCTTGCCCTCGGCTTCAGATTCTGAAATTATAAGAAGAGCCGAAGAGGATAACCGCATTCGTATAACGGACGATAAAGACTTCGGCAACCTTGTTTTCCGGTTAGAAAAACCAACAAAAGGCGTTGTGCTTCTCAGAATGGGTGTTAATCCTCATAAAAGAGTGCGTACGTTTATTAAGGTGCTACAAGCACACGATATAGACGGGAAATTCGTCGTTCTCAAAGAGGATTCGATAAGAATCAGAACACTACGCTGATGACTTCGAACTGATAGCATGCACTAATCCAGGAGCCTAAAAACGTACCAGATCGATCGTGCAGCCTCACCACACCCGTGCCGCGCGTCGCGCCAGGGTATAGGCATCCTGAGGCTCACGCAGCAGCTCCCCGTTCAAGAACAGGTAGGCTGCCTTCGTGTTGTAGTAGGGCGCGCCTTTGCGCGAGAAGACTATAAGAATCTTACCCTCATGTCGTGTCTCCACACCCTCACAGAACTCGTGACTGCGAATGATCGTTGTCACGTTCGCCATCCGCAGAAACGCAGCGGTAACGTTCCGGCCAAAGAGGTTTCCGGCGCCCCGGAAGGACTCGAAACACCCGTACGCCTCGATCGGATCGTTCCAGAGGAGTTCTTTGAACGTGCTCGAGGCTGGATGTGAGTCACGTGCGAAGGCCACGTCATGGAGCGAGGAGACGTGACAGGGCACGCCGCCGTGAACCAGCATGTACCGGCCGGCGATGAGCGTCGCGTAGGGCAGATAGGACCACAGATCCTTCAACGCACGGTACAGCTCCTTGCCCTGCTCGCCGAAGCGCTGGATGAAGTAGAAGGGCAGTTCATGGGGTGTGAAGCGCAGATCCGGCGGGCCTTCGTGGTTACCGCGCATGAGCGTAATGCGGTCGTTGCCGCCCTGGAGCGCCTTCAGGGTGAAGACCAGGTAGTACGTGGCAATGCTTTCATCGCCCCGATCGCCATAATCGCCGAGGAACACGATTCGATCCGCCTCCGCGACCTCCGGCTGCTTCAGGATATGTGTTAAGCTCTTCAGATCACCGTGGATATCGCCGATCACCACCACGCTCTTTACCGATTCGGGATCGATCCGCACCATGCCGCTGCCCTTGCGTACGCCCAGCTCAGTTTGCAACGTCTGCTTCACCGTCGCCATGAGCGCGGCGAACTCGTCTGCATCGACTGTAAAGCCCTGCTTAACCCATGCATCAACCTCTTCTGTGTTCATAGCTCCCTGCAGACCTTCGGACGTGGATTTTTTTTTGCCCCCACACGTATTACTCTTTTGACCGGTAAAGGAGTTGTTTGTGTATGAATTCATCGAGCTTCCTTGGGCCTGACCCACCGCGCAAGTCACGTACCGCGCAGTTACGGGTAATCTCTACGCTCTTCCTGCTCTTCAGCGTCGCCATCGGCGCGGTCATCACCATCCACCCGCTATATTTGGAGCAGTTTCTGGTAGCGCCGGAACTGGTTGGACTCGTGGCCGCGCTCTCCTCGCTCTCCGGGATGCTCTTCAGCCTGCCCACCGGCATCCTCGCCGACCGGTTCAGCAGGAAACGACTGCTCACCGCCTTCTTTCTGCTCCTGGCCGCCGTTCTGCTCGCCTTCTTCCTGAACACCAGCCTGTACGCGCTGATCGTGCTGCAGCTCCTGTTCGGGATGGCCATGGCACCGGCATGGGTGATCAGCGAGGCAGTCGTGAAGGATATCTCACCCAGCGACCAGCGCGGCGAGTTCCGATCGGTCTACGGCACCTTTGCCAATGCGGGGCTCTTCATCGGCCCGGTGATTGGCGGACTGCTCGCGGACCGATTCGCGCTGCGAACCCCGTATATCTTCGCGGTGATGCTGCTCCTTGCCTCGTTGACCTTCATCATCAAGCTCACGGATAATGCCCGTCAAAACTCACGCGTCGCTGCCCAAGCGGTGTCGCATCACGAGGACTTACGAGCGCTGCTCAAGGAGTTCGGCCAGCAGCGCGAGCTGATCGTTCTGGAGCTCTGCACCGCTGCACTCTTCTTCTGGTACTCAGCCAGGTGGGTCTTCGGGCCGCTCTTCCTCGATCGGCTCGGATATAGTCCGTTCGTCATAGGGCTCTGGATCGCCGTCTCGGCCGCACCATATCTCTTCTTCCAGATACCGCTGGGGCGGTTGGCCGACCGGCGCGGGAAGACACGCTTGATCTGCCTCGGGTTCGTGGTGGCCGCGATCTTCATCATCCCCCTGGGGTTTCTGCAGACGCTCCCGAGCCTTTTTGTAACGATCTTCGTGATCTCGGTGGGCACAACCCTTGTGGAGCCGCTGATCGAGGCACGGGTCGCTGATATCGTGCCCCAGGAACGATATGGCGCGTACGCGGGCCTCTTTGAATTCGCGAAGACCTTCGGGGTCATGCTGGGCCCCGTCTGCTCTGCCCTCTTCGTCTTTCTCTTTGGTATCACGTATTCATTCATTCCTGCAGTCTTCTTCTTCTTTCTCGCGTTTGCTCTTTTCCTCCGCTCACGACAATCACTCTGTAGCGGAGTATCGTTGAAGGGCAGGAACTGGTAAAGAAGAACGATGCCGCTCAAAATAGGGCTCACCGGGAAGCCGCGAATAGGCAAGTCCACGATCGTTAAAGTAGTAATCGAACGATTGAAAGCGGATGGCGTGCCGGTGGGCGGCATGCTCACCGCCGACCTGCGCGAGCACGGACGCCGAGTGGGGTTCACCATTGAAGACATCCGCACCGGCGAGACGGGCGTTCTGGCGCACGTGCAGCTTCCGACACGGGGGCCTACCGTAGGTAAGTACACCGTCAACCTCACGGATCTGGACAATATCGGCGCGCGCTCGATAGTAGAGGCCACGATACGACCGGAGATCAAGCTGATCATCATTGATGAGATCGGCACAATGGAGTTGAAGTCCAGGAATTTCATCGAGGCGGTCGAGCGTGCACTGGCGAGTGAGAAGCACCTCGTGGTTACCGTCCATCAACGCTCAATGCACGAGCTGGTGCAGCGCATACGGAGAACGTTCGAGATCCTGGAAGTCACCGAAGCGAACCGGGACGATTTACCCACCATGGTCATGGCTGCTTTGCGGAACAGTACCGATTACAAGAACCTGAACTCAAACGAACCTTAATGACGACCCTGTGTTAGGGGGTTATGATTATTGAATCATGAATGACCGGGATTTCCCCGCTCGTCGGTTGTGCGCCTGAAGATCGGTATTGGCTCGCGTTTATGCCGCGACCGTTCCGCCATCTGTTTTACCCGCGCCACCAACTCAGGATCACACGCGGTTCGGCTCACGTCCGCATCGCCGCGCTCCCACAGGGCGAGGATGCGATCCAGCAGCTCGTAGCTCATGCCTATCTCGCCCTCGTCCGTTTGCCCCGCCCAGAGACCGGCACTCGGCGGCTTCTCGATGATCACCCGTGGAATCCCGAGCTCCTCGGCGAGCGCTCGCTCCTCGGTCTTGAGTACATCGCCGAGCGGGAGGATATCCGCAGCGCCATCGCCGTACTTGGTGAAGTACCCGATCGTGAGCTCGCTCTTGTTCCCGGTGCCGACGACGAGGTAGTTCCGCTTGTTCGCGAAGTAATAGAGACAGATCATCCGGAGTCGCGGCTTGAGGTTCGCTATCGCGAGCTCGACCGTTCGTTCTGCAGCGCCACCGTGCCGTTCGTCACCGGTAAGGAGCGTGAGGAACGCGGTAAATATGGCAGAAAGATCGAACTCCTCTGTCTCGATATCGAATTGCGCGGCGATCAATCGCGCATGCGTAACGTCCTCTGGTGGGGACTTGCAGGGAAGGATCAGACCAAGTGTCGTATCAGGACATGCGCGTTTGCAGAGCACCGCGGCGACTGAAGAATCAAGTCCACCACTCATGCCCAGGACAACGCCCCGTGCGCCAGCCTCGCTTACGCGTTCTCGTATCCAATCGCTGATGTGCGCCGCCAGCATTGAGGGGTGCATACCGTCCGTATCACTGTCACCTAGATTTATACCAGGAGCTACAAATAAGTTAGTGTGACGTTTTTTACGAGACGATGAGCGCGAAGGGCTTGATCGCACTGCTCCCCATCAAAGGAACGATTGCTGCGGAGAGCTCGCTCTTCGGCTTCCTCTCGTCTTCCCGAGGCATCATTCAGGCGATCGAGGACGTAGAACGGCGGAAGCGGATCAAAGCGGTCGTCTTCGAGATCGATTCTCCCGGTGGCACGCCCTTTGCGGCTAAAGAGGTCGCAACGCGGATCAAAGCGATGAAGAAGCCCACGATCGCCTGGGTACGGGAGCACGCGACCTCGGGCGGCTACTGGATCGCGAGCGCTTGCGACGAAATTGTCGCGGACGAGCTGAGCACTTTGGGCAGTATCGGGGTACTGAGCATCCGCCCGGACATCGGTGAACTGCTGAAGAAGTTCGGGATCGATATCGAGACCTTGAAGACGGGTATCTACAAGGGCCTGGGACTGCCCTATGAGACACCCTCGGAGGATGAGCGTGCGCTGCTGCAAGCGGAACTGGAGGAGATAAAGGAGCACTTCCTCTCGGCGATCGCCGCGAACCGGCAGCTGGACGAGGAGACACTGAAGGAATTGGCCACGGCGAAGGTCTATCTCGGCCGCGAAGCGAAGGAGATCGGGCTGATAGACCATCTCGGCGGCAAGGATATCGCTCTCGCCCGAGCAAAGGAGCGCAGCGGGATCACGCGCGAGAAGATCATCTCATATGATGAGCGCAGGCGTAAAGGCGTTTTGCGTCGGCTGATCGAAGAGCTGCTCTGGTGAGCTTCCGGGTATCTCAATACGGCTCGCGGTCGCCCCACGATTCTTCCTGCTTGCCTGTCTCCGCCCGGTAGGTATCCGAGACACTGTGGATCTGCTCCCGGTAGCTCTTACGCAACGCTTCAATCTGCTTCATGAGCTCTTCTTTCGACGCACATTCCGCCGCGTAGCGCTTCTTCCACTCCTCGACCGCCTCAAGCGCTTCGTCCGCGAACATGGTGCGGCTCTTTGATTCCCAGAGCGCCGTCTCGTAGCGATCCTGCGCCGTTGCGAGCTCTTTGGAGATTCGGCGCAATTTCACGATCGCGCCCACCAGAGAGGCCGCGAGCATAAGTGCAATGAGCTCGAGGATCATCAGTGATGCACCACCCGTGATTGCGGATATGCTACGGCACTATATGCAGCCCCTGCTCGTACTGCAGTTCGCCCAGCTTTCATTCGCCACCAGAACGTTTCCCGTAAGGTTTGTTTCCGCATTCTGATCTCTTCGGTCATCGAACTCCGCGTGATACGTTTCCGCTTCTGTTTCTGGTTGATGCTCAGTAATCTTTAAGTTAAATATGTTGAGCGCACGTATTAATCAGAAAGCGGTTTTCGGATGGCCCGGACTATTTCTGCAATGAGCGAACTGTTGGCGTTAAGGCACGAGATCTTTTGGGGAAGATGAACGGCAAAGCGGCAGGCAATAAGCGGATACCGTGGGACGAATACTGGATGAAGATCGTCAACGACGTGGCACTGCGCTCAACCTGTGTGCGACGGCAGATTGGTGCTTTAGTGGTTAAGAATGACGTGATCGTCTCGACCGGCTATAACGGTGCTCCGCGTGGCTTTCCGCACTGTCTTGATGTCGAATGCCGGCGGGATAAGTTGAACATTGCCTCAGGCGAGCGCCACGAGGAGTGCGTGGGCGTGCACGCGGAGCAGAACGCACTGCTGCAGGCAGGCCGGGATGCGGAGGGCGCAACGCTCTATGTCAACGCCTTCCCGTGCAAGATCTGCGCGAAGCTGATCATCAACGCAGGCATCAAGCGTGTGGTAATCTCGGGCGAGTATAGTGACCGAGAGGGGCTGGCGTATATGGAGCAAGCGGGTATCAGACTCACGTTTCTTTAGTACGGCGTAACGTGCTGCGGACAGAGGAATGAACAATAACAATCGCTTGGAACGCGCGCAGCAGAAGCGTGATTTTGAGACCTACGCGGAGCTGGAGAGCGTAATAGAGGAGTTGAACGAGTCGGTGGATGCGATCATTGTGGAAGGCGTTCGAGATAAAGAGGGGCTACGGGAGCTGGGGATTACCAAGGAGATCCTCATGTGCTCGACGAAGCCTGATACCCCGTTCATCGATGATCTCCGCAGCAGGTACAAGCGAGTTGCGATTCTCACGGACTATGACCGCGAAGGAAAGCGGTTCAATAAGCGACTGACCGTGCGCCTGGAGCATGAGGGCATCAAGGTTGAGACGACGTTCCGCAGCAGGATCGGGCGGATTTTGGGGCTCCGCGGCATGCGGGATATCGAATCGGTGAACGCGCTCAAGAAGAGACTGCTTTAACGCCGAGCGCCTCCAGCATATGCCTCAGCTGCCGCACACTGAGCTGCCCCGGTGCGAGTGCCTGCTCGCCCTCGAGATACCCATAGGTCAAGAGCGAGCCGTAAAGCGGTGCGATAACGCGCAGATGCCGTCCGAAAGATCCCATACCGATCATCGCGATGCGCTTACCCTCGCGCGTGAGCTCGTGGGTGAATTCAAGCAGCATCAGCGTATCATCAAGCGACTGAGGTGTGAGAGCGATCTTCGCGATACTGCCACCGCACTCGTGCATGCAGGTAACGATTCGCAGGAGCTCATAGCGAGATCGCATACCCGCGAAGTCGTGGAACGAGCAAATGACCGGCACGCAACGCTCCTGCGCCTTCGCGATCAGCTGCCTCCGCTCTAAAGCCGAGGAGAAGAACTCGACGTCCACCGCATGAACCTCCACAGCGTCGAGAATGCTGCGGAGTAGCGCGAGCCGTTCGTGTTCGGTGCCCGAGAACGCACCGCCCTCCGCCCGGTTTCGGTTTGTGACGATGATCGGGAGCGGTAGAGGGTCGAGGAATTCGGTGATTCGCGCGATGCGCTGATCCTCCGGCCCTAGCAGGTCGATGCGGAGCTCAAGCGCGTCCGCGCCTTCTTCCGCTGCGCGTGCTGCATCCTGACGCGATAAGGTCCGCAATACGGCCACGATTACCGGTGCCCGTTTCATCAAGACGCTCTCTAACATTTTTTATCGCGCACCACCCGGCATTTGCAGGCTGATAAGAACAAAGCGGCCGGTGTTTTAAGGATATGGTGCCGGGTGAGAGCGAAACATCCTCACAAAAACCGTGGGAAAACGACCGGAGCGATTTCACATACGAATTGGCACGCCGAGCCGACCGCGACGCAGCTACTGCTAATCCAGAACATAGGCACTGATCGTTCCGTTCGTTTCCTGGGTCGTGAGAAACCGGATTGCTCCGCGTTTATCCGAGACTCTCGACGAACTCCACTTCGAGCACGGGCGCAGGCACAATGTCCAGGAACATAATACCCGCGAGCCGCAGGATCTCCATGAACCTCGTGGCGTCCTCATGTGAGAAGTTGTAGTGCTGGATGAGCTCAGCAACCGGTGAGACCAGAATGGTACTGCCCATCATGGTCGTCCGTCCTTTCGAGAACCGGTTGGTCGCGACATCACGAATGAACCTGCCGACCAGTGCCGAGGCGTTAGAGCCCGCGATGGTGCCCGTGATTGCGCTGCGATTCACGTGCCGGAGGTACGCGGCTTTGAAAGTCTCGTAATGGGCGAGTTCGAGGTCGTCGATAACTGTATCGTACTCCTCGATCGAGGTCTGCTGGACGAACACCTTCAGAAACCGCTTGCCGGCGGCAACCGCGTCCCGCAGCTCCTCAGGGTCGTGGAGCAAGAGCGCGACGTAGGGCTTGATTCGCAGCTCCCACAACTCCATATCCGTGCTCAGCACGGACATATCGGTCCGGTACCGCACCTGGAACCGTAAGACCAGTGCGGCGATGTAGGTACCGAGCGCTTTAGCATCGGACTCCACGAACTCCTGCCCGAACCAGGATACCGTCTCTTCTTTCGTCATGGTACTAAGAACAAGGGGAATGGAGGATATTAGGTTACCTGACGCGGCACCGGGATCAATATTGTCTTGGCCGCAGCTGATACGAAGAAGTTGAAGCGTTGAAAGCCGTGGGTTAAAATGCAACAGAGAGAACAATGAGGCCAGCATAACAGCTAGTGTTCGAAAAGTTTTTGGTATGAAGGATACTTAGTATGGCTTAGGAGGAGGTGATAGAAATGGTCCACATTAGACCGTTTGAAGAAGGCGATACCGCCCGGCTGTTAGCGATCGAGAAGGTATGTCCGCACGGTAACGAACACTGTGCCGTGGGCGTGGACAAAAAATCAAACTTCACTGCGCGCTATGCACTGTATGATAACTGGAACGTTCTCATAGCCGAAGAGGATGACGGTGAAGTTGGTGGATGGATCGGCTGGACAGTGAAGCAGTCGCCAGCGCAACAAGAGCCGTACGTCTATCTAGCTGAGGTAATGGTACATCCGGCGTTCCGGCGCAAAGGAGTGGCTACCACGCTGGTGCATGAAGCGGAGCAGCAAGCCCAAGAAACCGGCTCAAAATACCTGTATTGCTATATCTACGGCCCGAACGACGCCTCGACGGCGTTGTTCGAGAAACGGGGCTATGCGAGCATGAGAACGCTCAAATCTTGTGCACTAACCGCGTATAAAAAAGTGGGGATCGCAGCGAACTATACGATCGAACACGCTACGATAAGGGATATCCCTGCTGTTGTGCGACTCATTAACGAGTACAATGCAGGGCGTGCGCACTTCGCACCCTACACGCCAGAAGGGTTCGCATCTTATCTGAACGGCATCCCCGGATACGGCCTGGAGCAGTTCTGGGTAGCTCATGATAAAGATGCGGAGGGTACTATAGTGGCCTGCGCGGGATTATGGGATTGCTCAGTACTGGCGGAGATGTGCTATACGAAAGAGCCGCGTATGTGGCACGTGATGCGCACGCTATTAGGATTCTTGAGTCTCTTTGGTCGCGTGCCGAGGATACCTGCAGAGGGCGAGTATTTCAAGGTGTATTTCATGACAGATCACGCATTCAAACCGGACCACGGCGATGCGATGTCAGCCCTTATCGGCTCGTTCAATAACATCGTATTCGATGCCAACCGCGATTTCTTCGTCGCCAATCTGGATCCGGACGACCCGCTTGTTGCGGTACTCAAAAAGTTCAAACCGCAGATTGACACATGGCACATATATGCCAAAGCACTCGAGTCCGGAGGCAAACTGCCTGCGTTCAGCCCCTTCTATGTGGATGTCAGGGATTGTATTCTCTGACCGTTCTCTATATGGGGTGGCGCACAGGAGAAGGGCGAGAATATGCCGCGCTCGTCCAACGGTCTCCCACCTTTAAATGACTGCACGGCCAAGTGAGAAGAGGTGAAATAGTGAATGACTATCCCGGATTGTATCACCTTTGCAAACCAGAATCCAGTGACCAGTGTCGCGACCGTCGAGGGCGATCAGCCGCGTGTACGGAAATTCCTGATGTGGTTTGCGGACGAGACGGGGTTTTATTTCCATACCGGGACACCGAAAGCGATCTACGAGCAGTTGCAGCGCAACCCGAAGGTGGCGCTCTGCTTCTATAATCCCGGTAACGCGCCGGGCGCTGGAACGATGCTGCGCGTGACTGGTGCGGTGGAGTTTTGAGAGGATCTTGTGCTGAAGGCGCGGCTCATAGAAGAGCGACCGTTCTTAAAAGCGATCGGGACAGGGCGACCTGATAATCCGCTCTTAGCGGTCTTCCGCGTGCCGCACGGTGAAGCGTGGTTCTGGACGATGGAAAACAACCTGCGCGAAGCTGAGATCGAACGTATTCGGTTTTGATAGAGGCTCGTTTGGCAATCTCTGGAGAATAGATAGAGGATGTCTCCCCACGACTATCCAGAGCACCATTGCCGGGTCATCTTCGCCCAGGATCAGGGGAAAGAGCAGTTCAAGGACGAATTCGGGACTTTGGTCCGGGGTGAAAGTGTTGCGGAACCTATGGAAAAGCAGCTGAAAGCAGACCGTAAGGCCACATGTCACGAGCTTCGAACGCGTCATCGTTTGTGAAGTGAAGAGCTTCACGTATAAACAGAATAATGCGTAGTTAAAAACGGTACAGTCGCACGTTAACTCCGGGGTTCCGTCTCAGTGGGGCGTTCATTCTATTCGCGGACTGTGCGAGATCACCACGAAGAAGAGGTGGAAACTGCACGTGCATTCTTACGACAGCAATTCCTGGACAGATGAGCTCTGGCCGAAACGCTAATAAGCATAGCGTGTCCTCGATCTCTTATGAGTGTCACGGTTACAAACGTCGTATTTCTCCTGGGGATAGTACTGGCGTTAACGGGCGCCGCCGTCATGGCTCATGGCAGCCTATTCGGAGACCGGACCACCCCAGCAGCTATTACGATCGGGATTATCGGCCTAAGTTTGATAGCAACCTCGAGAAAGAAGCAGCGCGGCGCTTCACACCCCTAACATGGGTTCGCAGCTCACACTACCATAGCCGCTGCCGGTATGTTCAGCGTCGTCGCGGACCGCAGCGCGAAGAAAGATAAATAGGTAACAGCCCTTAGAGAGTAGTATTCTGCGCCAACCTAGAGCGTACGCATCTGGTATGGCCGGGGTGTGGTAGCGGTTATCCCTGGGGACTGTGGATCCCTAGACCTGGGTTCAAATCCCAGCCCCGGCCCTCAAGCATTCTCGATACTGCTTGGCACAGCTTCTTAAACATGTCCTTTGCCTGAGTACCGTACTAATCAATAGGGTTATCTCGCACCTCCACCACCACCACCAAAGCCACCGCCACCGCCAAATCCGCCACCGCCTCCACTACCCCCGGCACCTGCTCCCGTCGCTACCGGAGTCGTCATACTGTGTACGTGCCCGAAGTAGAGCGGCAAGTATATCGCTGCATCAGCAGTACCAGCGGGTACGCTCACCTGCAGGTGCTCCATCGCTTTCGCAACCGTATCGCCCACGCCGAGCGCAGTGCCGTAGACGAGCCATTCCTGCCATATGGCTACATCTTCAGGCGCATACTTACGGATCGCTGCGAAATCCGAGAGAAACGTTGCGAACGCATCCCACTCGAGTTTCTCTTTATAATAATCGCCCGTCCACCGGCCAAAGAGCGCAGTTGGGGCCATTACGGGAAGAATGGCCTGGAGCGTAAGAATGCCTGAAGCAACGAGTGCGGTTTGTAACGGGGGATACGTATCCCGAACCATGAGGAATAACAGGAGCACGACAAGCAGGGTGATCGGAAAAGGGATAATGAGCTTCGCCAACTGCATCCTGCCGCCCATGACAAACTCTTCCGCGACACTCTTATTCGCATCTTTCATCAAGCCGGTCAATCTGCTATGGATCCCGCTGAGACTGAGCCGTGCATTATCACCCATGCGCGCAGCATCCCGTAACTCCTCAACTCGTGCCGCAAAAGCTCTGGTGTCAAAGACGCCGTTTTCCGCGTAATCTCGTAAAAACGAGAGCACGCGCTCTTCATACTCATCAATCCCCACAGCAGGCTCCTTCAGCAAGGTGATCTTCACACTTCCACCCGATTTTACGATCCTGCCCCGTTTGCCCTCTGTCGCTATCTTGAGGATCCCGCGCCGCTGCAAATCGAGCAGAGTGGCATAAAAGCCGTGTTCATCGAAATTAAAGGCGTCACCTTTGAACACGAGGTTCACCAGCCAGGGCTTCCTGCTCCTCGGCACGTAGCTCAGGGACTTCGGTACCGTGAACTGTTTCTCCCTTCCGTGTTTGTAATACACCAGCACGAGCAGTACTGGGAAAAGGAAAATCAGTGCTAAAAGGATAAAACTCACTGCAGAGAAGAAACGATAGGCCAGAGCATAGCGTGAATTTGCGGTGACCGTTTTACCCTCGACGTCCGTTACGTGACGTGGAAACCCCGCCAGCTCAGCTACAAGTTCGGGCTTGAGCAGCAGCTCGAGCTCCAGAAGCGTATCCTTCGGGCTTGCGCCCGTTGCAACCCACGTGTCTCCTTCCCTCGTGATCTCCATTGGCGGGTGCGAGAAAAGCTGTACAACGGAATTATTCGGGTCATGAACGACGAGTGTAACCTGCTGGTACGGCAGATGTTCAGTGGCGAGTTTCACGTTCACGTGGCAATACTCAGCATCGCATTCCAGTGGCGGATGCAAGCGGAACAGATAATCAATCTGGTACTCCCCCGCATCGAATCGTTCAGGGTTATAGCAGCCCGCCTCATTCCGCACTGCTAAGGCGCGAATATCACCGATATATACGGCTTGTGTCGTTGAAAGTAGTGTTACAGCACCCTGCCAGTCCTTCGTATAGGCGATCGTTCCTGGCGGTGGCGAGATGCTGATTGGTTCTACATACGGTTCACCGGGGTTCTCCCACGAAAGTGGCGCTTCCCAGACCCGATAGAGCATCCGGTACGTGCCGGATTCCGCTATGTGGTAGCTGAACGATTCCGCAAGCGTCCCGTTTAGATACAGATTAGCCCGGTATTGGCGAACGTAAACATCTCCGTAGCCGGTAAGAGCAGTTGCTAGCAGTACACCAGCAGAGCCAATCACGAAAACTGCCACTACCAGAAGGGTGATCTGTCTCTTCTCGTTCAACTCCAGCTCACCGCGGGCCGTCTCAGTTCCGCCTCTTCAAACTCGAGATAGGCCATCTTCTTCAGCCCGATCGAAGCCCCCACGAAATTTGACGGCACGACGTCAAGCTTGGTATTGAATTCCTGAACGATGTTGTTATAGGTGTAGCGATGTCGCGCTATCTCCTCTTCCAGTTCCTTAATCGCATTCATCGTTACCACGACGGTCTCAGAAGTCTTTAAGGCCGGATAATTTTCCGCAACCGCAATAAGGCTACCGAGCAAGCCACGGCTTTCCGCATCGATTCGCCCGAGTTCACCGGCACCTGCTTTACCGATGGTTGCCCGCAGCTGGGTGATCTTCTCGTAGGTATCCCGTTCGAACCGTGCATAGCTTTTTACCGATTCAACGAGCTGCTCGATCATATCCAGCCGTTTCTTCAGGGCGACTTTCACCTGCCCGAGCGTCGCTTCTCCCGCGTTCTTCAAGCTCTGGAAGCGATTGTACGTCAGGAAGAAGTAAATGACGATGCCGAGCACAAAAATTACGGCGAGCACAATTAACAGCACAAATAACGTATCCATTGGTTCTCCGCTCCTGTTGACAGTAGTGCATTATCGAACTGAACTTAAAAAGGTATGGATGACTGTAGTTACCGTTTTCAGCGTCTCACTTTGTTGGAGGGTGAGAATGTCTCCCGAATTTCAGCGTCCAAGACGCCAGTTTCTGTGCATGATAAGAGAGAACGCCACGATTCGTCCTAAGCAAACCGCCCGATACATCATGATGGTCTTCGATTGCTATTGAGCTATACAAAGACCAAAAAAGAAAAAGAAAAGGAGTCCGCAAAAATGCCGGGACTCCGATTTACGCACGATTCAACTCATCTCAGGAACTTCGAGACGAATGGCGAGGTTTCTCCTCTACGCAGGAAGTGCCCGGACGGTCCCTCACCAAGGAACTCGGAGAACCAGGACTCGTGCTCGATCTCTTCGTTCAGGATCGCCTGAGCCAGGTCGTAGGTGCGGTGATCCTTGCCCGCCGTTAGATTGCAGATATGCGTATAGCCACGGACTGCGCAGCGCTCCGCTTCCACGAGCACCTTCAGGATTTCGATGACGTTCGTACTGTCCTTCGGTAGGTATGCAGGTGGGCAGGCGGATATATCGTGGAACTGCTTCATATCCCTGGGCAGCTCGCCACCAAGCTCGTAAATACGAGGCACGAGCGCTTCGAAGTGGTTCCGGTCTTCTATGCGTGCGGTCTCCGCGATCTCCTTGACCCCCTCGCCCTCCAGGCCGATGAGATTTGCCCGAAGGATAGTGTAGTAGTAGAACGTGGTCAGCTCGGCCGCAGCATTCTTGACCAGAAGCTCCAGCAATTCGTCGACATTGATCCCCGATTTCTCAACCATCTCACGCGTTACTTTTGCCATTATATATCATCTCCTGCATACACAAGGTGTGCGAGGCAATAAAAAGTTTTCCCGTGCACACATTCATGATCGGCAACAGCGAAGTTGCCGGTACGTATAGGTTACCCAAACGCGACATCGAGCACCATCATGACCACGAACCCGAGCATCGCGCCCATCGTCGCCAGATCAGCATTACCGCCGCGTTGCGACTCCGGCACGACCTCTTCGACCACCACGAAGATCATGGCGCCAGCCGCGAAGGCGAGCGCATAAGGGAGGAGTGGGCGGGCGAGGATGACCACTGCCGCGCCGGTAACACCTGCGATCGGTTCCACGACGCCCGATAACTGCCCGTACCAGAAGCTCTTCAGTCGCGACATGCCATCGCGCCGCAACGGCATGCTCACCGCAAGCCCTTCGGGGAAATTCTGGATTCCGATACCCACTGCCAGGGTAACGGCCGCAGCGAGTGTTGCCGCGGGATAACCCGCGACGATGGCGCCAAAGGCTACACCGACTGCAAGTCCTTCGGGTATATTATGCATGGTGATAGCAAGAACGAGCAGGGTGCTCCGGTGCCACGAGGTCTTGATCCCTTCCGCTTCCTCGATCGGATAGCCGACATGGAGGTGCGGGAGTACCTTATCGATCATACGTAAACAAGCGCCACCGGCGAGAAAGCCCACTGCCGCCGGGAGCCATGCGGGCATATGCTGCCCGCTCGACATCGCGATCGAGGGCGCGAGGAGCGACCAGAAACTGGCTGCGATCATCACACCACCCGCGAACCCGAGCATGCCGTCCAGTACGTTCCGCTTTACCTCTTTGGTCATGAAGACCGTTGCGGCCCCCAGCGCGGTCATGAACCAGGTAAACACGGTCGCGAGAAGTGCCTGGAGAACCGGATGGAGATCCTTGATAACCTCCAGCATGGTATAGCTCCTTTACCCGCGTACGGGCATACAAATTCTCACTCTATAACGTTGTCGTTATGCTCGTTTTTATTACCCATATTCACCGTTTGGATATACGATACAAGAGCCATAGCATTATTCAACGTATCGTTTTTAGCACTGTACAGCAGCGTTACGCTTCCTTTTACTGATTCTTCACGTATTGCATCTAACAGCTCGTGTTTACCCTCCAATTCACCAAAATACCGCTTTTTGAATTCGTCCCATCGTTCTTCTTTATGCGCGAACCATTTCCTTAGTTCGGTGCTTGGCGCTATATCCTTGAGCCATAAGTCCACGCTGGCCTTATCTTTGCTTAGACCACGGGGCCATAATCTGTCAACCAGTATCCTAAATCCATCATCTTCTGCGGGCTGCTCATATATCCGTTTTACTTTTAGGGTCATTATAACACCCGTTCTCCATTACGTTTTAGCAAACTAATACCAATTTCCCTATTCTTGTAACGTTTTCTTCATCGAGCGCGCCATTAACTGCCACCCTGCTATTACACTCGAATATTCTGCCCCAACATATCTTTCAATACTTATATTAGCCTATGCACGCATCGCGTATATAGCTTTCGCACCTTCGGGCCTTTGCCACCTAACATCTTTTTGCTCTTGAAGTCGACTTTTGCTCCGCGCGTCCCTAAGTTCATTTTATCGCAGAGCATATCAGAAAACCGATGCGCGTACTTATTGTGGGCTCAGGCGCGGGAGGCGCGACCGTCGCGAAAGAGCTCGCCGCTCGTGATGCCGAGGTCGTTCTTCTCGAACGCGGCCCGGGGGTAACTGAGAAAGAGGCCACGTACTGCTATGCCACCGTACGGTCAGAGGTCGAGATCCTCAGAACGTGCTGCCTGGGTGGTTCGACCCTGGTCTCCGCGGGAAATTGCGTGCGCGCGTTAGAATCAGAGCTGCGCGCCCTGGGGCTCGACCTCCGCGCGGAGTTCGAGGAGATCGAGCATGAGCTCAGGATAAGACCGCTCCCGGATTCGCACCTCGGCGCGGGCACCAAACGGCTCATGGCAGCGGCCACAGAGCTTGGCTTCCGGGTCACGAGGATGCCGAAATGCATCGATCCCGCGAGGTGCACGCCCTGCGGCAACTGTGCCTTCGGCTGTCCGCACAACGCGAAATGGACCGCGCTCGAGTTCCTCGTGCAGGCGAGACAGAACGGTGCAAAGATTGTTACTGACACACCAGTAATCGATCTGGTGGTGAGAAACGGCGCGATTGCCGGTGTACGCACCCGGAACAGGATTTACGAAGCTAATATCGTCGTGCTGGCTGCAGGCGCGCTGGAGACACCGCGATTGCTGCAACGGACAGGCATGCCCATATCACCACACCTATTCGTTGATACGTTTACGACGATTGGCGGTGTATTGAAAGGAATAGGGCAGAACAGCGAAGTGCCGATGAACGCGTCGATCGAGTGTAGCGAGTTCGTGCTTTATCCGCACGTCTCGAACCGGCTCGTACGAGCGCTGAGGGGAAACGGCATCACGGTCGCGTCAGAGGACATCCTCGGGATGATGGTCAAGATACCGGATGACGCGGTAGGAGCAGTGGCAGATGAGATAACGAAGCGTGTAACGACCCACGATGCTGCGCTACTCGCTGAAGGCGCCTCGATTGCACGCACGATATTAGAACGGGCCGGTGCAGACGCCTCAACCTTTGTTTCGACGCCGCTCCGGGGCGCGCATCCCGGCGGCACCGCCCGCATAGGTGATGTAGTCGATAAAGAACTTGCAACAGAGATCGAGGGGCTCTACGTTGCCGACGCCTCGGTGCTCCCAGCCGCACCCGGTGCACCACCGATGGTCACGATCATCGCCCTCGCAAAGTACCTCGCCAGAAATCTGCTCCGGTCGTCCTTTATTCCGTGAGGTTATACCACTCCAAATTGCAGACCGCTTCGTCCTTCCTGATCTTCAGGCAGATCGTGCAGATGCGCAGCACCAGATCGTCGACCGTCCCCTGTACGAGGTCATCCGCAAGGCGTTTGATCTCATCCTTCGCTTCGGGAGGGAACTTGAACCCCGAACCTCGTTTCCGCGAGGTGTATTGCGAGACCGCGGCCTGCGTAATGCCCAGTGTTCGGCCAATCTCACTCTGTGACCATCCCCTGCTAACTAATTCCTTAGCCAGGGCCGCCCGTATGCAGGGCAGCACCTCCCAGACAATGACCTCACAGGGGAACTTCATCGGAGTTGTCCACTAGCTTTACCATTCCCGTCACAGAACTAAAAGGTTTCAGGGCTTTCTTTCTAAGAGACTATAACAATTGTTATAAGAAGCACGCGCGCGGCTGTGCGCTCCTGAGGACCTTGACGCAACGCAACCTCCTGTATCCTTTTTACCCTGTCCGAGATCGAGCCCCGGGTCTGGTTCATGCTGACCGGCTGTAATTTCCGCTGTAATGGCTGTTTCCGGCCCACACGCGACGGCGGAGGGACACCTCTGACCGCGACTGAGACCCTCGCGCTCATGGAATGGAGCAGGCCTGCCGTACCTATTACCGCACCATCCCCGCCAAAACACTGATCACCGGTGGCGAGCCCACACTCGATAAAGACTACCTCCTCGGGCTCGTCACCGGATTGCACGAACGAGCGTTCTCGGAGATCGTGCTGATGACCAACGGCTACGCGCTCGGCACGGACGAGCAGTACGTCGCGGAACTGGAAGCAGCAGGCTTGACTGAGGCGCATGTCGACGTAAAGGCATTTTCGGACGATCTTCATCGCAGCTATACGGGCAAATCAAACCAGCCGGTGTTGAAGGCTGTTGAGACGTTGAACGCATCCGGTATCAAGCTGCTGGTACAGACGATTTACATGCCCGGGCTCGTTGAGGCGAGCGAGATAGAACAAATAGCACAGTTCCTCGCGAGTATAAACCGGGATATACGATACCGGATCAATCCGTTCGTGCCGATCTTCGCGTTTGAGAAGGTAACGAGACGTCCGACGCTGGATGAGATAGAGCGGGCTTACAAGCTCGCGTCGCAGTATCTGCCGAACACGATCATAAGCCGGAGCTGCTATCGCGAGTATCCCACGCCACCGCCGCAGAAGACCTGGATCACCGTGTATCCAGATCTCACGACAAAGCGGCGGGGTATGGAGGACCAGATGCAAGATCGGTTATCATGGCTCAGTCACACACGATTGTGCGAGAGCAAGGAGGATTGGCAGAAGGAAGCGTGGGACTTCACGCTGCGGCATAGCCTGGTCGGAATCTCCGAGACCGCGGCACGGCAATCAGGGCCCGGAGAAGGGAAAGGGTCGGGATCGATAAAGGTAAAGTTCCCGCTCTCGTTGCACGAGTTAACCAAAACGAGATGGACAGATCTCGATTGCTGCGGGCCCACAACCATAGAAGCGGTAATGAAGAGATTGGCAGACCACTACGGGGACACATTCAGAGAGACCATTTTGAATACCGGGGGATATTCTGACGGTATAACGATCAAACGTTCCTTCAACGTGTACCTTAACGGGATGAACATCAAGAACCTGCACGGTATGCAAACCGAGATCCGGGGGGGAGATGAGCTTATCATCCTCTCGTGGGTGAGTGGCGGTTAGCCCCTGAACGTCGCAGGATTACCTGAGCAGGAGCGTGCCGGGATCGGCATGGGGCGGATCTCTCAGGGATCGGGATCACGAATCTTTTTATAGCGTGTATTTCAAATATATTTGAAATATGGACCTACCGAAATATCTGAAGGTCGCCATTCCCTGGGCGCTTACCGCGCTCGGGTTTGTGGTGCTCGTTTATCCGCGGATAACGGGTGTGCCGCTGTTCCCGGTCTTTCAGTACGAGCAGCTCAGCAGCTATCCGATCTGGGCGATCCCTTTTGTCTACATCGCGAGTTATCTGACCCGAGCCTGGGGCGCGTTCGTCTTTGCGTTCATGCTCGGCGGCATCTTCTCAGCCTTTGTGCCCCGGGCAGCGATGCTGAAGTACTTGAGCAGCGCCAAAAAGAGCTCCTATCTCTTTGCCGCTGCCTGCGCGCCCATCTTCGCGGTCTGCTCCTGTGCCATGATCCCGATCTTTGGTGGTCTCCTGATGGCCGGTGCGGGAATTGGTCCCGCGCTTACCTTCCTGCTCATGGCACCTGCGGCGAATCTGATGGCGCTGATCTTCACGATAGACCTGATCTCATGGAAGATCGCGGTTGCGCGGCTGGTCTTCTCCTTCCTCGGCGCAGTCTCTATCGGCTGGCTCGTGGCGAAGACGCCCTGGGCGAAAGCGGTGGAAGAGCGGTACCAGCTTCGTGACCTGGCCGCGGTTGATGAGCACCAGGGGTTCGCAGCGAAATCATGGAAGGCGCTCACGGAGGCGTTTTTCCTGGTGAAATCCGTGCTGCCGCTGCTCCTGATCGGCGTTGCGGTAGTGAGCTACATCGAGGCCTTTCTGCCCTACGAGCTCGTCTCGAGCTATCTCACCGGCGTTAAGGGTGTCATGCTCGGTGCGGTGATCGGCGTGCCGTTCTATACGCCAACGCTCGTTGAGGTCTTTCTGATCAAGAGCTTACTGGCTCTGGGCATGTCCGCACCGGCGGCGCTCGCATTCCTGATCGGTGGCCCGATGGCCTCAATACCCTCGATGCTCGGCGTTTCGCGATTGATCGGCTGGCGAACGGTGCTCAGCTACGCGCTGCTTGCCGTGCTCGCTGCGACAGTGGCGGGCCTGATCTACATGGTGGCCGGGTTCGGGTTATAGGTGCAGAATGATTGATAGCGAGAGCGAGAAGAAAGGAGGTAGCAAAATGAGAATCGAGATATTCGGGCCTGAGCCCTCCTGCGCGCGGTGCAAGGCCAGTCTGAAGAATGCAAAGAAGGCGGTCGAGGAGCTTGGCGTGGATGCGGACGTGGTGAAGAAGGACATTATGTCACAGGATGGTATGGCGCTTGGCATTGCACTCCCACCCGCACTGGTGATAGACGGTAAAGTGATGAAACTGGGTGCCGTGCCGACCATAGACGAGGTGAAGGCCGCGATCGAGAAGGTACGGGCGGGTCTGGCTTAGGGACGCGAGCGGCATCGGAAGAGAAACCGCGGCGTGGTGAAACGAGCGGGAATGAAGATCGAAGTACTGGGTGCGGGCTGTGCGAAATGCAGAGCGACCAAAAAGGTGATAACGCGCGTCATTCAGGAATTGCACCTGGATGCCAAAGTTGTCGAGGTCGCTGATGTTGCCGAAGTGGTAAACCGCGGCGTGATGGTAACACCCGGTGTCTTTGTCGACGGGAAACTCAAGTCTACGGGCAGGGTGCCCACAAAGGATGAAATAACCGGTTGGCTTTCGGCACGGTCTGAGGAATCAGCAGTGGCAGAAACGACTGCTACGACGCAGACGGAAGGGCTGTGTGCATGCCTCCACTACGCTATGGGGCAGGCGCGGCTGGGAAAGAAGAAGCACTTTTCTCTGCATACAATAACCTGCAAAAGATGCGGGAAATCGTTTTCATGCAACATACCGAAGGACTATTGCTTCGAGTGTGAGAAAGAGCTGAGCGAACGGTGAGCAATGGAACAGCAGGAGCGGAAACTGGGCATCTGGGAGAAATACCTCTACGTCTGGGTGATCCTCTGCATCCTTGCAGGCACACTGCTCGGCAGAGCGTATCCGCAGCTCGCGGAGTATCTCGCACTTCTGGAGGTGGCGCACATCTCCATACCCATTGCGATCTGCCTCTTTGCCATGATCTACCCCATCATGGTTCAGATCTGCTTTGATGATGTGAAGCGTGCACTTCTAACGCCCAAGCCAATCGCGACAACGCTCTTCATGAACTGGGCGATCAAGCCGTTCACCATGGCCTTCTTCGCCTGGCTCTTCCTCACCGTGGTATTTGCACCGTACCTACCCCAGGGCTCCACACTCACGCCGCTCGGTGAGATACCGCTCATTCAGCAGTATGTCGCGGGCTTGATTCTGCTCGGTGTCGCGCCCTGTACCGCGATGGTTCTCGTCTGGAGCTACCTCGCGAAGGGGAACATGGCGCACACGCTCGTGATGACCGCGATCAACTCGCTCACGATGGTCGTCCTCTACGCGCCGCTCGCAACCGTTCTCATCGGCGTCTCCGGGATCCAGGTGCCGTGGATGACCATAGCGCTTGCGGTACTCATTTACATCTGCACCCCACTGGTCGCGGGCTGGATAACCCGGGACCAGGCGATCAAGCGGAAGGGAATGGACTGGTTTGAATGCCGGTGCTGTCCTGCCCTGGGGAAAATATCGATCATCGCGCTCTTGGTCACGCTCATCGTGCTCTTCACCTACCAGGGTGAAACGATCGTCGAGCTGCCCGCCATTATCGGTATGATCACGGTCGGCATCTTCGTGAATATTCTCGTTGTCTTCGCGATTACGTATCTCATTGCGAAACCCATCAAATTGGGGTATGAGGATGCCGCGCCCACCGCGATCATCGCGGGCAGCAACCACTTCGAAGTTGCGATCGCCGTCGCCACCACCCTGTTCGGGTTGAATTCCGGCGCAGCGCTCGCGACCGTCGTCGGTGTGCTCACGGAGGTGCCGATCATGCTCTTCCTTGTCTGGTTGTGTAAACGCACGCGGGGGTTCTTTGGATGAGCAGCAGACTTGGGCCCGCGCAGAGGGAATTATGGTGATCGCTTATGGTTAGTAGATGGACAATCCCGCGCGTGTCAAGCAGAGAGGCCGATGCGCATCGTTGGAGTCCGGTGCCCACCGCGGAGCGACGAGCTGATAAGAAGGCTCACACGAACCAAGGCGGTGAGCGTTGCGCGATGCACTCATGGATCTCTGTGCTTTGCCTCGTTACAGTGCTCCTTATTACTGCTACTACACTCTTCAGCTCGTTCGGTGCCGCTCAGAACACGGTCTCGCTCTACTACTTTTACGGCGCGGACTGCCCGCACTGCCTGGCGTTTACGCCTGAGCTCGAGTCGCTCGAGGCGAAATACCAGGATATCCGCGTGCATAAGCTCGAGATCTCGTATAACGAGACGAACGCGGAGCTCCTGAATGCCTTTATCCGCGCTTACAATCCACCGGCGGTGGACATACCCGCGGCCTTCATCGGCACTGCCGCGCTCATCGGCCACGGGCTCACCCGGGAGCGGTTGGAAGCAGAGATCCTGCGCTGCCGCCAGATCACGTGCCCTGATCCCATTTCCTTCATCGAGAGTACGGAGGAGGAGCCACAGATGTCCGTGATGCCCATCCTTATCGGTACTGCTCTGGTCGAGGGCATCAACCCCTGTAGCATCTCGGTCCTGATCGTCCTGCTCGCGTCCCTGCTCGCGGTGAGGACGAAACGGCGTGTGCTCATCGTGGGGCTGGCATTCATCATCGCGGTCTTCGGCACGCATCTGCTTCTCGGCTCGGGTCTTATGCAGTTTTACCTCTTCGGGGGCGTCGCACCGGTCATGCGCGCGATCGTGATTGCGGTCGTCATCCCCGCGGGGATCATCAATATCCTCGATTTCTGGCGCGGGAAATCAACGCTCGCTATTCCCATCGCGCTCAAGCCGTTTCTGGGCAAGCTTGCACGGCTTGCATCCATCCCGGGCGCCGTGCTCCTGGGCATCGTGGCCACCCTCGCCGGCCTGCCCTGCACCGGGCCGCTCTACCTGCTCATGCTGGACCTGTTTGCGGGTAGTCCTGCCCAAACCGGGTCGTATCTGCTCCTCTACAATCTCATCTATGTCCTGCCCCTGGTGATCATTCTCCTGGTCATCTACCTGGGCACTGCACCTGAAGAGGCGGAAGCATGGCGAAAGGGCGCCCGGCGGTACATGAAGCTCATCGTGGGTGTCGTGATGCTCGGCGTCGGCGGTGCGATGCTCCTCGGTGTCATCTGATCGCTCTGTGCGCCGTGATAGTTCATGCGTGAGTTCATCACGGCTGAGTACAACCTCAAGCGCGCCTTCTCTCCCGTACCCGAGAGGCCACGGTCAAAACCACGGTCAGTGCCAGCATCAGCTCGAAGCCCGGTGTCGCCGGGGTTTCCTCCGCGGTCGAAGTCAGGGGATAGTTGCTCTCGTTCCACGCATTGATCCCGCCGACCACGGTATATACCCGCTCGAAGCCCTGCTCGATCAGCACGGTCGTAGCGAGCGTGCTGTTCGCCCCGTCTTCACAGTACACCACGATCTTATCGCTCTTGTTCAATGCCGCGGTGCTATTCGTGAAGTTTGCGAGCGGCACGGAGATCGCGCCCTTAATGTGCGCTGCGTCATAGTCCGTCGCATTCCGCACGTCCAGCAGAACGACTTCTGGTGAGTCCGAATCGACCAGCCGCCGCGTCTCCTCCACCACGATATCCACGGGAATGACACGGTTGGGCACCGAGGTGATCGCAATGCTGTGCGTTGCTTTTACTACCTCGCCGCCGTGGGTGACGGTCGCCTCAAGGTAATACGTGCCCTGAGAGATCCCTGCGCAGGAAGAGCACGAGGGTAGTGTCTTGGTAAAGGCGAACGTATTCTCGCCAATGGTGAGGTTCGTCTTGCTCGAATAAGTGACGTATTTCACCCCTTTGCTGCTCAGCACGCCCTCCACCCGCACGAGTGCCCCGGACACGTTCTCCGGTGAATACACGGCTAAGGAAACATTCATCACCCCCCGCGCCGAATAGAGATCCTTATCAGTCGTAAAGTCGGTGACCGTGATCCCTTGCTTGACCGGCGGCGTAACGGCACCATACACGGGTATGAGAACCGCCACGAGCACGAACGCCAGCACCAGCAGTACCACGAAGATAGCACCTCTACCTCTACCTCTACCTCTGCTAGAGCTCTTCTTCATTTCTCGCGTGCACCCACCCCATCATCTTTTTATGCTGATATTTCAAATATTTTTGAAATAGTGGGGCGCATATAAAAAGGTGGTGAATTGCCATGCACGAGAAGCTTAAAAAACAGGATTATCCAGACGCTCAAGCAAAACTCATGAGTTTTTTGGATTTGAAATTCCCACCGGTTGCCGTCAGCCTCATCAGGCATGAGGAACAGCTACCGGAGGGCGTGAAGGAGCTCGAAAAGCCGATGTTCTACTGCGCCATGGTAAAATACGCGATGCTCGGCAATGTCTTCTACGCGCGAGAGACAGTTCATGCCTGCAAGCGCGGTGCTTCTGCTCTTGGTATGTGTGAAATTCCGGAAGAGGAGATGACGGGCGAATTCTACGTGCATAAAGCCTCATGTAGCTCTATCGAAGCAGCGTGGCAGTTTTTAGACGCTTCCCCCAGCCTGGAGTCCGGGAGAATATACGCCACGATCCTGGCTCCGTTAGCGAAAACGCCCGTGACACCCGAGGTCATTCTTATAGAAGCGATACCGCGGAGGGCCTTTGAGCTCATCCATGCCACGCTCTACGACGTGGGCGGCAGAACCGCGAGCTGGATTTCACCGCCACGGCAGGTGTGTGCATACGCCACGGTAAGACCGTACTTATCCGGCGAGCTGAACCTCACGATCGCCTGCGAGTCCGCGAGAATGGTTGCCCGTGCGGTTGGTTGCGAATACCTCGATGAGACGGTGCTGGTGGGCGTGCCGGCGGAGATGCTGGGAACCGTGCTGGAGAACCTGCCGAGAATCAGCTATGTGAAAGCGCGACTCGGTAAGACTGAAGGAAGATGAGTGGAGATGAGAAATGAACCGAGAAAAAGAGATTAAAGAATATGTGAAGGATCGATACGCGAGGATTGCATCCACGGGGGATTCGTGTTGCCCAGGTTGTGCGTGCTCTGCTGATCGTGTTCAACCGGCTGAGGCGATAGGGTACTCGGAACGAGAACTCAGCAGCGTCCCCGAGGGTGCCGTGCTGGGGCTCGGTTGTGGCAATCCAACAGCACTGGCAGAACTACAGGTGGGTGAAACCGTTCTGGACCTTGGCCCCGGCGGGGGGTTGGATGTCTTCCTCGCAGCCCAAAAAGTCGGTGCTCAAGGGAAAGTCATTGGTGTCGACATGACGCCGGAGATGATTGAAAAGGCGCGAGAAAACGCCAGGAAAGGCCACTACCTAACTGTTGAGTTCCGGCTCGGCGAACTAGAAAACCTACCGATCGAGGATAATTCTATTGACGTCATCATCAGCAACTGCGTCATCAATCTCTCACCGGATAAACGAGCCGCGTTCAAGGAAGCGTTCAGGGTCTTGAGGCCGAATGGCAGGATCCTTATATCCGACGTGGTAACCGAAGGAGAACTCCCCGAGGACGTCCGACGGAGCTTCGAAGCCTGGGCAGGCTGTATCGCCGGCGCTCTGGAGAAGCAGGAATATCTGGATACGATCAGGAAAGCGGGTTTCCGGAATGTGATGATCGTTGGTGAACATTTTTATAGCGTGCCTAACAGGGACGATAGACTTACCGGTAATCTCAGTAGCATCCACGTACGGGCATACAAATGTTGAAGGTAAAGCCCCCGGACGAATATCCACCGGAAGAGGGCCGCTATCTGCGGGGGAATGATTACTCGCCCGTAGCCGTTTGCGCCATCTTGAATACGTATGACTTCAAGATACCACAGCGTATTACGGACATCGTTCGGGTTTCGATCGAAGCCGGCGCCGCATTGGCCGGCACGCTCCAGACTGAGAACATCGGCATTGAGAAGATCGTTGCGAACGTGGTGGCCAATCCGAACATACGATATATCGTGCTCTGCGCCGTGGAGTCCCCGGGGCATCTCTGCGGCGAGGCTCTGATCGCGTTGCTGGAGCACGGCGTTGATGAGCAGAAGAAGATTATCGGCACTGAAGCGCTCACACCCTTCCTGTATAACCTGCCGATCGAATCGATCGAGCGGTTCAGGAAGCAGGTGAAGCTGATTAATATCCTGAACGAAGGGAACCCGGATGAGATAAAAGCGGCGGTACGGGCCTGTTATCAGGAGGAGCCAACCGAGTTTCGCGGCTACCTGCTCTCTGATCTCGGTGCGTATCCCGAGCCGCCAATTGTGCAGCCACTCACGTGGCGGATAACCGAGCCCTGGAAGGTCGTTACGAAGGAGGAAGAGCGGCGACTGACGGAGATCAGGGAGAAAGCAGCATCTGCGGGGAAGAAAGAATCCCGAAGGTGAAGAGCGGGCGGATAGGAGCTGAGTATAGAACTGTTAAAGACGAAAAAGGAGGTGAAATAGTATGGTAGACCTGATAGACCACTTTGATATACAGGGACGTATCGAATACGATGAGAACGCTCCGGTCAAACACGACCTGCTCAAGACCGAATGGTTTAATGCCGTCCTGGTATGCCTGGAGGCAGGGCAGGAGATCCCGCCGCATCCCGAGCCTTATGCGGTCCTGTTCATCGTGCTTGACGGTGAGGGCACCATAACCGTCGGTATTGAGCGCTATGATGTTACGCCGACGCACGTGATCTTCGCTCCTCAGGGCAGCGTGCGGGGCATAGCACCACGCACACGTATGAGCATTCTGGGCATCCAGCAGCCGCATTAAGCTTGCGGGACCGCCAATAAGAGATGAAAAACAGGTTCAGTAACGATGTGGATCGAGCTACGGTATAAAGGGCGGTGCAGATGGAAGCAATCGACGTAAGGGACCTGAGCAAGAGTTTTAACGGGCTGAGCGCTGTTGATCGCGTTACGTTCACGGTGCATCAGGGCGAGATCTTCGGCTTCCTCGGGCCCAATGGCGCGGGTAAGACGACCACGGTACGCATGCTCACCGGCGTGCTCAAGCCGGATGCCGGAGAGGCTCGGGTACGGGGGCATGACCTCAAAACGGATCTGGTGAAGGCGAAGGCCGTACTGGGCGTGGTGCCCGAGACGGCGAATGCCTATGGTGATCTAACCGCCTGGGGCAACCTCATGCTCATCGCGTCGCTCTATGGCATCCCACGACGCGACGGTGAGCAGCGAGCAGCCCGCCTGCTCACGGAATTCGGGCTCTATGAGCGGCGAGCGAGCAAGGTGAAGGGCTTCTCGAAAGGCATGAAGCAGCGGCTCATGCTCGCGATGGCACTTGTGAGTAACCCGGAGGTTCTCTTTCTCGATGAGCCGACGAGCGGCCTGGACGTCCAGAGTGCGCGATCGATCAGGCAGAAGATACGGGCGCTCAGGGATGAGGGCCGGACGGTCTTTCTCACGTCCCACAACATGCAGGAGGTGAGCATGCTCTGCGATCGCGTGGAGATCATCAACCGCGGTCAGATGGTGGCCCTTGAAAGCCCCGAGATCTTGCGGCACCGGATCGGTGGTACGGTAACCGTCGAGTTCAGCTTCGACAAAACACCCAGCAGCCCGCCACCCAGCGCCGAGCGCATAGGTGATGCCTACCGGCTGTATACCACCGAGCCGCACGAGGTGATCAGCTCGATCATGGGGTTCGCCACACGTAACGGATTGAAGCTTATCAGTGTAAACGTTCAGTCCCCCTCGCTGGAGGACGTCTTCGTGAAACTAACGGGAGGCGCACCTGAATGAGTATGAAGGTCTGGGCGATCACCAGGAAGGACATCCAGCTCTACTACTTTAAGGGGCCCGTGGTCATCTTCGGCGTATTGTTCCCGCTCTTCCTCTTCCTCGCCTTCACCATCGGCCGCGACTTGCCCGCGGCGTTCCTCATACCCGGGCTCATGGCCATGACCCTCTTCTTCACTGCCACCTCGGTCTCGCCGGTGATCATGCCGTGGGAGACGCAGATGAGGACGCTGGAGCGGCTCATCTCCTGCCCTATCTCCGTGCGAACCCTGATACTGGGCGATATCCTGGCCAGTTTCATCTTCGGCGTCTGCATCTCGGCCGTGCCCGTTGCCGTGGGCGTTGCGCTCGGTGTTGGCGTGCGGAGCCCGATCATCTTACTCGCAGCGATCATCCTCGCCGCGTTCTGTTTCTCCGCGCTCGGCTTGCTCTTCTCCACACCGCCGACGAGCCTGGTCTCGAACATCATGATGCTCTCCACGTTCGTGAAGTTCCCGGTGATCTTCATCAGTGGTATCTTCATCCCGGTCGAGCAGATGCCGGGCTGGGGTGTCGCGGTAGCCTCGCTCTCACCACTGACCTATTTCACCGATCTGGCGCGATATGCACTGCAGGGCTATGCCTATTACCCGGTCTCCGTGGATTTCGCGGCTTTGCTCGGCTTTTCCGCACTATTCCTGCTCCTCGCGGTGAAGCTGCATGAACGCGCACTGCCGAAGCGATTTTAACGGGTGTGAAGGTTCTTCATGCTCGCTCGGAGTTACTATCTTTCTCTCGAGCATAGGGTATTGCATGGACGAAGCATCCCGGAGCTTCGGCCACACCACCAGTTTTTTATGCGGCAATTTCAAATAATCTTGAAATATCGGATCGGGCATGAAAGCGCGGACGACCCAGAGATATGACACGGTAAAAGCCACGAGGAGCGGGGATAAAAGAGCAATGGGCGCATCAGAGAATGAGGTGAGCGTTGCAGCACGCAAAAAGAAGCGAGCGGTGGCATGCAACCACGGCTATAGCTGCAACATTCCTGCTTCATACGAGATCCCCCTGGAGACGTTAGAGCGCGTCAAAGAGGCGACGGCAGTGGACGTGGGCGCACCCGTCACCGTATTCAAAGCGCTTGCAGACCCGCTCCGGCTGCGGATCTTGAAGGCGTTGCGTGTTTCTGACCTCTGTGTCTGTGTCCTGATAGAACTTCTCGATTGCGAATATTCAAAGCTGTCGTATCACCTGGGCGTGCTGAAGAAAGCAGGACTGGTAACGTGCACACAAAACGGAACGTTTCTCATCTACCATCTCACGGAGTTCGGACGGGTGGTACTCGGCGGTGTGGACGCGATTAAAAGCCAGGATTGAAGAAGGTGAGACGTAAATAAAGATTCTGGGCACGGGCTGCCCCAAATGCCGGAAGGCGTACGCGAATGCGCAGCGCGCGATTGCGGATCTCGGCATCGAGGTGAAGCTGGAGAAGGTGGAAGATTTCGACGAGATACTGCGCTACGGTGTTATGATAACACCCACGGTCGTTATCGACGGGCGGGTACGGGCGAGCGGCAGAATACCGAGTAGGGAGGAACTGAAACAATGGCTGCAGGAATGCCCGGCCCGTTTAAGCTAACCTGCGCTGCTGGCATCATTCTGACCGGCGTGCTGCTCCTGCTCCTCGTCTGCGGCTGTATCGCACCGGACTCAGAACCCGGTAATGCCGCAAAGAACAACCCAACGACCACGGCAACACCCGCACTCACCACGACACCCACTACCGCCAAAGCGGTACCGGACACGATCAGAGTGATAAAATTCCAGCCCACGCGAGTCTGTCATTCGTGCCTGCTCCTCGGCAACTACGCGAAGGAGACGATCGAAGTATACTTCCCGGCAGAATACGCCGCGGGGAAAATCACCTACGAGACGGTGAACTACCAGGATCCTAAAAATGACGAGTTAGTGCGGAAGTATGGGGCGATGGGCTCCTCGCTCTTCATTACGGTTATGCGCGAGGGTGAAGAGGAGATATACAGTGCGAACGACATGTGGGGCTATATCGGCGATAAAGAGGAGTATATGACCGTATTCAAAGCCAAGCTGGATGCGCTCATGGCGGGTGAAGATTATGCTTGATGCTCTTGTCAACGATGTGATCGCGAACACGGAATTCGTCCTTCTCGTCGCGTTCCTGCTCGGCGTCTTGACCTCTATCAGTCCCTGCCCGCGCGCCACTAATATCGCTGCCATCGCGTATATTTCTCGTGACGTAAAGGATCCGCGTCACACGCCCTTCACGGGGCTCACGTACACGTTGGGCCGCATCGTTGCCTACTCGGTAATGGGTGTGGGCATCCTGGTGCTCGGCATGAATGTGATTGATCTTTCGCTTGCGCTCCAGGGTATTCACGGCACAATCTTAGGCATGGTGATGAGTGTTACCGGGCTGGTTATGATCGGACTGATCCATATTAACCTGACGTTTGGTAGCGGTGGTCTTACTGAGCGGCTCGGCCAGAAGGCCGCGAGCTTCGGCCTGGTCGGTGCATTCCTTCTTGGCGTGCTCTTCGCGCTCGCCTTCTGTCCTTACAGCGCCGTGCTGTTCTTCGGTGCGCTGATACCGCTCGGGCTCGCCTCTGACTCAGGACTCATTCTTCCTGCAATTTAGGGGCTTGGAACAGGCATTCCCGTGCTCATCTTCTCCCTATTCTTCTTCCTCGGCGTGCAGGAAATGAACAAGCACGTTAAGAACGTGTATAAGCTCGAACGGCTTTTACGCGAGGTAATAGGACTCCTTTTCTTGGCGCTTGGACTATATCTCATCTTCGGATAGATCTTATTCGCGCACCTAGTGGCCAGGTACGTTCCGCTCACTCCAGAACAGAAGAACTGAGGTGATGCAGGTGGACGGGCTATTCTCTTCGCTGCCAGATCAACACGAGCGACTTCAACTCGTTGATCCGGTACTCGCAGGCCCGAAACGCATTCTGGCGGTGCTTCGCAGTCACGAGAATACCCACAATATGCTCTCCACGGTTTATGGACCATTCTCGAAACCTGAGCTCCAGGGGTTCCATCACCACAGCCCTTCTCAGCCGTCCAATAGTAACCCTCAGTGCTCGCTTTCAAGCCCTCAGTTTCAATCTTTTTATATAACGATCGTTATAGTAGGACGTGAAGAGCAATGATTGAAAAGGTGAGAGAAGTCATTGAGAAAGAGATCAAACCGCTCCTTATGATGGAGGGCGGTAGTATCGAGCTGGTGGGCGTGGATGATGGTATCGTCAAAGTGAAGTTGCAGGGCGCCTGTGCGGGCTGCCCCATGAGTCAGTACACGCTGGTGAATTTCGTCGAGGCGACCCTACGGGAGCGAATCCCCGAGGTTAAGGGCGTCGTCCGCGTACATGAGTTCATGGGTTTCCAGTAAGCAGGTGCGGTTTTAAGGAGGGTTTAGAACATGGTTACCTGTGAACTGTGCGGCACGGAAACTGCGGATCCTTTGACGCTCTACGGTCGTGAAGTCTGTCGCGAATGCTATGCGTACTATAAGGCGATCGAGGGACGTGGATGCGGATGCTGCAGTTGCGGCTATCCTAAGTAAGTGAAGCCGAGTTGGTGCGATACGCACGACAACTGAAACTCCTCGGTGAGGCTGGTCAGAAACGGCTCAGAGCGGCAACCGTGACCATTGCTGGGGCTGGCGGACTCGGCTCGGTCTCAGCGGCGTATTTAACGGCTGCGGGAATCGGCCATATTCGCATCGTTGATGACGATGTGGTTGAGCTCAGCAATCTTAACCGCCAGATGCTACATTGGGATGATGATCTCGGGACGCAGAAAGCCGACTCGTTTCGGAGAAAGCTCTCCTGCATGAATCCTGCTGCTGTCGTGACGATGGTCACGCAGCGCATCGATGAGGAGACGGTTACCGAGATCGTGCGTGATTCAGATGCGATTGTGGACGCGCTCGACAATTTTCACACGCGGTACCTCCTCAACCGCGCTGCACTGCAAACCGGCATCCCTTATTTCTACGGTGGCGTGCAGGGCTTCGACGGTCAGGCGGCAACGATCATTCCCGGAAAGACCGCCTGTTTGCGCTGCATATTCCCCGAAGCGTATCCATCAGAGCCGGTATCGGTAATCGGTCCCACCTGTGGGGTGATCGGTTCCATACAAGCAGCGGAGGTCGTGAAATATCCGACGGGCGTTGGGCTCGTTTACGAGCGATATAACCGCGGCGAGCTAATCTCGGACGACGAAGTCACGTTACTTTTTGATCCCGAGACGTTCCAGCCACGGGTAAATATACGATACAACCTCGATCACGCCGCCGCGAAGGGCATTATCGATCAGGGGATGAAGAATGACCTGATATCCGGAACGTGATTTCGAGGCGATCATCACGCGTGCAGAAGCTGAACTGAACGCGGACTTCAGGCGGCTGCGCGCCTTCCTGCAGAGCGAGCGGCAGGATGTGAAGCGTGAAGATGCAATCGAAGCGTTAAAAACGGTATTAGAGGAGGAGGTCGAGACGTAAAAAAGCGCTCATTCTACCTCTCACTTACGCCAATCTCCTTGCCACCTTCTTCACAGACACGCGGGTAGTGGATCGGTGCATGATGCCCGCTGCAGAGCATGCGGAAATCAGCCATGCGTGGACGCCACAGCAGTACAATGTGAGGGGAATAGTAACAAGCCTTCCCACTGATAGACTTATTCCAAATCGCCCTCATACAGGGTTGGATGCGCCGTTATGTAAGACGTTCGCTTATTCCTGGCTGAGCGCTGGGTTGATATCCAAAGCTCACGCGGGGGTATGCTGATAACAACGCCAGGTATTCCGCGAGATTGCCACATCTCAATTGTTTTTTTGTTACTTTTATACGAGGATAATTCATTGAAATCGAAACCTTTAAATAGAGCAACTATTTTTTCAGTCATTATGGCAAAATATAACTGCAAGTACTGTGGCGAAGTCTTTGAGAAGCCCCTTGATTTAGCGCGGCACGTCAGGATGAAGCACAAGCGGGCGACGACGCGAGCGAAGAAAGCGGCTGAGAAGGTAACACCGGCAGAGCAGGCCAATAAGACGATCGAGGCCATTGGCATCTTGAAGGGTCTGCAGGTATCACCTAATCTGAGTGCCGAGGAGAAAAAGCTCCTGGGGGACGTAACGAAGACGTTTGAGGGACTCGTTTGAGGGACTCATACCAACGATCAAGGCTCAAGCAGCACAACTCAGTTCTCCCTACCGGCTGGGCTAGTGGATACGCTGCTTCTCCAGTTAATCTGACTTCCTCCGCAGCGAGGAATTGCCCGAGTACATCGGATCCATGCACGGATCGGATAGCAGGAAGGGCAAACTGAGCTACACGGTTATGAATCAAACAACTCCAAGGATTGCTATTGCCAAACCCAGTATCCCAAGGATGCCCATGTATTTTAGTTCCTCTTTAAAATACCGGAAATACGTAAAGAGAGCAAACAGGCAGAAGTTAAACAGCAATAAGGGTTCATGTAACGCAAACGCCAGGAATCCTTGAAAGCCTAACCTAAGAAACCCAGAAAGCCCAACCACCACATTCCCTTTTCCGTTTCTTGTTTATTGCTCATATCCATGAGATAGCACCGCCACTAAAAATAGGCTCTTTCTTAAGGTGAATGAGGGGTAGTTCATAGGTACACCCTCACAGTCCGGAATGAGCAGGGTGTGCTTTTAGAGACCTGCTCCATCTGATCGCAGCACCTTCACGCGCCTTCTCAACACGCCTTTCTGCAGATCACGCAGATGGGACGTGAAGCGCGAGTAGGTGAACGAAGCTTTAACGTGGATAAAAAAGATAGTAGATGAGGACGATGCGTAAAAAAGCACTCATTCTGCTCGGCTGTCCGGAACTTCCGATCCAGACGGGCATTGCACTGTACCTTGCGAGCAGACTCAAGGATGCGGGCCTGGCTGTGTCCGTCGCCGGAACACCCACGGCGCTCCAGCTCCTCACGGTCTCGGACCCGCACGGGCACTATGTGGACAAAAAGCACCTGCACGACTTAGATTCCTGTATCAAAGCGCTGGTGGAGAAGCGGATAGCCATCGATTGGTGTGCCGTTTTTGTGCATAACGATGCTGGCGTTTCTTATCTCGCCACCGTTCACCATATCTCACCGGCAAAACTCGTTGCAATCGTGCTTGGTCACGATGCCGAAGCGCTCGCCGCTGAGATCGACTGCGAGTGCGAGAAACTCGTGGCAAAGGCAGTGCATAATCCACAGCTGCCAAAGCAGCTAATAGACGCATTACTCGAGGATACAGAACGATGGGCTGCATTGAACTGATGGACTATAAGATCCTGCAATCGCGGGTCTCGTTTAAAGAGTGCCGGGAATTCATCAGGGGCAATTACAAAGAGGTGTACGAAGTAGAGCCCGGTTATCAATTGTTTGATGCGTATTTGATCGGTAATCCACCGATTTTCGTGGGCGTGGACGGTGATGACCTCATTTTCCCGTATGTGAAGCCCTGCCATGGCGCGTTCGTCCTGAAGATTAAAGGACCGGACGTGATCGAGCGGCTGAGAAGAGAACGAAAGGCGAAGTGACAGTAGGCGCGTCAATTAAGTACGGTCGAGCGGAAACGTTATCAGAGCTTGATTACTCGCTTGAATTGGTCGGGCTACACGATGGCGCTTAGTCCAGCAGGACCAATCCGAACAAGGTAACGGGTTGCTCGGGCGAGGTGAGCACCTCAACCTCATAGCCGACGCGCCGCACGGTAGCGAACGCGTCGATCCCGACGGCCTCCATCGAGGGCCGCATCCGGTCCTGGTGCTGGCAAAAACGCTTCGTCGCATGATCCAGTCGAACGTCCGGCCGTTCTGGCAGGCAATCGTCGCAATAGGAGCAGGGGAGCCCGCCCAATGCAAAGGCCTTGTAATAACCGGCCAGAAAAGCATGTCGTTCCAGCGCAAAGAGCGTATCATGGAGCTGCTTGATCGAATCCCAGAGATGGTGGTGGATGCTTGATGGGGGGACATTGCGGTTCGGGTGGGCTTCCAGACGCACGACGATCGCGCGCTCATAGCACTGCACCAGCTTACGCGTCTCCTCGACCTCAGGCGTATAGGGCGGGCAGCCCAGATGCTTGCCGTAGGCCTTACAGCCGTACCTGCATTTCCAGCGCACCCATTCCGCCACCTCGATCTCACGCGCGTGAATGAGCTTGAAATCCTGATGGATCACGCTCAGGTCGGCCAGGAGACTGCTCAAATCCTGCTTCATCCGCTTCGCCCTCCAAAAAGCACCATACGTAACGCACGCCGACACCGAACTACCTACTACTGGTAATACGATCAGCGCCGTCTCCCGAGTTAGTCCTTGATCACGTTCTCAGACCAGCATGAGGGGCATACGACCTTCTCGCCCAGCGAATCGAACTTGTTGCCGCAGTCGTTGCACGTGTACCGCTCGAGTTTTAACTGCTCAATATCGAGGTCGAAATCGCCTCCACCTGCACTGCACATAGCACACACCTCCGCTCTGTTGCGATGAGTACATAGATATAACAATTGTTATGATTTAAAGACCTTGGTTCTGCTGGTTCACCGAATCACCCTGCGGTCTCACAACAATTACCACAAGTAGCAGGCACCGACCCTGACCCTGTGAGCGAATACCTTATAGCGAGCAATCACAATTGTTATAGATACCGGAGGGATACGGTAAGGAGGTGAATGAAGAGATGGGAGAGGAGTTAGAGGCACTGGTGAAGGGGATTGCGGCGAAGGACCTGCGCGAGGCGGCGAAGAAGCGCGGGATAAAGACCGCGTGCGTGAAGAAGATCGATCTCGCGAAGCAACTGCCGCGTGAGGTTCTGGAAGAGCTGAGCACAAAGTAATGAGCTCGGAGTTCTGTGTGCTCCTCTGCACGGCGAGTGAGGGGGAGTCTGAACAGCTAGCGAAGCTGCTCGTGGAGGAACGTCTGGCCGCCTGCGTGAACGTTACCGCTGTCCGCTCGTTTTATCGCTGGCAAGGCGAGCTGTGCGCGGATAAGGAGTGCTTACTCATCATAAAGACCGTGAAGAGCAAGATAGATCGCATCGTGGCGCGGATCAACGAAGTGCACAGTTACGAGGTGCCGGAGATACTGGTACTGCCGGTTGTAGCTGGCTCCGAACAGTACCTGGAGTGGGTTGAGCGCTCGGTTTCGTGAATGAAGCGGTTGCTGAAGAGCTTCAGGTTAGACGGATTCTAAGCAGCCACCAGACCCTTAATCTACTCTGAATCGCTACTACCGTTACGGGAGAGAACAGGTGATGATTCACGTGGGCGTGCACGTCTCAATCGCAGGCTCGATCGACAGGGCGGTGGATCGTGCGCAGGAGAAGGGCTGTGATACCTTCCAGATCTTCTCGCGCAACCCCCGTGGCTGGAAGATCAAGCCGCTGAGCGATACAGAAGCCGGCCATTTCGTGGAGAAACGCGAGAAATCAGGTATATACCCGCCGGTCGATCACATGCCGTACCTGCCCAATCTCGCCGCAGCGACCGGCGAGGTCTATGAGAAGTCTGTAGCAGCGCTTACCGCGGAATTGGAGCGATGTGGTGCGCTCCAGATCCCGTATCTCGTCACTCATCTCGGTAGTCACCGGGGCTCGGGTGAAGAGGCAGGCCTCCAGCAGATCGTTTCAGCGATTAACACCGCATTCAGTGAGGTTGAGAACAGCGTCATGCTGCTCCTGGAGAATACCGCGGACACCAAGAATAGTATGGGCGGTGCGTTTGAGCACATACGCCGGATCGTCGATCAGATCGAGCAGAATGACCGGATCGGTATCTGCTTCGATACCTGTCACGCCTTCGTCGCCGGCTACGAGCTGCGAACCGAAGCGAGCCTTGAGAAAACGCTGCAGCAGTTCGATGACGTGTTAGGACTTGACCAGCTCACGCTCATCCACCTCAACGATGCTAAGGGCGGGCTCGGCTCCAAACTTGATCGTCATGAGCATATCGGGCTCGGGTATATCGGCGAGGACGGTTTCCGGGTGATCCTGCACGATGAGCGGATCACGAGGCTGCCGCTGATCCTCGAGACACCGGTTGACGACCGCCGGGGAGACCGTGAGAATCTGCAGAAGGTTCGAGAACTCGCGGCCCAGTAATGCACGTAAAGTCCGCTTTACTGTCGCAGTGCAGACATTACCAGCCACTATCTATTACAATTAATATTCACGAATATTGAATAATATATCTGCAAGGCACCGATAAATATCGGTCGTTTAAAAGCTTACTCATGAGCTTTTCATAACTGTTCATAATCGTTATTTTAAGTTCACAACTATCTAAAAAAAAGATATTTTGTACTGTTTAATGAATACTTAATGGAAAAATTTAATATTTTTCTTAATTGTTAAGCTGAATTCTCAACTACTGTATTTATATAGTGTTTGTAATTGCCATGCAGGAGGTACCTAAAAGATAAGATGAAAGAAGTAATAGGAAAGAGCGCGAAAAGACCGCGGACTGCAGTGATAATAGGAACGCTCGTGGCAGGTGCCTGCTTGTGGGCACTGGTGCCGGGCGCGATGGCCGGCGATCCGAGCGGTGCGAGTACGTACACGGGCGATCTTGAGGGTTTGAAGACCGCGATCAACTTCACCTGGGTGCTCGTCTCGGCGTTTCTCGTCTTCTTCATGCAGGCGGGATTTGCGCTCGTCGGCGTCGGCGCGATCAGGACAAAGAACACCGTGAACTATCTCGCAAAGAGCTACATGGACTTCTCACTGGGCGCGATCTTCTTCCTGGTCGTGGGCTTTGCCTTGATGTTCGGCGGGAGTGGTGTTGCGCCAGGTCTGGAGCTTGGCAACGCCCTTATCGGGTACAGCGGCTGGCTGCTTGCCGGAGACGCGTACGATGTGACCACGAGCATGGTCTGGCTGTTCCAGGCGATGTTCGCAGCAACCGCGGCGACGATCGTGGCGGGTGCGATGGCCGGACGGACAAAGTTCCAGGCTTATCTCGTGTACACCGTGCTCGTGACCGCGGTGATCTACCCGATCTATGGACACTGGGTCTGGGGTGGTGGCTGGCTCTCGACATTACCCTTCGGCGCAGGCGCTGTGGACTTCGCGGGGTCGGGCGTGGTGCACGCCGTCGGCGGCTTCGTCGCTCTGGCAGGTGCGTATCTTGTGGGCCCTCGAACCGGCAAATTCAAGACGGACGGTACTCCGGTTGCCATACCAGGACACAACGTCACCTACATCGTGCTGGGCACCTTCGTCCTCTTCTTCGGCTGGTTCGGCTTCAACCCGGGCAGCACGCTCGCAGCTACCGATCTGCGGATAGCCGTGATCGCGGTGAACACCTTCTTAGCGGGTGCTGCGGGCGCCGTCGTGGCCTGTTATACCACCTTCTTCAGAACCGGAAAGGCGAACATCTTCCTCATCTGTAACGGGTCGTTGGCAGGACTCGTCGCGATCACCGCGCCCTGCGCCTACGTGCCACCGTGGGCCGCGGTACTCATCGGTGCGATCGCGGGCATACTGGTAATGGCAAGTATATGGTTCGTGGAGTGGGTGCTGAAGATCGACGATCCGGTCGGCGCCGTCTCGGTGCACGGCGTCAACGGCCTCTGGGGGCTACTCGCGGTCGGCATCTTCGCAGACGGCACCTACGGTGACGTGCGCGGTCTTATCGCCGGCAGCAGCGGGCAGTTCGTGGCGCAAGCGATCAGTGCAGCAGTGGTGTTCCTCTGGGCGTTCGGGCTGGGGCTACTACTATTCGCCGTGATAAAGTACGCAATAGGGCTACGCGTGTCAAAAGAAGAGGAAATAGTGGGCCTGGACATCAGTGAGCACGGCACACCGAGCTATCCAGGACCGATGGACAGCTGGAGGTAAACAAGGATGAAGAAGATAGAAGCGATCATACGGGAAGAGAAGCTCGACGAGGTCAAGTCCGCGCTCGAGAAGATCGGTATCACGGGGTTGAATGTAGCAGAAGTGAAGGGCCGCGGCCAGCAGAAAGGGGTGAAACTACAGTGGCGTGCTACGTCATACACGGTGGATATGCTCCCGAAGCTCAAGCTGGAGGTCGTGGTCAAGGACAAAGAGGTCAAGACGGCCGTGAAGGCCATCAGGGAGAGCGCATACACGGGTAATTTCGGCGATGGCATGATCTTTGTGATGCCGATCGAAGAAGTTATCCGGGTGAGAACGGGCGAGCAAGGCGAGGAGGCCTTATGAGCGGGCATTCGCCCGCTCTTCTTATTTTTATGATGAGAGAGAATGCGCTTAAAACGCAACAGTTGCTTTACAGACAGCGGTGATAAGGCACTGCTAAAAATGCAAGCTTAACCGCTCGGCATTCTTCTTACTAGTAGTCATAATTCCACGAATAATAGATACTAATCCCGTGTAACTTTGAAGTCTAAGTAACTGAAAAGCTACGAAAAAAAGCATAAAAAGCAGTATAGTAAATTCATTATCACACTTTAGCAGTTCATAACTATTCATAAATAGTGTGATAGTTTCCCAACAAGCGTGCAGACTATTCATGTTTTAGAGTGCTATATAACGTAAGATATCATCTTAACTTTTATGCTGTGTTCTCAAATACCCTTTAAAAGGGCATTTAACGATCATAGTAATACCAGATAATAAAAGGAGTAAGAAAGGAATATGGGCAGAGTAAACGCATCGCTAAGACGAAATGCTACAGTAGTATCGGTCAGGCTTGCCGTCCCGGACACGCCATCGAGATCGCACTCCGGAAATTGGGGAGTGGATGATGACCCAACCAGGTCCACGGGGGGAGGTGAAACAGGGTAAACATGCTGGACAGTGGAAATACGACGTGGATACTCGTCTCGACCGCTTTGGTGATGTTGATGACCCCGGGTGTCGGGCTATTCTATGGTGGGATGGTCCGGAAGAAAAATGTCATCGCAATGCTTACACTCTCGTTTGTAGCGCTCGCATTGATCAGTATTCAGTGGGTACTCGTAGGATACAGTTTGTCCTTCGGCTCTGACATAGCGGGATTTATCGGCAACCTCGAGTATCTGGGACTGCGGAATGTCGGCATGGAGACCACCGGAGCTTTGACTGTTCCGCACTTAGCATTCATGGCGTTCCAGCTCGCTTTTGCTGTGGTGACGCTTGCTATTCTTACCAGCACAATGGCTGAACGAGTGAAGATAAGCGCATTCATTGTCTTTGGGCTGCTGTGGACAACGCTCATTTACGATCCACTCGCTCATTGGGTGTGGGGAGGCGGATGGCTTGCTGAACTGGGCGCGTTAGATTTCGCTGGAGGCACCGTGGTGCACATTAGCTCGGGTTTTTCGGCTCTGGCTTTGGCACTGGTGATTGGCAAGAGGCGCGGATTTGGCGAGGAGCCGATGGGCCCGCATAACATCCCGCTGACGCTTCTTGGTGCGGCCTTGCTCTGGTTCGGGTGGTTTGGGTTCAATGGAGGTAGCGCCCTTGCTGCAAATGGGCTTGCAGCCAATGCATTCGTCGTCACCAACACGTCCGCTGCAGCCGGAGCTATTGGCTGGATGGCTGCAAACTGGGCACAGGGAAAACCAAGCTCGCTGGGTGTGGTAAGTGGCGCTATCGCAGGACTCGTTGCGATAACACCAGCAGCAGGATTTGTTACGCCACTGTCTTCCATAGCGATCGGACTGGTTGCAGGGGTTATCTGTTACCGGGCAATGCTGTTCAGAATTAAGATAAAGCTGGATGAGAGCCTTGATGCATGGGCAATACACGGTGTTGGCGGACTCTGGGGCGCACTGGCCACGGGCATATTTGCAACCGAAGCAATAGGTGGATACTCGGGTTTGCTCTATGGTAATGTGCATCAATTCATGGCTCAGGTCATCGGTGCCGGAGCAGCAATTATCTACGCGTTCGGGCTCGCGTTTCTACTCGCCAAACTCGTGGACATAACGATCGGGTTACGGGTGACCGAGGAGGAAGAATATGTCGGTGCGGATCTTTCACAGCATGGAGAAAGAGCGTACAGTGGCTGAAGTAACAGATAGGAGGAAAGGGTATGAAGAAGATCGAAGCGATAATTCGGCCAGAAAGGCTTGAACAGGTTAAAGCGGCCCTGGAAAAGCAGGGGCATGTTGCCATGACCATAACCGAGGTGACAGGACGAGGGGAGCAGAAAGGCATCGCCTTGCAGTTCAGGGGACGACGCATGGAGGTAGATACGCTGCCAAAAGTCAAAATTGAGACGGTGGTGAAGGACGAGCTGGTCGAGCAGTTGGTCAGTGCGATATCACGTGCGGCGAAAACGGGCAAATTCGGCGATGGTAAGATATTCGTGTACCCTCTGGAGCATGTTATACGAGTGCGAACAGATGAGCGATTGAACTGAACCTGAGCGGGGAGCTGGGGAGACACCACCTTGCCACGTTTTTATCTGCGCATGCCTGAGTAGAAGCGAAAAGATACCGTAAGCAAGGAGAGAGAATGCCAAAAGACGACAAGATCGTGAAAGTGCTGCTCATCGGCTCGGGTCCGATACAGATCGGCCAGGCCGCGGAATTCGATTTCTCCGGCTCGCAGGCCTGTCGTGCGTTACGGGAAGAGGGTGTGGAGGTTGTGCTGGTCAATTCCAATCCCGCAACGATCATGACCGACTTCGAGATGGCGGACGTGATCTATATCGAGCCGCTGGTGGCCGGTGTGGTGGCGAAGATCATCGAGAAGGAGCGCCCGGACGGCATCGTGGCAGGCCTCGGCGGGCAAACGGGCTTGAATCTCGCTGCAGAACTTGCCGAATCTGGCGTGTTGGCACGGTACAACGTGCGGCTGCTGGGCACGCCTCTGGACGCCATTTATAATGCAGAAGATCGTGAGCGGTTCAAGCAGACGATGGAACGGATTAACGAGCCTGTCCCGCGTGGCTTCACGGTTACCTCGGTCGAAGATGCCGGATACGTGGCTGCAGAACTCGGGCTGCCGGTCGTTGTGCGACCGTCCTACACCCTCGGGGGTACCGGAGGGGGGATCGCACGGACAATGGATGAGTTAAACGAGATCGTCTCCTACGGGCTCCAGGTCTCACGGATCCATCAGGTCCTCCTGGAAGAGAGCGTGCTGGGCTGGAAGGAGCTCGAATATGAGGTGATGCGTGACGCGAAGGACACCTGTATCACGATCTGTAACATGGAGAATCTCGACCCGGTTGGCATTCATACCGGGGAATCGATCGTGGTCACGCCGTCCCAGACCTTAACAGATGCGGAGCACCAGATGCTGCGTGCCGCCGCCATCAGGATCATACGCGCGTTGAAGGTCGAGGGCGGCTGCAACATCCAATTCGCCCTGAAAAAGGGTGAATACCGCGTGATCGAGGTCAATCCCCGGGTATCTCGGTCTTCGGCACTCGCGTCGAAGGCGACGGGCTACCCCATTGCACGGGTCGCGGCAAAGATCGCGATCGGACTCCAGCTCGATGAGATACGAAACGACGTCACGAAAGAGACGCCAGCGTCCTTCGAGCCAGCCATCGACTACGTGGTGGTCAAGATCCCCCGCTGGCCTTTTGATAAGTTCCCGGCCGCGGACAGAACGTTGACGACCTCGATGAAGAGCACCGGTGAGGTCATGGCCATCGGGCGAACGTGCGAGGAGGCGCTGCAGAAAGCGCTTCGATCACTGGAGATTGATAAGGGCTTTGGCTACGGCTCTGAGCCATGGTCTGATGCCGAGGTGCGACAGCTACTGGCAACGCCGACGGACGATCGGCTCTTCGCGATCTACGAGGCACTGAAAAGAGGCTTCCATGAACGTGAAATCGCCGAACTGAGCGGTATCGACCTGTTCTTCATTACAAAGATCGGTAACATAGCTCGTTTCGAAAGGACGTTACCGCAAGATCTTGACGGCAATCTGCGAGCGGCGAAACGAATGGGCTTCTCCGATGAGCAGATCGCAGCACGTACGGGCAGAACCCGGGCGGAGATAAGCGATCTGCGGCGGGCACAGGGTATCCGCCCCACGTATAAGATGGTGGACACGTGTGCGGCGGAATTCGAGGCACAGACACCCTATTATTACGCCAGCTACGAGACAGAATGTGAGTTGACGCCCTCGAAACGGCGGAAAGCGCTGATCATCGGCTCGGGCCCGATCAGGATTGGCCAGGGGATCGAGTTCGACTACTGCACCGTGCACGCGGTAACGGCGCTGAAGGAGGAAGGAGTTGAAGCGCACATCATCAACAATAATCCAGAGACCGTATCAACGGATTACGATACCTCAGATACGCTCTTCTTCGAGCCACTGACACTTGAGGATGTGATGAACGTGATCGAGAAGGAGCACTATGAGGGCGTGATGGTACAATTCGGGGGGCAGACCTCGGTAAATCTTGCCCTGCCACTGAAACGGGAACTCGAACGGATCGGCTCGTCAACGGTCGTGCTGGGCACAGATCCTGAGCAGATCGATGCGGCCGAAGATAGGGAGCGGTTCAGTAAATTGCTCCTGCAACTGTGCATCCCGCAGGCTGAGAGTGGCTATGCGTACTCCACCGAGCAAGCACAGGAGATCGCCGCAGGCATCGGGTACCCCGTGCTCGTTCGCCCCTCGTACGTGCTCGGCGGGCGGGCAATGCAGATTGTGCACGACCGTCAGGATCTGCTGAAGTATATGCGTGAGGCGGTCAGGGTCTCAAAGGATAAACCGGTGCTCATCGACAAATTCCTGGATAAAGCCGTTGAGGTGGACGTTGACGCGGTCTGCGACGGCGAGGAGGTGCTCATCGGTGCGATCATGGAGCATATAGAAGAAGCGGGCGTGCACTCCGGCGATTCGACCTGCGTTATTCCGCCCCAATCCCTCACACCTGCAGTACGTGAGACGATAACGGACTATACGACGCGAATCGCGCTGTCTCTGCAGGTGAAAGGGCTGCTGAACCTCCAGCTGGCGGTAAAAGACAGCACCGTCTACGTTCTGGAGGTGAACCCGCGCTCGAGCAGAACGATCCCGTATGTCGCGAAGGCAACGGGTATCCCGCTCGCGAAACTGGCCGCGAAGGTGATGCTGGGGCACAAGCTACGGGAGTTCGAGACGATAGTCCAAAAATTCGAGCACGTCGCTGTGAAAGAGGTCGTTCTCCCGTTCGCGAAGTTTAAAGGCGTTGATAGTATCCTCGGCCCGGAGATGAAGAGCACCGGCGAGGTCATGGGTATCGCTGACAGTTTTGCTACCGCGTTTTACAAGGCTGAGCTTGCCGCGGCCAACCCCTTGCCCGCGGGGAGCAACGGCACGGTCTTCATCTCGGTCTGCGATTCTGATAAGGCGGAGATCGTCGCCGTGGCACGTACGCTACAGGAAACGGGTCTCGCGATCGTGGGCACCGCGGGCACGGTCGAGTATCTGAGGCAGCGAGGGATCGAGGCAGGACGATTGCAGAAGATTCAGCACGGCTCGCCGAACGTGGTGGAGCTGATGCACGCGCGGACGGTCAACCTGGTAATCAATACACCGACCGACAAACAATCGTATAAGGACGGGTACCTGATTCGACGGAGCTGTATCGATTTGGGGATTCCGTATATCACCACGATGCAGGCGGCGAAAGCAGCGGCAGCAGCCATTCGGAAGATGCACACGCACGGTGGTGAGCTGGCGGTGAAATCGGTTAATGAGTATTTTGCAGCGGGGGTTGGAACATGAAGGCGATTCTTGCGCTCGAGGATGGGACCGTAGTAGAAGGCAGGGGGTTCGGCGCGGCGGGAACCGCGATTGGCGAGCTTGTCTTTGCAACACCCTTTACGGGCTATGAAGAGGCGCTGACCGATCCCTCGTATAAAGGCCAGATCCTCATGCTCACCTACCCGCTCATCGGGAACTACGGTGTAAGCGGGGCGAACTTCCAGTCGGACGGTATAAAGGTCGAGGGTTTTGTGGTTCGAGAGCAGTGCGACGCGCCCTCACATTACAGGAGCACGCGCAGCCTCGCGGCATTTTTGGAAGCTGAGGCTGTGCCAGGGATCAGCGAGCTCGATACCCGGATGCTGACACGCAAGATCCGCGAATACGGCACGATGAAAGCCTGCTTGCAGGTCGGAAGCGCGGTGGAAACAGAAGCGGTACTGGAACGTGCGCGAACGCAACCGGACATCTCGGAACGCGACCTGATCGCTGAGGTCTCCTGTCAGCACGCATACGAGATAGTGGGGAAAGCAGATGCGAAACGAATCGCGGTGCTCGATCTGGGCATCAAGCGCAGCATCCTGAAGAACCTGGCGAAGCGGAACTGGCACGTTTTCGTATTCCCGGCGACCGCTGGTGAATCTGAGATCCGGGCGGTGGAACCTGATGCGCTACTGCTCTCCAACGGGCCGGGCGATCCCAAGCGTGGCGAGCATGCAATGCGGCTCGTTACGTCGTTCCTGGGCGAGCGGCCCATCTTCGGGATTTGCCTGGGGCTGCAGATCGTTGCGCTCGCGCTCGGCTGCGATACGTATAAGCTGAAGTTCGGGCACCGCGGCGCGAACCAGCCAGTGAAGGAGCTCACCTCCGGCCGTGTATACATCACCGCACAGAATCACGGGTTCGCCGTGGATCACGACTCGCTCATGGGGCATGCAGAACTCACGCAGATCAATGCGAACGACAACACGGTGGAGGGCTTTGAGAATAAGTATCTCGGTCTGAAGTGCGTGCAATACCATCCTGAGGCGAGTCCGGGTCCGTGGGATACCGAGCAGAGCTTCTTTGACACGCTGAACAGATATACTACGTAACCGGAGGTACGCGGTTACGGGATGGTAAAAGAGAAACGATGCCCGTGAAGATCGGTGTAATCGCAATCCAGGGAAACGTCGCAGAGCACGTCAGTGCGCTCGAGAAGGCGTTAGCCGAGCGCGGCGAGCGCGGCGAGGTGGTGCTGATAAAGCACCAGGGGTTTGTTGCGGATTGCGATGCGCTGGCGATCCCGGGCGGCGAGAGCACCACCATCGGACGGCTCATGCAGCGCGAAGGTATCGGTGAGGAGATAGTAACGGCTGTTGAGGTGCACGATATCCCGATCCTGGGCACCTGCGCGGGTCTCGTGCTGCTGGCGACCACGGGCGATGCGGGGATTGCACGAACCGGTCAGCCACTGCTCGGCGTGATGGACATAACCGTAAAACGAAACGCATTTGGACGGCAGCGGGAATCGTTTGAGATATTACTCTCGATGAGTATCCTCGAGGAGCCGTTTCCCGCCGTCTTCATCCGGGCTCCCGCAATCACCCGCACGGGCGAAGACGTTACGGTCCTGGCAACCGTCGAGGGACAGATCGTTGCCGCGCAGCAGGGGAAAGTACTGGCACTCGCGTTCCATCCCGAACTCACTGAAGACCGAAGGCTCCATCACTATTTCCTTGACCTCGTGTAACCGGCCTACAGGGACGGATGCGGACAATGTCATGAACACGGTTGGGGCGGGGGTATAAAGAAAAGAAGAGCCCGCAGAGACAAGACGGAACCAGAACTTCTTTTAGCTCCGTCCTTTCTCCTTTGGCGCCTCTGACAGGACCTTCACCCGCAGTTTGGCGAAGTCCTCCTTTAGCTCCACGGTGAAGCCCATGCCACGGAACGTCTCCTCCAGGAGCGTCTTGACAAACTTCTTGAGCACGTCCGAGCTGAGGATCAGGGTATAATCGTTCCTGGATACCTGGTTCAGGGTATAGTAATTGCAGGCCTCGAGTCGTTTGAGTACGTCCTCGACACCATACGATTTGTGCTTGAAGAACTCGGCATGTGCCTCATAGATCGGCTTGTTCAACTCCCAGAACTGCTCCTTATCCGGGTGCGTCTCCATGAACCTGAGAAAAAGGAGCCAGTGATCAATATCCACGATCACGTGCTCGCCGACCTTCAGCATCTCGGCATGGGTGTACATCTTCTTGTCCTCCATGGACTCGATGAGCACGCGATACTTGCTATAAAACTTCACTGCCTGGCGAACGAGCTCGCTCTGTGAGATCCCCAGCACCTCCTGTAGCTTCTTGAACATCATGAAGGTCTCGTCATCCATCGCCACCGTGATTCGCTCTGGTGCGGTCATCTCGTTACTAACTATGTTCCGTCCACCTAGATAATGGTATTCATACTTTTTCTGAAGAAGCCCTAATTACGCTTAAAAATTCTCAAATACTGATAATAATGCTCCGTTCAAAAATGTAATTAAGGAGAAAATGGCAAATACGAAACGAGGAGCTGGTGAGGTTCAAACTGATCAGAGAGACTTCCCGATCTGCTGCTATTGCGGCGCCTGTGCCGCGTTTGTACCGGAGTTCGAGAAGTATCGAGATGATGAGGCAGTCTATGAGAAGGGCTGTGGGGGCACGACATCGAAAGGGTTCTGTTTCAGTTTCTGTCCTCGCTCGTTCGCCGCCTGCCGGTTGTGTGAGGAGGAATGCCCGCGGCTGGAATACGGCGTCTGTGATTTCAGTCCCGGCGCATCCTCGCCTGAGCGGCGAATCCTCGGCTATTACACCGATATCATTCGCGCACGAGCAACCGAAGCGAGTATTCGGGGAATGGGCAAGGATGGCGGTGTCATTACTGCTCTGCTCTACGAGGCGTTACGAAACGGTTTTATTGACGCCGCAGTGGTGGCGACGAGAACTGATGACTGGAAAGCAACACCCTTTGTCGCGACCACGCCTGAAGCCGTGCTCCTCGGCCGCGGCCCGAAATATACTGCCTGCCCGTCCGTTCAGGGCGTCTGGAACGCGATCGATCGCGGCTACGAGCGGATCGCAATGGTGGGCACCGGGTGCAATATTGAGGCGGTGCGCAGATTGCAGGCGTTGCGTGACCCTGCTCTGGAATTAGACCGTGTGAAGCTCTTGATCGGCGTCTTCAGCACTGAAGCGTTCTGGCATCGTGAGCTGGTTCGCTATCTCGCAGAAGAAGAAGGCGTTGATATCCGAACCGTGGAGCGCTTCTTCGTCGCGCAGGGGAAGTTCACGGTGGTTGCCCGGGACCGAGAGATCAGTATCCCGCTCAGGGATATTGAGCGCTGCACACGCGATACCTGTAAGATCTGTGAAGATGCCTCCTCGCAGCTCGCGGATATCTCCGCGGGCTCGGTGGGCTCGCCTGATGGCTGGACGACCGTGATCATTCGCACTGGGACAGGCAAGGAGCTCGTCTGCGCGTCCGCGCTTGCCGGGACGATAGAAACGAGACGGCTCAGTGCGGACGAGATAGAGGAGGTCGAGCAGTTCGCGTTTAAGAAGAAGACGCGGAATTATGGGCAGATGCGGGACCAGATGGAGCTTTGTGCCGCGTGTTTGACGAATCCATTCCCGTTCACTCTGCAAAATCGAGGAGGTGTGAGGTAAGTAACATGTCTGATATCTATGCAAATGCGAGATCGACCACGGGAACATCCGTGAGGAGAAGGGACGTGAACACGCAGAGCGGCATGTGCCCGATCTGTGTGAAGGAGTGTACCGTACTGTGTGAAGTGGGAAAGTCCGCGTTCAGGGGTCGGGAGGTGTTGTATCCTGAGCCAGAGCAGTTTGGCTGGAGTACCGCATCGTCGAACAAGAGTTACGGGCTGGATTGGTCTGACTTCAATATCCTCTCCCGGCTGCGCGGTGCCGAAGGGATCGCGCCTGACCCTGATGTCGCGCTGTTCCATAATGTGGATATCGAATCTAATATCGGCGGGATTCCGCTCAAACTGCCCCTGGCGAGCGGCGCGTTCGGCTCCACCGATGTGGGCCGGAACAACTGGGATGCGCTCGCTATCGGTGCCGCGCTCTCGGGCATCATCGTCATTGTGGGTGAGAACGTCTGCGGCGTGGACAAGAACGCGGTATTCACGAACGGCAAGATAACGAAATCGCCGGAGCTGGAACGGCGCGTGAGACTGTTCAAAGAGTACTGGGACGGCACGTATGGCGAGATCGCGGTGCAGACGAACGTCGAGGATCAGCGGTTCGGGGTGGATGAGTACGCGATCTCGAACTTGGAGGTGAACATCATCGAGCGGAAATGGGGACAGGGTGCGAAGGCGATCGGTGGCGAGATACGGGTCTCTTCGCTCGACCGTGCGATTGAGCTGAAGAAGCGAGGCTATTACGTGTTGCCCGATCCCGAGGATGCGGTGGTCCAGGAAGCCTTCAGAGACGGGCTCTTCAAGACCTTTGAACGGCACAGCCGCGTCGGCTTCCCCGACGAGGCGGATTTCATCGACGACGTTGACTGGCTGCGCGAGATTGGCACCACGTACGTTACCATCAAGACCGGGGCGTACCGCCCGGTGGATGTAGCATGGACGATGCACGTGGCCTCGGAGGCAAAGGTGGATTACATTACCTTTGATGGCGCCGGTGGCGGCACCGGCATGAGTCCGGTGCCAATGATGAACGAGATGAGCACGCCGACCGTATATCTAGAGGCGCAGGTCTTGCGGTGTGCGCAGATCCTGGAACGTGCGGGACGATACGTGCCTGATATAAGTATGGCTGGGGGGTTCGTCAATGAGACACAGATGTTCAAGGCGCTCGCACTGGGCAATTTCGTGGGGAACAGGCCGTTCGTTAAATCGATCACCATGGCGCGCGCACCACTTACGGCCGCGATGAAGGCCTGCTATTTCGCGGAACTCGCCGCGAAAGGTAGATTGCCGCGTGATTTCGCCAATAAATACGGTAACAGCCCGGAGAAGTTCTTTATCACCACCGACACGCTCAGGGCGGCATACGGCGATAAACTGGGTAGGGAAATACCGTGGTCTACCCTGGGTGTGTACACGTATCTCAGCGAGCGGCTGGGGCTCGGCTTGAAGCAGTTGCTCGCCGGCACGCGGAAGTTCAAGCTGGATCTGATCGATCGGAGCGACCTTGCCGCGCTCAGTGAGCTTGCGGCCGAGGTCACGGGCGTGCCGATGCTCCATGAAGTTGAGCAGGATCTGATGGAAGGGATCTTGCTCAAATGAAGCGTGAAATCGAGAAGAGAAGAGGAGGAAGAACAAAAATGTTCATTCCAGAGCGATTTGTAGAGGAGCAAGTGGAGGAGCTTCAGAAGAAACTGGGTGCGGGAAAAGCGGTCATCGCGGTAACCGGTGGTGTTGATACCACGCTTGCTGCCGTAGTGACGCATCGCGCGATTGGAAAGCGGATGTTGGCCGTATTGATCGCCGATGGGTTGATGCGGGGGGATGAGGTAGCGCGTATAACCGGCTTTTTCGAGATGAGCGCCATGCAGATCAGAACGGTCGATGCCGCAATGGAGTTCGATAACGCATTGAACGGCATTACTGAACGTGAGGAGCTGAGAAGAGTGTATCAAAACGCATTCTACTCGGTCCTCGGCCGCGTGGTGCGCGAGGAGAAGGCGATGTATTTGGTACAGGGCACGACCGCGGCAGATGTGGTGAGGACAGAGGAGGGCGTCGAGCTACCTGATGACCTCTTTGAAGAGATTCGACTGATCGACTCGAGACGGAACGGATTAACGATCGTTGAGCCGTTACGGAAGCTGAACAAGCACGAGGTGCTAAAGCTCGCGAGGAGCCTGGGCTTACCACCTGAATTCGTGGACCGCCAACCGTTTCCCGTGGTTTTAGACATGCTCCGTGAGTCGCTGGTGAAGTGAAGGTCGGATCCGCACACTCCAGGAGGTGCGCCGAACGAGAAAACGGTATTTCTAGCCCTACGTTAGAATAACGGTTAGTGTCCTCAAACTCAGCATGATCGCGATCGTCGACTACGGGATCGGGAACCTCTTCAGCATCTATAACGGGCTGAAGCACGTGCACGCTCAGCCGCTGCTCGTTACCCCAAATAAGGTCGAGCGCCTGAAGGATGCGGCCGGGATTATTGTACCGGGCGTGGGCGCGTTCGACGACTGCGCACGCAGTTTCAGGTCGGTTGCCGCCATCCTTATCGAGTGCATCGAATCCGGCATGCCCGTCCTTGGCATCTGTGTGGGGATGCAGCTCCTCTTTGAGGCAAGCGAGGAGGGCTCTGAAACAGGGTTAGGATTGATCCCGGGGCGCGTGGTGCGGCTGCCGAAGACCGTGCGAGTGCCGCATATGGGCTGGAACAACCTCACGATACCGCGACCGACCCCACTGCTTGAGGGTATCACTGAGCACGATTACTTCTACTTCGTGCACTCGTACCACTGTGTGCCGCGCGATGCTGCCCGTGTCATGGCATCGGTCGAATACGGCGGGGCATTGGCAGCGGTGGTGCAGCGAGATAAGCTCTTTGGGGTGCAGTTCCACCCTGAGAAGTCGTCGGAAAAAGGATTGCACATCTTACACAACTTCGCCGCTATCGCTCACGGCACGTAACTAACCTGCGATGTTAACCAAGCGAATTATACCCTGTCTGGACTGCGATCTGGCGCTTTCGGGAGGCAGAGTGGTCAAAGGGATCGAGTTCCAGCGCATCACGTACGCGGGCATCCCCTGGGAGCTGGCCCGGGAGTACGACGAGCAGGGCGCGGACGAACTCGTCTTTTTGGATATAACAGCGTCGCATGAACGGCGAGAGACCATGGCGCACGTGATCGCGAAGACCGCGAGCAACGTGTTTATACCGCTGACCGTCGGCGGTGGGATTCGTAGCGTGGAGGACGCGCGCAGGATGTTCAACGCGGGTGCAGATAAAGTCTCGATCAATACCGCAGCGCTGCTCAAGCACGAGCGGGTGAACGATATTGCGCGCATCTTCGGCAGTCAGGCGTGCGTGGTAGCGATCGATGCGAAACGGCGGTATGTGCAGACGGCTGCGGAGCTGAAGGCAGCAACAGAGAATGGCAGAGCGCTCATCGAGACGCCCGAAGGCGCCTGCTGGTTCGAGTGCTCCTACTACGGCGGCAGGAAGTTCACAGGCGTTGACACCCTGCGATGGGCGCAGGAAGTCGAGGAGCGGGGTGCTGGTGAGATACTGCTCACGAGCATGGACAGGGACGGCACGAAGGACGGGTTCGATCTCGAGTTAACGCAAGCGGTCTGCGACTGCGTGAACATTCCCGTGATCGCATCAGGCGGGTGCGGGTTACCCGTGCACATGAAAGCCGTGTTCGAAACAACAGAAGCGTCCGCAGCGCTCGCGGCGTCAATATTCCATTACAAGGAGTATTCCATTCAGGAGGTAAAGCGGTATTTGCGGGAGAGCGGGGTTCATGTACGAGTGTAAATGACCGTTCTTTGCGCAGAGAGAGTACTGCAATCGCTTTAATAATGCGAGGGATGTACTATACGTCGATATTCCGTAAGTCGCGTTCTGCAGAGGTCTTCCAGAAGATTTTAAAGGAGCCCCTCTGTCTTGAGTCTGTTTTTGAGTGTTTCTAAATAGATGGTCGGTTCTTCACGACGTTCGGCGACAATGGTAATGTCATCGAGATCCTCAAGCACTGCTTCGTACTCTTTGATATCGAGAACCACAGCCGTCTACTGTCCTTTTTCATTCACAATAAATATACTGCGCGCTCGATCCGCTCATACGCCCAACAACCACTTGCCTTTGATTATTTCTTAGCTGTTTCCTTTTTAGACCTTCCCACGACCTCAGGCCTCAGCATGCTTTACGTTCGATCGAATAGTCGGTGATATCGAGGAACCAATACCCGTTCTCCAGGCGTTTCTCGGTCTCATGTATCGCTATGCGATTCTTAAAGAGGGGACCGTCAATGACAAACGTATGGAATTCGCCGTATTCGCCACAGGGATCGATGGTCGGCTTCATGCTTCGGAGATCATGCAGAAAATCGCTATCCAGTTTCCTGCCCAGCCAGACCTCACCGAGCATATCGGCCTTCGTGCTTGCGATGATCGCCTCAAAGCCCGCGTCTATGAACTCGCTCAGGAGCTGCTCGGTATTATGTTTCCAGAACGGCACGTACAGGGTCAGGCCCAACTCAGCGCAAATCCTGGTCACCAGATGCTCATGCATGGCTATATGGCCAAATACCGCACCATCTATTCCGGCACCGCTCGAATTCAAATCGCGGACCACCCTCTTGAATTCAGCCTCAAAGGAGACAAAACCGCTGTACAGCAAAGGGATCCCGATCGCTTCTGATTGCGCGAACAATAAGTCCTTGTTCAGGTTATGCGGTGCGGCCTTCTTCAGATCCTTGAAATTCAAGAGATAAGTGACCTCAAAGCCGTTCAGCAGCGCTTGGTAACCGGCAAAACAGCCGTCCTTGCCACCGGTCCACGAAACGACCACCTTGCCCTTAGCCCGCCGGGGTACTGTCTTACGTGCGGCTGTCGCGAGTGCTCCCGGAGGTAGTAGTGCATCGGACGGGGTTATCTTAGTGTGCATTGGTTATGTCCCCGTGAGCAGGTACGGAGCTCTTTTTTAGGATATTTGAAGCAGGAAGAGAAAAAGTAAGAGGAATCTGGCAGTGATCGCAACGATCACGGTGCTCGCTGCACAAGGAGACGAATTGGACCCCGTCACGTGTAGCGGCGAATATTGTGAAACAATGATATATCTATGCCAATAGGAAATACTGAGTGGTTCTTCTCAGCCTCTTTTCTTACTAGTGGCGGGTATTTTTCTGCTGTGGGGCTTAATATAGCCAAGAACCAAGTAAGTAAGCTGACTGTAAAAGGTGACCTTAACGAGGTAGACGATAAGTTGCTCTTACTTTACTACTTTCCAAAGTGGTTTCAGATGCCAATTTGAGATAAAATAGCAACTATATTTATATAGACGCGATCTATGTCGTGCTATTATGGCAGAATATAAATGCAAATATTGTGGTGAGAAGTTCGAGAAGCCCCTTGATCTGGCACGGCATGTAAGGATGAAGCACAAGCGTGCAACGAAGCGAGCGAAGAAAGCAGCGGAGCAGGTAACACCTGCAGAGCAGATTAACAAGACGATCGAGGCAATCGGCGTGTTGAAAGGTTTGCAGGTATCACCGAACCTGAGTACCGAAGAGAAGAAGCTACTGGGCGACGTAACAAAGACCTTTGAGGGACTCGTACCAAAGTAAAGGCACGTTCAAGGTTAACGGATCCTGAACTCAGTTCTGACTAACTATCTGAGGAGTGGGTACTCCGCTCCTCCAGTTCTTTTACCTTTTCCTGTAACTCCTCGATATCTTTCTCCAGCTCTACGAGGATCGACATAAATACTGAGGATTTTGAAAAACACCCTTACTAAATCACCCTATAATTTACTAAACGCCCATTTGACCGATAGGTATCCCCCCTTACCGGTATGTGCTTCGAACATCAATTCACCTCCTCGTTTATAAGGCTTAGGTACTCCTTCACCAGGGATACCCCCATCTCCAGGGTCCGAGCGATCTCCGCGGGCTCCATCTTCTCGCTCAACTTTTGCACTTTCTTGTAGGCTTTGATATAGCGGTCACAGGCCTCCTCCGTGTGATTCGTCTTCCGTGCGATCTCCGGCGTCTGATATCCCTGCTTATACAGACCCACAATGATCCTCTTAAGGGTCATCGCCCGTCCTATATCATGGACCACTCCTCGCGTCGGCACAACCGCCCCATTCTCTTTCATGTATTCATTCACCTGTTTGCTCACTGTTCCGGTAGATACATGCAAGAGGAATGCCACATCTCTGTGGGTGAGCAATG
>Ga0209614_1000093_pt1 | contig 77888 bp, 72 predicted proteins | sample BlaSprsedimmetaG_FD_185484 | JGI IMG/M metagenome (GOLD analysis project Ga0209614, IMG submission 185484) | Hot spring sediment bacterial and archeal communities from California, USA to study Microbial Dark Matter (Phase II) - Blank Spring... ... | reverse complement strand
CGTATGAGCTCATAGACGAAGAGGGAAAGGATTTGGGAGTTTTTACCACCAAAGAGCGCATTAGCTACAGCGGTATGCTAAAGACTAGTAGCGTTGGGTGCCTTACTGCTATCTATGATACCAATAAGCTTGGCAAGGTCTACATGCCCAATATCATAAAAAGGCAAGACTATGGATTGTGGCTGAAAATACTTAAAGAGATAAACACTACAAAAGGCATAGTTGCACCTTTGGCAAGATATAGAATACATAAACATTCAATATCTTCAAATAAACTTAAAGCAGCTTGGTATGTTTGGAGACTTTACAGAGATGTAGAAAAGTTGAGCTTGCTTAAAAGTATCTATTATTTTTGTCACTATGCCTACAATGGAGTAAAAAAATACAAACAATGATAAAAAGTGTGACGCAGTATTGAAACTAAAAAATGCGTCACTACATGCGCGTGATAGCTTAGCTGACTAGATCAGAGGGTTACTTTGGTAGAAAATTTTGAGGGTATCTAAGAGTTCCATTGAGGCTTTTGCCGCCTTTGCTATTGAAAAGAATGTATAATAAATGAAGAAAAAATGAAAGGATATTTAGCAAATGGGGAATGAAAAGAAAGTAAGCACAAAAGTATTGTTTCTATATATAATCATAGCCTATGCCTTCAGCTTTTTGATCCGTATGATATGGGTCTATCAGTTCCAGGATACTGCGAGCTTCTATTGGAACGATCAGATCATGATCAATACCAATGATGGCTACTTCTTTGCAGCGGGTGCACAGCAGGCGCTCTTTGATATGCATCAGCATAACCCGAGGGTCCCGGATCTGTATGGTTTTGGTTTGGTTTTTGTAACTACTTGGCTCGTCAAGCTGACCCCTTTGAGTCTGGAGACGGTGATGCTCTATTTGCCGGCTCTGATCTCAAGCCTGGTGGTAATCCCTGTGATTTTGATCGCCAGACTCTACGGTGAGGCGCTTTGGGGATTGTTTGCTGCGTTGCTTGGTTCGATCGCATGGAGCTACTATAACCGTACGATGATCGGCTACTATGATACCGATATGTTCTCTGCGATGGCGCCGATGTTCATCCTCTATTTTCTGATGAAAAGCACGGTTGACTTCAATTTACGTAGTGCGTTGTATGCTGCGATCGCGATCTCTCTCTATCCATTTCTGTATGACCAGGGGGCATCGATCATCTATGCGATGGGGATCATCTATGGGCTCTATCTTCTCTGGTATCACAGAGAAGAGAAACTGACCTACAGTTCACTCTTGCTGGTATTTCTTGCTATGATCCCTTTTGGGCTACCTGCTCCTTATGAGTACCTAGCGCACATAGCCTTGATCATAGTAGTCTTTCTCGTTCTTTCTCAAACATCGATAGCCACCATATACCTTATGGGCGCATCGGCCATCGCTTTTATCGCACTGCTCTTTTTTGGAAATGTTTTTGGCCTTATCTTGGGCAAGATGATGAGCTATATGGCCACAGGAACGAAAGCCGAAGGACTCCATTTTTATGGTGTGCATCAAACAGTGCGTGAGGCGGGGAAGATCCCGTTTGATCTGTTTGCCAACCGCATTAGCGGTTCTGTCCCCGGACTGATCGTCGCAGTGCTGGGCTATCTGTTACTGGTGGTGAAGCATCGTGCATTTTTGTTGGCGCTTCCGTTGATAGGGATCGGAATGTTTGCACTGTGGGGCGGGCTTCGTTTTACAGTCTATGCAGTACCTGTGGCTGCAATGGGTGCGGTCTACCTCTTCTATCTGCTTGGAAGCTACTTGGGTAGTAAAAAAGCGCAGTATGCACTCGTAGTGATCGCAACAGCAGCACTGCTCTATCCCAACATCACCCATATCGTCGACTACAAAGTCTCCACAGTGTTGACAAACAATGAGGTGCGGGACCTCCAGGCCCTCAAAGAGGTAGCCAAGCCCGGAGACTATACCCTAACCTGGTGGGATTACGGATATCCTCTCTGGTACTACTCTGAAACCTCTACGCTGATCGACGGAGGGAAGCACCAAAACGATAACTTTATCATCTCCAAGATATTGCAGACTAGCTCTGCAGAACTTGCAGCAAACCTCAGTCGTCTGGCGGTGGAAACCTATGTGGACTCGGGCTATAAAGTGGTGGCAGATACGCTCTTTAAAAACAAGCAAGAAGATCAGCTAGACCCCAACCTCATGCTCTCTGAGATGGAGCTACCCTCCTATACGTTGCCTCCAAAGACAAGAGATGTCTACCTCTATCTTCCTTATCGCATGCTCAATATCTTCCCGACGGTTATGATGTTTGGAAATCTGGATCTCACTACAGGCAAGCCACTACGTGAAATCAACTTCTACCCCGCATCGGTAGTGAGCCAGGGTGAAGGGACTCTTGCCTTCCATAACGGCATTGTGATGGATATGAAAAAAGGTGAGCTTCAACTGGGGTCACAAAGTAGTGGGGTGAGGTTTTTTATCGTGACTGAAAATAAGCACAACGGCGAAATTGCTACACATGTACAGCCGTATCATACCGAGGGTAAGTATGTCGTCATCTATATGAAGAGTTACGGCCAGTTTATGCTCATGGATAGTGAAACCTATGGTTCAACTTTTGTGCAGATGCTTATCCTAGGAAGATACCATCCCGATCTTTTCGAGCCTGTGATCGCTTCTCCTTACAGCAGGATCTACCGCCTCAAAAAATAACAGCGGCTACGCCGCTTGCTCTTTTTTGATCAGAAAATGATAAAAGAGCAGGTAAGAGAGGATAAAGAGCAGGAGGATGAGGATATTGGCTTTGGAGTTGTGTGGCAGGTGCGAGGAGAGCAGGATAAATGGCGCGTAGCCTCCCAGCAAAAGAAGTGAGGTGAGAGGGTTGCTCTTGGTGATGTGCCGATAGACCAGCATATGTAGATGGTAGGCATCAGGTTGCATCGGTGAGCGCCCTGCTTTGAGTTTGCGAAAGATCGAGAAGATCACCTCCCATACTGGGTAGCCCAGAGTAGCCAGGATATACCAGGGGCTGATCGTAGGATAGTTGCCTGCTAGGAAGATGCCGATCAGTGCTACAACAAACCCCACCAGATAGGCGCCACCGTCCCCTAGAAATATTGTACCCCGAGGAAAGTTCACCACAAAAAAAGCAAAGAGTGCACCCCCCGTCACCAGGATCACCTCAAACATCTCCTGGGCTTCAACCAGCAGTGCTGTATGCCCCAAGGAGAGTAGGATCAAAAGGGCAGCACCGGATGCCAGGCCGTTGAATCCATCGATGATATTCACAGCATTCATCAGCCCCACGATACTGAAGATGCTAAAGGCGATCGCCACAAGAGAGGGCAGGTAGATCCCAAGGCCAAGGTAACGAACAACAGAGTCCATAAGCACTACGGCAGCACTGGCAGCGACTATTTGCAAGAGCAGGCGGATCTTTGGTGGCATAAAACGGCGAAAATCTTCAAAAATACCACTCAAAAAAGCCAACAACATCACCACAAGCAGCTTCCACCCCATAGGAGTGAAGAGGAGGGCGAACATACCCAAAAGTATACCGACCCCTCCAGCACGCGGTGTAGCATCCTGGTGAAACCGCTGAGGTTTCTCTTCGAGGTGGGAGTCGATAAAGAGGTTGTACTTTTTGCTGTATCTTACAGTGATGAACTGCACTGCCAAAGAGATCAGAAATGCACTGAGTGCAAGTTCCCATGCATGGTCCATGATGCTCCTTATGCAAAAAAGATTTCAATATCATAGCTTAAATGGACTATAGGTAACGTAAAGAAAGGTATGCTACAATCAATTCATCTCCTAGAAGAGGGTACTGCCAAATAAAAGAGGACACCATGTTTAAGAAAATCATTCTGGGTATATTGCTGTTTACGGGTACTTCGCTGATGGCAATGAGTGTCAGCGATCTCAATCGTGCTTCTAAAGAGGAGCTAATGGAGATCAAGGGCATAGGTGAAGCAAAAGCTGAAGCGATCATCAAGGAGCGTAGCAGCGCTGCATTCACCTCCATAGAAGATCTTGTAAGGGTCAAAGGCATTGGTCCAGTGATCGTAGAGAACGTTAAAAATGATGTCAAATCCAAATAGAAGGCTAGCTAAGGTCGAAAAATCTATGGATGGATGACTGGCTGAGAGGAGATCTCTTTTTGCAAGTATCACGCTCTCCTTTTAACCACAACTTTGTTACAATTTTACAATTTCACTTCAAGGTATTACTATGGCAGTCACACGTTTTGCACCATCTCCGACAGGGTATCTTCATATAGGCGGACTGAGAACCGCACTCTTTTCTTGGCTGTGGGCGAGAAAGACAGGTGGAAAATTTTTGCTTCGTATTGAAGATACGGATCTTGCACGTAACTCCCAAGAGGCGCTTGAGGCGATCATCCAGGCATTTGACTGGGTCGGGATGAACGTTGATGGAGAGGTACTCTACCAATCCAAGCGCTTTGATATCTACAGGAAGTATATCCAGCAGCTTCTCGATGAGGGGAAAGCCTACAAGTGCTATATGAGCAAAGAGGAGCTTGATGCCCTTAGGGAGGCTCAGATGGCAGCAGGAGAACGCCCTCGGTATAATGGAAAGTACCGTGATTTTACCGGTACGCCGCCTGAGGGGATCGCTCCGGCGATCCGTATCAAGGCCCCGCAGGAGGGAAAGATCTCTTTTATCGATGGCGTCAAAGGAGAAATTAGTGTATCAGCAGATGAGGTGGACGACTTTATCATCGCACGGAGTGACGGTACGCCGACCTATAACTTTGTCGTGGCGATCGATGATGCACTGATGGGACTAAGCGATGTGATCCGTGGGGATGACCACCTCTACAATACTCCCAAGCAGATCGTTGTCTACAACGCCCTGGGATTTACTCTGCCGAAGTTCTACCATGTGGCGATGATCAACAATGAACAGGGAAAAAAACTTTCAAAACGCGACGGTGCGACCGATGTCATGGAGTATAAGAAGCTTGGTTTCCTGCCCGAGGCACTACTCAACTTCCTTGTGCGTCTTGGGTGGAGTTACGGAGATCAGGAGATCTTTAGTCTCGAAGAGATGATAGAGCACTTTGAGCCCAACACCCTAAGCAGATCCTCCTCAAGCTACAATCTAGACAAACTGCTTTGGCTCAATGCCCACTATATCAAGAATAAGTCAAATGCGCAGTTGGCGGAGCTTCTGCATCCTTTTGGTGTGGATATCAGGGGGCATGACAAGATCGAACTGCTCCTTGATGCAACCAAAGAGAGAGGAAAAACGCTTGTGGAGCTGGCAAACCAGATCGGGCTGATCCTTCAAAGACCCAAAGCATATGATGAAAAAGCCGTGAAAAAAGCTTTCAAAGGTGATGCAAAAGAGATCCTTGCAGAGTTTGCGCAGATGCTGCAAAGCTGGGAGAAGACGCTGCACCTTCCTTGTGATTACCATGAAGTGCTAGAGAGGATCGTTGAGACAAAAGAGATCGGCTTTGGCAAGATCGGCCAGCCACTGCGCATCAGTCTGCTTGGCAGCATGACAGGCTCAAGGCTTGATGAGATCATGGCGATCCTAGGGGTAGAAGAGACGGTAGAGAGAATCAACAGAGCAGTGAGCGCCATCACATAAACATCACTGACAGGATCGATGAGGTAGTTTAGGCTGTATGATGGGCATGATCCAGAAAGCGCTTCAAGGCTTTTTTTGAGCGGTGGTCCATCTGGTAGTTGATGTGCTTTAGATACCACAAGAGCTCTTTGGGGGTGATCCCTCTTTTTTTTGCTTCTCTTTTGAGCACATACTGGGGGATGCGCGTATGGGTATGGGAAAATGCTCTCGCTAGCCTCTCCACCTCTCTTTTGTGGCGGTTATAGCAGAGGCGGGCAAAGACAAAAGGAAGCTTTGTCTCTTCGTACCATGCCTCAGCAAGGTCGATACCCTCCCCTCCGGAAAGATAATACTGCAGCGCCTGATCTCCGATAAGTACTCTTCCTTTCAGTCCCAATACTTTTGCAAGCCGGTTGGATGTCGCAGAAGCGGGATCGCTCTCCTCTGCTCCGGGGAGGACAAAGACACTGTAGACCTTTTTATGCGCAATGATCCCAAGATCGGTACAGGGGTGTCTTTTGGACTCTACTGAGGAGATAAAGGCTGCGTCTACCTCGCCTCTTTTCAGTGCGGCATTGATCTGGCTTGGCACGGCACGTTTGTATCCCAAAGCCATCTTTGCCGCATCGGAGTGCAGATGTTTTTTCAAAAAGAGCTGAAAAGGAAGAAGATTGAGGTAACGGATAGAACCAAATAACATCGATATGTCTATGCCCCCGAAAGCAGTTTAAGTACAATTATAGCAAACAACTTTTATAATCCACGTCATCCACGAATCGTTTAACGATTTAATTGTTGCGCCTGAAGAGTGCAGGCTCCATGAAAGGTCAATCGGGACACTATGCTTTAGGGGCTTTGCTTCAGAGTAAATGAACATAAAAAAGAGCGATTATGATAAAAGTAGAATTTTTGGGTCCTATTGGAAAAGCGCCGGTTGAGATGGAGGCTAAAACGCTTGCAGATGTATCGGCAAAGCTGAAAGAGGATGAGACGATCGCGCCTTGGCTGAGCAAATGTGCCGTAGCGGTGAATGACACGATGGTTAAGGAGCGTGACTGCGTACTTAAAAACGGTGATAGGGTATCGATCCTCCCACCGGTATGCGGTGGATAAAGTGTGGTGATACCACGCATTAAATGAATCAGTAACACTGAAAAAGTAGTAATGATTGTTTGCTTTTTTGTCAAAAGCTTTTATCATAGAGTCAGAGCAAGAGCGATGCATACCTTAATGATCGATTGTTCACGGTTTACTGTTAATTTGAAAAGGAACTTTTTACATGGAACTCTATAGCGGGCCGTTGGATGTCAAAGAGATATTTGGCCGTTGGCTGGATGAGGAAGCGGAGTCAAACTACGGGGCCTATATCCCTTTTGTCGGTACGATACGCGCCGAGGGTGGCATAGAGGCGCTGAGCTTTGATATCTATGAACCGGTATTGAAGTCGTGGTTTGACGGTTGGCAGCGAAAAGCTCAAGCGCGGGGCGCGATCGTGAAGATGGCACACTCCATCGGCGATGTGCCGATACATACCTCTTCGTATATCTCTGCAGTCTTCTCTCCCAGGCGCCGTGTGGCACTGGAGCTGATTGATGCGTTTGTGGAGGATTTCAAAGCCAATGCCCCGATCTGGAAATATGATGTGATAGGGGGCAGTAGAATCTACGCAGAGGACCGCAGTACGCCAATGGATGGGGCAGGACTACTGCAGTAGTCTGAGTGTATAGCCAATAGTTTAGGGTGATTGTGCATTGCAAAATCTTTTAATAAATGTTATGTGAAAATATAGCGTACAAAAAGATTCACTCTTTACTTTTACAAAGGATTTTTTCGCAATGTTTATGCACTTTGACACATCGATACAGATCATAGAAGATCAGCAGATCACGCACTACAAGACAAAAAAACTCTACCTGATGGAGTCTTTGGGGTATGTGTTGGCCGAAGATATCATCGCTGAGCACAACTCCCCGGCTTTCCCTACTTCGGCAATGGACGGGTATGCTTTTAGGCATGAGGATATCACGCTTGGAAGGTTGAAGATCACCAGTATCAATCCTGCTGGGTCTGAGTTGAAAGAGGCGGTGCATGGCGGTACTTGTATCAAAACCTTTACCGGGTCACTGATGCCTGAAGGTGCAGATACACTAATACCCATAGAGAACGTCACAGCAGATGGCGATGAGATCGTCATCCAAGAGGAGGTCCCTAGGGGTTTTGCGGTACGTGATATAGGCGAAAACTATGCACAAGGGCAGAAGCTGATCGCCAAAGGTACCACGATAGACTTTCCACAGATCGGCGTGATGGCGAGTCTCAATGTGGTCTGCCCGCTTGTTTATGAAAAACCGGTCGTCTCTATCCTCTCTACGGGTTCGGAACTTCTGGAGCTTGGTCAGACGCAGACGAACGATGCGCAGGTACGAAGCTCGAACAACTATATCCTAGAGGCTATCACTGCAAAGTACGGCGGAAGACCGCTGCAGATGGGGTGTATCAGGGACGATAAGCAGAGCATCAAAGACGCCGTCGCCGCAGCCCTGGAGAAGAGTGATATCGTTGTGACGACAGGCGGAGTGAGCGTAGGTGATTTTGACTTTGTCAAGGATGTGATCGCTGAACTTGGCGCAGAGGTACTCTTCAAGGGAGTGCGTATCAAGCCTGGTCAGCATATCATGGTCGCACGCAAAGGGGACAAGTTCATTGTGGGGCTTCCGGGGTTTGCCTACTCTTCGACCGTGACCGCGCTGCTCTATCTTCTCCCGATGATCGCTAAACTTCAACAGAGAAAATGTCCCTTGCGTAAGGTTAAGGCGGTACTGGATGAACCGTTCAGAAAACGTGCGAAGAAGGCGGAGTTCACCGCTTGCAATCTCAGGCTGACTGAGGGTAGGTACTATATTGATTTCAAAGAGAAAAAGGTGGGAACCTCCGCGATCTTGACCAATATGCTCGGAGAGGTCGCACTGCTCTTTACCGGCGAAGAAGAGGGATCCAAGGAAAAAGGTGATGAGGTCACTGTGCTGCTCCTGGGCTAAGGGATATTCGTGTGCGAAGTTTGATATAGCGTGCCAGCTGGGCGACAGTTTGGCATCCCGCACTGATCGCTTCGGTGATCAGATCTCTTTCTTTTTTATAATCCATCTTCCATCCTTTTGTATTGATGTGTTCAGAAATACAGATTCCTGACCACACGCTTTTTATCCGCTATTTGTGCGTTTTACTGCTCAATAGTATGTCAATTTAGAATTTATATATTAAAAATATCCCAAATTGTAATTATTTTAGAGAAAATATACTATAATCTAAGAAGAACCACACCTATAGGTCACAATGAAGAGAAGGAGAACAAAATGTTGGTATTAAGTGAAATTATCGAGAAGCTAAAAGATGTCATTTCTGAGACTATGCCCGGGAAGAAGGTGTTTGACAAGGATGTTGCCCATGTACTCAATATCCCTCAAAGTACGTTTGCCACGATGAAAAAACGCAACTCCATCCCCTATGAAGAGATATTGGAGTTTTGTGCGCTTAAAAAGATTTCGGTGAACTGGCTCTTCTTCGATCAGGCAGTCGATATGCTCAAGGAGGAGACAGAGAAGTTCTTTCATGTGCGCTACTTCTCGGATATCCGGGCAAGTGCGGGAGGAGGGGCTGAGGTCTTTGATGAAAACTATGAGACGATCACGATCGATGAAAAAGTGATGCGCAATATGGTAGGGCTAGGAAATACCAACCTGGAGGCGATCAATGTGGACGGTGAATCGATGGAGCCTACACTTAAGGATAGGTCGATCGTCTTTGTGGACCGTACCCAGACCAACATCAACAGAGAAGGTATCTTTATCGCCTCAACCACGGCAGGACTCTTTATCAAGCGTATCCGACAAAGGGCAGACGGGATGATAGAGCTGATCTCGGATAACAAGAACTACTCTCCTGAAGTCTTGGCTCCCGAGGAAGTGAGTATTGTAGGGAAAGTAGTAGGAAACATAGAGAGCCTTTGATAGGCAGCAGGTAGTGGGGAGCAAGGAGCAAAGATAAAACATACAACACTTTTAGATGAAAAAGTTTTTTAGTTGCTTTACGCATGATAAAATGATACCGGTATCATCGGGACCGTTCAAAATTCTGTGTCAATCGGGTAAAATAAACCATACCCAAGAAGCGACACATGAAGAGAGAAGTAGATGTAGAGCAATTTGCTCGTGATATAAAAGCGGGTAAAAGTATCGGCAAAACAGATGGGGCTTTAGGCTCCTTGATTAAACAACTTACAGAAGCTGCGTTAGCAGCTGAGATAGACTCTCACTTAACACAAGATCTCACTAAAAACAGGAAAAACGGCTATAGTTACAAGACGATGAAAAGCAATTATGGAGCATTCGAACTTGATGTACCAAGAGATCGAAATGGTAGCTTTGAGCCTCAGATTATAAAGAAGAACCAAACCACCATAACCGATGAAATCGAGAAAAAGATGCTCTTGCTCTATGCACTTGGTAATAGCTACAGCCAAATATCCAAGCATATTGAAGATATAGTATACTCATCGCTTCAGTCGATGGACTCAAGGGTTTTTTAGAAGCCATAAACTCCGTATTTCCAAACACAGAGGTTCAGCTCTGTATTGTCCATCAAATACGCAACAGCCTCAAATATGTCGGCTCTGCTTATCAAAAACAGTTTGCTAGAGAACTCAAAGCCGTTTATCAAGCTTTTACTAACGATGAGAGCCTGCTAAAACTGCTTTATATGGGAATTTAAAATGCTAAGCAAAAATGGACGATGCCAATTAGAAACTGGTCACTTACCATCTCTTAGCTTGCCATCCATTTTGATGGACGACTCGATGATGCTTTAAATTTATGATACAATTTTAGGAATTGTCCGATGCTGACATAGAATTTTGAACATTGCCTCTGGATCTTGAAATTGCCGTTGCGGTCTCTTGAAGCAAAGCGCCAAGGTCCGTCACTGCTTTTAATGTCTTGAAGCTATAGCCATATTTCTTATTTTAGCTGAGCACCTATGTAAAAGTAGCCCCTGTGAACTGATCGTAAAGAGAGCTCAATGCTCCATCCAAACCCCTGATGTCTTTATGGCTTTTATGTCTCAAGCAAGTTTTTCTTCTTCTAGCCTATCTTTTTGATCATCGTTTAGATCGAGCAAAGTCTATTTGGTTTGCCATTTTCTAAAATAACTCAAAACTAAAGCGCAACATACAACTATACTATGTTGAGCATTGCCCTCTTTTTTTAAGGTCTATGCTCATAGCTTTATTTCATGGTGCACCAAAACAAAAGAAACGATCAGTAATCAAAAATGATTACACTTTAAAAGAAATGATAATTAATATCAGTATAGATTAAGAAATGTTTTGATAAGATAGTATCATCGAAAAAAAGGTGGCATTGTGATGGTTTTTGGTTTTGATAAGAAGAGGGAGTATCTGCCTGATTATTCCTACTGTAACACAGTCTCTAAAAAAAGAAAACTTTTTTTAGAGCTATTTAATCTATTGGTCCAAGAGGAAGTGTTTAAGAAGAAAGAGCTGTGTAGCTGCAAAGCAAAAACACTCTATGAGATTTTTATTCAAAAAATCACACAGCTATGCTCACAAGGGTTTCAAAGCAGCAAACTTATTTCATTTGATGCGAAGCTTCACCGCTTCATCACACAAAACAAAATTTACAAACCAAGCGTCACGCAAGCTAAAGATTCAAATTATAAAACGGCATCAAAGATCGTCTCTTTTATTGATGATAAATCTAATGCTATGGTATTGAGCTCGGATCTGCTCTTTAAAAGTTATGTTCATAAGAGCATAACAAGCATCAAAAGAGATAGAGTTGTTCGTAATGAAAATGATTGTATCGATATCTATTTTCAAAATGATCCCACGATAAAAGTGTTGCCCTTTTGGGAAAGAAAAGAAAAAATTGATCATGCGCATATCCAAAAGGCGATCGATTGTGTAAAGAGCGGTGAATTTAAAAATATCTATCTTGTCTACCCAAGAGAAGAAAACTTTACAAAGCATATCCATATAAAAGTCCCTGAACTTGAAGGCTGTAGCGAATATGTGATCAAGATGATTCCCTATTCGCTTAAATCTATTCTAAGGAGTTAAAATGAGTATAGCGATATATTATGGAACAAGCACTGGTAATACCCAAGAGGTTGCACAAAAAATAGCAGACAAATTAGATAAAGATGTAGAGCTGATCGATTTGGGTTCAAACGATTTTAGCGAAATCGATAAATATGATAGTGTAATTTTTGGCACCTCCACTTGGGGTGAAGGTGATCTGCAAGATGATTGGGAAGAGAATTGGGAAGAGTTTGAAAATCTTGATCTCAGCAACAAAACAGTGGCTTTTTTTGGACTTGGTGATCAAGAAGGCTATGAAGATGTTTTTGTCAATGCGATGGGTACTATCTATGAACAAGCAGTAAAAAATGGAGCAAAAAAAATTGTAGGATTTACAAGTACAGGCGGATATGATTTTAGTGAATCTTCGGCTGTCATTGATGACCAATTTGTCGGTCTTGTGATCGATGAAGATAATCAAAGTGAATTAACCGATGAGAGGATAGCTGCATGGTGCGATACCATTAAAGAGAGTCTTTAGAGAAAAGATGATGAAAATAGACTCCAATCTTTTATAGAAAGCATTGTAATAGCGGCGGTTATCGCTGTTATTGCGTTACCTCTTGTTTAGTGTGTGAGATCCCTCTGATGTGAGACGCTATCGCACATCGATTCTTTAGCTACTTCGTATATCTATCTTAATAAGTGTTATCTAGCGTTTAAGTTTATCTGAAGTGTGATGGAAGTACCTATCAAAACAATCGCACCAACCATTAAGGCAAAAATCCTAGCTGGCAATTTAGCACGATCTAAATCTCATCTTTTCAAGCTGATCTTTTTGTATGTTTTCTTAAAGTTTATACTTTTCTTGATAGATTGCTTCGGTATAGGGTACTTGCCCGATGGAAAGATCTTAAACGGTCTGCAAAAAGACAAAAGTACTTTGTTGCAAGGATAGTTTGAGTCAGTGGTGAAATGATGAACTGCTACTTGCACACGCCACACACTTGACAGATTCAGGCCGTATGCTCATCCGCCCAAACCCTATCTCCTCTTCGCACTCGATACAGATGCCAAACATCGGCTTGTCGATACGGAGCAGTGCATTTTGCAGTCGGGTGAGGCGGAGTCTGGACTCATCGAGTATTGTGTTATTGACATGCTGCTCCCCCATCGCTTCAAGGCGGGTAAGCCTACCAAGAGAACAGTCCGGAGAGATCGGCCCGCTCTTCTCTTCTAGTGCAAGGATCTGTGCCTTCAGTGTCTGGATATCGGCTTCTATCTTTTGTTTGATCTCATTTTTTTCTTCTTGGGTCATCGGTATCTCTTTTAAGGTTTAGTAGAACTATTATAGCACAAGGACCGTAATACGAAGTCTTGAGTTCTATTTTAGTGTGAGTGAATGTGTATCTAAAACAAAACAGAGTACAAAAGAATCCATAAAGAGTAACAATTTTGTAATACTTTTTTTTTATACTTACGCTAACAAAATAAAAGGAAATCCAAGATGAAAAAGATGGTGTTCTCTACCGTAGCTGTAGCAGCTTTAGCAACAACATTGACAGCAAAAGAAGCCAAAGAAGCTTCTAGCAGTGAAAATAGTTTTTTTGATAGAATGCATTTCAAAGGGGATATGAGGTTACGATACGAGAGTGTCGAAAGAGATGACAAAGATAACACATATAGAAACCGATATCGTTTAAGACTACTTACGGACATTGACCTCTTTGACAATCTATTGCTTGAAACTGCCATCTCAAGTGGTAAAGGCAACCCAACCTCGAGTAATGTTACCTTTAAGACAGATAAGCCTTGGTCGGACTATTTTGTCGATGTGCTTGAGATTGACATTTTAGATATTGCGTACAAATTTGACAACGCTACCGTGAAAGTAGGTAAACAAAAATACATGATCTATAAGCCGATCAAGACAGAGCTGATCTGGGATAACGATATCCGCTTAGAGGGTATCAACTATCACTATAAAGACGATACAAAAATGATCACTCTAGGGGCAAACCGGCTACATAGACTAGAAAACGAAACTGAAAGTACAGGTGATATCAACATTTTTTTGGCGCAATATGTACAATCAGTCAATCTTGAGAGCGCAACACTGAATGTAGGTGCCGGTATGTACTACTATAATGGTGTAAAAGGGAACACAACTCCTTATAAAAATGGTGCACTGGGTAATACCCTGGATAAGGATGGTTTTTATGCAAATGACTATACGATTCTGGAAGGGTTTGGAGAGTTACAGTTCAAAGACCTACTTGGTAAACCATTGACAGCGGCAGCAATAGTGGCATACAATGCTGCTGCAGACGACGACAACTTCGCATATGAAATCGGACTTCAACTCGGTGCGACCAAAAAGGTTGGCGATTGGCAACTGGGTTATGCTTATATGGATATACAAGAAGATGCCGTATTTGGCGCACACAATGGCTCAGACAGCGGCAACGGCGGTACGGCTGCCAAAGGTCATACGATCAAAGCAAAATACAAACTATCAGAGCATCTAGAACTTGGTGGTCAATTCTTCTCTAATACGCTCTATGCGAGCAAAAGTGCAACACAAACAGAGGCAGACTACAAGCGTGCACAGTTGGATCTCATCCTTAAATTCTAGCTTCCTGTTTTTACATCAATCTCCTAAAGGTGGGCATTTTAGCCGCCTTTTTTCTATTTTATTTTTTGCCTCCCATAAATTAATAAGAAGTAGTAACAAGTTTTAGTATATTTTATTTATACTTTTACTATTAAGCGTTTAGGGACAATTATGAATAATACAATCAAAGCACTGCTTGGTGCGGGTTTTGCTATTGCGGTGGCTTTGTATGCCAACAGTATCATAGGAGAGACATCGCACGGTGGCTTCTTGGTGTTTGCCGCACTCTTTGGTGCCTATATGGCGATGAATATCGGGGCAAACGATGTAGCGAACAATGTCGGGCCTGCAGTGGGTGCAGGCGCGCTTACTATCGCAGGAGCCGTCATCATCGCTTCGATCTTCGAAGCCATGGGAGCGCTGATCGCTGGTGGCGATGTGGTCGGTACGATCAAGCAGGGGATCATCTCGCCTAGTGCATTTGGGGATGATCCGATGGTCTTTGTCTATGCGATGAGTGCCGCACTTCTGGCCGCTGCACTTTGGCTCAACCTCGCTACATGGCTCAAGTCCCCGGTCTCCACCACTCACTCAATCGTCGGTGGTGTGATGGGGGCGGGGATCGCTGCGGGTGGTTTTGCGATCGTCTCCTGGGATACGATGGGGCAGATCGTCGCTTCCTGGGTGATCTCTCCGGTACTTGGCGGCTTGATCGCTGCGATATTTCTCTATATCATCAAGTCACAGATCCTCTATAAAGCAGACAGGATAGGCGCTGCCAAAAAAGTGGTGCCGATACTTGTGGCAGTCATGTCAGCAGCCTTTATCACCTATCTGACACTCAAGGGGTTGAAGCATATCTGGGGTTCACTCACAGAGATGGTGAGTTTTCTTCCTCAGGGCAAGAAGCCGACCTTTTCGGTGGCATTGACCTTTGGCCTGATCGGCGGGGTAGTGACTTACTTGATAGTCAAGCCAAGAGTGGCGAAAAAAGTAGCCGACATGGATGACTCCAGGGAGGGGATCAATCTGCTTTTTACCATCCCGCTTATCTTTGCGGCCGCGCTGCTCAGTTTTGCACATGGCGCAAACGATGTTGCCAATGCGGTAGGTCCGCTGGCTGCGGTGAATGATGCGCTCACAAGCCTGAAGGTTTCCCAAAAAGCTTCCATCCCTCTGTGGGTAATGGTCGCAGGGGGGATCGGTATCTCTATAGGTCTGGCACTTTTTGGCCCGAGACTGATCCGAACAGTTGGCTCCGAGATCACAGAGCTTGACCAGATGCGGGCATTCTCGATCATGATGGCTGCAGCGATCACCGTGGTGATCGCCTCGCAGCTTGGGCTTCCTGTCTCTTCAACCCATATCGCAGTAGGTGCGGTATTTGGTGTAGGATTTTTAAGAGAGTGGCTTGACAGTAAAAGTATGAGCGAAAAACAGCAGAAGCTCGAAGAAGAGACACAAAAACATCATCAGATCAAAGCGGAGTTGGCAGCCTACAGCGGTGATGACTATAAGCAAAAAGTCGAACTGATGGAGGCGGAAAAAAAGCAGAAGAAAAAGGTCAAAGCGATCAAACGTGCGCTTAGAGAGAACTACGTAAAACGGGGAATGGTCAAAAGGATCATTGCTGCATGGATCATTACTGTACCCGCAGCAGCAGCCGTATCAGCGATCATCTTCTATGTTATCAAAGGTCTTGCTGCTTAAACTTTTTTAGAGGTACGCTTCAAAGGAGTGTGCCTTCTCCTTGGAGAAAGGATACTTTGTCCCTCTCTAGATAGTAGAGTACAGACTGGGCCAAGTGGGCCTCTCCTCTTAGTACTACTTTCGTAACAATTTTGTAATCAATTTGCCCTATACTTTCCTCAAGTCCAGAATGGACATCTCTAAAAAAGGAAAGAACATGAGAGTGAAAAAACTCTTTACAGCAGCGCTGATTGCTTCAGTAACTGCGGTAACGGTATATGCAGAAGAGCTGAAAGGAAGAGGGGCATCGTTCCCTGCACCGATTTACAAAGTGTGGACATCGGAGTATTATAAAGCAACGGGCGTAAAGGTCAACTATACACCGACTGGTTCAGGTGATGGCGTAAAATCAATTACAAAAAGAATGGTGGATTTTGCTGGTTCAGATACCCCGCTTAAACAAAAAGAATTGAAAAAGGAAAAGCTCCATATGTTCCCAACCGTTATTGGCTCTGTTGTGCTTGCCTATAACCTTGATGGTATCAAAGACGGTGAACTGAAATTGAGCCGTAAAGCGATTGCTGGTATCTTCAATGGTACGATCACGCACTGGGATGATCGGGCGATCGCTGAACACAATGCAGGATTAGTGCTTCCTCATGAGCCTATTACTGTAGTGGTAAGAGCAGATAAATCAGGTACAACCTTTAACTTTACCTACTTTTTGAACCAGATCGATGAAAAGATCAACGTGAGCAAAAAACCGACATGGAAAGCGAACAAGGTGATCGCAGGAAAGTCTAACTCTGGTGTCTCTGCGAATATCCAGCAGATCAAAAACTCCATCGGCTACATCGAGTACTCCTACAAGATGACGCTGGGTCTATCAGCAGCACAGGTGGAGAACAAAGAAGGGCAATTCATCACCCCTACGCTTGAGTCATTCCAGGATGCCGCAAAATATGCAACATGGTCACCTGAGAATGATTTCTATGCTGTCATCGGTGACCCTGCAGGGCCCACTTCATACCCTATCGTCGCGGCAACCTTCCTTCTTCTCCCCGAAGAGAAGCAGGCAGAGAACAAACTGGTAACAAAGTTTATGGAGTGGGCATATGCACAAGGAGACGCAGCAGCAGTAGAGCTTGGATATGTACCGCTCCCAGAAGAGACAAAAGAGCAGATCAGAGCATACTGGAAAGCCAAAAAGATCAGGTAAACCTCCTTCGCAGCTTTGCTTGAAGTCTTTTGGGCACTCTGCTGGAGCAGACACAGTGTCAGCGTAGGATAGGGAGCCTTGCTCACTATCTGTTCTCTCTGCATAGCAGACCAGAGCATACGGGGGGCTCAAAAGATCAAGTGATCTTTACTTTCAGGCGCTTTCTGTTGCCGGTAACTGACCTGTAATATTTTTGTAACCATTTGCGGATATACTCCGCGTTCAATAGACAAAAAGGTGATAACATATGGGTGGTACACTCTTTAAAAATTTCTCATTTTTTTCTGCGACGCTCTCTTTTTTTATCCTTGTCGGTATTTTTGCTGTACTCTTTAACTATGCGCAGGAAGCACTACAGGAGTTTGGCATCAATTTTCTTTATGGCGAGACCTGGGAAGTCAATGAGGAGGAAGAGGGGGGTATCTTTGGCGGATGGATTCCGATCGTCGGTACACTGCTTAGTACTCTGATCGCCATGGTTATTGCGATACCGCTTGCGATGGGGATTGCAATCTTTCTGACAGAGATAGCGCATGCACAACTGGTCAAACCGGTCTCTATCGCCATCGAGCTGCTTGCAGCTATCCCGAGTATCATCTACGGAATGTGGGGGCTTTTTTATTTTGCGCCGATCATACAGTCTACAATGGGCGGTGAGGGAGTGGGGCTACTCACAGCAGGAATCGTACTGGCGATCATGATCATCCCGTTTATGGCCGCGATCACCAGGGATGCGATGAATACTGTGCCCCCAGTCCTCAAGGAGTCGGCGTATGCGATGGGGGCAACGACCTTTGAGGTGGTCAAGGATGTGGTGATGCCCTATGCCAAAGGTGGGATCATCGGATCGATCATCCTTGCGCTGGGACGTGCGCTCGGAGAGACGATGGCTGTAGCCTTCCTGATCGGTTCGGTGATGAGTATCCCCAGCCGTATCACTGATCCTACGACATCGATCCCAGTACTGCTGGCAAACAACTTTGCCGAAGCGCAGGACCTAGAGATTAGCGCAATGTACTACCTGGCGCTGATCTTGTTTGTAGTAAGCTTTGCTCTGATCTCTTTAGCAAAGTTCTACTTTTTTAGAAAAACGGCATAAGGAGGCACAAGGCATGAACAGACTTTTATTGAACAAAGCGATTTTGATGCTCTCCACGCTCTCTGCGGTGATAGGGCTTGGATTCCTCCTATGGATCTTGATCACTCTAAGCTATAAGGGGATCATGAGCCTTCATTGGAGCACCTTTACCAATGACCTAGTAGAAGGGGGGATCCGCAACCTGCTTGTGGGACAGTTCACGATGGCACTGATGGCAAGTGCGATCGCCGTACCGATCGGGATGCTTGCGGGGATCTATCTGAGGGAGTACAGCAACAATGGAAAGTTGGCAGCAGTGATAAGAAATCTCAGCGACGTCATGATGTCAGCACCTTCGATCGTCATCGGTGTGTTCGTCTTTGCGCTTTTTGTTGATCCCTTCGGCGGGTACAACGGATGGGCGGGTATCATTGCATTGGCGATCATGATGATCCCTATCGTTATCTCCACGACGGACAATATGCTCTCACTCGTTCCCCGGGAGCTGAGGGAAGCGGGGATGGCGCTTGGCGGGAGCAAGCACAAGATCATCCTTCAGGTCGTTGTAAAGGCGGCAAAAGTGGGGATCACCACAGGGGTACTGCTCTCCTTTGCCCGTATCATCGGTGAGACAGCACCGCTGCTCTTTACTTCGGCAAACAACCAGTTCTTCACTATGGACCTGACCGAGCAGTTTCCCTCACTAACAGTTAGTATCTATAACCTTGCAACCTACCCCGACGAGGCAAGCAGGGAGCTGGCGTGGGCTGCATCGTTTGTTTTGACCATGGTGGTGCTTTTGATCAACCTGGTTGGCCGTTTTATCACAAGAAGTAAAAAATAAGGAAAGTTATAGAGATGACAACAGATACTATGATCATGGAAGTCAAAGACTTCTCGTTTACCTACGCAGGCGCATCATCCCCCTCACTAACGAAGATCAATCTTCCTATCAAGAAGAACAAGATTACTGCACTCATCGGTCCCAGTGGCTGCGGCAAATCCACACTGCTTCGCTCGATGAACCGTATCCACGATCTCTACCCCGGCAATCACTATGAAGGTGAGATCAGGCTTTATGACGGCGATGGGAAGGGGGGGAATATCCTTGAGATCAAAAAAGAGAATGATTTTATCAAGCTACGTCAGGATGTGGGGATGATCTTTCAGAAGCCTACCCCTTTTCCGATGAGCATCTACGATAATGTAGCCTATGGGCTGAAACTAGCAGGAATCAAGGATAAAAGTGAGATCCAGGGGCGTGTTGAAAAAGCGCTTCAGGATGCTGCGATCTGGGGTGAGACCAAAGACCGCCTCAAAGAGAGTGCCATGGGACTGAGCGGAGGACAGCAGCAGAGGCTCTGTATCGCCAGAGCAGTAGCACTTAAGCCAGATGTCCTCCTCTTTGATGAGCCAACCTCCGCGCTTGACCCCATCTCGACCGGGGCGATCGAGGAGCTTATCGCTGAACTCAAGAAGGATGTATCCATCGTGATCGTCACCCACAATATGCAGCAGGCAAGCCGTTTGAGCAACTATACTGCCTTTATGTACCTGGGGGAGCTGATCGAGTATGACAAGACCGAAAAGATATTCTTGAACCCTTCGGTCAAGCTGACTGAAGACTATATTACGGGTAGATTCGGTTAAATCTACTCTCGCTGGAGACGAAGTGTAGGTGAGAGGATGAGAAGCATGAAGTCAATGAAAAAAATGTGTCATTGAAAGATTTGATACCACAGTGTTTGTAATCAAAGTAAAGCCACGAAAGAAAAAGGTGTTTAGCGCCTTTCAGGAAGAAAGTGAACAAGGAGTTTGGATGATGTTACCAGGTTATAACGAAGCAAGACATGAAGTCAGAGATGCTGTTCTTGAGGTTATGAAGGATCTCTCAGACGCTAACAAGCATACACTAGAAGCGATAGAAGAGGGAGATATCAGCGCTCTGGAAGCGGCAAGAAAGCTGATGGAGGATATCGGTGAGCGTATGGAGAAGATCGATAATGCCATTGTGGTTATCTTTGCAAAGTATGCGCCAGAAGCCAAGGATCTTAGAGAGCTGGTCTCCTACCTCAAGATGACCTCTTCTATGAGCAGGATCAGAACCAATATCAGCAACTACAGCAAAAATATGCAGTCGATGCTTGCCTCAAACAATGCTGAGATCAACAGGTTTATCAAAGATTCGCTGTGTATCAACAAATGTACGATGCATGCATTTGAGTTGACCTTGGAGATGCTGCAGTGCTTTGATGACCATGACAGAGTGCAAGATCTTGCCACGCGTATCGAGGTAGAGTACGATAAAACAGACGATATTTACTCTATGCTTGAAAAAAATATCATGGAGAAGATGGACAGTTCCTATGCGATGACAGAAGAGTATCTTAATCTGCTCAAATATATCCGCAAAAACCTCAAGATCATTGACAGGCTAGAGAGCATCTCTGGGCGTATCATCTTTGCACGTATAGGCGGGAAGCTTTAAGCCCTCTCTTTCCTTTTTTAGGATAATTTTTTGTAAAAACGTCAACTCTCTTTTTAGAGACTCTGCTATATAATGGGTGCATGGAAAAAAATATTGAGATTATCATTATTGAGGATGAAGAGGATATCCTTGAACTTATAGAGTACCATCTCCAAAAAGCGGGGTATGAGACAGTGGGGTTTCTCTCTAGCGAAAACGTAGAGCAGTTTTTAGAGGAGGAGTCCCCCTCTTTGATGATCATCGACAGGAACCTGCCGGGGGTAGAGGGGAGTGATTTTGTAGCGCACATCAGAGGATTGGGGTATGATATCCCCGTGATCTTCCTGACCGCCAAAGATCAGGAGAGCCAGCTCGAAGAGGGGTATGAAAGCGGCGGCGATGACTACATGACCAAGCCCTTTAGCACAAAAGAGCTTCTGCTTCGAATCAAAGCACTGTTGAAGCGTTCAGGGGCTTTGGCACACCAGGATACAATCAAACACAGGGATATCCTACTAGATGGGATCAAGAAGAGTGTTTGTATCAGCGGTGAGCCTATCTCTGTGACACTGCGCGAGTTCGATCTTCTGCTTGCCTTTGTAAGGAATGCTGGCAAACCATTGACAAGGGATTTCCTGCGTGAAGAGGTATGGGGCAACGAAGGGGATGAGGTCAATGACAATGCGGTCAATGTGGCGATCAGCCGCCTGAAAAAGAAGATAGATCCCACCGGAGAGAAGGGGTACTTCGTGCCAGTATGGGGAGTGGGATATAAACTGGTCTAGGGAGTCTACTAGGCACTGACCCTTATCGGGTCGATAGACCAATCTTTAGAGAGTTCAATTTTTGGATATCTGTCAATACGACTTCAAGCAACCGTTTGCGACTCTCTTCTTTGCTTCTTTATCCACTCTCTTGATTGAGCCTCTCTAGCACACAAGCCAAAGCACCCCAAGCGATCCTTCAGCCCCTCTTAAGAGATTTAAGGCTCTGGGATATTTATCGTGATACTCAGTGTGGATTGTCTTTGTATTTTTATAGGGTTTTTGCAGCTATATCTGCGTGAGCCCATCAATGAAGAGTGTGTTGCTTTTTAAGAAGAGAGAGACGAAGAGATGACGCATCACGTACATTGGCTTGCTTCTTTCTTTTGAAAGGGTATCATCAATGCAAATGGTGAACGTTGTTTTGCGTATCGGGCTTCAATGCAAGGTGAGACATATTCAAAGCTAAATATTTCATTATTTTTAATTCTCAGCAAAGCCAAATTGCTTGTGCTGAATACACACAAAAGGGATTGTCGATTTTCGCAGACAGAGTCATGAGTTGCATGTAATGATTCTATTTTGGCCTTTTTCGCTTGTAATCCATCGTAAAAACTACTTTCCCCCCGTCAAGACATTCCTCTTGACTGTTTACAGTTTTGTTATGCAGGCTTACACCTTAAAACTCATGAAAAAAATAAAAACATAAGGTTCATAATAATTTTATCGGATTACACACACAAGTTTTTTTCATCAGGATGCATCCAAACAAAAAATAGTGGGATAAACACTAATATCAAAACCGTCCCCACAACAAGTCCTCCTAAAACAACTGCGCCTAATGGGGCCAATCGTTCAAGTCCAATCGCCCATCCAAAGGCCACTGGAAGCATGCCGATGCTGACGCTAATGGCTGTCATTAATACGGGCCTAGTGCGCAATAAAATGCTCTCACGCATCGCTTCAAGTGCAGTTTTTCCGCGCTCCATACCTTCAAGGGCAAAATAGACAAGCAAGATTGCATTATTAACTATCACTCCAGCTAATAAAATAAATCCAATCATTGCAGACATGGAGCTATGATAATCATAAAGGAGCAAAATCCAAGAAGCCCCTGCAACTGTCAAAGGAATTGAAAGAATGATAAGCAATGGAATTTTTACAGAGTTAAAAATCGGCACCATGACGATAAATATCAAAACAATTCCAATGGCAATAGCTTTTAATATCCGCCCTGAAGAATCTTTAAATTGTGCCATATCGCCACTATCAACTTTTGTTATATGGGCGGGTAAAATGATCTCTTTTGCATAATTTTCATAAGATGCGGCTAGCAAAGATGGGGCTTCTTTTTCACGAACACCCATAATATCGATTGTGTAAGAGAGTCCTTCTCTAGTGATGACGTTAGGTTCATTGTGTTCTTTGATTTGGGCAAATGCAGATAGGGGGATTTTGCCCTTAGGGGTTATAATACTATACTGTTTTAATGCATCAAAAGAGGATGTGCTCTCTTTGTTTAATTCAATAAAAAGCGGCAATGCCGAGAGATTTTGCTTTTGGAAGCTTCCAACATTTAGGCTTCTTAGAGCTATTTGTAATTGCTCTGATAGGGCTCGCTCGCTAATGCCAAGCTCCATTAAAATATCATTGTTATACACAATTTCATACGTTTGAGTATGAGGAGACCAGCTTTTAGTTACATTTACAATGCCTGGAGTTTTGCGCAATGCTTCTTCATATTTGCCTGCCCAAAAGTAGAGCTCCATTGGGTCATTGCCCATCAAGGTGGTAGCCAAAGTTGCCTTTATGCTAGACATGGCAGAAGCCCCTGATTCTGCGACTTCTAAGGTTTTTATATAGGGAATAGTTGCAATTTTTTCACGCAAGTATCGCTGGATTTCCCAAATATCCTCATCTCTTTCAAATCGATTTACATAATGAGCAATAATAACCATTTGATTCAAAGCCCCGCCACTGATACTTAAAATCCCAGCTTCTGAACCAATAGAAGCACTAGATGACACAAAATTTGAAGCTGCTTTAACATGCTCGGTTACCTTGGATAAAATAGCCTTTGTTTCAGATATGCTCAAGTTAGGCTCAGTTGTGATTTTTATGCGAATTGTTCCCGCATCCATCGCAGGCAAAAGCTCTTGACCAACCAAAGGCATAACAATGCGCAAACTTATCCCAAAAAGCATAAAAAGCCCTATGATATAAGCTGTTGCAACGATTTTATATTTTTTCGCAAGCTCAAAAGCCCCCAAGAAAAAACCACTCAAAGAGTGATTAAAACGCTGGCTATAACGTTCAACAAACTTTTCTACATGTAAAAGCCAACCAATATCCCAAGCTAAAACTTTTTTTGAAATAATTGGCACGAATGTCATAGAAACTACAAAAGATGCAGCAAGTGCCAATAGCAACGTGGTGACAAGGGGGCCAAAAATAGTTTGAGGATAATCCCCCACAAACAAAATTGGAAAAATCGCCACCATCGTGGTGAGTGTTCCTGAAAAATCGGCAAACATGATTTCACTTGTGCCATTTTTGACCGAATTTTCCAATGTTTCTCCACTTGTTTGAAAATGCCTTTCGATATTTTCAACCACCACCACCGTATCATCTAGTAAAAGTCCAAGAGCTAGGATAATTGCAGTGAGCGTAATAACATTAAACTCTATTCCAAGCATCCACATAAGCGCAATTGTGCTTATATAAACCACTGGGACTGTAAGTAAAACAATAATGATTTGACGGAATGAAGCTAAAAATAGAAAAACAACCAAAGTTGACATAATGACGGCATTTCGCAGGCTCTCAAACATATTGTTTGTACTTTGAACTATGGTGGTTTTTTGGGTATCTGTGATAGTAAAATTCAGAGTTGCATGGATTGCTTTGAGTTCTTCTAAAGTTTTTTCGACACGCTCAATTGTGCGCACAACATCCGCATCTAAGGTTCTTTGGATACTAAGAGCAATTGCATCTTTGCCATTGCCTTGGTAGAGTGCTTGGTGGGCTGGAATCCCCATACCAATATGGGCGATATCTTCTAGTTTTAATGTGTGAGTTATGGGTAAATCCTTCAAAGCCTGTACGCTATTTGCTCGACCTTGATGTTTTACCAAAAATCGCAAAGAATCCGATTCAATAAGACCTAATGCATAATCTGAATTTGCGCTATTTATGCGCTCAGCTACCTTTGCAACATCAAGCCCATTCTTTTCAAGCTTGAGTGGGTCTATTGTTATCATCAGTGCTTTTTTATATCCACCAAAAATATCCACATTTGCAACCCCGTCTAATTTTAAAAGCTGGGGTTTGATGGAATCTTGGGCAATCTCCCTCACTGTTGCCAAATCCAAATCTTTTGAATCAATCCCAATCACCATGATTGGCGCAGTTGCTTCTGTGATTTTATGAATCTGGGGTTCTTGTAAAGCTTTTGGCAATTTTGAGCGCAATTTATCAAAACGATTTTTTACATCGCTAGCTGCCTCTTCTAGGGATTTATGATAATGAAATTCAACTCTAATAGTAGAAACCTCATCAAGTGTGGAGGAATAAACCCGTCTTACCCCATCGATGGTATAAAACTCTTCTTCTAGTGGAATTGCCACATCATCCACCATCGATTGAGCGCTGGCTGAGGGCATCATGGCAACTAGGGCTATTTCTGGTCTATTGGAGTTTGGAAAAAGATTTTTATCTAAAGAAAAAAATCCATTGATACCCATAAAGAGAAAAAGACTCAAAAATGCAAATATAAAATAGGGGCGCTCTAAAAGCATGGTGACATATTTTTTACTCATTTTCATTCCATATAATATGGGGATACTTATGCAGTGCAGCTAAACTGGAAGGTGATCCTAATGCAATCGGTGTGCTGATTTGCTCTTTTATGATGATTTGATTTGCTCTTTTAGCTATCACTGTTATTGGAGTTTTTTCAAACACAACCCCATTCAATGCTAAGATATAACTTCCCTCTTGGGTCTCAAGTAAAGCTCGCGAAGGTAGTACAAAGCCTTGTATTTTTTCACCTAAAATTTTTACATGCAAGAGTGAGCCTAAAGGTTTCGATAGCCTAGAGTCTAACACAGCTTCAGCTTGTGCAAGTGTATTTATGGTTTGAGGCAAAAGAGTTTTAATTTGCCCCATTTTTCCATCCACTTCTACAAAATCACCCAATGTAAGATTGCCAGTATATGAAAACCTCACCAATTGTTCCAAGGATGCTAACTCAACTAATGGTTTATTGGGCGTACTTATTGCGCCATTTTCTTCAAATTGCTGGACGATAGTACCAGAGTAAGGGGCTTTGATTTCATAATAGGCGCGCAAACTCTTTTTGGATTCGTATGCAGATTGGAGGCTTTGTAATTCTGAATTTTTTGCCTCAAGTGTTTTTCGATTTTGTTCCAATGCTAAGCTTTTTTGTGTCACACTCAATTGGCTAGATTCGTAAGCTTCTTGTGATATGCCGCCTATTTTAAAAAGATGTCTATTCCTATCATGAATAGTCTTTACATGCAAAAGTTCTGCTTCTAGCATTTGACTTGCTAACTCTAAGCCCTGTTTGGCATGATTTAAGCTTGTGATTTGGTGCTCTAATTGGGCAATATTATGGTCAATTTCTTTAGTATCAAGCAAGGCTATGGTTTCGCCTTTTTGAACATTTTGTCCCAAAGTCGCGATTGTTTCAATGGTGCTTGATATTTTAGAGGCAAGTTTTACGCGATTTTTGGCATCCAAAGTTGCAACAAAAGTTCTTGTGAGATGATCTTCATAAAATTGAGCATACACAACATTCACACTTCGCAAAGAAGGAGTCACTTGGGGCAGAGTTGCTAATGCATCTTGTCTTTCACGGATAAGCTTAACCCCAATCAATATCAGAGCAACAATAAAAATCAAAAGCACTATTTTTTTCATAATGGCTTCTCCAATAAAATCAAGTAATGGTAAATCGATTCTAAAAGTGTATACTTTGCGCTCTGGACATTTACTCTCGCGCGGTGAGAGGCGACATTTTGCAAAAGATATGATTGCATTGTAATAACCCCTTCTTTGAGTTTTTCGTATTCGATAGATTCAACCACCTTTGCTAATTTAGCTTCTTGGATAGCTAGGTTGTATGATTCTTGGGCCTTTTGGGTTGAATTTTGCGCTTGAGCAAGGGAAGTTAGGAGAAGTTCTTTTTGATTTTGAGCTTCTATCGTTGTTTTTAAATGCTCCAAGCGAGCCTGCTCTATCTGCTTATTGCGAACTCCAAAATCAAAGGCAATCCACTGAAATCCTAAGCTTGCTTGATAGATATCTTCATGCTCCCCATCTCCGTAATTTCTTGAATAGAGTGTTTCAAAGGTCACCTTAGGAAGATTTGAAGATTTGGTTTTGTTGTAGGCTCTCTGGGCTTGGCTGATTTGCATTTTTGCCATTTGGATAGGACTTGTTTGTTCCACTTCGGAGTCGATGATACTTGGTAATGTTTTTACATCCTCCATCGCAATTGGATCAAGGAAATTTATCTTGGTTTTTGTATTCATTAGCCTTTCGATGGTAAGCAAAACATTGCTTAGCTCGCCATCGATTTGAGCTAATCCTGCACTTGCCCTCATGCGTTCAGTTTCGATTTGAATAACTTCTACTTGAGCACGTTTGCCAATTTTCTCTTCTTCTTTTATAATTGTTTCAAGTTTTTTTAATGCATCCAAATGCTCTATTTGTAATGTTTTATTCTGTTGTAGTTTTAATCCGGCCATATAGAGTGATACTACATTGCGCTTTAATGACCAAATAGTTTGATTATATTGCAAAGCTGCCATTGCGCTACCAAGTTTTGCAATTTCCACATCTTGGCGCATGCCAAACCCATCAAATAAGACAACACGATAACTAGCCCCAAGGCTCAAAATTCTATCATCAGTTGGAATATTTGGGGCAATTGGCGGAGTCATGGGAGCTAGAGTTCTATCATCATTATAGTGGGTGTAGTTTCCATTCAAAGCCAAAGTTCCAAAATGAGAATTTTGTACTTGTTGGGTTTTTAGTATCGCCTTTTCTTGATTGAGACTAGATGCTTGTAAAGAGAGATTATTTTTCTCTACATGTAAAAACACATCTTCAATAGAAATTCCCCAAATAGCCATGTAACTAAAACACAATGCCACTAAAAATCGCATGTATACTTCCTTTTGTCGCGAATGGTTCTATTGTAGAGGATTATCAGCTAGATTGTCATTGATAAATATCAATACTTTGATTTTAAAGTCTTTTTATTGGTACCTTACGACAGTTTGGGTTTTTCAAGCTTTGATATTTTTGGTAGCCTAAATATGAATCTATCTTAATTGCACTGGCTGTTTGGATAGAGGCTAAAAGAAGAGATTTAAACTCATCTAATATTCCATCAAGTGAAATCTCTTTGCCTTTGCTTATCTGTCTGTGTCGTTCTTCTTTGTTTTAAATATCTATTGGTCAATCCGTTTTAAAACCTGATCAGATCGTAGCCTTTAAGCCTATCTGATCAATTGAGCTATTGGATTTGCACAGTTGTTTTACACTGTCCCCTCTTCTGGGTAGACATTGAACTTCGCTCCGTGCTCGGAGAGGAACTCCACCATCTTTTTCTGTCCGAGCTTCTTGGCATAGTCTTTGGGAGCCATACCCGCCTTGTCTGATGCATTGATATCTCCCCCATGATCGATGAGCATTTTCATCATATCAAGATCAGAGAAGCAGGCGGCAAGCATGACGGGGGTGATCCCGCTTTTGCGTGTCGATACATTGAGGTCAAACCCCTTATCGATACAGAATTGGATCACATCCTTACGCTTGAACTTAATGGCTACATCAAGTGCGGAGATGCCGTCGCTGTCCCTCTCAAAGAGATCCGCACCGTTTTCAAGCAGCAATTCGATTAGCTCCAAAGAAGCATACTTCCTTATCGCATAAAAAAGCGGGCTGATCTCATCGTAATCTTCTAGCTCATACTCTTCACCGATCAAAATAGGCCTGGTGGTATCCGTACCATTTTTGATCAATGATTTTAGTTTTGCGATCGAATCGTTCTCAATAGCCTGTGTTACTTCATTCATGCTGTCATCCTTATCTGTCACCATTTGGTAACATAATTCATATAGTATTGCAGTGTCTCAACCGCATGAGTCCAATCAACAAAAAAGGAGAAAAGATGAAAATAAGCAAAACACTTAAAAAAGTGATCAAAACCGAAGGGAAAAGCTCACCGGTATCAAGAAAGATCATTGCACTTCGGTCATCCAAAGAGTTCAACTATCTCATTGATACACACAGACCCTGATCACCCTACTTTGAACCAAAAAGGTTCATTCCACCCATTATCCCCATTGCCTGGGATTTTTTATTGTCTTCTGCCATCTTATTGGCATCATTCATTGCTGAGATGAGGAGGATCTGCAAAGACTCTTTATCTTCCAATAGAGCATCATCGATCATGATATCCACCACTTCGCCTGCGCCATTTGCAGTCACGGTGACCATGCCACCTCCTGCTTTCGCAGTGAACTCAACATTTTTTGCCTGTTCTTGTAGCGCTTTGGCCTTCTCCTGGAGTTGCTCCATCATTTTGCCCATGTCACCTAAGTTGAATCCTTCAAACATTATTCAAGTCCTTCAAGCTCGTGGGCAATACTGTTGTCATCTTCCAAGATCACGATCTTGGGTTGAAAGGAATCGGCTTCTTCTTCGCTCATCGTTGCATAGGCAATGATAATGATCTTGTCCCCCTTTTGTACTTTTCTTGCTGCTGCACCATTGAGGCAGATCTCTCTTTTCCCTCTTTCTCCAGGGATGATATAGGTAGAGAAACGCTCTCCATTGTTGTTGTTCACGATATCAACCTTCTGGCCGACACGCATTTTGGCCGCATCCATAAGATCTCGGTCGATTGTAATAGAACCGACATAATTCAGATTTGCATCTGTCACTGTTGCTCTGTGAATCTTACTGTAAAACATCGTGATGTGCATACGCTTTCCTATCTTCTAGTGTTATCGAGATTATACCAAAATACTCCATCGCTTTCTATTATACTGAAAATTGTGAGGAAATCATGAGGTTTCGCAGGGCGAAGCCCGTGAAATGGATTGAAGCGATTTATCTGGCTACTGATGCCGGAGAGATAGGCTCACCCCACATTGCTTCATCGATCACATATTCAGAAACTATATTCCCGCCGATGATGTGTTCATCGATAATCCTGTCGATCTTCTCTTTTGTCAATCCTACATACATCGTGTGTCCCGGTTCTACAAGCATGACTGGACCCTGCTGACAACGGTTCAGACAACCAGTCTGGATCGGTTGCACGGTTGCGATGATCCCTTTTTGCATCAAAGTTTGAGCAAGATGCTGGAATAACTGCTGCGATTCAGGGTCATCATGCTTTACGCAGCTTGGCTTTGGCATGCCCGGGGGTGCAGACTGCTGACACTTAAATATATAAAAAGCCGGTTGCGGTATACCTTGCACCATTTCTTATCCTTTGAGATTTTATTTAAGATTATTTTACTCCTATTCACTTAATTTTAGATAATTTTTGCAACTCACTTCGTATAGTTACCCAAAAAACTCTATCCATTGCAACGATCAACAAGCGATGCAAAACTATAAAAAGTAGATGCGTTCTTTAGAGAGTTTGACTAGCTATCGTGAAAAAGGGGAGATGTTTAATGTTGCTTTGGTATAGTGCCACAGATAAAGACCCAACACTGCACCATAAAGCGGACAAAACAAAGAGCGGTATGCCCAAGAGAGTAGACTCAGCGGCTACGACCATGATGTTACCCAAGAAGAGCTTGCGAAGTATGGTATCAATAGCATCAAGGAGCTACTCAAAGAGCGTAGCGTTATCTGTGGCGATACTTGCGGGTACTGTTGGTAGGTGGGCGTCATAATGGAGGACTTGCTATGGTGATGGCGATAGGAAGGGTGAAGGGGGGATATGTTGGATGCTCAAGATGAACTATGACCTTGAAGGTGCGCTGAAGAAGTATCTTGCGCTACTTGAGGATGAGGAGTATTTTCAGGCACATGAAGTCCTTGAAGAGGCATGGCATCCACTGCGACTTTCTGGCCATCCGCTGCGCAACCTTGTCAAGGGATTGATCAACGGTGCGATCACCTTTGAACATATCAAGCGCAACAGGAAAAATATGCCCTACAAGGCACAGAGGGTCATTGTCTCCTATGAGCGCCACAAACATATGAGCAGACCGGAGATAGAGCATGCTGCACTTTTTGAGCAATCCTGTCAAAAGATCGAAGCGTTGAAGAGAAGACACCAAGAGGTTTTTGATGCTTTGGTATCATGAGTAAACAAAACACTCCTATGACGCAGTGAGAAGCAATCCCAATCAGCTTAACTGGTCCTCCTAGCCCTCTATCATGGAGAAGATCGCCAAGCCGATCCTCTTTGGTATGATATTGGACACCGGCTCTCTGTCGCATCCAACTTCTTGGGATAGGATGCAGTGGTATGGGGGCCTGTTATGATGATAAGGTGAATGCGTTTCTAGGAAATGATGAGGTGGCACTCTACATCTTGGCTATCGGCAGGTAGAGATATGCCCCCTTTCTAGACCAGTTTATGGTTTAAACCCATATCCTAGCGCTTCAAGGTAGCCCCGTAGAATCTCTGCGATCTCGCCCTGAAACTCTAGGCTCTCCCCTTTGAGTGTACCTCCTGTTCCCAGTTTTTTCTTCAGAGTTTTGAGCAGGGCCTGCAACTCCCTCTTCTCTAAATGAAAAGGTTTGACGATAGTCACTACCTTGCCTCGTCTTTTCTCTTTGGCAAAATGCAACTGGTGCTTTTTAGGTGCTTTGACCTCTGCGGTTTTATGCTTAGCTGGTTTCACTTTATTGTCCGATGACCACGCCTCTTCAAATTTCGCACCTATCTCAAACAGATTTTCTTTCACATCGAGTCCTTAGTTGTAGTGTGTATCAAAGAGTATGCCAAGTATAACATAAAGCACCAACAGAAAAATAAAAATTTTGTAGAGTGTCTCGTCGCTCGGAAGTCTCATATACCCTCATTAAACTTTAGTAAATGCTATGCAAAAATAGCAATCCATTGCCAATGCAAAGTTGCAAAAAAACACAGACTAAGCAGCCTCATGCAAATATAGCATAAATGATAAAGGTATTTTACAAGAAACTCATCTTGCTTACCATGGCTGTCATCTAGAGGTGACAGCTACCGATAGCTTTAACCTCACTTTCGCTCTTTTTGGTAGTATTGATAAAGAGCGATCTTTCCTCTATCCAACCTATGCCAAAGAGTTCAACTACTCCTCTATCTCATAGATGATCTCGGTTTTGTTCTTTTTAGTCTGTATCTCCAAAACAGTAAGCCCTCTAATCGGAAGCTTCATAAACTCTTCGAGCGTCTCTATGCCAGCTTTGGCTACTTCTCTAAGCACGATCCCCCTGTAGGCTTTTGCCCAGTGACTGACGACTTTCCCCCCTTTGACAAACCGAAGTGCCGTATAGGGCTTGGAAGGTTTGTAGAATTTATCATAAAAGCCTGCACGCAGGTCAAGGATCTCTTGGTCTAAAAGATAGTTATCCATTAGTAGAGTAAGCGGTTCATTGTAGAACTTCTCTACATGAATCTCTCCTACTGCTTCTCCCTGCTTAAGCCTGTATTCTGGTATCAGGTCATTGGCACGCAGTACACCAAAAAGATTGGAGAAGAGAATGACATGGCTGTCGATATAGCGTTTTGCTGCCTCATCGAGTCCACTATACTCCAGGTGATCAAATGCAACTCCCGTGTAACGCTCGATCGCTTTCATCGCAGGCTCGTGAATAGTATCTTTGATGTAAGACTGTATGTCAGCTTCTTTTTTGAGTCCGAACATCTTGGAGAGCTGGGCAATATCTCCTTTTTGTAGGACATTGATGTAACTATGCAAAAGGGTATTTCTGCTGGGAAGTAATCCGGTAAAGAGAAGGGCGCTGATATCAAAAGGATATTCGCCTCCTGATCTCTTTGTTTCGCTTGGTGCAAGTAGTATTTTCATGATGCGTATCTTTTGGTGGAATTGAGCGTATATTGTAATAAAAATTGATGAAAAAGAGAAATTATTGTTTTTTTAAAAAAAGCTCTTGACAATTAAAACTTTTTTGTCTATAATTCCCATCCATTTTAAGTAGAACGACTTGAAGTGACGGTGCTGGTGTAGCTCAGTTGGCTAGAGCAGCTGATTTGTAATCAGCAGGTCGGGGGTTCGAGTCCCTTTACCAGCTCCATAAAATTTATCAGTGTTTGACCAGAAATAATATTCATTCTTTCAAATGATTTTTGGTGAGTTACTCAAGCGGCCAACGAGGGCGGATTGTAAATCCGCTGACTACGTCTTCGGAGGTTCGAATCCTCCACTCACCACCATTTACCAAATAGAGGCGGGAATAGCTCAGTTGGCTAGAGCGTCAGCCTTCCAAGCTGAGGGTCGCGGGTTCGAGTCCCGTTTCCCGCTCCATGGTATGATCTGGGAGCTGATGTGAAAACCGTTTTTACTTCACATTACTAGACAATCAAACACGCTTATTTTTTAAATGTTCTAATGTTGTGACAAAGATTTTAGATCATATTTTGCCCATATGGCTCAGGGGTAGAGCACTTCCTTGGTAAGGAAGAGGTCGTGAGTTCAAGTCTCACTATGGGCTCCACTCCAAAAGTATGGACAAAAGTGTTACAGCGCTGTAATAGTTTTGTCCATATGGGTTTATGGGGTCATAAGAAATTTTAGGTATAATAATACCTTTAAAACATAATCAAGCTAGGAGAAAAGCATGGCTAAAGAAAAATTTACACGTACGAAACCACATGTTAACATCGGTACTATCGGTCACGTTGACCACGGTAAAACGACTCTGACTGCTGCAATCACTATGTGTCTTAACCTCAAAGGTGGTTCAGGTAAAGCAATGGATTACGATCAAATCGATAATGCTCCAGAAGAGAGAGAAAGAGGGATCACGATCGCTACTTCTCACGTAGAGTATGAAACTGCGACAAGACACTATGCTCACGTAGACTGCCCGGGTCACGCTGACTACGTTAAGAACATGATTACTGGTGCTGCTCAAATGGACGGTGCGATCCTAGTAATCGCTGCAACTGATGGACCAATGGCTCAAACAAGAGAACACATCCTTCTTTCCAAACAAGTAGGTGTACCATACATCGTGGTATTCTTAAACAAAGAAGATCAACTCGATGACGAAGATAGAGAAGAGATGCTTGAACTCGTTGAGATGGAAGTAAGAGAACTTCTTTCTGAGTATGACTTCCCAGGTGACGATACACCAATCGTGGCAGGTTCTGCATTCCAAGCACTTGAAGAGGCAAAAGCTGGTAACCTCGGAGCATGGTCTGAGAAGATCTTTGCACTCATGGATGCAGTAGATGCGTATATCCCTGAACCAACAAGAGAGACCGATAAAGACTTCTTGATGCCAATCGAAGACATCTTCACTATCCAAGGTCGTGGTACAGTTGTTACTGGTAAAGTTGACAGAGGTACAGTATGTGTTGGTGATAGTGTAGAGATCGTTGGCCTCAAAGAGACCATGACAACCACTGTAACTGGTGTTGAGATGTTCCGTAAAGAGATGGATTGTGGTGAGGCTGGTGATAACTGTGGTGTACTTATTAGAGGTATCGACAAAAACCAAGTACAAAGAGGTATGGTTCTTTGTAAGCCGGGTTCAATCACTCCGCACAGCAAGTTTGAAGCAGAAGTATACGTACTGACTAAAGAGGAAGGTGGTAGACACACGCCATTCTTTGACAACTATAGACCACAGTTCTACGTACGTACAACTGACGTTACTGGTTCAATCAAGCTTCAAGAAGGTACTGAGATGGTTATGCCAGGTGATAACGTTAAGATCAACGTTGAACTTATCGCTCCGGTAGCACTTGAGCAAGGTACTAAGTTCGCGATCCGTGAGGGTGGTAGAACAGTTGGTGCCGGTGTCGTATCAAAAATTATCGAATAATTGTCTGCAAGGGGTTCCCTTCCTTGCATACATCATAGGAGAATATGATGAGAGAAACTGTTCACCTAGGTTGTGAGAAGTGTACAAGACGTAACTACCACACAACAAAGAACAAAAAAAATACAACAGAGAAACTTGCACTGAAAAAATACTGCAAGTGGTGTAAAACGCACACTGTTCACAAAGAGATGAAGCTCTAATAGCTTTGCCTCTTTTCAAATCTAGGCCAATAGCTCCAATGGTAGAGCATCGGTCTCCAAAACCGAGTGTTGGGGGTTCGAGTCCCTCTTGGCCTGCCACTGAAAAGGTATAAAAAATGGAAAAACTTTCAACTTTTATCGCACATGCGAAAGCAGAGATACATAAAGTAATATTTCCAACTAAAGTACAAGTTAGACAAGCATTTGTAGCAGTTATTCTTGTGGTGACTGTTATTTCATTATTTTTAGCATTGGTTGACCTTATCATGTCATCAATCGTTTCGTCAGTATTATAGGATAGAAGATGGCTTATCAATGGTATGCAATTCAGACTTATGCAGGAAGTGAACAATCTGTCAAAAGAGCAATACAGCAGATGGCAATTGATCACGGCATTGAAGAGAAAGTCAAAGATCTTGTCGTCCCGACTGAAGAAGTCATCGAAGTTAAAAACAGTCAGAAAAAAATCACTGAGAGAACACTCTATTCAGGATATGTATTTGCACATATAGATCTGGATACGGATTTATGGCACAAGATCCAGTCTTTGCCACGTGTATCTAGATTTATCGGTGAACAAAAAACTCCCTCTGCACTCTCTGAGGCTGACATCAAAAACATCTTGGAAAAGATGGTGAAAAAATCTGCTCCTAAACCTAAGGTCGATTTTGAAAAAGGTGAGATGGTACGCATCATTGATGGATCATTTGCGAACTTTACTGGACTTGTCGAGGAGTATGATCTCGACCACGGTAAGTTAAAGCTAAATGTTTCCATTTTTGGTAGAAACACACCGGTAGAGATGCTGTATACACAAGTAGAAAAGATTATCTAAATCTTTTATCAGAAGAGAGGTAAAAGGCGCCACACAATTTATCTTTCTGAGGCTTCATCTGAAGCTTTAGTGAGATGAATTGATGATGAGCTTTGCTTTTCTTCAAGAAATTAACATAGAAGGACAAAGAGATGGCAAAAAAGATAGCAAGTAAATTCAAAATGATCATTGCTGCAGGTGCTGCGAACCCATCACCGCCGGTTGGACCAGCACTGGGTCAACGTGGTTTGAACATTATGGAGTTCTGTAAAGCATTCAATGAAAAATCAAAAGATAAAATGGGATTCAAAGTTCCTGTGATTATCACGGTATACAGTGACAAAAGTTTCACATTTGAAATGAAGCAGCCACCTGCATCCCAACTTATCATGAAAGCTGCGGGAATCAATAAGGGTTCTGACAATCCACTTAAAAACAAAATTGCTACTATCAGTCAAGCAAAACTCGATGAGATAGTTGACCAGAAGATTGCAGACCTTAATACAAACGACAGAGAGATGGCAGCTAAAATCATCTCTGGTCAGTGTAAAAGCATGGGTGTTGAGATCGTAGACTAAGACGAGTTCAAAATAAATCATTACCACACAGTTGAGATGTGGGAGCATAAAAGCGGAGAGAATAGATGGCAAAGAAAGTAAGTAAAAGAAGAGAAGCACTACTCAAGAAGATAGAGGCAAACAAAGTATACAGTGTTGATGAAGCGATAGCACTATTGCCAGAGCTTAAATCAGCTAAATTTGACGAGACGGTTGAAGTAGCACTTAACCTTAATGTTGACCCAAGACACGCAGATCAAATGATAAGAGGGTCAGTTGTATTACCTCACGGCACAGGTAAAACTGTAAGAGTTGCCGTATTTGCAAAGGATGCAAAAGCGGATGAAGCAAAAGCTGCAGGAGCAGATCTTGTAGGAAGCAGTGAGCTTATTGAGCAGATCCAGGCAGGGAATATCGATTTTGATATCGTTATTTCGACACCTGATATGATGGGTGTGCTTGGTAAAGTAGCGAGAATTCTCGGGCCAAAAGGTTTGATGCCTAACCCCAAAACAGGTACTGTCACTATGGATGTCGCTAAAGCTGTTGAAAACGCTAAAGGCGGCCAGGTAAACTACAGAGTAGACAAAAAAGGTAATATTCATGCAGGTATTGGTAAAGTAAGCTTTGCAAACGATCAGATCAAAGAGAACCTTATTACGTTTGTAAGAGCGATCAACAAAGCGAAACCCTCTTCTGCAAAAGGTAGATATATTACGAATGCAGCCGTATCACTTACAATGAGTCCTTCAGTGACACTGAATGCTGCAGAACTTATGGAGCTGAAATAACTATACCCTTTTCAAGTCACAGCATCAGCTGTGCTTGAACTATCTTCAATCAAGCGCTATACTAGCTTTTGGTTGAGAATAGCATTCTCAAATTTAGGTCATAGACAATAGGGGCGAAAGCTTAATTAGTATAACCGAAGGGTTGTGCGGGTGGAATCCCATACCCTGTTGTAGGTCGAAAGGAGAAAATATGTTAACGAAAGCACAAAAAGCACAGATCGTTGCAGAGTTGGCTACTGAGTTCAAGGCGGCTGGTGCCGTTGTAGTTTGTGACTACAAAGGTATGAGCGTTGAAGCACTTGAGGCAGTAAGAAACAATGCACGTGAACAAGAGTGTAAAGTGAGAGTTGTGAAGAATAAACTTGCACAACTGGCGATCAAGGAAGCGGGATGTGAACCACTCATCCTTACAGATACAAATATCTTTATCTGGGGTGAGACGCAAGTACTGCCATGTAAGATAGCAGATAAAGCTGCATCTGATAACAAAGATCACTTCTCTATCAAAACTGGTCTCATCGAAGGTAAAGTTGCGGATCTTGCGACAATCAACGCAATGGCTAAACTTCCTACAAGAGACGAGCTTCTTGGTATGCTTCTCAATGTCTGGAACGCGCCAGTTCAGAACTTTACGATCGGTCTAGACGCATTGAGAAAAAAGAGAGAAGAAGAGGCGTAATAGCAGGTGGTGAGGGCAGCTACTGCTCTCTTACAAGTAAATCGTATAAGATTTCAGCATAATAAAAAAAAGGAAAATAGCATGGCAATCACAAAAGAAGATGTAATTGAGTTTATCTCTAACCTTTCTGTACTTGAGCTTTCTGAGCTTGTAAAAGAGTTCGAAGAAAAATTTGGTGTCACTGCACAAGCTACTGTAGTCGCTGCTGGTGCTGGTGTGGCCGCTGAGGCTGCCGAAGAGCAGACTGATTTTAATGTGGTACTTACTGACGGTGGTGCGAAAAAAATCAACACCATTAAAGTAGTGAGAGCTGTGACAGGTCTTGGTCTTAAAGAGGCAAAAGATGCAGTAGAAAATGCTCCTACTGTACTGAAAGAAGGTGTTTCTAAAGAAGAGGCTGAAGAGATCAAAAAACAACTTGAAGAAGCTGGTGCTTCTTGTGAGCTTAAGTAATCGGTATTACTTTACTCTAAAGCCGGGCTTTGGCCCGACTTGCAACTACCTTCGTTAGATACAGTGATAAACTATTCGGAGATGAGACATTTTCATACCCTCCTCTAATAGTTTCTTGGTGTATCTAGCTAAACATAATGTACGAGTCACGTCAATTTTACATACAGCGATATTAACCACACACTTTAACCATTCAAAAGAAGGATAACCATGTTAAACTCTTTACATTCTGGTAATAGACTTCGTGTCGATTTTTCAAAAACCCCAAGAGAGATAGAGATCCCCAACCTTTTGCAGCTTCAACAACAAAGTTTTGATGACTTTTTGATGATAGGCAAGAAAGATAGAAAACACTCAACACTGGAAAAAGTGTTCAAGGCCTCATTCCCGATCCATGACCAGCAAAACAGAATCACACTCACCTATAAGGGCTCAGATATCATTAAGCCAAAATATACAGTGCGTGAGTGTATGGAGAGAGGATTGACCTACTCTGTTTCATTGAAGATGAACATTGCGCTAACAATCTGGAACAGAGATGAGAAGACGGGAGAAAAACTTGATCCCAAAGAGATCAAAGAGCAGGCAGTTTTTGTTCGTGATATCCCATTGATGACAGATAGAACATCATTTATTGTCAATGGAGTAGAAAGAGTGATCGTCAACCAGCTTCATAGATCTCCTGGTGTTATCTTCAAAGAAGAAGAAGGGACGACTGGAAGCGCTAAACTTCTCTACTCTGCGCAGATCATCCCCGATCGTGGTTCATGGTTATATTTTGAGTATGATGCAAAAGATATCCTCTATGCACGCATCAATAAAAGAAGAAAAATCCCGGCAACGATCCTCTTTAGAGCACTGGATTACTCTAAAGAGGATATTGTAAAACTTTTCTACTCAACAAAAGAGATTGTGATCAGAAACAATAGATTTCTTACCAAATATAATCCTGAGGATTTTACGGGCAGAGCTGACTATGATGTGAGAGATGAACATGGTAACATTGTTGTCAATATGGGTAAAAGATTGACGAGGAAAAAAGCACAAACCCTTCAGGATGAAGGGCTTAATTGGATTGAATACCCTCTTGATGTGCTCATGGAGAGACATCTTGCTGCGCCTGTGATCGACCAGGAGAGCGGCGAGGTGCTCTATGATGTGGTGACACCTCTAGATGAGTCCAAACTCAAGAAGATGATCGAGCAAGGTATCGATAGTATCATGGTCATCGATGACCTTGCAGAAGGTTCTGACAAATCTATCATCAATGCCTTTATTGCTGATCAGGAGAGTTTGAGGCTGCTCAAGCAGACCGAAGAGATCGAAGATGAGAATGTACTTTCTGCAATCCGTATCTATAAAGTGATGAGGCCAGGTGAACCCGTGACGCCTGAGGCGGCAAAAGCGTTCTTGAAACAACTCTTCTTTGATCCTGAGAGATATGACCTGACAAAAGTCGGTCGCATGAAGATGAACCACAAGCTTGGCCTTGATACACCCGAGTACACAACAGTACTCACAGCAGAAGATTTGATCTATATCGTCAAATATCTCATCAAAGTCAAAAATGGACAGGGACATATTGATGACAGAGATCACCTGGGGAACAGACGTATCCGTGCGATCGGTGAATTGCTTGGAAATGAACTTCACAACGGTCTTGTGAAGATGCAAAAAGCGATCAAGGATAAGATGACGACGATTTCTGGAAATCTTGAGGATCTGATGCCGCATGATCTTGTGAACTCTAAGATGATCACCAACACAATCTTGGAGTTCTTCTCAAGTGGACAGCTCTCGCAGTTCATGGACCAAACTAACCCACTTTCTGAAGTGACACACAAAAGAAGGTTGTCCGCATTGGGTGAAGGTGGTCTTGTTAAAGAGAGAGCAGGGTTTGAAGTGCGTGATGTTCACCCGACTCACTATGGGCGCATCTGTCCTATCGAGACGCCAGAAGGTCAGAACATCGGTTTGATCAACACGCTTGCAACCTACTCAAAAGTCAATGAGCTTGGATTTATCGAAGCGCCGTATAAAGTGGTGAAAGAGGGAAAAGTTACCAATGAGATCATCTATTTGACTGCGACACAGGAGGAGGACAAGTGTATCGCTCCTGCCTCGACAAAAGTAGATGAAAACGGAAGGATCGTAGGTGACTTGATCGAGACAAGACTCAATGGTAACATTGAATTGAATGACTCCAAGAGAGTGGACCTTATCGATATCTCTCCATTGATGATCTCAGGTTCGGCTGCTTCTTTGATTCCGTTCTTGGAGCACGATGATGCGAACCGTGCACTGATGGGATCGAACATGCAACGTCAGGCAGTACCTCTTCTGAAAACCGAGGCACCAATCGTTGGTACGGGTATGGAAGCGGTCGTAAGCCGTGATGCGTGGGAATGCGTGAAGGCAAGACGTGGCGGTACCGTTGAAAAAGTTGATAGTAAAAATATCTATATCATGGGAGAGGATGAAAGTGGCGTATTTATCGACCACTATCCACTCGATAAAAACATGAGAACCAACCAAAACACGACATTTACACAAACACCCATCGTGAAACTTGGAGAGAAAGTGGTAGCAAGTCAGGCGATTGCTGATGGTGCCAACATGAATCAAGGAGAGCTTGCTATCGGTAAAAACATCTGTGTGGCGTTCATGCCGTGGAATGGATATAACTATGAGGATGCAATCATCATCTCTGAAAAACTGATCCGTGAGGATACATTTACCTCTGTACATATCTACGAAAAAGAGATAGAAGCCAGAGAGTTGAAGCATGGCACAGAAGAGATCACAAGAGATATTCCTAATATCCGTGAAGATGAACTGCTTCACCTTGATGAGTCAGGGATCGTGAAGATCGGCACTTACGTGAAGCCGGGCATGATCCTTGTCGGAAAGGTAAGTCCCAAAGGTGAGATCAAGCCGACACCAGAAGAGAGACTCCTTAGAGCGATCTTTGGAGAGAAAGCTGGACATGTGGTGAATAAGTCACTCTATTGCCCCGCTTCAATGGAAGGTGTGGTTGTAGATATCAAGGTGTTTACGAAAAAAGGGTACGACAAAGATGCCCGTGCGATACAGGCCTATGAAGCAGAGAAAGCGCAGCTTGACAGTGATCACCATGATCAACTACTGATGATCGACAGAGAAGAGATCCTTCGCATCTCAAAGTATCTCTCTGAGCAGGAGCTGGCTAAAAATGTAACAATCGGCGAGACCGAGTATACAGCTGGCTGCAAGATCGACCAGGGGACCATTAAAGAGGTGAACCGTTTTGCACTGAGGGGTGTGGTGCAGTCATACTCTGCGGAGGTACAATTAGAGTATGAAGCACTTAAAAACTACTTCCTCAAGCAGAAGAAGAGACTCAAAACTGAGCATGAAGAGAAGCTTGCGGTACTGGAAAAAGATGATATTCTTCCTAGCGGTGTCACGAAACTTGTCAAAGTCTATATCGCAACGAAGCGTAAGTTGAAAGTCGGGGACAAGATGGCTGGACGTCACGGAAACAAAGGTATTGTCTCCAATATTGTTCCTGAGATCGACATGCCATATATGCAAGACGGTACACCAGTTGAGATTATTCTTAACCCGCTGGGGGTACCTTCACGTATGAACATTGGACAGATCCTTGAAGTACACCTGGGGCTGGTAGGTAAAAACCTTGGTAACCAGATCCAGGAGATGTTCGACAACGAGCAGGCCGATTTTGTAGAGAAGCTCAGGGCGAAGATGATCGAGATCGCTGATACAGCAAAGCTGATGAATGCCAAAGAGACACTAGAAAAGATGAGCGATGAAGAGTTGATCAGGTACGGCAGAGACTGGAGCACGGGTGTCAAATTTGCTTCACCAGTGTTTGAAGGTGTCAACCAGGCAGAATTTGACAAGCTCTTTGAGCTTGCAAAAATAGAGAGTGATGGTAAAATGGTACTCTATGATGGGAAAACAGGCGAAAAGATGCTTGAGCGTGTCAACGTTGGGTACATGTATATGCTCAAACTACACCACCTCGTAGATGAGAAGGTTCACGCACGTTCAACGGGACCTTACTCTCTTGTTACCCAGCAGCCAGTGGGTGGTAAGGCACTCTTTGGTGGACAGAGATTTGGAGAGATGGAAGTGTGGGCACTTGAAGCATATGGTGCATCACACATCCTCAAAGAGATGCTCACCATCAAATCCGATGACGTTGAAGGTAGGGCAAGAGCATACAGAGCGATCACCAAAGGGGAGTCAGTGCCTGAGTCCGGTATCCCTGAAACGATGTTTGTATTAACTAAAGAGCTTCAGGCCCTTGGACTTGATGCAGAACTTTATGCAGCGAAAAATGAAGTGGAGGTTGAAGATGAGTAAGCAACTAGAAAATTTAGTACCAATAGATCTGAATAGCGAAGAGAGACCGAAGGACATTGAGGCACTGCAACTGAGAGTGGCTAGCCCGGAGAAAGTGCTTTCTTGGAGTTACGGTGAGGTGAAAAAGCCTGAAACGATCAACTATAGAACATTAAAACCTGAACGTGACGGTCTTTTCTGTGCGAAAATCTTCGGGCCTATCCGTGACTATGAGTGTCTGTGCGGTAAGTATAAGAAGATGCGCTACAAAGGTGTGGTCTGTGAAAAGTGTGGTGTTGAAGTCACCACATCAAAAGTGAGAAGAAGCAGAATGGGTCATATCGACCTTGTTGCTCCGGTTGCGCATATCTGGTATGTCTCTTCACTTCCATCACGTATTGGTACCCTCCTTGGTGTCAAGATGAAAGACCTAGAGCGTGTACTGTACTATGAGGCCTATATCGTAAAAACACCAGGCGGAGCAAGCTATGATAGTGAAGGTCTCAGCCCACTTGCAAAGTATGATGTACTCAATGAGGAGCAGTACCAGCAGATCATGCAGCGTTTCGGTGATACAGATTTTGATGCACGTATGGGTGGAGAGATCATCCAGGAACTTCTTGCTGATCTGGATCTTGTGGAGATGTATAGCCAACTCAAAGAAGAGACCCAGGCGACTAGATCAGAAGCGAAGAGAAAAACGATTATCAAAAGACTAAAAGTGATTGAAGCTTTCCTTCATTCAGGCAATAGGCCCGAGTGGATGATGCTTACCCAACTTCCAGTACTTCCACCAGATCTCAGACCGCTTGTAAGCCTTGATGGCGGCAAGTTTGCGGTATCTGACGTCAATGACCTTTATAGAAGAGTGATCAATAGAAACCAGCGTTTGAAGAGACTGATCGAACTTGATGCCCCTGAGATTATCGTAAGAAACGAAAAGCGTATGCTTCAGGAAGCTGTCGATGCACTCTTTGATAACGGTAGAAGAGGAAACGCCGTAAAAGGTGCGAACAAAAGACCTCTGAAATCACTCTCAGAAGTGATTAAGGGTAAGCAGGGACGTTTCCGTCAAAACCTTCTTGGTAAAAGGGTTGACTTCTCAGGGCGTTCCGTTATCGTTGTCGGTCCGGATCTTCGCATGGACCAGTGCGGTCTTCCCAAAAAGATGGCGATCGAACTCTTTAAGCCTCACTTGATGGCAAAGCTTGAAGAGAAAGGGTACGCAACGACGCTTAAGCAAGCCAAAAAGATGATTGAAAAGCAAGAAAACGAAGTATGGGAGTGCCTTGAAGAGGTAGTTGAGAACTACCCGGTGCTTCTCAACCGTGCGCCGACACTGCACAAACTCTCGATCCAGGCGTTCCACCCTAGACTGATAGAAGGAAAAGCAATCCAGCTTCACCCACTTGTCTGTGCGGCGTTCAACGCCGATTTCGACGGTGATCAGATGGCAGTACACGTACCACTTTCTGATGAGGCAGTAGCGGAAGCGAAAGTATTGATGCTCGCTTCTATGAATATCTTGCTTCCTGCATCAGGTAAAGCGATAGCAGTGCCGTCACAGGATATGATTTTGGGTCTTTACTATCTGACACTCGAGAAGAATGATGTCAAAGGTGAGCATAAACTCTTTGCCAATATTGAAGAGGTAGAGATAGCCTTTGAACAGCAGTCACTCGATCTAAATGCACGTATTAGAACAGTCATCGAAGGACGCATCACGACATCGACTGCGGGTAGGCTGATTCTGAAATCGATCATTCCTGATTATGTGCCCGAGAAGTACTGGAATAAAATCCTCAAGAAAAAGGATATCGGTGTACTTGTTGACTATATCTATAAGATCGGTGGTGTGGCAGAGACTGCAACATTCCTAGATAACCTTAAGGATATGGGTTTCAAATATGCAACAAAGGTCGGTGTATCGATCTCAGTTGAAGATATCAAGACTCCTGAACTCAAAGATGAGATGGTAAAAGCCGCTACGGCGGACGTTAAAGAGATCCAGAGACAATTTGCAGCAGGTCTGCTGACTGACCAGGAGCGTTACAACAAGATTATTGATATCTGGACAGATGCGAATAACAGTATTGCAGAAGGCCTTGTGGCGAAGATCAGAGCGGACAAAGATGGATTTAACTCTGTACATATGATGGCTGACTCGGGTGCGAGGGGTTCTGCTGCACAGATCAGACAGCTTGCCGGTATGAGGGGTTTGATGGCGAAATCAGACGGATCGATCATCGAGACACCGATTACATCAAACTTCCGTGAAGGTCTTAATGTGCTTGAGTACTTTATTTCAACACACGGTGCAAGAAAAGGTCTTGCCGATACAGCACTGAAGACAGCGAACGCAGGTTATTTGACAAGAAAACTGATCGACGTGGCACAAAATGTGAAGATCGTCATGAGTGACTGTGGTACACATGAAGGTGTGGAAGTATCGGATATCGTCGTTGGTAACGAGATGATCGAGCCGCTGGCAGACCGTATCTACGGTAGGGTACTGGCGCAGGACATTATCGACCCAATCACTTCGGAAGTATTGATCAGTGAAGGGACATTGATCGATGAGGAGATGGCGCAGCGTGTTCAGGATGCAGGCGTGAGGTCGGTTGTGATCAGAGCGCCGTCTGCATGTAAGGCATCAAAAGGTATCTGTGCAAAATGTTATGGTCTAAACATGGCCGACAACAAGCTAGTCAAACGTGGTGAAGCAGTCGGTGTCATTGCGGCACAGTCGATTGGTGAGCCAGGTACTCAGCTGACACTACGTACCTTCCACACTGGTGGTACGGCCACAGCAGGCAAGGAAGAGAGACAGATCGTAGCGACTAAAGAAGGATTTATCCGTTATTATAACCTTGCAGTGTATAGAAACACCGAAGAGAAACTGATCGTGGCAAACAGAAGAAATGCCGGTGTGCTTTTGGTTGAACCAAAGATCAAGGCAACAGTTTCCGGTAAAGTGAAGATCCAGGTGACACATGATGAGTATGTGATCTCCGTGGTTGCTGAAGGAGCAGATGAGATCAAATACAATCTCAGAAAGTCCGATGTAGCAAAATCAAACGAGCTTGCAGGGGTTGCAGGTAAGATAGAAGGAAAGTTCTTCCTGCCGTTTGAAGATGGTGACGAGGTGCAGGAAGGAGACTCTATCGTTGATATGATCAACGAGGGCTGGTCGGTACCATCACGTATTCCGTTCGCGTCAGAATTGAAGGTGGAAAATGGTGCGCCGGTGACACAGAAAGTCTTTGCTGAATCACGCGGTACTGTGAAGTTCTTCCTGCTAAAAGGTGACTATCTTGAAGCGCACCCTGAGAGCAAAGAGGGTGATGTTGTAGTACAAAAAGGTCTCTTTGCCGTGGTTGTTGATGAAAACAACAGGGAAGCAGGAAGACACTACATCTCTAGAGGATCCAGACTTCAGGTATCCAATGATCAGAAGGTAGAAAGAGGAGATCTTCTTTCTGCACCTGAGATCATAGAGCAGACAGTCGTTGCAGAGTGGGATCCATACTCTGAGCCGGTTATTGCAGAGCAGAAAGGTACATTGAAGTTTGAAGATATCATCCCTGGTATGACAGTCATCGAGCAGTTTGATGAAGTGACAGGAGAATCCAGACTGGAGCTTAATGAGTATATCCCTGCTGCGTATAAACCGGCGATTCAACTTGCGACAGAGTCTGGTGAGATCATCCGTTATCAGCTTGATCCCAAAACGATCCTTTTCGTCAAAGACGGGGCAGAGGTGAGTACGGCTGATATCCTGGCAAAAAAACCGAAAGCGGCGATCAAATCAAGCGATATTACGGGGGGGCTTCCAAGGGTATCTGAACTCTTTGAAGCAAGACGTCCAAAAGATATAGCATTGATTGCACAGATTGACGGAGTCGTAAGCTTTGGTAAAGCGCTGCGCGGCAAACAAAGGCTGATTATCACGGGCGATGGAGATCAGATCACCGAACAATTTGTGGATAAGAACAAGGTTGTATTGGTCCACTCGGGAGACTATGTACACGCAGGTGAAAAACTCACTGACGGTACGGTTTCAAGCTATGATATCCTTGCGGCAATGGGTGAGAAGGCGCTCTATGAGTATATTGTTTCTGAGGTTCAGATGGTTTATCGCCGTCAAGGGGTTAATATCTCTGACAAGCATATCGAGATCATCGTTTCTCAGATGATGCGTCAGGTGAAAGTGATTGACAGTGGCGACAGTAAATTCATCGCCGGAGATATTGTATCACGCCGTAAATTCCAGGAAGAGAATGAACGCGTATTGAAACTTGACGGTGAGCCGGCCATTGCAGAACCGATGCTTGTAGGTATCACACGTTCAGCGGTCGGAGCAGACTCTATCATCTCAGCAGCATCGTTCCAGGATACAACGAAAGTACTGACATCGGCATCAATCGCCGGTACGATAGATTCGCTAGAAGACCTCAAGGAAAACGTTGTGATTGGTCGTTTGATCCCTGTAGGCACAGGAATGATCAACCTTGAAAAAGTCTCAATCAGTGCAACACAAGAGTAGCAGAAGAACCGCTTCGGTGGTTCTTGAATGCTCCTTTATATTCGATAGCGTTAAACTTCTTTAAAAATCTTAAGATAGTTTCAGTATAATATGCCTCCATTTTTCTAGGCTTTATTCGATTTTAGAGCATACTTGTGCTTTAAGATGGGATTATCCCAAGATTCAATTCAAAATAACACAGAAAGGATTACGATTGCCTACAATTAATCAATTGATTCGTAAAGAGCGTACAAGAGTGATGAAAAAATCAAAATCACCTGCGCTTGTAAACTGTCCTCAAAGAAGAGGTGTGTGTACAAGAGTCTACACAACTACCCCAAAGAAACCAAACTCAGCACTGAGAAAAGTGGCTAAAGTAAGATTGACAAGTGGATTCGAAGTGATCGCTTATATTGGTGGTGAAGGTCATAACCTTCAAGAACACTCTATCGTACTTGTACGTGGTGGTAGGGTAAAAGACTTACCGGGTGTGAAGTATCACATTGTACGTGGTGCATTGGATGCTTCAGGTGTTGCAAACAGAACGGTTGCAAGATCTAAGTATGGTGCGAAGAGACCTAAAAAATAATTTTAGGATAAAAATGCATAGAGGTTAGCCTACTGTCAGGCTTATGCAGGTGTTGTCAGTGAACCTTCGTGGACAAGACTTGAGTAAATCAACAATTTAAGATTGAAGAGGTAAAAAATGAGAAGAAGAAAAGCTCCCACTAGACCCGTACTACCGGATCCAGTATACGGTTCTAAAGTTTTAACAAAATTTATCAATGCGATAATGCTTGATGGTAAAAAAAGTGTTGCACAAAAAGTAGTTTATTCTGCGTTAGAAAGAATTGAATCAAAAACAGGAGAAAAAGGAATCGACATCTTCAACCAGGCGATGGACAATGTAAGACCATTGATGGAAGTAAAAAGTAGAAGAGTCGGTGGCGCTACCTACCAAGTACCTATGGAGGTTCGACCTGTAAGACAGCAGTCATTGGGGATCAGATGGATCGTTGATGCAGCAAGAAAAAGGAATGAAAGAACGATGATGGAGCGTCTTAGCAATGAGCTTATGGATGCTGCGGCTGAAAAAGGTTCTGCTTTCAAGAAGAAAGAAGATACATATAAGATGGCAGAGGCTAATAAAGCATTTGCTCACTACAGATGGTAAGGAAATAGATTATGGCAAGAACGCATAAACTTGAAGACGTAAGAAACATCGGTATTGCTGCACACATCGATGCTGGGAAGACGACAACAACAGAAAGAATCCTTTTCTACACAGGAGTTGAGCACAAGATCGGTGAGGTTCATGATGGTGCTGCTACAATGGACTGGATGGAGCAGGAGCAGGAGAGAGGTATTACGATTACTTCTGCTGCGACGACATGTACATGGAATGGTAAACAGATCAACATTATCGACACTCCGGGTCACGTTGACTTTACGATCGAAGTTGAGCGTTCCATGAGGGTACTTGACGGTGCCGTTTCTGTATTCTGTGCGGTTGGTGGGGTTCAGCCTCAGTCTGAGACTGTATGGAGACAAAGAAATAAGTACGGCGTGCCATCAATCGTCTATGTCAACAAAATGGACAGAACAGGCGCAAACTTCTATGAAGTTGAAAGACAGATCAGCGAAAGGCTGAAAGGTAACCCGGTTCCTCTTCAGATCCCAATCGGCGCAGAAGATACCTTTGAAGGTGTCGTCGATCTTGTTAAAATGAAAGAGAACGTATGGGATATTGATGCGGCGATAGGGTCAGCATACCGTGAGCAGGATATCCGTCCTGAACTTCAGGAAAAAGCTGAAGAGTATCGTGAAAAACTGATCGAAGCCATCTCTGGTGTTGAGGGCAATGATGAGCTTATGGAGAAATTCCTTGAGGGTGAAGCGTTAACCACAGAAGAGATCATGGCTGGAATCAAAAAAGCAACAATCGGTATGGAAATCGTACCCATGGTTTGTGGTACTTCATTTAAAAACAAAGGTGTACAGACACTGCTTGATGCCATTGTTGCCTATCTTCCAGCTCCGACAGAAGTTGCGGACATCCGTGGTACCATGATGGATGATGAGACCAAAGAAGTGTCCGTTGAGTCTAGCGACAATGGACCATTTGCTGCGCTTGCCTTCAAGATCATGACCGACCCATTTGTAGGACAATTGACATTTATCCGTGTCTATAGAGGTGTGCTCGAATCAGGCTCATACGCACTTAACTCTACAAAGAACAAAAAAGAGCGTATCGGTCGTATCGTGAAGATGCACGCGGTCAAACGTGAAGAGATAAAAGAAGTGTATGCTGGGGAGATCGTTGCAGTTGTTGGTCTTAAAGACACAACAACGGGTGATACACTCTGTTCAGACAAAGACAAAGTGGTTCTTGAAAGAATGGAATTCCCAGAACCTGTTATCTCTGTTGCAGTGGAGCCTAAGACGAAAGCTGACCAAGAAAAAATGGGTATCGCATTGGGTAAACTTGCTGCAGAGGATCCATCATTCAGAGTTTCTACAGACGAAGAGTCCGGTCAGACGATCATCTCCGGTATGGGTGAATTGCACCTTGAGATCATTGTTGATCGTATGAAAAGAGAGTTTAAGGTAGAAGCAGAAGTTGGTGCGCCACAGGTTGCTTACCGTGAAACGATCAGAAAATCCGTTGAAAAAGAGTATAAATACGCAAAACAATCAGGTGGTCGCGGACAGTTTGGTCACGTATTCCTCAGAATTGAGCCTCAGGAGCCAGGGGCTGGTTATCTGTTTGTCGATGAGATCAAAGGTGGGGTTATTCCTAAAGAGTTTATCGGACCTGTCGATAAAGGTATCCAGGAGGCGCTGGGTAGAGGTATCCAGGCGGGTTATCCTGTGGAAGATGTTAAAGTAACACTTTATGATGGATCTTACCATGATGTTGACTCTTCTGAGATGGCGTTTAAACTTGCTGCTTCTATGGGATTTAGAGAGGGTGCTAAGATGGCAGACCCTGTGATCCTTGAGCCATTGATGAAGGTTGAAGTTGAAGTTCCCGAAGAGTATATGGGTGACGTGATCGGTGATGTTTCAAAAAGACGTGGTCAGGTAAACGGTATGGATGACAGAGCTGGTAACAAAATTGTTAACGCATTTGTACCACTTTCAGAAATGTTTGGTTACTCTACAGATCTTAGATCGATGACTCAGGGTCGTGCAACTTACTCTATGGAATTTGATCACTATGAAGAGGTTCCTGCAAACGTTGCAAAAGAGATCATTGAAAAGCGTAACGGCTAATTGATCGCAGTATTTCACTGCTTTTTCGGCTAAGCGGAACGCGTTCCGCTTAGCCATTCACTATGCATATCTCCTTCACTACATAAAATCCGTTTGATCCTTATGCTTGCGCTCTGTGAGAAATCTACAGTAAGTCACCATGAAAAGAGTGAATTTTTTGACCAAAAAGAATCCAGTTCATGCTTACGCGATGGTTTTGACAAAAGCGTGCTATGGCTTCATAGGGAATCTTTTTGCGTTTTTTGATCACGGCATAGTACTGGGGGTCGAGATCGAGGGCATGAGCAATGTCTCTGTCATAAATCTTTTCTTTTTGCAGTGTGGCGCACAAGATCGTGCGAATGCGTTCACTCACATCTAAAAAATCTATCATGTTACTCCTTTTGGCATAGCATAATAGAATTTTTTAGACAGTAGAAAATATCTGTCATATTGACATATTGTCATAGAAGCTGCATCGAGCGATTGCCGCCACTCTTGGAGTGCTGTATACTAGAGTGTCAGCGCTTGTCTGCCTAGCACTTTTGGCTATCGATCTCTATGACGGTATGTACATTCCCGCGAGGGTTAAAGTCTGCGACCAGTTTCATAGATTTTGGTTGAAGTTTGCTATAGAGTGTATCATATATCTCATTGACAACATTTTCATGGGAGATATATCTATGCATAAATGAGTTGATATAGAGTTTGAGCGCTTTGAGCTCAATCACTTTTTTGTTGGGCTGATAGGAGAGTCTCAGTGTAGCAAAATCAGGATATCCCGAACGTGGACATAAACTCATGAACTCCGGAAGTTCTATATTGATCATATAGTTTTTTTCATGTTCATTGGGCCAGAAGTTCTCCGGGGCATTGATGTCAAATTCGCGTATCTCTTTTTCGCCGTATTTCATGTGTTTCCTTTATTGTGTTGTTCAAAAGATGGTATTTATCAACGGGTTTGGCTATACCAAACCCTTGAAGATAATCGATGCCCAGCGCCTTGAGTTGCTCTTTTTGTTCCTCTTTGTCCACCCATTTTGCAACGGTAGTGATCCCAAGCGCTTTGGCCATTTTTATCAATGCATCCAGCATCGCAAACGTCGTCTTGTCAGAGAGTTTGGTGACATACTCCCTGTCAAATTGTATCATATCAAAAGAGAAGTGTTTCATGTACTCCATGGAGGCGTTGGATGCACCGAAATTGTCGATACAGATACGTACGCCATGCGCTCGTATCTCTTTGAGCGTTTGAAGGTATCCGCTTAAGTTGTGGTGTGTTTTTCTCTCATACAGCTGTATGATGAGTCTGGATGCATCGATCTGTGATGCTTCAAGTAGTGTGAAGAAATGGTCTTGAAACTGTGTGTCTCTCAATGAAAAAGGTGAAAGATTGAAAGTCAGAGAGATCTTTTGGTCGATGAGAGGCAGCAGCTTGACGATATGCGTAAGAAGCAGGAGATCATACTCCTTTCCCCGCCCCAATTTGTTGATGATGGGAAGAAAGATACGGGGAGCGATATCTTCTTTGGCTGGATGTTTGAGTTTGACGGCAATTTCATAGATGTCTATGATGCCGGTATGAAGATTTAGAAGCGGACGGAACGAGAAAGAAAGCTCCCCGTTTCTCATGGCTTCGATGATAGACTGTTCGATTTGGGTATACTCTTTGGCATCTTTTACCACTTCCCTAGAGGGCTTGTCTTTGCATTGATCTGTATTTAAAATATTGCGAAGTTGGGAGATATCTTTTTCGTGGTCCAGATCCGGATTGGTGATTGCAGCATACCGATAATCCAACTCTATAGTATCAATGCTGCTGTATTTGTCAATAAATGCATCGATCATGCCTGCAATGGGTTCATCGGTACGCTCTAGCCCTACAAGAAACTCTGCTCCGTAACGTCTTGCAATCAACGGTTCTTTTACTCCTTTGTTCTGAAAATAGTGATGGAGTTTGTGTGTGAGGTTGTAGAGGAGCAGATCAACTTGCTCATTACTGTGATGCTGGTTGATCAAATGGAGATTATCGATCAAAATGAGTATTAAAACATCGGATTGTTTCTTTTTGAGCTTCTCCCAAAAGGCTTGCTCATTGAAACCGTGTGTGGCAGGGTCTATGAGGGATTCTTTCGCGCTCCTTTCAAGAAAGAAGTAGATAAAGTAGACTGAGATAAAGACCATCGCAGCGATGAGTATATTGTTTTCAAAGTTCAGATCCACACGCTCTTCTTTGAGGAATGTGGTGTAGAAAACCAATGCAGTCAATATCAGAATCGGTATCGCGGCTCTAAGGGCAAGCTTAAAGTGTCTTCCCCGTTCCTCAAGTTCGGACAGGAGCATCAGACATCCAGGTGCTTGACGTCTTTTGCATGGGTTTCGATGTAGTTACGTCTAGGTTCAACTTCGTCCCCCATAAAGAGTGTAAAGGTTTCACTTGCAGTTTCAAGATCATCGATTTTCACCTGAAGCAGTTTTCTATCCTCCGGTGTCATTGTCGTCTCCCACAACTGCTCAGGATTCATCTCACCTAGACCTTTGTAGCGTTGGATATAGGCGCCTTTTTTGGCGTTGCTTTCTATCTGTTCGAAAAGTTCAAGCAGATCCTGGTCATCAAACTCATCGGTAACATGCTCTTTGATACGTCTATGGATCTCGATCGCACTGTTGTATTGCGGGTTGGTAAAGAGTACATCATCAATGACCAGCTCCTCAAGTCCGTCTTTGGTCTGTACATAAAGGTGGATATACTCTTTGGTGACCGATTGGTTGAGAATATTGTAGCCAAGTGTGTGGATGTAGGCTTCGATAGTCTCAAAGAGCGTCTCATTCGATGTTGCTATGATATCAGGGTGCTCGATCATATAGCGCACAACTTCTGTCAATGCGAAACGTTTTTCCAAATCTTTCAGGGTCATTTTATAGTGTCCGACAAGTTTGAACAGGTTAATGAGATCGTTCTTGCCCATCGTCTGGCTTTCGATCGCTGAAATGCCGTGCTCAATCAGGAAGTTGTTGAGCTCTACATCATCCTTGAGATACATTTCGTTTTTCCCCTTCTTGTAACGGTAAAGCGGTGGCTGAGCAAGATAGAGATATCCTTTTTCAATCACCGGTCTTAGGAATCTGAAGAAGAAGGTCATCAGCAGTGTTTGGATATGGCTGCCGTCGACGTCTGCATCGGTCATGATAATGATCTTGTGGTATCGCAGTCTCTCTTCGTCGAATTCGTCACCGATACCGCAGCCAAGTGCAGTGATCATATTTTTGATCTCATCAGATTTGAGGATCTTATCAAGACGGGCTTTCTCGACATTGAGGATCTTACCTTTGAGGGGTAATATCGCCTGGAATACCCTGTCACGTCCTTGTTTTGCCGAACCACCCGCAGAGTCACCCTCCACAAGGTAGATCTCGGAGATCTCGGGATCTTTGCTTTGACAGTCTGCAAGTTTACCCGGTAGTGTCCCTACGCTCATCGAGTCTTTGCGTTTGACAAGCTCTTTTGCGCGTTTTGCCGCATCCCGTCCTCTGGCCGCAAGAAGGACCTGGTCCATGATCGCTTTGGCTTCGATCGGCGTCTCTTCGAGGTATTTGTTGAAGTTTTCGCTAAAGAGTTTTTGGACAAGGGGTCGTACATAGCTTGAACCCAGTTTTCCTTTCGTCTGCCCTTCGAACTGCGGTTCTGGTACACGTACTGAGACGATAGCGATCAGTCCCTCTTTACAGTCATCCCCAGTGATTTTCGTATTTTTCTCTTTGGCATTGGCATTTTTTGCGATGTAGCTCGCTAGCGACCTGGTTAGCCCAGCCCTGAATCCTGCTTCGTGCGTACCCCCCTCTGGTGTTTTAATATTGTTCACAAAAGAGAGTACCTTTTCAGTATCTGAGTTGCTGTACATCATCGCAATATCGATCTCAACCATTCCTCCCTCCGAGTCTTCTGCGCTGCCACTAAAAAACTGCGCAGTGGAGAGAGGCTCTTTTGTGTTCATATCCTCAACAAACTGACGGATGCCGCCCTCAAAGTGGAAGAGCTCTTTGGTGCCGTCTCTTTCGTCCCTGAAGTCGATCGTGATCTTCGGATTGAGGTAACAGAGCTCCTTGAAACGTTTCATCAGGATCTCTTTGTTGAACGTTACTGACTCTGTGAAGATCGTTTCGTCCGGCCAGAACTCGATCTTAGTCCCATGTTTTCTTGTGGTATCTCCTGATTTGAGCGGTGCAACAGGGATACCTTTTTGGAAGCTTTGTGTGTGGATCTGTCCATCTTTGAAGATCGTCATATCCAGTTTTTTGGAAAGTGCATTGACAACAGAGACACCCACCCCGTGCAGTCCGCCTGAGACCTTATAGGTATCTTTATCGAATTTACCGCCGGCATGAAGGACGGTAAGTACGACTGTCGCCGCGGAGATCTTTTCTGTGGGGTGCTCTGCGACCGGGATACCGCGACCATTATCCTCGATGATCGCCGAACCCTCTTTGGTGAGTGTGACCTTGATCGTATCACAGTAGCCTGCCATCGCTTCATCGATCGAGTTGTCGACTACTTCATAGACGAGGTGGTGAAGCCCTTTTTCGGAGGTGTCACCGATATACATCCCCGGCCTTTTTCTTACCGCTTCGAGACCTTTGAGGACCTTGATATTACTAGCACCGTATTCTGCCATTTTGCACTCCATTGTGTGGGGGTTATAATGGTAAATATTTTAGCCAAAAAGTGCTTAGAAATCGGGTGTAAAACCCCAACTTCTGGGAAGCGCCTGAAAATAGAGAAGCACAAGGCTAGAGGAGCATTCTGGCTTGTTGTTTTTTGGTGACGACAATGTCGATCTTAAAGGGATCGATAAACTGTTTTTTGTGATAGGCATCGAGTGCATAGCGTCCGATCATAGCAGCATTATCCGAGCAGTATTGAAGCGGTGCAACATGGAGGGTTTTACCAAACGAATCACAGAGTTTCTCGAAGGCCTCTCTGAGATAGTGGTTGGCCGAGGCACCCCCCACGATCGCAAAGTCTTTGATGGGTTGGGAAGCAAAGATCTTTTTGCTCTTTTGCAGCAGGTGAAGCTTGAGTGCTTTTTGGAAGCTTGCCGAGAGGTCACACTTGTCCTGTTCGCTCATCCCTTCGATACCACCGAGCTTTTCGATCTCCAGACGCACCGCATTTTTAAGTCCAGAGAGAGAAAAGGCAATAAGCTTCGAATTTCTAAGCGGTACAGGCAGATCAAAACGGTCCTCATCCCCTTTGAGGGCAAGCGCTTCAACGATAGGACCGCCAGGGTACCCCAGCCCCATCATTTTGGCTACTTTGTCAAAGCTCTCCCCCACACTGTCATCCAAACTGGTCGCTAGTATCTCTATATGCTCAAAACGCTCTACCCGTATCACCTGTGTATGCCCCCCGGAGATCAGTAGGACTAGGAGGGGCAGGATGGTCTTTTTTTCGATAAAAAGTGAGTAGATATGCCCCTTGAGATGGTGTACGGCAATCAACGGAATCTTCTGAATAGACGCTAGGGTCTTGGCCATAGCGATCCCTTCTAGGAGTGTGACGCCCAGCCCAGGCTGGTTGGTAACTGCTACGGCTTTGAGTCTGTCGAAGTAGGGCTTGGTCTCTTCAAGCAGCCTGGGAAGTGCCACGGCATGCAGTCTGGAAGCAAGCTCAGGCACGACACCACCGTAGTGGGCATGTTCTGCTTCCTGGGAGATCTTTTTGTGGTAGAGCAGTGTCTTGGTTGCTATCTCTGTGATCGCTATCGAGCTATCATCACAGCTACTTTCAATACTTAAGATCATCAAAAGTCCTCTCTGCTATGTATCATCGTTTTTCTCCATGACTAGATTTTCTATCAGTTCCCATTTTCCATATCCGCTTTCGGCATTGATGTGTCCTGCGTTTTTGATGATGCGCAGTGGGATACTATAATGGGATGCGATCTGTGTTGCCTCATCCACTTTGATCCAGGGATCCGTATCAGAGATGATCATCTGCACCTCTTTGGCATGGAGGGAGTCTGGCATCGGTGCGGGGAAAAAGGTCCTGATCGTCTTCTCTTCTGTCAGCAGACTGGGAGGAGAGACCATAAAGAGCCGTTTTACCGTACACATCTCTTCTAGCTCACAGAGCCAGAACCAGAGTGTATTTGCCAGGGAGTGGCAGACTACAGTATCGGGTTTGAACTCCTTAAGGATCTGCATCACCTGCTTGATCCAGCGGTTCTTGGTTGGGAAGTGGCAGTTATCTAGAAGAGGAAAAGAGACCGTACCGTAGTTTTTCGCTACTTTAGCAGCCAGCTCCGCCTGCCAGTGCGGGGCATCGCTCCCGCCCCAGCCGTGCAAGATAAGGAGTTTCATTGAAGCCCCCTCTCTTGCGCAGGAAGTGTTGGGCTGCAGGATATGACACCACAGTTATCTCTAAATATCAAATGCTGCATGCCAAAAGGCTTATTGAACATACGCTCTTACCTCTTTATCGATCGCAATGACCTCTTCGATCGTTGTAGGTTTGAAGCGATCAAATTTTTTATAGGCATCCAGTACTATTTCGCTCATCCCAAAAAAACTGCACCGACCCTGTTTAAAGGCTTTGATCGCCTCTTCATTGGCTGCATTGATGACTACCCCTAAGTGGGGATTTGCCAGAATATGCTCTTTGATCTGCCAGATAGGGTATCTCTCCTCTTTGATGGGCAGAAACTCAATACTTCCTATCGAGAGTAGATCAGTGGGTGGCAAGATCGGCTCATTGACTTCTCCTAGCAAGGCAAAAGCGATGGGCAATTTCATGTCCACTCCAGCAAAATGTGCTATGGTAGAACCGTCCTTGAACTCGGCCAATGCATGGATGATGGAGCGTTTTTCGATCAAGGCATCGATCTTGGTGGTGTCAAAGAGCCATTTGGCTTCTAGGAGTTCAAAGAGTTTGTTGGTCATGGTCGCTGAATCGATGGTGATCTTGTCACCCATCGACCAGTTAGGATGCTTGAGTGCGTCTTCGAAGCGTGCACGGTGCATCTTTGCTATCTCCCACTCTCTAAATGCCCCGCCACTAGCAGTAATATAGAGTTTTGAGAAGGGGCGCTCATCCATAAGATACCAGAGCCCAAAGTGCTCGGAGTCTATCGGTGTGATCAAAGAGGTGTCGATAAACTCTCCCGCAACGACCAGAGACTCCTTGTTGGCAAGTGCAACTCTCTTGCCGAGGCGTGTCGCTTTGAGCGTGGGAGCCAGTCCCACATACCCAACTAGCGCATTGACCACCATCTGGCTCTGGCTCTCTTCGATCGCCTCCAAGATCGCTTCGCTTCCTGCACGCACATCGGGATGTCTGACTTTAGGTATGTCTGCTTCATTGGCTATGACAACCCTTTTGGGGCGGTGTTGTGCGATCTGCTGGTTGAGCAGGTCGATATTGTTTCCTGCTACGAGTGTTTCGACTGCGATATGGTATCGCTTGGCAATGTGCAGTGTATTGACTCCGATGGAGCCTGTAGAGCCTAAGAGTACGATACTCTGCATTTTAGATCAATGCTCTTAGAGAGATCAGCATCACAACAGCACCAAAGAGATAGCCATCGATTCGATCAAGTATGCCACCATGCCCTGGAAGGATGTCTCCAGAATCCTTCATCCCCGCTTCACGTTTGAGATAGGATTCGAAAAGATCGCCAAATACAGAAGCGACAGAAGTGATGAGTGTAACCACTACAGCGATCCATAACGGTACAACAAGGGCGCCGATCAGACCTCCGATCACAGTAGCAAGGAAGATGCCACCAAAGACCCCTTCGAGTGTCTTGTTGGGAGAAGTGTCAGAGAACTTTGTTTTTCCGAATTTTTTACCGATGAAGTAGGCTCCCGTATCGGTCAATGCGACGGCAAAAATCAGCCAGAACATCGTCATGATGCCAAAATCCTGATAGAGCATCAAGAGAAAGAGCATACCGCTGATGGGATAGAGAAAAGGAAGAAGAAGTCTCTTGTCAAAATTGTGAAAATAGGCGATGGAGGCACCAAAGATCACCGCAACAAAGAAGAAGAGATCATCAGGATTTGGATAGAAATAGGCAACGATCCAGATAAAAGCAGCCCAGAAAAAGGCACTGTTGGAACGAAGGCCAAAGAGTCTCATCGCTTCAAAAAAAGCGATGATGTACACCACTCCCAAAAATGCCCAGGTGAGCGTAAAGTTGTCGATCAACCCAATAACTAAAACAAGTGTGATGAGTCCTATACCGGTGAGCAAGCGCTGTTGAAACTCTGAAAGGTTGTGTATCATAATGATGTCCTGATGTTGGTATGGCTATATTATAGCAAATGGTGAGTTATACTCTGATTTCCACACCCTCTTTGGTCACATGGATGGTGTGGTATTTGTTGTATAGTACGTTGGAGCCCTCCTGGACTTTGACAAATTTACGCTGCGTATAGTCGACATCGTAGTCTCCTGGGTTCTTGACAGAAAAGTCAACGCAGAGTTTGGCTGCGGCGTGGATGACTGATTTGGGCAGATGTTGTTTGTCGGTGCGGATAATGACATGGGAAGAGGGGATATCTCGTATATGCATCCAGACATCATTGGCTTTCGCAAGCTGGAGCAGTTTTTGGTTTTCGGTGCGGTTGCGTCCGACGAATACCTTGTAGTTTTCGATCCAGAAAAGTTCCCCCTCTTTGAGTTTCTCTTTTTTTTGCAGGGACTTAGCACGTTTGGGTACAAGAAGCTCGAGTTCATAAGGAGTGCGGGCCTGTTGCAAGGCATTGCAGATATTCTCATAGAATGCTTTTTTGCTCTCTAGGTTCTCTTTTTCGATATGGATGTTTTTGGCTTTGTTTCTGGCACGCTTGGAGAGGTTGAAGTAGTGGTCTGAGAGTCTGTTGACTTTTATCCCTTTTGGGAAAGGGATGCTTACTTGATTGCCCTCAAAGTCATAGGTCTGCAGTGTGGTATCGTAGGCTTTGATCTGGTAGAGATTTGCTAGGATGAGATTGGCATAGTTGGCGTATTGGGCTGCTTGGGCTTCAAGCTGCATTTGGCTTGGCAGATGGGCAAGCAGTGCGTTGAGATGATCGATCTTTTTTTGCGTTGCGGCCAGCTTCTGCGTTTTGAGCGCTTTGAGTTTTTTTGCCTGAAGTAGCGTATAGTTCTCTTCGAGCAATGCATCAACATCGCTTAGCTCGCCCTCCTCCTCTTTGCGCTCAAGTGACGGGAGGTCAAGCAGCTCCACGCCGGGGCGTATCACCCGAAAAGAACTTTGTGCATCGATATGCTTGAGTGCTTCGATAATGATCCCATGCTCATCGAGTAGTATAGCATTGGTATGTTTACCGGTAAACTCCAGTTGGAGCACCACGATCTTATCTTTGTAGGAGCTTTTGGGCGCGACTTTGATGCGCACAATACGGTCGTTTTTTGGCACATTGACAGAGAGGATCTTGCTGGCTGAAAGTAGTGAGTGAAGCAGGGCGTCAAAAGGGGCATTGTAGCTCTGTATAGGACGTTGCGATGGTGCTTTGTAGACAAAGCTGTGTCCTCTGGTCATCGCAAAAAAGTAGCTCTCGTTTTTATCGAAGAGAAGCTCTATGGTGTTCTCCTCTACGCGTCTTGCACGGCTGATGAAACTAAACTCATTCAGTCGTTTGGCGATGGCCTGCAGTTCGTACAATTTCATGGAGTTACCTTGGTGGACATGATAGTGAAATTCTAACATAAAAAAATTTCGATATAATTCGCGTAATTTACACTGCACTATCAAGGACAACATCATGGGGCAAACTATTACAGAGAAGATCTTTTCAGAGCACGCAGGTCGTGAAGTAAAGGCTGGAGAGATCGTAAGAGTAGATATCGATATGATCATCGGTAATGATATCACAACACCGATCTCTATCAAGGCATTTGAAGAGAGCGGGGCGACAAAACTGGCACGGCCGGATAACTTCTGTATCGTCATGGATCACTATATCCCGGCAAAAGATATCGCTTCGGCAAATCAGGCAAAGATCAGCAGAGAATTTGCCTACAAGCATGAGATGAAGTACTTCTTTGATGAGAAGGATATGGGGATCGAGCATGCGTTGCTTCCTGAAAAAGGGCTTGTGGTTCCCGGCGATGTGATCATCGGTGCGGACTCCCACACCTGTACACATGGTGCACTGGGTGCATTTTCTACAGGGATGGGGAGTACGGACCTTGCGTTTGGCATGATCACAGGGGGAAACTGGTTCAAAGTGCCTGAAACGATCAAGGTCGTATTGACCGGTAAGCCTGGCAAACACATCTACGGTAAAGACATTATCCTTGAGCTGATCCGTATGATCGGTGTGGACGGAGCACTATACAAAGCGATCGAGTTCACGGGTGAGGCAGTACAGTACCTTGCCATGTCAGATAGGTTCTCTATCGCAAACATGGTGATCGAAGCGGGTGCAAAGAACGGTCTTTTTGCAGTGGATGAGGTGACACTCCAATACCTTGAAGAGAGAAAGGCTGAAAATGGCGCTCTTAGAGCAGAACCAAAGATCCACTACGCTGATGCGGATGCAGAGTACTGCGAGACGATCACGATCGACACGGCAGCACTCTCTCCTGTCATTGCCTATCCGTTCCTTCCTGAAAACGGCAAGCCAGTTGAGGTCGCAGTAGCTGATGATATCAAGATCGACCAGGTCATGATCGGTTCCTGTACAAACGGACGTATCGAAGATCTCAGGATCGCTGCTGAGATCATGAAGGGCAAGCGCGTGGCAAAACACACACGCATGATCGTTACGCCAGGAACACAGAAGATCCTCCTTCAAGCACAGCATGAGGGGCTCCTTGATATCCTTATCAATGCAGGTGCAGTCGTCTCCAACCCCACCTGCGGTGCGTGTCTTGGCGGGTATATGGGCATCCTTGGTGAGGGAGAGCGTTGTGTGGCAACGACCAACCGTAACTTCGTAGGCCGTATGGGTGCGAGAACCTCTGAGATCTACTTGGCAAACTCGGCCGTAGCTGCAGCTTCAGCGATCGCCGGGAAGATCGTAGATCCACGCGCTATCTAAGAACCCGTCATTGCTGACTTCGCACCCCAGGGGCATTTCCTGCGGGCATCTAGAATCTACACCTATGGATCCTCGAGTCAATCCCGCGGATGAGGAGTGTATGGATAGTGAAGGAGCACCTCAGCACGCTGGGGGGTATTGGTGTACGACTCCTTGATCTTGGGCATCACAAGGGTTGTTGCCTATCTTGTGATGTCAGGTGCGGTGATAGCGATCTATTTTGAACCCTTTTTGAGATAAGCATCAGTAATGGCTATCCATCTTTTTATAAAGATCACCTCTTCGTGTGTACTCAAAATCATCTGTGAAAATTTTTTGAAAAGGTGAAGGTCAATACCCTTCATCATCACGATGAACTGGCAGATGCCATGAGATATGCAGGCGGGATCAAAACCCTGCATTTGGATCAAATCCGAATCCTCCGCCTCCAAAGTCAGGTGTGTTAAAACTCATCTGTGAAAAACTTGGATCTTCATACCCTTGCTGTACCGAAGTGGAGCGCAGCATCATAATATCCATCTTGGGGTCGATCCCTTTGGGGCAGACTGCGGTACATTCACCGCATAAAGTACAGTCCCATACCCCGTTGCTCTGGATAGCCTCAATGATACCTTTTACATCCTCTTCGCGTTTGTCCACACTATAGCGGTAGGCGCGTGTGAGGGCAAAGGGACCGAGGAAGTCAGGGTTGATGGCAAAGACCGGACAGGCAGAGTAGCAGCACTCGCAGAGCATGCAGTCGGTTTGTCTTTCGCTCCTCTTCTCGTCACTATGATTTTGTGCAGCTTCATGGAAACTGTGCAGCCATGTAGTGGATCTGGTAAGTGTTTTTTGGGCAGGTTCTTTGTCGACTTTAAGATCACGCAGTACGGAGTGGTACTGCAGGGGCTCGATGATATCACCCTCCTGCACGTTGTAGGCACAGGAGAGCTGCTCTCTTCCGTTCACACGTACCGCGCATGTCCCGCAGACCGAGGCACGGCACCCGGCGCTGAACGTCAGTGTGGCATCCTGGGTGGCCTTGATGTGCATGAGTGCCTTAAGAAGAGTAGTCTCTTCATCTGGGAGGGTGTATGCTTGATGGGTGTTGGTCTGGCTTCTTAGGATTTTTATTTTCATTTGACACCCCTATCGAATAATACGTTGGTTTTGTTCATTTTTTTCTTTGTTGATGCAACAAAAAAAGAGAAACAAACCAAAAGAACAATGCAAATAGCTGCCGCATTGAGCAAATCTTCCAATGGATGCTCTCTTGTGAGTGTGAGGAGCAAGATGTGTTCTGTCATTACTTTTCCCCTTGATTGTTCCATTGTAAAACGATATGTTTTTTAAACCTCTCATCATCTTCTGATTCAAATCCCCGTTTGAAGTGTGCGCCGCGGCTCTCATCTCTGGCGATTGCTGAGGAGATCACTGTAGGAGCAAGGAGAAGGGCATTGCTGAACTCCAAAAACTCTACAAGGTTCTGGTTGTGGGTTTTAGCTGGGTCTGCTATCCCCGTTTTTGACAATGCCACCTGCATACCGATCACCTCTTTGAGCGCTGCCTTGAGTCTGTTGTTGTCCCGTATGATCCCGACGTGGTCGTAGAAGAGTTTGCCAAGTTTTTCTCTTGATGCATAGAAGTTGACGCTGCACTCCCGGCTGTAAAGTGCTTCGATATGGGTCTTGTCTTTTTGTAGCTGCGTATCATCAGCTGGTCTGTTTTGTGCATACATCGCATGTTTGGAGGCGTTTTGCCCTGCGAACTTTCCAAAGGCGACAATCTCAAGCAGAGCGTTACCGCCCAGACGGTTTGCACCGTGGATCTTGGCATTGGAGCATTCGCCCACAGCAAAGCATCCTTTGATACCGTTTATTTCCAGAGCATCGTCCACATCGATCCCTCCCATGGTATAGTGGGCTACGGGTTTGATGGGGATCAGTTTTGTTACTGGATCAATCTGTTCGTGCAAGCGACACAGCGCCACCTCCTGCGGCAGAAGTTCCATCAGTTTTGCTTCACCGAGGTGCCGCACATCGAGAAAGACCTCTTTACCTTTTTCGAGCTCTTCAAAGATCGCTCGGGCCACGATATCACGCGGCTTGATCTCATCTACAAATCTCTTGCCATCACTGTTGAGAAGATAGCCCCCTTCCCCTCTGGCAGCTTCGGAGATGAGCAGACTGGAGTGTTTGAAGGCAGTGGGGTGGAACTGTATGAACTCCATGTCACTAACCGCCCCACCTGCACGCAAAACAGCTGCGATACCATCACCAGTTGAGCCATAGGCATTGGTCGTGTAGCCGTGGTAGAGTGCCCCAAACCCTCCTGTGGCGATCACTACGGATTTTGCATCGATCTGTGTCACTTCGCCGCTACGGATATCTAGGAAGGTTGCCCCCTTGATGGTCCCTTCTTCTGTGATGAGGTTGAGAAGAAAATACTCCTCTAGAAATTCGATCCCCTCTTTGAGGCAATTGTCATAGAGGGTGTGTAGGATCTTGAGCCCCGTATAGTCCTGTGCATAGCAGGCGCGTTTCGCACTTGCACCGCCCATCTGGCGCTGCGCAATGCTTGAAATGCCCATTTTTCCGTTATCCAGACGTGAGAATGGGACACCTAGACGCTCAAGCCAGCCGATCACCTGTGGCCCCTCTTCGCACATTTTGCGCACCATGTGCTCATCACAGAGGCCGTGTGCTGATTGGACTGTATCAGCGATGTGTGAGGCGATATGGTCCTCTCCGGCATTGCCCAGTGCAGCGTTCATCCCTCCTTGCGCCATCGAGGTTTGAGAGGTAGTCGGGTAACTTTTGCCCACTACTAGTACAGATGCTCCCTCTTGTTTTGCACTGAGTGCTGCACTAAGACCTGCCCCTCCGCCCCCGATGACTAAGATATCTATCATGTGAACTCCTTGCGGCGTTCAAGTAAAAAGCGAGGAGTGTTCATTGAGATTCCTTTTAGCGGCGACATCCATCATTTATCCGTGATCTGGTCGACGATCTGAGTCGCTCTTCTCTTTGCCTCTTCTACTTCATCGAGTACGAGGCTGACAGCCATACGACGGCCTATGTGGGATTCTGGTTTTCCAAAGACTCTGACAAAACTCTCTTTTGTAAAGGCGTTGTCAGGAATCTCCAGTATTGGTGTATGGCTCTCATTTTTGGCTTTGTAGGCACCACATGCGCCGCTTCCGTAGAAGGTAAAGTCAAGCGGCAATCCAAGTATAGCCCTTACATGCAGTGCAAACTCGCTCTGGCTTTGGGTAATCAGCGTAACCATCCCGGTATCGTGCGGACGAGGAGAGAGTTCCGAGAAGTAGACTTCATCGTTTTTTACAAAGAACTCAACCCCGAAGATCCCGCGGCCTCCCAGACCATCGGTCACTGCTTTGGCGATCTCTCTGGCTTTTTGAAGTGCTACAGCGCTCATCGGCATTGGCTGCCAAGAGAGGATGAAGTCACCATCTTGCTGTATATGTCCGATAGGCTCACAAAAACGCGTACCTGTTTCGTTGCGTACGGTAAGTAGGGTAATCTCATAATCAAACGAGATATACTCCTCTACGATTAGTTCACTGGCATCACCGCGCGCCTCTTTGGCGATCTCCCAGGACCTTTCGATATCGTCACGACTCTTTGCGATACTCTGCCCGTGTCCCGAGGAGCTCATGACAGGTTTGATCACACAAGGGAAGCCCATACGTTCACCGGCCTCTTTGAGTCCCTCTAGCGTAGTGACAAACTCGTATCTGCTTGTTTTGAGTCCAAGCGTTTCAGCAGCAAAGACGCGGATATGTTTACGGTTCATTGTTTTGTTGACCGCTTCAGCGTTAGGGATGACATAAAAACCTTTTGCTTCGGCCTCAAAAAGGGCATCGATACTGATCGCTTCGACCTCGGGCAGGATAAATGTCGGCTGCTCTTTTTCGATCAGTGCAAGTACCGCTTCTTTGTCCTGCATATTGATCGCATAGGCACGGTTGGCAACAAGGTGGGCAGGAGCATGTTCGTATTTGTCAACGGCGATCACTTCGATACCGAGTCTTTGCGCTTCGATGGCTACCTCTTTGCCCAGCTCGCCTGAACCAAGCAGCATGATCTTGATAGCATTGTGTTGTAGTGGAGTGGTAAATGTCATGAGAAAAACCTTCAGAATAATATTGGAATTATTTTACCGAAAAGTTGACTAAGATGTCATGATTTTGAATGAAAACGAAATAACGTGAAGGTTTGAAGCCACAGGGCAAAAGCCCTGCGAAGAGGAGATTAGAGTCTTGACTCGTATCTTCTGAGCATGAAAAGTTTTTTGAGGATCTTTTTTCTTGTAGCGATCTTCTCTTTCTTTTTCTTCTCTGTAGCGGTCTCATAGTTTTTACGAGCTCTCGCTTCAGTGACGATAAGGTTTCTATCACACTGTCTTTTGAACTTTCTGTACGCATCATCAAATGAATCACGTGAAGTAAGTTTAATTCCTGGCATTTCAAGCACCCCCTTCCTTATCAAAATTTTCTGCGCATCTCACGGCAGAAGGGATAAAAGTAAAGCAGATTATACCGGCTTAATTTTAAGATAGGCTAAACTTGAGAGATGGAGAGGTGAACAAAGGATGACTCTATGATGTTTTGTGTTTATGATTGGAGTGATAGTCAAAAAAATAGAGCGTAATGGCCAATGGCACTCTCTGTGATCAGGTAGAAGTAAATTTTAAAATTTTGATTAATTCGTTGTGATACTAGTATAAATGCTATCTGTCATCTCAATACAACAGGATGAAAAAGTTCATGAGGTCGCTTTGATTTATGATAAAATTGAACAACGCTGAGGAGATGAAGATGCAGAGAGTATTTAGATCATGCAAGAGGCTTGATAAGCGGTGTTATACGATCTATGGATTAACAGAAGACATCCTGATGGAGCATGCCGCCACGGGGATGGAGCAGTATATACGCAGGCATTTTGCAAAAGAAAGCTCGGTATTGATCGTTGCGGGGGCGGGCAATAATGGTGCTGACGGTATCGCCTTGGCAAGATTGCTCCATCAAGACTATGACGTGAAGCTACATCTTCCTTTCGGTGTGAAGTCAGCGATGGCCAAACTGCAGTGGAGCAGGGCAAAGGCACTGGGAGTTAAAAAAACGGATGCAGTGGGAGGGGCCGATGTGATCGTAGATGCGGTTTTTGGTGCTGGGATCAACCGGCCTTTGGATGATCAGACGATCTTACTTTTACATAAGCTAAACAGTGTAGAAGGGCTTAAGGTCGCCTGTGACATCCCCACAGGAGTGGGGGAGGATGGATCGCTGATGCCGATAGCCTTCAAGGCCGATGTCACCTTGACGATGGGCGCTTACAAAGAAGCCCTCTATCTAGATGAGAGCAAGGATGTTATCGGGAAAATAGAACGACTCAACCTTGGGCTGAGCAGTAGTCTTTATGAAACACAAAACCATACCTTCGTGCTTGAATCAGGGGATATAAAGCTTCCAGTGAGGCAAAAAGCGACGACACATAAGGGTATGTTTGGGCATGCTGTGATCTTTGTTGGAGAGAAAGAGGGCGCAGGGATCATGGCCGGAACTGCAGCAGCACGTTTTGGTGCAGGATTGACGACATTGGTGCACCATGAGAAGATCATGGTTCCGCCCTGCCTGATGCATGCAACCACTGTACCTAAGAGTGCTTCTGCTTTAGCGATAGGTATGGGGCTTGGCGATTGCTTCGATAGAGATTTTTTGCAACAGTATGTGATCGATTCGCACCTACCGATCGTCCTGGATGCCGATGCGCTCTCCTCTGATTTGTTGCTTTGTATTGTAGCGCAGAGGGAGAGGGAGATTGTGCTCACCCCGCATCCCAAGGAGTTTGTTTCACTCTGGAAGAGACTCACGGGTGAGATCTTGAAGGTCTCCGAGGTTCAGTCAAGACGCTTTGAGATGGTGCGGATGTTCAACCATAGGTATCCGCATGTCACACTCCTGCTCAAAGGTGCCAATACCCTCATCATGCAGGAGGAAAACCTCTATATCAATCCACTGGGGTGTTCAACACTCAGCAAGGGAGGCAGCGGTGATGTGCTCAGCGGTTTGATCGTATCCCTCCTTGCACAAGGGTATCCTGCGATCGATGCGGCGATTCAGGGCTCACTCGCTCTAGCAGCGGCTGCAAAGAACTACCAAGGTTCAAGCTATGCGATGCTTGCTACAGACCTTATCGATGAGGTGGCCCAACTGGAGTGAAGCTAAGGAGCAAAACGCTACAATGCACTCCATGAAGAGCATCGCAGTACTTTTTAGCGGCACAGGAAGCAACTTTGCCCATATCATCAGCACACTACACAAGAAAGAAGTAGAAATTGCCGTAGCATTGACCAACAACCCTCAAGCCCAAGGAATCCGATTTGCAGAAGCACACGGCATCCCGCTTGAGGTGATCGACTCAAAAGCCTACGAGCATAGAGAGGCATTTGATAGTGTTGTGGTAGAGAGGCTTCGCTCCTACCAGGTAGATCTCACTGTCCTGGCAGGATTTATGCGCATTCTCACCCCGGTCTTTACTGACCAGATCAAGTGCATCAACCTTCATCCTTCACTCCTTCCTCGCCATAAAGGGATGAAAGCGATAGAGCGCAGCTACAAGGATGAATATCCCACAGGCGGTGTCTCCGTGCACTGGGTGACGTCAGAGCTTGATGGCGGGGAGATCATCCTACAAAAAGAGGTAGCCAAAGAGGGGCTCAGTTTTGAGATGTATGATAAGAAGGTGCGGGCTATTGAGAAGGTAGCACTGGAAGAAGCGATACGGAAGGTTTTGCTGTAAAACAAAAGCGCATCAGTCTCAACGACCTTGAAAGTGAAGCGATTCGAGAGGGCTGAGGATTTTGGTTTGCCCTAAGGGCACTTCCTTTGGGTGCTTTTCTAAAAAGTTACATACAACACTTGTGGTCATTTCAAACTTCTTGTGATGGTACATTCATTTTTTTTCTCACAGTGCATGCAAGCAGAGGGTTGTTTGCTTCATGCTTTGCCTTCACGGCTACACTTTGCTTTGACGTTTGGGGTTCGAAGCTACAAAATATGACAATGTGACATCTTTCATCTTCTTTTTTGAAGAGAATGCTACACTTTGGGTATGAGTAAAGTACAGATCTTGAAAGACTATTTCGGACATAGTGGCTTCAGGCCTCTTCAAGAGGAGGTCGTCGATGCGATCCTTGCACAGCAGGATGTGCTGATGATCCTTCCTACAGGGGGAGGGAAGTCACTGTGTTATCAGCTTCCTACCTTGTTGATGGAAGGGGTGACGGTGGTGGTCTCCCCGCTCCTTGCCTTGATGCATGACCAGGTGACGGCGCTGAAAGCCAACGGTATCTCTGCGGCGATGCTCAGTTCGATGCAGACGCCTGAAGCGTCCCAGCACACAGAGTCGCAGCTAAAACAAGGGAAGATCAAGCTGCTTTATGTCGCACCCGAACGCCTGCTAACCCCCTATTTTCTACATTTTCTGCAGCAGCTGCGGCTTAACTTCTTTGTGATCGATGAGGCGCACTGTGTGAGTGAGTGGGGGCATGAGTTCCGTGAGCACTACCGTGGACTCTCTCTTCTTAAGGAGCGTTTCCCAGACACACCTATCGCGGCATTCACCGCCACAGCGACAAAAGTCGTCGAAGAGGATATCGCTGAGAACCTGCGGCTTCGAGCACCCAGAAGAGTCAGAGGTTCGCTCTTTAGAAGCAATCTTACCATCCAGGCACAGCACCGCATCAAGGACGGACGTGCACAGCTGCTACAGTTTCTCAAAAACCATCAGAACAGCTCAGGCATCATCTATACGCTTTCAAGAAAACAGACCGAGTCGGTAGCCCATTTTCTTCAGACCAAGGGGATAGAGGCGCACCCTTATCATGCCGGTCTCAGTACCGAGGAGAAGAACCGCACCTATAAGAAGTTCGTGGAGGATAGGATTCAGGTCGTGGTCGCCACGATCGCATTTGGCATGGGCATCGATAAGAGTAATATCCGTTTTGTGGTGCATCTGAGTCTGCCAAAGACGCTTGAGCACTACTATCAGGAGATAGGGCGTGCGGGGCGTGACGGGCTGGACTCCGAGACGCTGCTGCTCTTCTCTGCCCAGGATATCGTCTTGCAAAAATCATTCATCGAAGCGCTTCCTGATACCCCCTATAAGCAGCATGCGTTTGATAAACTCGAGGCGATGGTCCGTTTTGCGAATTCTGAGCGCTGCAGGCACCAAAGCATTGCGACCTATTTTGATGATAGGATAGACGTATGTAGCCAGAAGTGTGATAACTGTACTGCAACAGACATACAGAGGGTTGATATCACAGAAGCATCGCGCAAACTGCTCTCGGCGATCTATCGTACGGGGCAGAACTTCGGGCTACACTATCTTGTGGATGTGCTGCGGGGCAGCAAAGCACAACGCGTCCTGCAAAACGGCCACGACAAGACAACGGTCTACGGGATCGGCGAAGAGTTCAGTAGAAACCAGTGGTTGACAGTGGGTGACAAGCTGCAAGAACTTGGCGCGGTAGAACAGGGTGAGTTTAAAGTCTTCCGGTTGACACCTATTGGGGTGGAGGTGCTCAAAGGCGCACATACCATCGAGATCAAGAAAGAGCGCTTGAGCCTCCATCAAGCCGCACCAAAATGCAGGGACACTTTCTTTGATGACTATGATGCGGAGCTCTTTGATAAGCTGCGTGATCTTAGAGCCCACATCGCAGAACACAACGGTATCCCGCCCTATATCGTCTTTTCGGACAAAACACTCAAGGAGCTGAGTACAAAAAAACCTCTCAGCAAGGAAGAGATGCTGGAGGTGCACGGTATCGGTGAAGTGAAGTATGAACGGTATGGAGAGTCGTTTCTTGATCTTCTGAAGCAGCAGTAGGCTCCTTTTCATTAGACCGAGGGTATAATGCTGTGTATGGAGAAAAGAACAGTGAAACCGCTTTGCGGGATAGATGAAGCCGGCCGGGGGCCGATCGCAGGATCGCTGGTGATGGCGGGTGTGGTGCTGATGGGCAGGGTAGAGGGACTGATGGACTCCAAAAAGCTGACCAAGAAGAAGCGGGAAGTGTTCTTTGAGAAGATCATAGAAAACAGTCGTCACCACATTGTCAGTTTTTCGGCGATGCAGGTGGATGAATGGGGCATCTCCAGATGCCTACAGCAAGGGCTTCAGGCAATCCAACAACATCTTAGGGCATGTGACTACCTCTTTGACGGCAATAGCACTTTCGGCGTGGATAACATCACGACGATGGTGAAAGCCGATGACAAAGTCCCTGAGGTGAGTGCCGCGAGTATCCTTGCCAAAGTCACTAGAGATAGAGAGATGCTGGAGTTTGCGAAACACTATCCGGAGTATGGGTTTGAGCAACACAAAGGGTACGGCACCAAGGCGCATATCGATGCGCTAGCGAAGTATGGCAGGTGTGCAATTCATCGCAGTACCTTTCGGATCAAGGCATTGGATGAACCGACGCTCTTTTGATCACTATAGACAATCGCCTTGGCACGAAAGAGACCATTTGAAGTGTGATCTTATAGACTTTGTTTGCATGCTTTAACTATCACACCAGTCCCCACCTGCTTGAGGCGTATCAAGTCTACCCTTTGTAGATCGCTCTAAGATGGTCCATCTTTTTGCCCATATTGAGCAGGGCCATATCGACTAGGGTAAGCGCCATCATCGCCTCACACACGACTGCCCCCCGGATCGCCACACACGGGTCATGGCGTCCTTTTAGGTTGCATTTGACCGCTTCGTTGTGTGTCGTGATCGTCTCTTGTTCCCGGAAAATGGACGGGGTTGGCTTGAAATAGGTTTTGACCATGATCGTATCACCATTGCTGATACCGCCAAGTACCCCACCGGCGTGGTTACTTCTGAAGCCATCTGGCGTGATTGGGTCATTGTTTTGACTCCCCTTGAGATGAGAAGAGGCGATACCCTCACCGATCTCCACAGCTTTTGCCGCGTTGATTCCCATCATCGCTTCTGCTAGTATCGCATCGAGTTTGTAGTAGAGTGGTTCGCCCAGCCCTATTGGCACGCCGGTTGCTATAGTAAGCACCACGCCGCCTACCGAATCGTGTGCCTCCTTAGCTTTGAGTATCGCCGCCTCCTGCTGTGCTTCTTTGTTCGGATCAAGGGCGTACATTTTGGAGCGTTGTGCATAGTCAAAATCCTGCACTTCCCCCTTGATACCGTCTACTTCACACAGTCCGCTCCGGATCTCTATGCCTAGTTCGCGCAGCATCAGTTTGGCGATCGCACCGCCTGCTACCCTGGCCGCGGTTTCACGTGCCGAACTTCTTCCGCCACCACGATAGTCGCGCAGGCCGTACTTGTGAAAATAGGTGAAATCCGCATGTCCTGGACGGAAGAGATCCTTGATAGTGTCATAATCTTTGGATTTCTGGTTGGTGTTGAAGATGATCATTGCGATCGGTGTACCGGTACTAACCCCTTCAAATACCCCTGAGAGTATCTCCACGATGTCATCCTCTTTGCGTCCGGTCTCTAGATTGCTTTTTCCCGGTTTTCTTCGGTCTAGCTCAGACTGTATGAACGTCTCATCGATCGCAAGACCTGCGGGTACGCCCTCAAGGATACATCCTATGGCTTTTCCGTGTGACTCGCCAAAGGTCGTCAGTGTCAGTTTTTTCCCAAAGGTATTCATTTTTTTAGCTCCTTTAATGCGATCTGAGCGGCTTTTTGCTGAGCATCTTTTTTGCTTCTTCCTTTCGCCTTGGCGATCGTTTTGCCATCCAGTGTGACAGCGATCACAAACTCTTTTTTGTGATCGGGACCGGAAGTGTCAAGCAGTTCGTAGGTCGGTGTGATCCCGTGTGTGGCCTGTGTAAGCTCCTGAAGTGCGGTCTTGAAGTCTTTTGAAAGAGCATCAAGATCGATCTTTGGATGGCACTCCTCAATGAGCGCAATAGAGATCTCTCTAGCCTTTTCCAGGCCCGCTTCAAGGTAGATCGCACCGATCACAGCTTCAAAAGCGTTGGAGAGCAAGGAGGGCTTGTCTCTGCCGTTATTGTTCTCCTCGGCTGCGGAGATATAGATATACTCTCCGAGTCTGATTGTTCTAGCGATCATAGTAAAACCCTGTTCGTTCACCAGGGAGGCTCTTATCTTTGAGAGTATGCCCTCATTGGAGTTTTTAAATTTGTTAAAAAGATATTCTCCGACGATGAGGTCAAGTACCGCGTCTCCGAGGAACTCCAGCCGCTCATTATTGTAAGGCTTTTTGTAACTTTTGTGTGTCAAAGCCTCAATAATCAATTGCTTGTGCTCAAATGTATAGTTCAGCCGTTTTTCCAGTTGACTGTAATGGCTCATAAAATCTCCTCTTTTAGTGATCGTTGTATGCGTTCTGCCTCACTGCGCGCAAGATCATCGCAGCGTTCGTTCTCTGGGTGTCCATTATGGCCTTGTATCCATGTTGCGTGTACCTGATGCGGTCTGGCAGCCTCGAGGTACGCTTCCCACAGATCAACATTTTTGACCTTTTTGAACCCTTTGGCCTTCCATCCCGCAAGCCATTCATTGATCGCTTTGACCACATAGGAGCTGTCGGAGACCACCTCTACCCGACACGGTTCTTTGAGTAGTTTGAGCCCTTCTATGACGGCGCGCAACTCCATCTGGTTGTTGGTGGTATGCGCTTCTGCACCATAGTACTCTTTGCGTTTGCCTCTGTATTCTAGGATGCCGGCATAACCGCCTGGACCGGGATTTCCGAGGCTGGAGCCATCAGAATAGAGAGTAATCTGTTTTTGAGTCTGATTTTGCAATGTGTTCCTCAACTTCTACCGTATGCAGTGCCATACAGCTTGGGCAACGTTTAAATGCTATGGGAAAGCTCTGCTTACATTTGCTGCACAGATAGGTAAAGTGCAGCTCTCCCTCTTGAAAACCATTCTCCCTTGCCGTTGCTAGCATATCCAGCATGAATATGCCGCTTGACGTTGCCGGCTCCTGTATATATCCTTTGACATAGTAGAGTGTTTTTAGTTGTGTATTTGTCGAAATTATATCCAAACTCAGTTGTGACTGGGGTAAGAACCAGAGGATGTCGATGATCTCTTTGATCCGCGCGGTATCTAGGGCCCGCCATGCCTCCTGGGTATCTAGATGGAAGAGTCCACTGATGATCTCCCGGTAAAGACCAGGCTCTTTCTCAAGCAGCTGTATCAGTCTTTTGACCTTCTCATCTTTGGGAAGGGTTTTGTCTGCTGTGAGTTCCAAGAGCGCAAGAAATCGTTTGAGCGTCTGTGTCTTTTCGCCCATGATCTCCAGCGGTTCGATAACTGCTCTGGCTTTGGGGAAGTCCTGCATCTGCTCATAGACCACTTCGAGCATATAGAGCGCTTTGGTATTGCGGGGTCTCTTGCGAAGCACCTCTTCATAGATGCTTTTTGCACGCTCCAGAAAACCGGCATGAAAGTATGTTTTGCCCAGTTTTTCCATCAGTTCGAGTTTGGGGCCCTCTTCCTGGAGACTTTTGATCAGATAGAGATAGATACTGATTGCTTTATGGTATTCTCCCACATTGTCACATGCCTGCGCGAGCAAGGCAAGCGGTTTGAGCATCGGTGTATCAAAAGGCATAGAGGTCGTCTCTAGCATACACTCAGAGGTGTCAAATTTCTCCAAGAATTTCAGGAGATTTTCCTGTTCTTTCTGCTGCTGATAGACTCCCCATCCGTAGGTCATCAATGAGAGTATCAGGGCGATAACGATGATCAGTAGGATACTGAAAAGGGGGTCATTGTAGGCTGGCAGTATATTTTCCACACTATACCACCTTGAGAGATGGCTTAAGTGAAGCGTGCAGAGCACCTAGCAGATCATGTCGGTATGCTTTCAGATAGAAAGCTTTGATAGGAGAGTGGTTTTTACTGTCCGGCATCCCTAATCCCTCATCCTGAATTTTTCATTTTTACTTTCTATGGTAGATTATATCCAATTAGATATAATGCCATTATGATAGATAATGCCTCCATAGAATCTCTTAAAAACAGTATCGACATTATAGATGTCATCGGCAACTATATTGAGTTGAAAAAAGCCGGTGCTAACTACAAGGCAAACTGTCCTTTTCACGGCGAGAAGACTCCCTCATTCGTAGTGAGCCCAAGTAAACAAATCTACCACTGTTTTGGCTGCGGGGCGGGGGGAGATGCGATCAAGTTCGTCATGGAGATCGAGAAGCTGAGCTACCCCGAAGCGATAGAAAAACTAGCCTCAATGTACAACTTCTCTCTACGCTACAGCAAAGGAAGTTCGAACTACAGCGATGCCAAGCGTGTGCTCGAAGCCGTACAGACTTGGTATGTCAAAAATCTTGACCAAAATCCAACGGCACAGGCGTACCTTGCTGACCGTGGCATCAGTGCTGCATCGATAGAGAAGTTTGGTATTGGCTATGTCCCGTCTAGCATGCAGGTGATGCAGTTCTTGCAAAGAACGATGCTGCCAACACCCCAGGCCGCTGAAGCAGGGGTGATCGCGCGCGGGGAGAGAGGAGAGTACTATGCGAGGCTAGTGGAACGTATCACCTTCCCTATCTATTCGCCTGCAGCTTCCATCGTGGGATTTGGGGGGAGGACGATCACCAACCACCCGGCAAAATATATCAACTCTCCGCAAACCAAACTGTTTAACAAGTCCAGGCTGCTCTACGGGTACCATCTGGCAAAAGAGCATATCTACAGCAAAAAGCAGATCATTGTCTGCGAGGGGTATCTTGATGTGGTGATGTTCCATCAGGCGGGATTTGACACTGCAGTCGCGACACTGGGTACAGCATTGACCGCAGAACACCTTCCACTGCTTCGAAAAGGTGATCCCAAGGTCATTTTGGCTTATGATGGGGACAATGCAGGTGTGGCAGCAGCCCTCAAAGCCGCCATGATGCTTTCGCATGCAGGTTTTGATGGTGGTGTCGTTCTCTTTCCCGATGGGCAGGACCCTGCAGACCTGATCGCAAAAGATCAGAGTGAAGCTGTCGCCAGACTGCTTAGGACATCCAAGCCGCTGATCCCGTTTGTGATAGAAAAAACGATAGAGCCCTACGATCTTTCGGATCCTCGGGCAAAAGAGGCCGCTTTTGCGCATATCAAACAGTTTCTAGACGCGCTTAGCCCGATCATCAAGGATGCTTATATCCCGTTGGCGGCCACACAACTAGGGATCTCTGCTGCGCTCTTCGGGAAACAGACACAGCCCTCTAGAGCCAGAGAGAGTTTTTCCCAAAACAAAGAGGATCAGGATATACTTGATATTTTAAAAACGCTTGTAGAAGCACCTCATTTGATGGAGATCGTCTTGGATATGGTTGATATCAAAATGTTCGGCAGATATGCTGGGTATTTTGATCTGCTGGTGAAAGGCGAGTTGAGTCATCCTTTTTTTGTAGGGTTGAAGATCAAGGATGACGTCTATGTGTTAGAGGAAGAGAAGCTGATGTTTTCGCTGCGGAAAATACTTGTAAGATTCTATGATACAGAGCTCAAGCGTATTGTTGCGGACCCAAATATCCCCTTTGCAAAGAAAAGCTTTCTCATACGGAAGATCAAAACTGACATTATCCCCCGCCTGAAGCGCGGAGAACTTGTGGCCTACGACAAGGATTTTTTCAATTGATCGTGACATCCATGCAATGCACATACACGCTTTAGCGGATCATCGCAGCAATCAAGCACTCCTCAAGAAAAAATTAGCAAATCGCTTTAGAAAAATATCAATAAGATACAGGATTAAAACCGTAAAAAAAGAGCATTCAAATGGAAGTTTTTTATGGAGATTTGTTGGTGACCCCACGGAGACTCGAACTCCGGTAACCAGGATGAAAACCTGGGATCCTAACCGCTAGACGATGGGGCCAACAATTAAAGTAAAAGCATAAACAAGCTAAAATGGTGACCCCACGGAGACTCGAACTCCGGTAACCAGGATGAAAACCTGGGATCCTAACCGCTAGACGATGGGGCCAACAACTTGTGGACGGCATTATAGTAATTTACAGCTTAAATATATCTTAAATATAGTCAATCAAGAGGGAAACGAGGAGATAGCAATGAAAAAATATCGATTTTTGGTGTATTTTTTGACACTGATCTGGATATCTGGGTGCGTTCAGCGTGTCTACACCCAACAACATTCGGCTCTGATCGTCTTTAAGACACCGACATACCAATATGCGGATATGGGGTTTATCTATGAGGGAAAAGAGGAGATGAAGGTGGAGATCTACAGCAGTGGTAAGCCGCTGACTTCCATGAGGCTATCGGGTGGACAGGTCTGTATGGGCACCCTTCGATGTATGTCAGAATCTAGCTTCAATGCTCAGGTATTGAGCAGGCATTACCCCGAGGGGCTGCTGCGCAATGTATTTGGAGGCAGGGCTATTTTTGATAAAGAGGGCGTTACCACCACACGTAACGGCTTTACACAAAAACTTTACCAAAGTGGGAAATACGATATAGAGTACACGGTTTTAAACCAGCAGATTGTATTTCGTGATACAATAAATGACATTTTGATCAAAGTACAACAGCAAGGATAAATGAGCGTGAAAAAATTTGTAGGTGCACACGTCAGTGCAAGTGGCGGTGTGGAGAACGCACCACTCAATGCCATGAAGATCAAAGCAAAAGCATTTGCCCTTTTTACGAAGAATCAGAGACAGTGGAAGGCAAAGCCACTGGAGAGCAAGAGCATCGATGCATTTCAGAAGAACCTGGAGGCATCAGGCATCTTGCCCAAACATGTCTTGCCGCATGACTCCTACCTGATCAACCTTGGGCATCCCGAAGCAGAGCAGCTCGAAAAATCACGGGATGCGTTTATCGATGAACTGGAGCGCTGTAGGGTGCTCGGGCTTGATAAACTGAACTTCCATCCTGGGTCACATCTGGTGAAGATCCCCAAGAAAGACCCCCATTATGATGAGAAGCTGCTTGAAGCAGAGCTGGGGTGCCTCGATGTGATCGCAGAGTCATTGAACAGGGCGATAGAGGCAACAAAAGGATCACACGTCAAACTGGTGATCGAAAACACGGCAGGCCAGGGGAGTAACCTCGGCTATAGGTTCGAGCATCTGGCACATATCATCGACAGGATCGAAGATAAAAGCCGTGTGGGGGTCTGCCTCGATACCTGCCACACCTTCACAGCAGGCTATGATCTGCGTACCCGCGAGGCGTATGATCAGACAATGGGAGAGTTTGACCGTATCGTAGGGGCTAACTATCTGATGGGGATGCACCTCAATGACTCCAAGCCGCCGCTGGGATCACGAGTGGACAGGCACCACTCTTTGGGGCAGGGGGAGATCGGATGGGATGCCTTCGGGTTTATCATGAATGACAGTCGCATGGACGATATCCCGCTGATATTGGAGACGATCGATGAGTCGATATGGGCAGAGGAGATCGCAGCGCTTTACCGTCTGGTAGAGTAGCCTCCGTGCCCTTGTGCAAGTTGATAAAAGGCGCCTTATCACGGAAGAGAGTGATGTCAAAACAATAGAGAAAAAACTTAAGATCGTCAAAAGTGGCGATGTGATCATGGAGGTAAACTCATGCCAAGCGGTGACAATCTTTACTATTATCTTGCCTATG